>VFQT010000765.1_pt1 | contig 43544 bp, 28 predicted proteins | sample 3512381 | NCBI WGS metagenome assembly VFQT01 (sample SAMN10412376, study PRJNA504923) | tailings metagenome | isolation source: Relicate 2 Philex TSF3 active mining site | place: Philippines: Tuba, Benguet | collected 2017-08-29 | reverse complement strand
GCGGTGGCATCACAGTGTCCGCGTCAGTGCTCAGCACCCGCTGGATGATCGCACTGTCGTCCGGATTGCCCGGCACTATCGCACCCCCCGCAATCGCAGCCGCACGATCGTCCAGACGCAGATCCGCCTCACGCTTTGCACTGTCAGGGCCATGACAGGCAAAACAGCGGTCCGACAAAATCGGACGAATGTCACGGTTGAAGGAGGGAACCTGCTGAGCACCCACGGGAACACAACAGAAACCCAAAAACAACAGCATCAAGGCCAGGCGAACAGCTTGCATGCGACATCCTCTGCAGGTCCGAAGGAAAAGGCCGTCACCACCTATCCTACCACGAGCTCCCCGGAGGACGCTTCGAGAATCCGGAGAGGGCAGGGGATTCCGAAAATCGCTGCCGTTCAATCCCGGCCAGCCGTTTTGCCCGGAACCTCGGTTTTTTCGATCCTTTACCCCGCCCGACCAATCAGCTTCCGCACCTCCACCAGCAACACCGGCAACAATGAACAAAACCCAATCAGCAACCAGTCCCCCGGATCCAATGACACCGTCTGCAGCACGCGCTGAAACAATGGCAAATAAACAGCCGCACACTGCAGCACAAAACACACTGTCACAGCACCCCACAACCACACATTTGTGAACAGGCGGCGAGTAAAAATGGAACGCCGCTGCGAACGGGCACTGAACGCATGCAGCACCTGCGTCAGCGCCAGAGTCATGAAGGCCAGAGTTGTCGAATGACGCAGTCCCTCAGACTCCGCACCATACCACCGCAGACCCACGCCAAACGCCAGCAATGTCACCGACGCCAGCAACAAACCCTGCCACACAATCAACCCCGCGAACCGCAGCGTCAGCAACGGTTCACGCGGATCACGCGGGGGCCTGTGCATCGCATCCGGTGAGGAAGGTTCCAGCGCCAGCGCAAACGCCGGAAAAATGTCCGTAAGCAGATTCAGCCACAGAATCTGCAAAGCCGCCAGAGGCAGCGGCCAGCCCAGCATCATTGCCAGAAAAATCGTCAGTATCTCAGAAAAATTGCACGACAACAGATAATGCAGAAATCTGATGATGTTGTCGTAAATGATTCGACCCTGCTCAACCGCCCCCACAATACTCGAAAAATCGTCGTCCGTAATGACCATGTCGGCCTGCTCTTTGGCCACTGCAGTGCCCCGAATCCCCATCGCTATCCCAATGTCCGCGGTTTTCAGCGCCGGAGCATCGTTGACGCCATCGCCCGTCATCGCCACCACGTGACCCTGCTGCTGCAGCGCACGCACTATCTGCAGCTTGTGCTCCGGTGACACCCGCGCAAACACAGCCGCCTCCGAAACCACACGCTGCCAGCCCGAATCATCCAGACCCGCAAGCTCTCGACCATGCACAATTCGCAGCGGCCGAGCCTGCAGGTCCACGTCAATTCCCAGCTGCCGGGCAATCTCCGTCGCCGTCGACTGCTGGTCACCCGTGATCATCACCGTCCGAATGCCCGCTTCCCGACATCGCTCGATCGCCCGCTTCGCCTCATCACGCAGCGGATCACTCATTCCCACCAGACCCGCAAAAATCAAATCCCCCTGCAGATCCGACTCATCATACCGCTCCGGAAGCACTCGATACGCCAGTCCCAGGACTCGCAGCGCGCGAGCCGCCAGACGCAGATTCGCAGCCTCCCAGACACGCCGCTGCTCCACAGTCAAAGGTCGCACACCACCCGCAGAAAACTCCGCCGAACTGGCAGACAACAGCACCCCCGGAGAACCCTTGAAAAATCCCAGCGTCTGACCGTCCGCTGTGCGATGCACCGTCACCATCCGCCGACTCATACTGCTGAATGGCACCTCCGACAGACGCGGATACGCCGCCAGCACACACGCCGGCTGCAAACCCGCCTTCTCCGCCACAACCGTCAGCGCTGCCTCTGTCGGATCCCCAAACACCAGAACCTCCGATGCCGATCGCTCAACCCTCGCATCATTGCACAATAAACCGATTCGCAATGCCAACCCCAGATGCTCGTCATCCGCCGCACACAATCGCGCTGGACCCTCCCGAAATTCACCCGCCAGTTCATACCCCGTTCCCGATACAGAAACCTCTCGCTGATCCAGCACGTACGCACATACCGTCATCTCGTTGCGAGTCAAAGTCCCCGTCTTGTCAGTGCAGATCACCGTCACAGAACCCAGCGTCTCCACTGCCGGCAAACGCCGCACCAAAGACTTCATCCGCGCCATTCGCTGCATACCCAGCGCCAGCGTCATCGTGGTCACTGCCGGTAACCCCTCAGGAACCGCTGCGATTGCCAGCGACAAACCAATTTCCAGCATGTGCCAGAAATCCGCCGTACCTCGCAGCGAACCCGCCAGCACAATCACGGCACACAGACACAACACCAACACCAACACCAGCAGCAACTGGCCCAGTCGAGCCAGCTTCTGTTCCAGTGGAGTCCTGCTGTGAAGCGCCGCATCAATCAAACGGCCAATCCGACCATACTCCGAACTCACACCGCGTGCCGTCACCAGCATCCGCCCCCGACCATCCACAATCGTAGTGCCAAGAAACGCCATGTTGCTGCGATCAGCCGGTAAGACATCCCGCTCCGACAATGCCGCCACCGTCTTGCTCACCGGCAGAGATTCACCCGTCAAGGCCGCTTCAACAGCCTGCAGTCGAACACTCTCGATGATCCGACCGTCCGCCGGTACACCGGACCCCGCTTCCAGCATCACCAGATCCCCACACACCAGCTGCCCCGCCGGAACCTGCAGCAAACGCCCATCACGAATCACCGCGGCCACGTGCACCGTCTGACTCTGCAGCGAAATCAGGGCCTGCTGAGCCTTCCATTCGGTGAAAAAACCAATGCCCGCATTCAGCACAATCACCGCCAGAATCGATACCCCTTCAACCGTCTCACCCAGCACAAACGCCGTCACCGCAGCTGCAGACAGCAACAACACCAGAAAACTGGCGAACTGCGAGAACAACAGCGACAGAGACGACCGAGCCCCCGTGGCAGAAACAGTGTCAGGCCCCGCTCCAGCCAGACGACGATCAGCTTCCGATGGGCTCAGCCCGCAGACCGCATCCGTCTGCAGCTCAGCCACAGTCTCGTCAACAGACAATGCATGCCAGCACACATCGCGGACATCCTCCGGCTTCATGGCCACCATTCCCGACTCCCCGTGGCCAGATGCGGCAAAACGCACAATCCCCAAGTCTACAGTCTTCCTCACTCGATACAATCCGCTGCCGCAAACCGAACCATTGCGGTAAACTCGTGTCAGATCGTGACTGCACGTCTTTTTGAGGAGATTGCTCCATGCCCTGCGAAATCCTGCCCACCGGTGATGCCACGGCCATCCTGCCGGTAAGCAACACCTCACTTAAGCCCATCACGGTCATCGGGACACCGGCCATCCGCAACACCTTTGACGACGCCTGTCTGCAGCAGGCCGTGAATTCCCGCATGGCACCCGGAGTCACCGAGCTGGTGCTGAATCCCGATGCACACTGTGGTTACGGAGCCCCCGTGGGGTGCGTTCTGGTCTCACCCACACACGTGTATCCGGGTCCTGTGGGAGTCGACATCAAGTGTTCGATGAGCCTCCTGCAGCTCAGTATTCCGGCGGACGCGATTGAGGATCGGCGAGTGCGTCGGGCCCTGATTCAGGCCATCTGCGAACGAACTCCGACAGGCGCCGGTCGCGGCCAGCAGAGTGCTGCAAAGTCCCGCCGAGTTGGCGAGTCACTGGGTCGGCAACTGATGCTGGAAGGGGCCTCAGCCTCCGTGTGCGAACAACTTGGAATTCCGCCGCACTGGGCGGAACGCTGCGAAGACGCGTTCCATCTGGGCCACGACGACACTCAGGATGCTCTCGGCGCACGCCTGGATCACCACATGCAGGACGGCTTCTTCCGCAACCGCTTTCCCGGCAAGATGAAGCAGCTCGGCTCCTACGGCGGCGGCAACCATTTCGGGGAATGCGAAACAGTGCAGGTCGGGGACAGCGACCGTGCTCGTCGGGCCGCTGAAGTCTTCGGGCTGCAGGACGGTCATGTGGCTTTTCTGTCGCACTGCGGATCGCGGGGGATTGGTCACAACCTCGCAGATCGTCAGTTCAAGTCTCTGCAGGCGCGATTCGCGCAGTGGGGAATCCCGCTGCCAGGCGGTGACCGAGAACTGGTCTACGCACCGCTGGGCACGGCCGAAGCGGACGCGTATCTGGACGACATGGCACTCGGAGCAAACTTTGCCACAGTCAACCACATGCTGATCAACGCGCTGGTGCTGGAAGCATTTCAGGAAGTGCTGCCCGGAGCAACCGGCGAACTGGTGTATTTCATCAGCCACAACATTGCTCGAAAGGAAGTGGTGGACAATCGAGTCTCGTGGGTGCACCGCAAAGGAGCCACTCGAGCATTTCCGGCCGGCCATCACGCCCTGAAAGGAACGCGATACCATGACACCGGGCATCCGATTTTGCTGCCCGGAAATCCGCAGGCCGGATCCTGTGTCATGGTAGCGGACGAAGGCGCAGCAATCAGTTGTTACAGCGTGAATCACGGCGCCGGACGCGCCCTCGGGCGTCGCCGCGCGATTCGCGAACTGAATCAGCGCGAGATTGATCAGTCATTTGACGAGCACGACATTCTCAGCAACTGCCGGCAGTATCCGAAAGATGAAGCCCCTGCGGCCTACAAAGACTTCAACGAAGTTCTGCGATCCGTCAAGACCGCCGGCCTCGCCTCCGAAGTCGCCCGCCTGCGCGCACGCTTCGTCATCAAAGACGGCGATTCCGCAGACGACTGACCCCACGACCTTCCCTCGCCGCCATCAGGGGCGAGGGGTGCCTAAACGCAAAAAACACAACTGCGCCAAACTGAGTCACAGCATGTTTCACAAGGTCCGGGTAAACGGCGGACAGCGAGTGTGATGAAGTAAGCATCACATCAGTCGCCCATTCTGCTTCATCAGCCGACCTGTCATGGTCGCGAGGACGCGGAAACAGAGTCTTGAAGCCTGACTGCACCGAATTTCAGTTCGGCCGTAATCTCCATAGTCCAACTGCGAAACTGGATCATCAACACCCCAACGGTTCTCAAAACACCGGACATTCCTTGCAGAGCAGCCCGTCAGCGAAGGGTTCTGCAAAAACGAATCGATCCCATCCGCTGATGACACCCTTGACAAACGACCGATGCTGCGTCAGGGCATGTTGTGAGGCAGCATCAACTCACGAACTTGATTCGCACTGGCCATTGGTACTCGCTGAAATGCTCATAGAAATCAGTTCGATCCCCCTGTTCCCCGGACTTGAACAGCGCTGCCCCGCAATTGCACCCTGCCAGCAATCCTGAGACCATCCCTGTTCCGGTCAGTACCGTTTCAGTGGCCCTTGTTTTCGGAGTCTTCTCAGTGGTGCAGCAGTTGGCGATTGGTGCGCGGCGTGGGTCCATCGTGCCTGAAATTGTATCGGTCGATGTCCCCGAGTTGCCTGGCGGTCCGGACCAGGATCAGATTCTGTGTCGCACGCTGCAACTGGGTATCTGCGGCACGGACCGCGAAATTCTGCATTCCGCAGCGCCCTGGGTGCCGTCGGGCGAATCGGTGCTGGTGCTGGGGCACGAGTGTTTGGCGCGAGTTGAAGCGGTAGGGTCGGCGGTCACGGACTGGCAGGTCGGTGATCTGGCGGTACCGGCAGTGCGCCGCAGTTTGCCGGGCGAGCGTCGGCGGCTGGACTATCTGCCGCTGGGCCGGTTTACCGAACGTGGGATCTTTTCCGAGCATGGTTTCAGCATGCCGCTGTGGCTGGATCGCAGCCAGCATCTCTACCGGGTACCTGCGGAGCTGGCCGACATTGCAGTGTTTACGGAACCGCTGGCCGTGGCGGAAAAGGGCATCAACGAAGCCCTGCATCTGCAGCGCGCCCGACTGGGCACAGACGTATGGGGCACGGACCCGCCGCAGGTGCTGGTAACGGGCATGGGGCCAATCGGATTCGCAGCAGGTCTGGCATGTGTGGCTCGAGGCTGGTCGGTAAAGATGCTGGGCCGGGATCGCGACGACACTTTCCGCGCCAGGCTGGCTCAGCGGTTCGGGATCCGGTATCAGCGACTGGCGGACGACACGTTTGCAGTCACCGATCTGGAGCGGGACGGAGTCGATTTGATACTGGAGTGTACTGGCAGTGACGAATTGATGGTGCGATCGACTGCCGTACTTCGATCGTGTGGCGTGATGGTGTGGCTGGGCAGCCTGCGACCGCCACAGCCCCCGACACTGGACATTGCCGGGATGATGCTGCATGGGCTGTTGAACAATCATCTGCACATCGGCTGCGTGAATTCAGCACCCCGCGATTTTCACGACGCCCTCAAACACCTTGGCCAGTTAAAAACGACGCACGCCGCCGAACTGCAGTCGCTGATCACAGCCAAAGTCTCGCTCGAGGACTCACTGTGGCATTACCAGCACCGCGAGCCTCAGGGAATCAAAACAATCATCGAATACCCCACCTGACCGCGCCTCACTCGCCGAGCCCCCACCAGCCCCATCTGACACACCACTCCAGCAACGGGGACACACCACTTGGCACCCACGTTCCGAACGGCACCCACGTTCCGAACGGGAGCAACGGAGCAACGGGGACACACCAGAAACGGGAGAAACGGGGACACACCACTCTGAACGAGCAACGGGAACGAGCAACGGGGACACACCAGACGGTACTTAGCACTCGGACTCTCTCGCTCGCGGTCATACAAAGCGACGGGGACACACCACCGGGGAAAGGCACGGGGTACAAAGCGACGGGGACACACCACCGGTGAAAGGCACGGGAAGGAAGACACGGGAGGAAGACACGGGGACACACCACCAGGCACCCACGTTCACGCCAGTTCCCTCACTGTCGCGGTCCCTGTATGACCACTCTCCTCCCTCCTGCGTACCCTCTGTGTCTCTGTCGTTAAAAAACACCACCAGGCGATTCATCCGCGAAAATCCAACTTCTCTCACTACTCAAACAAACCGGCGAACACTTCATCCAGCAGTTGGTACAGCGCCGCCGACTGTTCCCCGGCAGTCGACTGAAGATCAACCCAGGCGCCGCTGCGCGCATCCGACTGCCACGCACCAGCATTGCCCTTGCCAGCCTGGCCATTTGCAGAAATACCCGGACGCCCCTCAACATGCATTCTGTCACCAACCATTGCAGAACACTCCTCACAAAAAACCGCCACAGCATTCAGCACCGTTCCCACACCAGCCCGTAGTTCCACACCGTCCTCGTGTGACAGACTTTCTGCAGGATTTGCAGTCACTGTCGTGAGGGACACTGTCGTGAGGGACACAGCAACTCTTCCCTGTTGCTGAGCTTGCGACGAGTGTTGCAGGGGATGCAGAAGTGCTGCCGGGACGCAACGAGCGACGGGGGGGGCGGCGGGGACACACCATTTCTTCCAGGGAGAATACTCGCTCCAATTCACACTCGCCGTGGAATCGCCGCAGCAGTCAAGGTCTGCAGTATCGCGGTGACCGGCCGCTGATTGTGGTTGTTAGCTACTCAACGGTGCCACCAAATAGCATCGCGGCCACGCGTGCGGGCCCGAATTTACGGCGTGGATGCTCGACTCCGAGCAACAGACTGTCAGGAAGCCTCGCCCTCATTGAACCGGAATGGCACCACAGCACGTCGGAGATGCATCAAAAATCAAATCCACCGAGGCCAGCGGAGGCAGCAACAAAGAACACCGCGGACGACTCAGATCTCAGACTCTGACTCCCGTCAAAAGATCGCGGGCCGCCGGAAGGGCCCTGTAGCGATGCACACCAGATCGAGACCTGTGGCTGTCCACCACCGCAGGTTTACCAGCAACAATACTGAACAACCGGCCAAAGTTGCGAACCAGTTCGCTCCACACTTTCGCCGAAATCCCCAGACGTTTGAACAGCCGCCTGATCTGCTTCGGCTTTCTGCAGGCCTCTGTCACTCGCTGCTGACGGGTTGTCCACTCAAGCAACGACAAATACTGTGCCGTTGACATCGGCAGAAATCCCTTATTGCTGCACCGCACTCCATCACGATTGCCGTCGGGGCCCGGTTGGCCATTGCGTTCGTTCAGTTCCACAGGTGCCAGGTGCTGTGCCGAACGCAGATCCACTGCGGCGACATGACAATTCCTGACCGCAGCCGACGTTGTGCCAGAGAGGCCGTCAGGCAACGCGGGCTCCGGTTGTGTATCTTTTTGCGATTGCAAGGCCAGCCCCCGCGATCTCTTCTGAGCCGACGTAAAGTCACTTTTTGAAATCGTTTGCGCCATCGCTGCGCGAATCGGATTCAGATCCACATACGCCGCGCAGGACAAAATCGCAATCTCATCCAGCAGGCGAACGGCGCGATAGCGAGCCTGCCAGAATTTGCCCACTTCGCCGTCTTCCCTGTTTGCCCGCTGAGCAATGTGTTGGCAGAGCAGTCGCATCCACCACGAAATATCACTGAGGCGACTGCGCAGACTTGCCAATTTTTCCTTGTTGTTCACGATTCTGTTAATCTCGAATTCTGTGGGTTCCATCGGACGGCGATCTTCATCCCGTCGCTCGGGGCACAACATCAGCCAGCGACGAGCGACCTCTTCATCGCTCCACTCCTGTACCACATCCGGCCGGGATCGCAACACGAGGTGCAGGTGGTTCGACATGATCGCCTGGCACAACAAATCAATGCCAAAGTGCCTGGCCTGATGAACGAGTTGTTCGTCGATCCAAACCTTACGATGGTCGTAGTTTCTGCCGCTGACCGGATCATAGCCCAGCAGAAAACACCGACGCACCGTGCGATTCATTACGTGGACAACTGCAACTTCATCTGCCGCAAAGATTTCCACGCGAGCCAATCGTGCCATGGGCGCACCTCAATTTACGGCAAAAAGGCAAAAGGTTATCCTGGGACACCAGTGTACATGGCGAGACACCCGGGTCAACAAAAAATCATGTATTATCAGGTTCTCAATCATTAACACCCCATGGTAAGCAATTATTTTATGCTCCAACGCGCTGTATCTTGACCTTCTTCAGAGACTTCTGTGTCCCCATCAGTGCCGCCCATCACTTCCGCTGTGCCCTGTCACCCTGCGTCCCATTACACCACACAATCCTTTGCCCCACATTACCTGCCCCTTCCCTCAGCACAGACCTGATCCCACCAGACAAATAGTGTGTCCCCTCCGACCTCTAATGGTGTGTCCCCACCGACCCCTCCGACCTGTCCACGTAAGTGGTGTGTCCCCAAATTACCCCCAGTGGTGTGTCCCCCAATTACCCCCAGTGGTGTGTCCCCCAATTACCCCCAGTGATGTGTCCCCCAATTACCTCGTATCTCGTGGTCAGTCCCACTCAACTCCATCAGACGTGGGGACAGAATCTCCTGACTGCGCCGGCCGATCGTCACAATGCGGGAATGTCCGTGATGCACAGTCTTGTGCCCGTCCACGTTGTACTGCCAGGCATCACCCGTCCGATCCAGCTTTGCCGGAGTCAGCTGCAGCAACTTACCCGCCCTGGTTCCCGTCAGTCTCTGCAATTGCACCAGATCCCACACCAGGGTACTCACCAGCCCCTGTCCTGCTGCAATCTGCCCGTCTGTGGCTCGTTTCCGGCCAGGATTGTCGTGAGCCTCAGTCCGTCCTGCCAGCAATGGTGCCACAACACGCACCAATCATCTGCTCAAGGACGGCTTTCAGTGCGACCGGCCCAAACGCATCACAGGCAGTGAATCCGAACAGATCCACCAACGGCTTGACGGCTGACTTCAGACAGTGAATCTCGGACGTGGGCTTGCCGTTCTTCAGGTCGTGCCCATCGGCCCAACTGAGATACGCCGCAACCAGCTCATTCACTGTCAGCCGGGAGTCAGACTCAACCGGCTTGCTTCGTTTTGCTGTGGGAGTCTCCACAGCTTGCCCGCTGACCACCTGCGCCACAATCTCAGCGTAGCGGACCCGGGATTCCTTCGAATTGTACTCACCCGGAAGAATATCCCGGCCATCGACTCGAACCCGCGCCTGCCCGCTGCTGTGGCGGAGATAACTCAGGATCGGATTAGACTTGCGTGCCATTGCGGATGCCTCTCGTTCATTTCGTGGAAAAAATTCCACGATTGAGCTTGAGATTTGGCCGCACTGACGAACGCCGTCAGGTATCGTAACTGTCGATTCAGCAAGGGTTTAAGAAAAATCGGGCTAGCGGGATTTGAACCCACGACCTCTTGACCCCCAGTCAAGCGCGCTAGCCAGGCTGCGCTATAGCCCGATAAAACACCCCCGGGATACTATCACGAAGGCGTCGATGTCGCAAATCGATCTCTGAGATTCCCGGGAATTTGGCTGGTGCCTACTGTCACACCGCCACTCACTCAGCCCTGTCGGACCTCGCAGAGCTGACAAAACGCAGAAGAATCCGAGATTTTCACCTGTAGAACGCCCGCATCCGGGAACTTCAGCAACTCGCGTGCATTGACTCCCACACAATGCTAACATCTCACCGCAACGATCCTTCATTCACTCCTATCGTTGCCACGAAAAAGAACCATGTTCACTGGTCTCGTCGAAGGGCAGGGTACCGTTGCAGCCATTTTTCCGCTGCCAGCCGGGCTGCGCCTGACGATCCGACCCGATCAAAACTCCCCAGTCGCCCCCTGCTTCAATGCCTCAGAAGCCAACATCGGCGACAGCATCTGTATCTCCGGTTGCTGCCTCACAGTCATCCGCCAAACTCCGGACTCACTCGAGTTCGAAGCCGGGCTTGAAACACTCGCCAAAACCAATCTCGGACTGCTCACCGTCGGCAGCCGCGTCAACCTCGAACGTTCGCTGCAGGCCTCCGCGCGACTCGGTGGACACTTTGTCCAGGGACACGTCGATGGCATCGCTGAAGTCGTTGACGTGCGTCAAAACGGAGACTGGACCGATCTTTGGTTCCGCCCAGCACCGGCGCAGCACAGACTGCTGGTGCCCAAAGGTTCGGTGGCCGTGGATGGCGTCAGCCTGACCGTTGTAAGCACCGACGACGGATTGTTCTCCGTCGCACTCATACCGCATACGCTGGCCGTCACCACACTTGGACAACGCCGCTGCGGTGATCGTGTCAACATCGAAAATGATGTGCTGGGTAAGTACGTCGATCACCTGCTGGAAAGTCGGCTGGCAGGATTGTCCCTGCCCGGACTCACCTCCAACTCCCTGCCTGTGGCTTCGGCCCCGGAAAGTCCTGCCCCGCAATGAAGGACGTACAGCGTCAGACCAGAACATACCTCATGTCGCTGTTCCGGCAGCACGGCATGAACCCGCGCGGAGATCTGGGGCAGAACTTTCTGATCGATGTGAATCTGATCGAATTCGTTGTGCGGCACGCCGAACTGGGGCCTCGCGACGTGGCTCTGGAAGTCGGTACAGGCACCGGTGGGATGACGGCCTTCCTCGCCAAAGAGGCCGGACACGTCATCTCTGTTGATATCGACAAGAACATGTCGGCGATGGCCGCGGCTGCCGTTGAAGGCTGCCAGAACGTCACACTTGTCAATCGCGACATCCTGAAGAACAAAAATACGCTGGCACCGGAAATTACCGACCTGATTCGCCAGAAAGTGGCTGAACGACCACACGGGCGGCTGAAACTGGTCGCCAATCTCCCCTACAGCGTCGGTACTCCCGTCATCTCCAACCTCGTTGCGTCAGACCTGCCCTGGGAACGAATGGTGTGCACCATCCAGTGGGAACTGGCGGAAAAGATGGCGGCGGAAGGCCCCGGCCGACACTATGCAGCACTCAGTGCCTGGATCCAGTCTCAGGCCTCGGTTCGGATCCTGCGACGATTGGGCCCCAATGTGTTCTGGCCTCGCCCGAAAGTCGATTCCGCCATCGTCAGCATCTGGCGCAACCCCGCTGCCGCCGAACGCATCCATGACCGCCGTTTCTTCCAGGACTTCCTCCGCCGCATCTTCTCGCAACGCCGCAAACACCTCCGCAGCGTCCTGTCCGGCATGTATCGCAAACAACTGGATAAACCCGATGTCGACCAACTGCTGACAGAACTCAGTCTGGCTGCCGACCAGCGAGCCGAACTGATGCAGGTCGCAGATCTGATCAACCTGTCCAATGCCCTTAGAACCACCATCCAGCAGCGCGGCCTCGACCCGGATACTGATACTGACCCAGAAATCGACACTGACATCGACCAGGAACACGACACTGAAAACTGAAGACCTCAATTCCCACCCTCGCCCACCTGAGCGGGTTCGGGTGCGAGGGGCAGGAACAACGGAACCACCACCAACAGCCCGAAGCCTGAGCCAAAGAGACTCAACTCGCAGTCCTGCTCCCAATCGCTCCTTTACGGTCGCGGCTTCTGACTGGTGACTGACAACAGATGACTGAATAACTGACAACTGACCAAGGAATGACGCAATGCAGGAACGAATCGCCTATCGCGGCCTGACATTTGATGATGTGCTGCTGGAACCCGGCTACAGCGAAGTCATGCCGTCCGACGTAGACATCAGCTCCAACCTGACTCGCGCGATCACCCTGAATGTTCCGATTGTCAGCAGTCCTATGGACACGGTCACTGAGAGTGACATGGCGATCGCGATGGCGCAACTGGGCGGCATCGGTATTATTCACAAGAACATGAGCATCGAGCAGCAGGCGATGCAGGTGGATCGCGTGAAGCGGAGCGAGCATGGGGTGATTGTCGACCCTGTAACACTGCCCCCGGAAACTCCCGTGGGCGAGGCTGCTCGGCTGATGGACGAACGCAACATCGGCGGCGTGCCGATCACTGTGAATGGCCGTCTGGTGGGCATCCTGACTCGCCGCGACCTGCGGTTTTTGGAATCGCGTGAGCGACCGGTGTCCGAAGTGATGACGAAGGACAATTTGGTAACGGCGCCTGAGGACACCAGTCTGGAGCGGGCCGAGCGAATTCTGCTGGAGAACAAAGTTGAGAAGCTGCTGCTGGTGGACGAGAATTTTCAGCTGAAGGGGCTGATCACGATCCGGGACATCGACAAGAACCTGCAGTTTCCGCGGGCGTCAAAGGATTCACGCGGTCGTTTGCGGGTTGGCGCGGCGGTCGGAGTTTTTGATCTTGAGCGAGCTGCGTCGCTGGTGCAATCCGGCGTTGACGTGCTGGTGGTGGATAGTGCACATGGGCATTCGAAGAATGTCATTGAAACAGTCAGGGAGATCAAGCGGCGCCTGGAAATCGCAGTTATTGCCGGAAATGTGGCAACGGAAGCCGGTGCGAAGGCACTGGCGGATGCTGGAGCCGATGCAGTGAAGGTGGGAATTGGTCCAGGTTCAATCTGTACCACCCGCATCATCTCAGGAATCGGTGTTCCGCAATTGTCGGCGATTTCGAATGCAGCGAGGGCCCTGTCTGGAACCGATATTCCGGTAATAGCTGATGGAGGGATTCGTTTCAGCGGGGATATTACGAAAGCTTTGGCGGCCGGTGCGTCGACGGTAATGATCGGCGGACTGCTGGCTGGGGTGGACGAAAGCCCAGGCGAGATGATTCTGTATCAGGGTCGAAGCTTCAAGCGGTACCGAGGTATGGGATCGCTGGGAGCGATGGTAAAGGGAAGCAGCGAGCGATATCGGCAGGGAACGGGTGCAGCGGATCAGACCAAACTGGTGCCGGAAGGCGTTGAGGGTCGCGTTGCATACAAGGGTGCTCTGCAGCCGCTGATGTTTCAGCTCACGGGTGGGTTGCGATCCGGCATGGGTTATGTGGGGTCGCAGACGATTCGTGAGTTGCGTGAGAAGGCTCGGTTTATCGAGATTTCTCCGGCTTCAGTACGGGAGAATCATCCGCATGACATCGCGATCACACAGGAAGCCCCCAATTACTCAGTTGAACACAGTCCCAAGGACTGATGTTCTGAGGCGTGCCGTGGCCGCAGGACTTGCTGTTCTGTCGTTGCTGGCAGCCCTGCAGCCGGCTGCGGCGGACGACGAATCAACGATCAGCCGGCGATACAATGCGCGGCTGGAGCGATTTTTGAAGGGTGTGCACGACTGGTCTTCGTTTGAGCATGCCGGGGTGTTCTGGGAGCGTGAGCATCAGCGATCGGCTCAGGCGGGCAGTCGGCTTGCCGGTGGCCCTCCCTCGGGCGGCCAGTCACAGCCTCGCGATCTTCAGCAGGTGATGCAGCATACTGGCCAGCGGGTGCATGATTTTGTTGAGAACGCCACGTATCAGCAGCCGACTGAGCCTGCGGTGGACGTTTACGAGACGCGTCCGATTGCTGTTGATGGCCCCCGCATTCGGCAGGTCTCACAGACTCAGGATGAAGTTGTTCCGCAGGCCACTTCTGGCAGTCGCCTCAAGACCGACATCCGCATGATTCAGCCATCGCTCAGCTATGCTCTGAAGGACATTGATCCGCAGCAGTTGCCACAGGATTTCAACGACAAGCTGACTCGTGGCGAATACGTCGCCCGGCAGCCCAATCCGACAGTGCTGCAATGGGCTCCGACGAACTTCTACCATTATCCGCTGTATTTTGAAGATCCGGCGCTGGAGAGATATGGACACACGTATAGTCCACTTGTGCAGCCATTCGCATCGACCGGCAAATTTGCAGTGCAACTGGTGGGACTGCCGTACCAGATGGCACTGCATCCTGTGACCAGTCGTCAGTATGCACTGGGTTATTACCGCCCGGGCGAAACCGCTCCGAAGAAGCTCTACCAGATCCCGTACAACACGGAAGCGACGCTGGTGCAGACCGCAGCAGTGATCGGATTGTTCCTGATTTTGCCATAGGCACCCCCTGCGCAACGGGGACACACGACCTGGCACCGAGGACCTGCACGCGCTCCATTACCGATGCGGCTGCTGATTGGTCCCCGGTGTCTGTGTCCCCGGTGTCCCCCCGTGTCCCAGTGCCATTTCACTTAGCAGGAGCGGGCAAAGGCAGGGGACACACCACTCGAACCGCAACGGGGACACACCACTCACGCCAAGGACCGGCATTCGCTCCGTTCTAACTGCGACTCCTGACTGGTCACAGGGCTGTGTCCCCGGTGTCTCCGGTGCCTTAAAGAAGAGCAGGGCCCACCAGTCCCAGGATCATCAAAAGCAGCACGACTGTCCTCAGTCGTTCGCGATTCCGCTGGAATGTTCCGTGGGCATGTGGGACGCAACGAGGACGGCTGGGGACACACCACTCGGGACGAAACGGGGACGGACCGCAACGGGGACATACCACACGGCACCAAGGACCGGCATTCGCTTCGTCATAACTGCGATTCCTGACTGGCCACAGGGCTGTGTCCCCCAGTGTCTAACCCAGGGCTGTGTCCCCCGGTGTCTAACCCGACTCAGGGCTGTGTCCCCCGGTGTCTAACCCCCGATGTATCCTCGGTGTCTGCTCACATTCAAGGCCTGTCGTTAAAGGCAGGACAGGCGATAGAAACGGATCAGTCTGAATTGACGCGGATGAGTAGTCTTGCGGGACGCGAAGTCCCGTACATGGCTGGCATGTCGCACCTCGCGAACTATACACTTGTCTTCCATCCCCCACAGTGCAAGTCGCGGCTGCCGTCACACTTGAAGAAGACGAACTATGTTGGCCGCTCATTCAGAACGCAGGAGCGACCCCGGTCAGGGAATCGCTCCTGCATTCCTGTTCAGCCGCCAGGCGGGCCAATGTCGTGCGGCTGCCCACAATCGGGTCGCAATTTGCATGCCACAGGCACAGAGACCGGGAAATTGCCCGTTTTCCGCCAGCCGGGGTATTGGATTACTCGAGTCAGTGCAGCAGAATGCTGAGCAGTTCTGCCCTGGTGCAGCAATCTGCCCCAGGTGCTCGCGTTTTTCCCGTCTGTTTTCCGTACCGCATGATGCCCACAACGGCAGCAAGGCAGTTCCCGGATGGTTTCTGGTGCAGCTGATTCCGCCTCCTCCTTTGCCTCCCCACCTGCGGTACGGCCTGCCGAACTGTTGTCTCCGGCAGGCGACATGACCTGTCTCAGGGCGGCTGTGGAGAATGGAGCGGACGCGGTGTATTTCGGTCTGGAGTGTGGCTTCAACGCGCGGGCGCGCGCCGGCAATTTTTCTCTCGAAACACTCCCTGAAGCCCTCGATTTTCTGCATCTGCGCGGTGTCCGCGGCTACCTCACCCTGAACACTCTGGCGTTTTCTTCCGAACTGCCGGAACTGGAGCAGATTGTTCGGCAGATCAGTGATGCAGGAGTAGATGCGGTTTTGGTGCAGGACCTGGGTCTGGCGCGTCTGATCCGCGAAATCAGCCCGCAGCTTTCACTGCACGCGTCAACTCAGATGACGCTGTCCAGCGGCGAATGCATCGAAGCCGCCAAAGGTCTGGGAATTGAACGCGTGGTGCTTCCGCGTGAACTGTCGATTGATGAGATTCGCCAGGTGCATCAACTGACGAATATAGAGCTGGAAGTGTTTGTGCACGGGGCCCTGTGTGTGGCGTATTCCGGTCAGTGTCTGACCAGTGAATCACTGGGTGGTCGCAGTGCCAATCGCGGCCAGTGTGCACAAGCCTGTCGTCTGCCATACGAAATCATCAGCGATGGCGTGCTGCAGGATGCGGGTGCTCAGAAGTACCTGCTCAGCCCGCAGGATCTGGCGGCATTTCCATTGCTGCCCGAGCTGCTGGATGCCGGAGTCACGTCGTTCAAAATTGAAGGACGTCTGAAGACACCGGAGTACGTCGCCAATATCACTCAGCAATACCGTCAGGCGCTGGATGACGCGCTGGCCGGTCGACATGCACAGTTTTCACGCCGTGATATTCAGCAGATGGAGATGTCGTTTTCGCGTGGCTTTTCACCAGGCTGGCTGCAGGGCTGCGATCATAAAATGCTGGTGCCTGCTGTCAGTTCTGCCAAGCGCGGCGTGCTGCTGGGTACAGTGGTGAACGTGCTGCGTGATGGTGTTGCGGTGCAGCTTGAATATTCCGTGCAGGCGGGCGATGGAGTGGTGTTTGAGGGTGACCGACTGTCAGGGGCAGAGCAGGGCGGTCGGGTGTATCATGTGCGTCAGAATGGCTGGCAGTTGCAGGAAGCCGTCGATACGGGAATTGTCGAGCTCAGTTTTGACCGGTCCGCCGTGGACCTGCAGCAGCTCAGACCTGGCCTGCAGGTCTGGAAAACCGACGACCCGCGTCTGAACCAGCGGTTGCGGCGAACATTTGAAGCGGCTGATCCGCAGCGGCGAGTGAAGCTGGAATTGCAGGTGCAGGCGGTCGTCGGCCAGCCGCTGCGAATTCAGGGCATGGCGGCCAACGGCAGTCGCTGTGATGTGGTTTCCGAATCGCCGCTGCAGCCGGCAGCGAAGCATCCGCTGTCAAAAGAACTGCTGCAGGAGCAGTTGGGACGACTGGGTGCTTCGGTCTTTACGCTGTCCGAACTGCAGGCCGAAATCACGGGCGAACCCATGGTGCCGCTGAGCGTGCTGGGGCGGATGCGTCGCGAGCTGCTGCAGCAACTGCAGTCCTCTTTGCCGAGACTGCAGCGACCGCTGTCGCAGCCGGCTGCGCTGGCACGCCTGCGCAACACACTGCCTCCGCTGACACCGCCCCCCGGAAACTCAGCACGCCTGATCCTGCTGTGCCGAACACTGGAACAGCTGACGACCGCACTGAAGGCCGGAGCGGATGGGCTGATCGCAGACTTTGCGGACCTGCGAGAATATCGGCAGGCTGTGCAACTGGCCCGCACCGCACAAATTCCACTGCTGCTGGCTCCGCCACGCATTCAGAAACCCGGTGAGCTGGGCCTGTTTCATATGGTGCGAAAAGCGGACCCGGACGGAGTACTCGTACGAAACCTCAGCGGGCTCGACTTCTTCCGCAGCCTCGGACTGCCTCTCACCGGCGATTACTCACTAAACGTCACCAACGAACTGACGGCCGAGTACCTGATGTCTCGCGGACTGCAGCGACTGACGCCGTCCTATGACCTGAATCGTGATCAGCTTCTGGATCTGCTGCAGGTGCTTCCGCCGCAGTGGCTGGAACTTGTGATTCATCAGCACATGCCCATGTTCCATATGGAACACTGCGTGTTCTGTGCCATGCTGTCCCCAGGAACCAACAAACACAACTGTGGTCGCCCCTGCGACGTGCATCAGGTGGAACTGCGAGATCGTACGGGCATGAATCATCCGCTGACAGCCGACATCGGCTGCCGCAATACGCTGTTCAACGCGGCGCCACAAAGCTCGGCGGAAATCGTACCGGAACTGCTGCAGGCCGGAGTTCGGCATTTTCGGATTGAATTGCTGCGCGAGACACCGGCCGAAATCGGACGGCTGGTGGAACTGTACCGGCAACTGCTGCAGGGACACTGCACCGGTGCTCATGTCTGGCAGTCACTGCAGGCAATGAATCAGGTCGGAGTCACTCGCGGGACACTGGAACCACGCCGTAACCCGCTGGCAATTCTGTAAGAGACATGGCTGATGGCAACGCAATCGGAAATCGGCAGTCAACCTTCCGGCATGGCTCGCATCGCGATGCTGACAGGGTGGCTGCTGGCTGCCGGATTCTGTGTCTGGCTGGAGGGGACCCGAATCCTGCAGCTGGCTGCCACACCGGCCGGAATTCTCGGCTGGTTCGCCGCGTGGAACATTGACACCACGCTGCCGGCTCTAGTTCTGCTGGCCCTGCCCGGCATGTGGCTGCTGTGGCCCGTACCCGGACGCAGGCAACAAGCCCGCACTGAACCGGACTCTGGCAAATCTGCATCCGGAGCCGGCATGACAGTCCTGCTGGGATGCGTTTCACTGGCAATGAGCCTGACTGTCGGACTGCAGCAGATTCCAGTGCTGCAGACAGCCTGGTCCGACAGCGACGCGGACACGGTGTTCCTGTATCAACTGCCCCCGGCCTATCACGATGAATTCAGCTATCTGCTGCAGGCCGAAACATTCCGGGCCGTCCGACTGTCATGGCCACCGCAGACTGTCGGCGGTGATGCTTTCCACCAGATTCATGTACTGAATCGCCCTCGCACAGCCAGTCGCTATTTCCCCTGGACCGGTGTCTGGATCCTGCCGTTTTTGCTGGCCGGACTGCCGATTGCCGGACACTGGCTGGCCGGGGCACTGGCCTGCATGGTGTTCCATCGCATTCTGCGAACGGTGGTATCCGAGTGGGCGGCGAATATCGGCGGACTGCTGCTGGCACTCAGCCCAGGCCTGGCACTGTTCAGCAACCTGCTGCTGGCACATCACCCCACACTGCTGGCACTGGCCGTATTTCAGTGGGCGATGCTGAAAGTGCTCGACCACGGCCGCTGGCCACTGGCGGCAGTGGCCGGTACGGCTTTGACCTGCGCGATGCTGGGACGTCCCATGACCGCTGCCGGCTTTGCTCTGCCATGCGGACTGGCATTGCTGAAGCGACTGATCATGCCCACCAGCACTCAACAGCGCCTGGCGGCAGCCACCACCTCAATCAGCATGGCGATTCCCCTGCTGGCCGGTTTTACAGTGCTGGCCGTCATGAATCAGAATATCACGGGAGACTGGCGAGTTTCGGCGTACCAATACTACACGGACACGTGGACACCACGGCATCGTTTCGGCTTCGACAATGCACGCAGCAGTGCGGAACCCACTTCGGTTCTGGCGAAGTATGACGCATGGGCCACCAACCTGACTCCCGCTGCCGCCGCTGTCAATGTCCAGCAGAGGCTCACTGCAAGTGCCCAGTGGACGCTGGGAATCCCGGCACTGCTGCTGCTGATCCCGGCAGGACTGCCGCTGAGCCTGTCGGCTGATGAACGCAGTCGCCGCCTGCGACTGCTGCTGGCTGCGGTATTCAGCCTGCATGCTGTTCACATTCCGTACTGGTACGATGGAATTCTGCACTGGCATTATGTGTTTGAGACTGCTCCGCTGCTGCTGTTGCTGGCGGCTGCCGGGCTGCAGACCGTGCGGCACACCCTGACACAGCGTTTCAGCCGTCGGACGGCAGTGACCTGGACACTGTTGCTGCCAATTGCCTCGTTGCTGCCATCATGGCTCAGCGCAGAATCGCTGTGGGGACCATCACGCATCAGCCTGGCGGTGTCTGAGCAGGCATATTCGCGAGTTCGCATAGCGGCCTTTCGGCAGATCGCTGCGAAGGTGGCGACCAAAGGTCCCTGCCTGCTGCTGGTGGATGAAACCGGCAGCGACCAGCAGCTCAGCTACATCATCAACCCGCCCGACTATCAGGCCCCGGCACTGATCTGTCGGCTGCCGCAGTCCCTCTCAGAGCAGCAGCAGCTGGCGGCCGCATTTCCCGACCGCCTGCTGTACACCGTGCAGGTGCAGTTGCCCGACCTGCAGATTCGCCCGTGGGTAGTCCCAGCCAACCCCTAGTCGCGTTACGCTCCGCGAAAAGTGTGAAAGGTACCTCCTGCCGAGCCCGCCTGCACCACGATCACTCGCCGTCCGGCTCCTCGAGGTACGTATAACCGTTCAGGGCCTCTTCATAAAATTTTACAAACTGACCGGCCTGTGAATTGTCGATCCGATTCTCTCGCACCGCCACTTCAACCGCCACCTGCAGCCTGTTGATCAGATCCCGCCCACGGAACTGCACGTAATCCAAAACCTCACTGACAGTCTCACCCTTGATGATTGTGTCCAGAATCACGTCGCCCGTTTCGGAAATGTCCACGTGCACGGCATTCGTGTCGCCGAACAGATTATGCAGGTCACCCAGAATCTCCTGATATGCGCCAATCAGGAAGATCCCGAGATAATACGGCGATCCATCAAATTCATGCAGCATCAGCGTCCGCCGGACGTCCCGACGGTCAATGAACGTGTCAATCTTGCCATCGGAATCGCAGGTGATATCGCTAAGAACGGCGTGACGAGTCGGGCGCTGATCCAGATGATGAATCGGCATCACAGGAAACAGCTGCTTGATGGCCCACGAGTCCGGGCAGGACTGAAAGAGCGAAAAGTTGCAGAAGTAATTGTCCGACAGCAGCTTGTCCAGCCGCTCCAGTTCTTCAGGAACAAACTCCATCGCCCCCGTCAGCTGCCAGATGCGGTAACACGTGGCAAAGTACAGATTCTCGGCCAGACACCGCTGCTCAAGCGACAGATAGCCCGTGTTGAACAGCGTCATCACGGTGTCAACTGTTGTCTGAGCGTCATGGAATGTCTCAAGAGCATTCCGCTGAGTCAGACCGCGATAGCTTTGATACAGATCGTGCAGGACCTGCTCGGCGTCATCCGGCGGTGCCAGCGACGCGTCCGTGGTCTCCTCAGACCCCTGCTGCGATACCCCCAGTACCCCAAACACCAGCACACTGTGAAAAGCGGAAATTGCCCGGCCACTCTCCGAAATGATGTTCGGATGCTCCACTCCCGCTTCGTCGCACACCGTCTGCATCGTGTACACGACGTCCCTGGCATACTCTTCCAGAGTATAATTCATGCTGGATTCGAAGTTGGTCTGCGAACCGTCATAGTCCACACCCAGACCGCCACCAACATCCATGTACTTCAGCCCGGCACCGCGCTTCGACAATTCGGTGTATACTCGCGCTGCCTCATTCAAGGCCGCCTTCACCTGTCGAATATTTGTAATCTGACTGCCAAGGTGGAAGTGCAGCAGAGTAAAGCAGTCCTCCATCCCGCGTCGCTTCAGCTCATCCAGCGCCTGCAGGATTTCATTGGCACGCAGCCCGAACTTGGAACGATATCCACCCGAAGACTGCCACCGCCCCGCACCTCGCGCTGCCAGCTTCACACGCATCCCAATCTGCGGACGCACGTTCAGCTTCTCAGCGTACTTCAGAATCAGCTCCAGCTCAGTGTACTTCTCTACGACCGGAATCACATGCCGGCCAATCTTCTGAGCCAGCAGGGCCATCTCGATGAATTCGGCATCCTTGAAGCCATTGCAGATGATCGGAGTTTCAGCTTCCGTCATCGCCACCACGGCCAGCAGTTCCGGCTTGCTGCCTGCCTCCAGCCCGAATCCGAACTCCCGCCCGTACTCCACGACCTTCTCAACAACTTCCCGCTGCTGATTCACTTTGATCGGATAGACACACGAATACTTGCCCCGGTAACTGTGCTCGCGAATCGCATCCGAAAATGCCTTGTGCAGCACATAAAGCCGGTCCCGGATAATGCCGTTGAAACGCAGCAGCACCGGCACGTCCAGCCCGCGCATCTGCAGACGTTCCACCAGGTCCTTCAGGTCAATACCGCGCGTGGTGTTCCGGTCCGGATGCACCATCACGTTGCCGCGCGAATTCACTGAAAAGTAGCCGTTACCCCAGCGAGGCACCTCGTACATTTCCGAAGCGTCCACCGTTGTCCAGTGCAGGGGAGATTCGTCGATCATGCCAGGACAGGCTCCGTTCAGTCAACACGAGGGAAGAAAACAAAGACCCGCGTCACAGGAGACGCGGGCTTCAGGTCGCAGACCGCGAAAGCAGCCCCACAGACAACAGCTATCACCGGATTTCATGCAGGAAGCCGACAACAACCGGCCAATCAGGCCTTTGCCGACTTCGTCTCTCCCAGAAACCAGACGAGGAACGGACTGGCTATGTAAACCGAGCTGTAGGTACCGGCCATCGATCCGATCAGCAGACACCATGCAAAACCATGCACCCCGGATCCGCCAAACACATACAGAATCACCACCACGATAAACACCGTCACACCGGTCATCAGCGTACGGCCCAGAGTCTGATTCAGGGAGGTGTTCACGATCGCACTGGTGACCAGCGGATTCTTCCCTCGGACTTCACGAATTCGGTCGAACACCACAATCGTGTCGTTCAGAGAATAGCCCACCAGAGTCAGGAACGCTGCAATCATCGACAGATTGATGCGGAAGTCGTCGATCAGCAGCAAATCTCCCAAACCCGTGCCGGAAATCGTGCTGGCCACTGCCAGTGACCCCAGAGTAATCAGCACGTCGTGCACCAGCGACACCACTGCCGCCAGACCAAAGATCAGGTTCTGGAACCGGAACCAGATGTAGGCCGAAATCCCCAGAATGCTGAGCAGCACTGCGATCGTCGCGTCCACTCGGGTTTCCCGAGCCACTGCAGAGGCAAATGTATTCACTTCGTCAAACAGCGGGGTCGCGGAGAGCTGCTGCTGCACCGCTGACAAGGCCTGCGTCAACTGCTCGCTGGTCACATCCGGCAGCACCCGCACCGTAAAACTGCTGAACTTCTTCACAGAACGCTCAGACCCCTCCATGCCGGAACCGGCTGTTCCCTCCAGACCGATCAGGTCCCCGGAATCCGCCTTGCGAACGGCCGACAGCGCTTCCGCCACGAGGTCGGTTGCCGTCCCAAAAGCCAGCTCTTCCGTAAATTTCAGGTCTGACTCAGAGCCGTCCTTAAACTTCATGCGTGCCACTGCCGCCACACTGTTGTCGGCAGCATCAGTGACCACCAGCTTCACAGGCGAGACTTCCAGGCTGACCATTCGCAGCTTGATGGCCGAATTCCCGGAGAAGGCCTTGTTCACCCGCTCACGAACTCGGTCCTCAGCACTGACCTGAGCCTCAGCGCCTTCAGGCGAAGTCTCCCGGTCTGTCGTACGCAACCGGAAGTACTTCCCGGTCCCCTCGCCACTTTCCTCACCCACTGACAATCGCTCCAGCGCAAAGTCGTCACCGAACTCCTGCTGCAGCACCGCAGTCACGTCGTCCGTCTTCTGCGGCTCAGTCGTCTGAAACGCCACCATTGTGCCGCCGGTGAAGTCGATGTCGTAGTTCTTCTCACCGCGCATTCCAAAGAACAGCAGGCCGATGGCTACCAACACACCGGAAACCGTAAACAGGTGTTTGCGGTACTTCATGAAATCCAGATTCGTTTCACCAACTGCTCGCATCATGCTGATCTGCTTCAGCATCCCAAGGCGTTCCGTCAGATCAAACAGCAGACGGCCTACAAACAATGCCGTGTACATGCTGACCGCCAGACCGATAAACAGCGTCACGGCAAACCCGCGAATCTGATCCGTGCCGAAGTAGAACAGCACCACAGATGTCAGCAGAGTTGTCACGTTGGAGTCAAAAATTGTGATGAAGGCTTTTTCAAAACCGTTCTGAATCGCGATGCGAGTCGAAGACCCACGATCAATCTCCTCCCGCATACGCTCATAGATCAGAACGTTGGCATCCACCGCCATCCCGATCGTCAGCACCAGACCGGCAATACCCGGCAGGGTGAACGTCGCAGGAATCGCCACCATCAGCCCCACGGTCAGCACCAGATTCAGGACCAGCGAAATCACTGCAATCACACCGGCAAAACGGTAATACACCAGCATGAACACAATGACCGCCAGACCGCTGATTGCCGTCGCTGTGACACCCTTCTGCCGCACGTCGGCACCCAGAGTCGGGTCCACGGTCGCCTCACTCAGCGGCTTCGGGTCAATCGGCACTTCCAGAGCCCCGGCGTTCAGCACCGCAACCAGTTCACCAGCCTCCTCTGCTGTGAAACCACCCTGGCCGCCAGAAATCTGGCCACGACTGGTAATCTGCTCGCGAATGAATGGGGCACTGTCAACGCGTCCGTCCAGCACAATCGCCAGACGACGGTTTGGCACACCATCCCGAGGCACATTGCGGCCCGTCAACTGGCCAAACAAATACGCACCCGTCTGGTCAAATGCAAAGCTGACGACAATCTCGCCGTTCTGTGGATCAAAGTCGCGAACCGCAGAACGCAGATACTGGCCCGTGACCTGCTCTTCCTTCGGCGAAACCAGCAGCAGGTATTCCTGAGTGTCATAGCTTTCGACGCGACCGTTGACCTCCCGCTCAGCCTTCAACGGCCGGCTGATGACGTCCGAGTCAGTCAACAGCTTCGGTTCACCATTCTTCTCGGCCGCAGGTACCCAGCGTGCACGTACTTCGCCATTGATCACGACTTCCTTGCGAGACAGGTCGAGACCCTGCGCCAGTCGAATAATGTCGGAATCCGCACGATTCGCCACCGTGAAAAATTCCAGACTGCCCAGCCGGGTAATCCGGCGCTTGATGTCATCCACCGTCTGCGGGTCTTCACCCGGAACAATCACTTCAATACGGTCCGTACCCACCGCACGCACCGTGATTTCCTCGGTGCCCGACTGGTTGATACGGCGACTGACAGCACCCACCATCTGGTCCATCACGCTCGGAGTTATCTCTTTGCCTTCACCACGCACCTGGAACACCATGTTGGTGCCCCCGGCGAGGTCAATCCCCAGACGGAAACGCTCACTGAGCGGCTGCCCCTTCAGCAGCGACATCAGAAACGGTGAGATACCCAGCAGCAGCGTCAGAATCACCACGCCGATGCGGGAACTCCACTCAGGCACATTCAGACTTTTTGCCACAAAACTGCCGATGACAAACGGCAGGATCAGAATCGACAGAACCAGCAGCAGGATCACAAATCCACCGGGCCCCGTGGCCGCCGGCGGCAGTGATTTTTCTTCTGATGTTGTGACTTCACCCGCTGCCGCAGCAGTGGTGGCGTCCGCCGGAGCAGTCACCGGGGGGGCTGCAGCCGCCGCCGGATCAGCCGGAGCGTCGGTCACAGCAGGTGGCTGAGCAGCCGCGGGAGCAGCAGCAGGAGCAGCCTGTTCGGCCGCAGGAGCACCGGGGGCAGCAGCAGCCGGGGGCTGAGCCTGGTTGACACCAGAAGCAGCTTCAGCACCGGTTCCGGCAGCCTGCAGACACAGAATCAACAGTCCGTTCAGCAGCAATGACATCAGTGGGTTCCCGAACGAATGCACTGGTAAAAACACGCTTTATATGTAGCGGATTGACAGTCCTGAGCACAATTCCAGGCCGGAATACTGTGACAGTTCTGAGGATACCGAATCCTGGAAAGTCCGCCAGAATATCGGGCAGGACGAAAAAATGCCCCCCGAAACCCGGGCAGAACAGAGAATTCCTGCAGGATTCCGGGGAAATCGCGGAGTGTTGCTCAGCGGCAACACTCACCCCCGATTCACTCAACCGGCACTGCTTTCCGCCTTGTCGTCCAGCAGACCATGTATGGCACTGCGCAGGAAACGGATGCGAGTCGAATCGTCGACCTTCAAGGTCACAAATCGACCATCCTGCGACAAATCCGCAATCGTACCCACAATTCCACCCGTGGTCACGACCTTGTCGCTTTTCTTCAGACTGCCCAAAGTTTCCTGGCGACGACGCTGCTCTTTCTGCTGCGGACGCAGCAGAATCATGTAAAACATGATCCCAATAAACGCCAGCGGCAGAAACTGCACCCACCCCGGAGGATCAGGCTGGACCTTCCTGGCACCGGCAGCCGGCTGTTCACCCGCTGATCCGGACTTCGCAGCCGCCGGAGCCGCCGCGGTGGCAGCAGCCGGGGCCGTCGCCTCCGCAGCCTGGGCCGTCGGAGCTGCAGCAGCAGCCTGCGCACCAGCCGGTTCCTGCATCACAATTGTCGCCACACTGATCACCAGCGACGCCAGACCACTGGCTGCACAACAAAACACCACGGGCTTCTCCGGAATAATGGACTGACGGCAGCAAAACCGCCCATTTTAATGGACCGAACCCCAGCGAGCAAGCTGCGCGGTCCGAAACTGCTGCAGAGTCCCCGCAAGCACCGCCTCACGAATCTGACGCACCAGTGTCTGGTAATACGTAATGTTGTGCAGCGACGCCAAAATCGGACCCAGCATCTCACCCGCCACAAACAGATGACGCAGGTACGAACGAGTATACCGCTGACAGGCCACGCACGGACATTCCGGATCCAGCGGCGACTGATCCTTCGCGTGCACCGCATTTCGCAAACGCACCGGACCACGACTGGTAAACACCATCGCGTTGCGGCCATTGCGAGTCGGCATCACACAGTCGAACATGTCAATGCCACGACACACCGCCTCCAGAATGTCCTCCGGTCGACCCACTCCCATTAAATATCGCGGACGATCAGACGGCAGCAGCGGCACTGTACAGTCCAGCGTCGCATACATCTGCGCCGGAGGCTCACCGACACTTAACCCACCCACCGCGTACCCCGGAAATCCGATCTTCAGCAAACCCTCCGCCGATCGACCACGCAGCTCTGCATGCAATCCTCCCTGCACAATCGCAAACAAGGCCTGATCCGTACGCTTCTGAGCCGCTCGGCAACGCTCAGCCCACCGCGTCGTACGATCCACGGCCTGCTGAATCTTCGGCACACTCTCACCTGAAGGAGGACACTCGTCCAGACACATGATGCAGTCCGCACCCAGAGCCTCCTGAATCTCCACCGCGCGCTCCGGAGTCAGCTCCAGCAGGGCCCCGTCGATATGCGAACGAAACACAACCTTGTCGTCAGTCAGCTTTCGCATCCCCGCCAGACTGAATACCTGAAACCCGCCGCTGTCCGTCAGAATCGGACCATCCCAGTCCATGAACCGATGCAGGCCTCCATGCTCGGCCACCGTCTTTTCACCAGGCCGCAACGCCAGATGATACGTGTTCGCCAGCACCATCTGAGCACCTGCGGCACGCAACTGCGATGGCAGCAAACCCTTGACTGTCGCCAAAGTCCCCACGGGCATAAATGCCGGCGTCTGCACGGTGCCATGCGGAGTCTGCCAGCGACCCGCACGACCAGCGGTCCCCGGATCAACGGCGTCCAGATGAAAGGAAAACGATGCTGACATGCTGAGAAAAGACCGCCAATCAGGGCCCGAAATCAAACGCAGGACCGGGCATTATGGCCGAATCACCGACAGGGTCCAGTCGGAATCATCGCCGGCTTCCACCGTGACGTCCAGTCCCTCAGATCCGGCTCGCCAAACCACGAACGCCGTTCCCAGCACCCGCCGCTCCGTCACACAGTCCGCCGACAACTGCGGTATCAGGTGCGGACCGGTCGCCAGCATTGCCCGTACCTCACTCGCCGCCCAGCGCCGCAATACAGGCTCAGTTGCACCGCCCAGCAGACGGCTCAACAGGTCCTCGAAACAGGCCGATTCCCGGAAAACCCCCGCCAGTGCTCCTGACCGCAGCAACTCCCCGTCAACACCCGCCCGCAAAAAACGACTGGCAGATGCCCGCGGACCACGACGACTGGCACCCCACGTCAGCTGCTGCAGATTGACGACCACCGGAGCTATCCCGGGATCCACCCGAAAAGCCGCCAAACGCCGCTTCGATAATTCACTCTCGCCAACAAACTCAGACTCCACCAGATGCGCCAAAGCCTCGTGAAACCAGCGCGGTACCTGCAAATCCGACAGGCCCGCCAGACGCCGCTCCAGCAACCGTGAGAAACAGGCCGCATGCGCCAGCTCATGCACCAGCAACGACCGCCACTCCGATTCCGAAATCTCCGATACCCCGGAATCCAGATACAGAATGTCACCACCCGGACCCGAATCGCCACCCAGAAAATCCGTCTCCCGCACACAACCCCAAAACGGAAACTCACCCGACTCACCCGCCGGATCCAGATCACCCACCACCACCGTTAAACCGCCACTGCCGTCCACATCCAGCACCGGCCCCAGCACACCCTCAACACACCCCAGCAACCCGGACGCCAGAAAACTTGCCATCCGCCCCCGCAGTCGCTCAGCCGACAGCCGCGCCGAACCTTCACAGTAAACTCCCGCACCACCAACCGATCCCGCCAGCTCACACTCCGACAAAACCGTCGCCGCACGATCAAATGACATCCGCGGCAACTGAAACAGTCGCCGACTGGGTAATTCCACCACCTCGGCCGCATCCCCGGCAGCCGCATCCCCGGCAGCGGCCACGACAGTGCGTGACCCGCTGCCGACTGTCCTGACGCCCTGCGACAACCCCGCAATGTCCGCCATCCCGAATTCGCCCGGATCAGCCCCGCCGGACTCCACCCGATCACACCGCCGTGCCTGAACTTTGAACAGGTGCCCGGACCCCAGGAAATCTTCGGACACGAGGCAAACGACATCCCCCGGGGCCAGCCTGCAATGCTTCGCGCGGCCGGGAAATGCCGCTGTTCTGCAGTCGGCGACTTCCGCGACGGCGTTTTCGGTGCGATTTTCGGTGCCCTGCACCGGAGTGGTCCTGTCGATCGCCCTGACACTGGCGACCAGTGTCAGGCCCAGTCCAAACAGGCTCAATGCCAGCCAGGCAACCTGCGGAACAGCAGGGCCGGAATGCCGCGCCATAAGATCCACCCCCCGCGGCATCCGGCCGGATGTGCGATTTTCTCGGCCCCCCAGAAGCCGGTCGCAGGAGTTATCGTCGAAAAAATCGGCAGAATTCACGGAAAGTGAACGGACGTTGCAAACGGCCCGCGTTTTACTGTGTCAACCGGTTTCTCGGCAGCTTCCATTCCGAACTGCCGGGCTGGCAGTCGACTGACGAACCGACTGGTTCTGCTTTATGGGCTCAAATCGCAACAGATCCGCAGGTTTTTGTTGCAATCGAACCCGGAGAACTGGAAGATCTGGGAAGACTGCACAGGTCTCTGACAAATTCTCTGACTGCACCTTCTGCACTGCTGCAATGCCGGCGGCGGTGCGTGGAAGTTTTCGGGTTCAGCCGTATCAAACGGCCTTTCCGCAAAACTCTGTGGCTGTCAGCGACTTTTGCCGGTTTTGACGGAAATTGTTTTCGGTGGCATCCGAAGACTGGTTTAGACTGCATCAGGTTTCCGGCATCCGGCCTGATCTCTGGTTTTGCATCTGGCGAATTGGGTTGGTCTGCATCCGCAGCACCTTCATGGGGAATTCACATGCGGCGACTCGCTGGCTCACTGCGTTCAATTTCACTGGCTTCCCTGGGGCTGGGTGTGTCCACTCTGTGTGGCACTGCCTGGGCCTCGGACAACGGCTCGTCCAATGCTTCGGCCGCGCCGGATGCCGTTGTGCTGACCACCGCCGACCGGCAGCACATGGCCATCGCCCTGCGACTGTCCGCACCGGCCGTCACCGTCAACCGACACATCGTTCTGGTGGACACCTCCGCCAGTCAGGCCGGCATCTACCGGCAGCGAACACTGCAGGCAGTGCAGGCTGTTCTGCAGGGTCTGCCTCAGGACAGCAAGGTGAAGCTGGTCGCTGCCGATTCGTCGGTGTCTGTCCTGACGCCGGAGTTTGTCAGCCCGGATGCACCGGAACTGGCCGCCGCACTGCAGCGACTGTCCCTCCGCACTCCGCTGGGTGCCACGGACCTGGCCGCCGCACTCCGCAGCTCGCTGCAGGGTGTGTCGGAAACGGCCGTGTCTGTCGCCTATATCGGTGATGGCATGAGCACCGGCGATATGCTCTCCGGCTCCGACCTGGCAGGTCTGGTGAATGAACTTCAGACCAGCGGCGCAGCCTTCCATGCCATGCTGCTGGGCCCTCGCGTTGATGCTCACCTGTCCGGTGTGCTCGCCAATCACACCGGCGGTTCACTGCAGCAGCTGCAGTCCGATGATCTTTCCTCAGTCGTCACCGGGATGATCAGCGAACTTCAGCAGGCACCGGTGCTGGTTCGCGACCTGCGTTCGGCATCTGCTGATCTCAGCCTGTCGGCCCCGGCCACAGTTGCACTCCGCAGCAGTCGTCACACCGTGATTTACGGTGCTGGCCAGATGCCGGCGGTGCTGGAAGTCACCGGAACTGTCAACGGTCTCCCCCGGACCTGGAAAGTTTCACGCAGTGATTCACGCCAGGGTGGCAGCGCCATCAGTGCTCTGACTCGCAAGTCACAGCAGTCTCAGGGACTGGACTCGCCCTATCTCGGCCTGGCAGGATTGACCGCAGCGGCCGGCGACCTGGGGACTCTGATCAACGACAGCATCGCTGCCGCTGAAGCACTCAGCCGTCAGGGTCAGAAGCAGCAGGCTCGCGAAATCGTCACCCAGGCTCAGTTGCTGGATTCCGGCAATGTCCGGTTAACGGCTCTGGCCACGGAACTGCAGGATGAAACGGGCAAGGCCGACCGACTGGGTGCTCCGGGCGTGGACGAAGGCGATGCTCTCAGCAAAACAGAAACTCGCAGCGAAATCCTGACGCAGCGGATGGTACAGTCGGTCAATGCGGCCATCGCAGAAGCCGATCGCGTCGCCGCTCAGCAGCCTGAATACGCCATTACTCTGCTGAAGGACGTTCTGGAAGCCGTTCGCTCCTCCCGCGAAATTGCTCCGGAGAAGCGACAGGAGCTGGAGCGTCGCATTGTGGCGGCCTACACCCAGGTCGACTCTGCCCGCCAGACCAACGAAATTCGTCAGCAGCAGCTCTCTGAAGCTCGTGCCAACCTCGAAGCCCAGCGTGAACGCCTGGCTCAGGTCAACCTCGAAGAGCAGCGTCTGCGGACTCTGATCGACCAGGTGCGTGGCCTGCTGGAACGTGCTCGCCGGGGCGACGTCAATGCCTACGAAGATGCCGAAGCGGTCTCCCGCGAAGCCCTTCGCGACGAACCAGGCAACGGCACGGCCACTGCCGCCATGGTCATGTCCGAAGCTTCCGGTCAGCTTCAGAAGGCCTACGATCTCGTCAGCCTGCGAAATGACCGCTTCCTCGAAACTCTGTACCAGGTCGAACTTTCGCACGTGCCGTTCCCCGATGAACCGCCGGTCCAGTATCCGCCGGCCGACGTGTGGCGTGCCCTCTCGATCAAGCGTAAAGAAAAATACAAGTCGCTCTCGCTGCGATCCATCAAGCCGGTGGAAGAGTGGCTGGAAAAGAAGCTTGACGAGCCACTGCCGCGTGCACTGTCATACCCCGGCGACAACTCGCTCGGCGAAATCCTGCGATTCATCGCTGACGCCTATACGGCCGAAGGTCCCTACACGATGCGAATTATCCTGGATGAGTCCGATCCGGATCTTGGCGAAAAGCCAACGTTCCTGGACGACACTCAGGTGGCCGACGTTGACCTTGCCGGGATCACCATGCGAAATGCCCTTGAGCTGATCTTCGCCAAGGTGAAGGACAACGAACTGACGGTCATGATCAAGAACGAAGTCATGATGGTGACCACGGTCGCCACAGCCGAAAGTGAAGAGAACCTGGTCACTCGGATCTATGACGTTGCGGATCTCGTCGTAATTACTCAGCCCGGCATGGGTGGCGGTATGGGCGGCGGCATGGGCGGCATGGGTGGTGGTATGGGCGGCATGGGTGGCGGCATGGGAGGCATGGGCGGGATGGGCGGTGGCGGCATGGGTGGTATGGGCGGTGGTGGCATGGGCGGCATGGGTGGCGGTATGTTCTCCGTCCCGGCTGTTCCTGCAACTCCCGCTGCACCTGCAGCCGGTGGCATCCAGCTCAAGAATGGGGCTAAAAAAAAATAGCGTCCCCGCTGCAGTCGCAGACGACGCATGATGACTCTGAAATCAGGGACAGCCTGTGGCAGCATGCCTGCCGCGGGCTGTCCCTTTTCATTGGTGGCCGATCACTGCCGCTGACAGCCACAGCAGCTCTCTCAGCAGTCGGCCTGTCACAGTCTGATGAGCAAAAAGGACTCAGTGCACGCCAGGCACTGGCAGAAGTCACAGCCGGACAGGGCGAAATGGCGGCCCGCTGGGACCGTATCTTTGACGGCCCGCGGCTTTCCGATGCGAATCTCGCGCTGCTGGTCCAAATACAGCATGAAGCCAAACAGTATGAACAGATCGTGGAATGCCTCGAATCAGCACTCCGCGCAGGTCGCGTGGTGCCGTGGCTCTACGACGTACTGGCTCTGGAGATGAAACTGGCCGGACGCCCGGCCGATGATGTGGCTCGCGTACTGCAGTCGCGACTGGACTTCGGTGCCGGCGGTGTTCCTCAGATGTTGATCACTGCCGCCATGCTGTCACGTTTCGAAGCCTGGGAACAGGCTCTGACACTGCTCCGCGACGGCGCTCAGCTGAACCCGGAAAACCCTGAGCTCTGGCTGCTGGCCCGCAGCATCGCTGACAAATCAGGTGACCAGGAATGGAGAGTCTGGTCGCGCTGCGGAGTCCTGCAGCATGTGTGGGATACGAACTGGCAGAAAGACCATGACGAAGCACTCAAGGTGCTGACGGACATCGCCAATGCACTCGACAAGGCCGGTAAATCGCCGGAAGCCGAAGCGATTCGATCAAGACAGCTGGAAGCCCGGCGAGTCGATCTGCAGATCAGTCTGAAGTGGGTCGGAGCAGCCGATCTGGACCTGATCGTCAGGGATCCGCAAGGAGCCGAATGCAGTTTTCGCAGGCGCATCACACCGACATACGGACGTCTGGTGCGGGAGGACGGCACTGCCAGCTCAAAGCTTGCCCCCGCAGAAACCCACGCCGAGATTTTTTTGCAGCCGAAAGCCCTGAACGGCAAATATGAGTTCTCTGTCAGATTCGTGGTGGGCAAAGTCACCACGGGTACCGCGATTGTGGAGGTCATTCAGAATGGCGGCACGCCCGCAGAAACTCGGGAAACAAAAACGATACGACTTGGTGAGCAGGATGTTTCCCTGTCAACTGAGATAAAACAGGGAAGATGGGACAAAACAGCAAAGCCCTGACAGGTGACAAACGAACCGGGTGAATGGCAGAAACTGCCGAAAAACAGCGTTTAGTTCCCGTGTTTTGACGAGATTTCCGCTCGGCCCGGTTTTTATGCTCTGGTGGCTGACAAAAAGTCTTGACCCGTTTTTCAGAACGTCTTACTGTCCCACCATCACGAGACGACTGAGGCCTGCAAGCCCCGGTTGACTCATGAGACCAATCGCCCCCGGAAGCAGCTGGAGTCCTCCGCCCCCCTGGGATTCGCTGCTTCCGGGATTTTTTTTGCGCTCACCGCAGCCTTTTCCGGGCGGTGTTGTTGCAGCCGCCCCCCAGTCTCCGCAGAATGTCCCTTTTCCGCCCGCCATCCTGCACAGAGGTCCCGTATGAAGCTCGTCAGCCGGCTGCTGTTTCTTGTCGCTGCAATTCTGCCAGGCACTGCCGCTTTGGGACAGCAGTATTCCAGCCTGCTGCCTGATCGCAGTCTTTCGCAGTGGATGCTGCCGGACGGTGCCGATGTCACTCAGGGCTGGACCTTTGACACCGATGGCTCACTGCATCTGAGCGGCAAAGGCAATAACATCCTGACTCGCGAAGAATTCGGCGATTTTGATCTCTGGTTCGAATACCGCATCTCAGAAAAGGGCAACAGCGGCATCAAGTACCGCGTCATGAAGTACGGCAATCAGTGGCTGGGGCTGGAGTATCAGATTCAGGATGATTCCGCCTTCCCGAAGATGTCGGCAGAACACTACACGGCATCGGTCTATGACCTGTTTGACACCTCCAGTCCGGTCCTGCAGCGAAACTACAAGGGCGGGGATGTGTGGAGTGTTGGTCGCATCATTGTCCAGCAGAATCGCCTGCGACACTGGATGAACGGGAACCTGATCATTGACGAGCGGGATGATTCGCCGCGATTTGCCGAAGCCGTGCAGAACAGCAAGTTCAAAAATCAACAGGATTTCGGCCGCAATCGTCAGGGGCGACTGATGCTGACGGATCATGGCAGTGAAGTCTGGTATCGCAACGTGTTCATTCGTCGGCTGGACGGCAGACCGCAGGTTCCGTAAACAGTTTCGCGCTGAATACCGCTTCCGGAAAACTCATGCTGCGACTGCTGCGAGTGTCAGGCTGGGTGCTGGTCCTGCTGACTGTGGCGTCAGCCGCCTGGGTGCTGCTGCGGACGATCCAATCGGGCGTCGGAGACGCTGAACAGATTGCTCAGGTGCAGCAACTGCTGCGTGATTCCGGGATGCTGGCACCGGTCGCCTACGTGCTGTTTGTCACGGCTGAAGTGATCGTGGCCCCGCTGCCTGGACTGCTGCTGTATATCCCCGGGGGCCTGCTGTTTGGTCCACTGCTGGGCGGGCTGCTGGCGCTGATTGGAAACATTCTGGGTGCCGGTATTGCCTGTTCACTGGCTCGCCGGCTGGGTGCCGGGATGCTGGCACGCATGGACCCCGATGGCGCTGCGGCGCGGCTGCAGTCCAGGCTGCAGCAGCGAGGATTCTGGGTGGTGCTGCTGCTGCGGTTAAACCCGCTGACCTCGTCAGACCTTGTCTCTTACGCTGCCGGACTGACTCGCATGCCCGTCTGGCAGGTCATGACCGCCACCGGAATCGGTATTGCCCCGCTGTGCTTTCTGCAGTCATGGTTGTCCGACAGCCTGTTTACCCGCTGGCCCGGCCTGTTCTGGCTGCTGCTGATCGCGACTCCGATCTGGCTGGGACTGATCGTCGTCATCCTGCTGCGGATGGCTCGCCGCTGATTCTTCCCTGACCTGCGGTGGCTGTCGCCACTGGGCATAGGGCACAGGTCCGAGGAACGCCTGGTTTTCGAACGGAGCGCTGCGCCCCAGCTCACTGATCGACGGAGTCAGCAGCAGGAAGAAACTGTACAGTCCCAGCAGCGGAACCATGATCAGCCGTACTGGAATATGCAGCCAGCGACTGGCCGGTTGCTCCCGCGTTGTGGCTCGGTGCCAGGCCCACGCTGTCACCAGTCGTGCCGGATAGGTCAGCAGCACAAAGACCGGGGTCAGGATCAGCAGTGCATCCTGCGGAGGCAGGCGGATTTTGCCAAGGTACAGGGGAAATGTCAGCACATACAGCAGGACCGTGGACAGCATCCATGCCAGCGGAGCACTGCGGAGCGCCAGCCGCACGGATCTGACCGAAAAAATTGCCATGAAACGCCCCTGCACAGCCTGCTGCACCTGCAGCCACGGCAGCCACGCAAACACCGGAATCAGCAGTACGCCTCCCAGAAACGACAGCAGTCCGAAAATTGGCCGTGTACGATCCGGAGCCGCATAAGACATCAGCAGCGATGTGGGCAGCACCAGCCACAGCACCGCCCCAAAGAAACCTCGCAACCCCAGCACAAAATGCTGCCACGGGCTCAGCAAAGTCAGCAGCGCCTGCAGCACCTGAGCCACCTGTTGCCGCTTTTCACGATGTCGCCATGCCAGCAATCGTCTGAGATTGCGAATGGGCCTGAGAAAACACGACACCGTGCAGCCATTCAGAATGGCGGCCAGCAGGTGCAGTGCGATCAGCCACTGCAGGAACAGCAGCACAGCCTGCAGTCGCTGTGTTTGCTGGTGCTGAGGTCCCAGCAGCACCAGAGCATCACCGAGGCGTGCTGCCTGGATCCGCAGTGGAATACAGAAAATCACTGTAAACACCACCAGAATCCCCAGCCGCGGAGCAATCTTCAGCAGAGGAAATCCATCGCGAATCCGGCCCGAGACTGCAACCTGCTTCTGAGCATTGATGAGGAAGCCCAGAGTCAGAATGTTCAGGCCGGGAATCGCAGCCATGATCGCCAGCACCAGCACGACACACGCCGCTCCTGTCGCGGTTTTCACCAGCCACCACAGCGAACGAAACGGTCGTCGCACACCAGGAAAGATCCCCGGACCGACCGCTGACAATGCATCCACCGACGCAGTGCTGCCACTCAGGGCACCCCCAATCGCAGCAGGCGGATTTTCAACGACAGACATCAGCAGCCCCCTGACCCGACAGCACGAGTACTGACAAAGACCCGTTTTTCACTGTCCTCGACGTTTCGGCGACTGTTTCGGGTATTTCGTGGTTCCGGTCCCATTCGCCTGTTTTACTCGAAAATTGCCCTCAATGCCCGATTTTTCCCAGGGAACCTGAAACTGCGTCGAAGTATGATATCCGGACCTGCAATCACGCCCGCTGCCACTCGTCCCTCACGGAACTGCTCACTGTGCGCTGGCTCACATGGATTTCGCTGCCTGTGCTGGGACTGCTGCTGTCTGCTGTTGTGCAGACCGCAGGCAGCGTCGAAACGCCGTTGTCTGCACCGCCTGCGGTGCCGGAATCCCAGCGGCTGGATGCAGCGGTGGAACGGCTGAATCAGTATTTTCAGCAGCGCTGGCAGCAGGCCGGGGTGCAACCCGTCGCGCAGGCTGATGAACTGACGGTATTCAGAAGGGTTTCACTGGCACTTTTTGGTTGTGTTCCGGCACTGGCGGAAATCAAAGCCTTCGAGCAGGATCTGCAGCCTGACCGTCTCGATCGCTGGATCATGCGAATGCTGCGGGACGAGCGCTTTGGCCGGTACTTCGCCGATCGCCTCGCTCGCAGTCTCACGGGTGTCGAACAGGGACCGCTGTTCATTTTTCGCCGTGACCGTCTGCGTGACTGGCTGGCGGAACAGGTGCTGGCCGACGCTTCCTGGGCCCGGATGACTCGCGATCTGATCGCCGCTGAAGGACTCTGGACCGATCAACCCGCCGCCAACTTCATCACCATCGCCCGCATGGAGAATGAAGAGATTGATGAAACCAAACTGGCCGGTCGCACGGTCCGCGCTTTTCTGGGGCAGCGGATCGACTGTGCTCAGTGCCACGATCATCCGTTTGACCCGCAGTGGAAACAACCGCATTTCGAAGGGCTGGCAGCCTGGTACTGCAAGGCTACGGTCTCGCTGGCTGGCGTCACTGACTTTGATCGCGACAAAGCCGAACAGCCCGTTGTGTACAGGATCACTGAGCCTGGCAGGGACAGTGAATCCGGGCGCACGGTGGATCCCGCTGTGCCGTTCAACGCAGAATGGTTGCCGGCCACGGGGTCACTTCGCAGTCGCCTCGCTGCCTGGGTCACGCATCCAAAGAATCGCCGCTTTGAACGCGCGATTGCAAACCGGATCTGGGGTCTGATGATTGGCCGTCCGCTGCAGGATCCTGTCGACGATCTGCCACACCCGGAAGATTCCGCCGCGCCGGATGCACTGGATCTGCTGGGGTCTGAGTTTCGTAATCGCGGTGAACGGCTCAGTGTCCTGATCCGCCTGATTGCACTCTCACAACCCTTTAACCTGTCATCGGAAAGTTCTGAGCAGGACGTGCTGCTGCTGAAACAACAGCAGCAGCATTGGGCGGTGTTTCCGCTGGTAAGACTCAGGCCTGAGCAGGTCATTGGTTCGCTGTTTCAGGCGGGCAGGGTTCGGATGGTGGATCAGAATTCTCATCCGCTGATCCGATTCCAGAAACTGACTTCGGAAAACGATTTCATTCAGGAATACGGAGATGCCGGAGAAGACGAACTCAACCCGCAGTCCGGCACGATCACTCAGTCACTGCTGAAGATGAATGGTCGCTTTACCGCCGAATCACTGAAGGTGGATCTGTTGTCCGGACCGGCGGAAGTTCTGCAGCTGTCGCCGGACGATGCCACCGTGATTGAGAACAGCTTCCTGATGTGTCTGACTCGCCGCCCGGCGGCTGTGGAGCAGCAGTACTTTCTGGAACAGTTGAAAAACAATCGCAGTCAGGCGGTGGAGGATTTGTTCTGGGCCCTGTTCAACAGTCCGGAGTTTTCATGGAATCACTGATGACGGATCGCCGCGGCATGCTGCAGCGACTGGGTACCTCCGGCCTTTCCTTTCTGCTGCCATGCATGCCGCAGGCTGCCGCAAACCGGCGCGGGAATGACCGCCCGGCGTCACTGATCGTGCTGTGGATGAATGGTGGCATGAGTCAGCTTGAGACGTGGGACCCGCATCCAGGAACGGTTTCCGGCGGACTGACAAAGGCCATCGCCACCTCGGCCCCGGATGTGCAGATTTCGCACCTGCTGCCGGGGATGGCCCAGCAGATGCACGAGTGCCTGCTGATTCGCTCGCTGCACTCAAAGGAGGGTGATCATGAAAAGGGGGCGGCGTTTGTCAGAACTGGCTACAACCCCGAACCGACTTTGGCATATCCCACCCTGGGATCCGTGATCGCCCGACAGCTTCCGCAGGCCACACTGCAGATCCCGCCCTACATCCTCCTAAATCCTCGCATCCCCGTTCCTGAGGGTGGCTATCTCGGAAATGAATGGAATGCGTTCCGGGTCTTTCGGCCGGGAGAGCAGGTGGCCAATCTGACCGCCACAGTGCCGGATGAGCGATTGCAGCGACGACTGCAGGGGCTGGATGTGGTGGGTCAGGAGTTTGCTCGCAGACGACCACTGGCCGAACAACTGACTCTGCAGCAGGACCTGACTCGCCGCGCTGTGCAGATGATGCAGTCAGAACAGCTGGCCGCATTCCGGATCGATGATGAACCAGCGACTCTGCAGGACAGTTACGGGCGAACGGATTTTGGGCGCGGCTGCCTGGTGGCTCGCAGGCTGGTGGAAACCGGAGTCCGGGTTGTCGAGGTGACACTGCCCGGATTTGATACTCATATTTCCAACCATGAAGGCCACATCACGCAGTGCCGAATACTGGACCCGGCCATGTCCACGCTGCTGCAGGACCTGCGACAGCGGGATCTGCTGCAGTCCGTCATTGTGCTGTGCATCAGTGAATTTGGCCGCACGCCGCGAATCAATCCGGCGGACGGTCGCGATCACTGGCCCGGCTGGTTTTCCTGTGTGGTGGCCGGTGGTGGTTTTCGTCGCGGTGCGGTGCTGGGAGCAACTCCGGCTGAGATTCCTGTGGGCAATCCGCCACTGCCGCAGGACCCCATCAGCATCCCGGAAGTGTATGCCACGATCCTGTCGCAACTGGGAATTGACGGCAGTCAGGAAATTATCACCCCGGTTGGCCGCCCGATCCGCTTTGCCAGCGCTGCTCCCAGCCTGCGTCTGCTGCAGTCCGGCAGTTGACATGCTCCGCAAGGAAGTTCTGCTGAACTGCGAAGACCTTTTTTTCGATTACTGGTCCCCGTTCATCTCGCCACAGGCGAGAGTGGCTGAGGGTGATGTGGACTTCTACCCTAAAAAACACCACACCGCACCACTTTGCATTTCCCTTCGCAGCTTCGCGTAAGACCCGCAGACTGCTGCGTACCCGGGCCACCATGATGAGGGTCCGTTGTACCCCTCACCCCCGCTCCCCTCCCGGGGACGATGGGTGCCAGGGTACTTCACAGCACAAAACACAGAAGTCTCACCCTGCGATTCATCCGGGGGCACTACGAGTGCATCCGTGGCCAAAAAACATCCCTGTTCATCCGTGACGAAAATTCTCCGCTTTCTGAAGCCCCTAAGTTTACAACAGACAGCGAACCTGCCACAGTTTGTGCTGCGGGAAGCAGGGCTCGCCAGGAACTTCGGCTATGTGCAGTTTCAGCATTTTTCTCCATTGCCAGGCGCCGGCGACGTTTGTAGTCGGTGATCGCAGCTGGATCTGGCCGGCAGTGGCCACCGCTGCTGTGGGACTGCTCAGTATCTTCTGGCTGAACCGCCAGCGGCTTTCCAGCCAGCTGCTCGGACCACTGCTCAGAACTGTTGCGTGGCTGCTGCTGGCCGCCTGTCTCGTGAATCCTCTGTGGAGCAGTTCGCGGCCCAGGTCCGGAGCCAATGTGCTGGCCATCGTTGCAGACAACAGCCGCAGCCATCTCGTCAGTCTCGACGGCACCGATAATACTCGCGCCGCACAGTTCACCAAAGCACTCAAAACCGGCGAAAGCCCGGAACCCGTCGGCTGGCTCAGACGACTCAGCCAGGATTTCGAACTGCGACGCTACACGTCAGCCGATCGACTGCTGCAGACCGAACGCCTCGACAGCGTCGAATTCAACGGACAGTCATCATCACTCAATGCCGCACTCCGCAGTCTGCAGCAACGGTATCAGGGCCAGCCGCTGGCCGGCATTCTGCTGCTGACCGATGGCAATGCCACCGATGGCCAGCTGGACCCCGAGCTGCTGAAATTGCTGCCACCGGTGTATCCGGTCGTGCCGTCCGAAGGTCAGGGGCTGCCGGACGCTGCTGTCGGAGTCTGGACGGTGTCGCAGTCGGCCTTCGATGATGCTCCTGTCTCACTGCAGATCACTCCGCGGATTGAGGGTGCACAAACCGGGCAGGTTCGAGTCACACTAAAGGATGCTCTGGGCAACACCATCGAAACACAGACTCGCAGCGCAGCCGATGCCACACCGCTGAAGTTTCGGCATCGGCCCACTACGGCCGGAACCGTGTTCTACCAGTTTGCCGTCGAACTGCTGGATGCAGCCGGTGAGACTGTGCAGCAGGAGGCCACGCTGGTCAACAACACGCAGCTGATCGCCGTTGACCGCAGTGCTCGCCCCAGACGCATTCTGTATGTGTCCGGACGACCGAACTGGGACTTCAAGTTTTTGCGGCGAGCAGTGGAGACAGATCCGCTGCTGTCCATCGTGGGCCTGATCCGCATTGCTCGCAAGGAAGCCAAATTTGACTTTCGCGGCCGCGAAGGTCAGACATCAAACTCGCTGTTCCGCGGCTTTGACAAAGCAGATCCGGACACCGTGGAAGAGTATGACGAGCCGGTGCTGATTCGGCTCAATGTGGCTGAGAACGAGCTGCAGGGTGGGTTCCCGCAGCAGGCCGAAGAACTGTTCCAGTATGACGCCATCATCATCGACGACCTCGAAGCTGACTTCTTCCTCGCGGATCAGATGACGCTGCTGTACGACTTTGTCAGCCAGCGTGGCGGTGGACTGCTGATGATGGCCGGTCAGGAATCCTTTGCTCAGGGCGATTACAATCGCACTCCAATCGGCGAAATGCTGCCGATTGACCTTGAGCGTCGCGCAGAATTTCCTTCGACTCCCGTTCGCCTGACCCTGACCCGCGATGGCTGGCTGCAGCCGTGGGTGCGTCTGCGGGACGATGAGACGGCCGAACAGCAGCGGTTGCAGCAAATGCCCGCGTTTGTGACGGTCAATCCCGCCGGGTATGTGCGGCCCGGAGCGATCGTGATGGCTGAAGTGGAGGACGCCGGAGGAAGTCGCTGGCCGGCACTGGTTGTGCAGCGATTCGGACGCGGCCGAACCGGCGCTGTCTGTGTTGGTGACCTGTGGCGGTGGAGACTGCAGGACGGCCTGAATGCTCTGACAAACCCCGCGACCACTGCGGAACAGCCCCAGGCCAGGCCCACCGTCGGTCGCCCCGCCGAAGATCTCAGCGATCATGCCCGCGCCTGTCGACAATTGATGCGCTGGCTGGTGGCAGACGTACCACAGCGACTGGAAGTCCGCGTTCGTGAGGAAGCAGAGCAGGGCAGTGGGGCAGTTACCCTGACAGCACTCGTCCGCAGTGCGGATTTCGCCGTGCAGGAAAACGCGGACGTACGATTCTCCGTAACGGCTCCTGACGGCAAAGTCTTCGAACTCACCGCCACCCCTTCAGACTCGGAAGCCGGACTGTTTGAAGCCAGCCTGTCCGCCGCCATGGCCGGATCGTGGAAGGTGGAAGCCACTGCGGTGCTGTCCGATGCCGCAGAGGCCCCGCTGACTGCCGCACTCGGCTGGGCCAGTCAGCCCGATCAGCAGGAAATGCAGTCGGTCCGTATCAATCGGCCATGGGTGAATCAGCTGGCGGAAGGCACCGGCGGAAAAGTCACAGAGCTGGACGATGTCGAAAAACTGGCTGCCAGCCTGCCGCAGGAAGACGCACCGCTCAGTGAAATCTGGTCCTGGCCGATCTGGCATTCCTGGTGGGTGTTCATGACGGCTGTTGCCTGCCTGTCTGCGGACTGGACAATGCGGCGTCGACGAGGATTGCCATGACACACCGGAACCGAATCTGTGCAGCCCTTTGGTGCTGGCTGCTGGCACTGCCTGCTGTCGCGCAGGAGTCACTGCCAGCCGCGGATCGCAGCGAACTGCTGCTGATTGTCGGAGCTTCGGGAAAAGCGGAATACGGTCAGTCCTTCAGCGCGTGGGCTGACCGCTGGCAACGGGCTGCCGAACAGGCCGGAGTCCTCGTGACGGTGATTGGTCGGGGCGAACAGCCGCTCGATGCAGGGGCCGTTTCGGATCGCGATGCAATCCTTGCAGCAGTCGCTCGCAATGCCTCAGTCAGCAGTCGGGAACCACTGTGGATTGTCTTCCTGGGACACGGCACTTTTGATCAGCGGGAAGCCCGTTTGAACCTGCGCGGTCCGGATTTGTCGGCCGGTGAGCTGGCCGAGGCATGTCGGCCGCTGCAGCGACCACTGACAGCCGTGATCTGCGCCTCCTGCAGTGCACCCTTTCTGAATGCCCTGTCAGGCCCAGGTCGCTGTGTGGTGACAGCCACCAAAGACGGCAATCAGCTGCAGTTCTCACGCTTCGGCGATTACCTGTCCACCGCCATTGCCGGTCTGGAGGGTGACATCGATCGCGATGGGCAAACGTCGCTGCTGGAAGCCTGGCTGTTTGCCGCTCGCCGCACTGGTGACTTCTACAAAACAGAAGGACGACTGGCGACCGAGCATTCACTGCTGGACGATAACGGTGATCAGCAGGGGGTTCGCGCAGAAATTTTCAGCGGACTGAAACCCTCGGCTCAGGTCACAGCGGACAAGCCGATTGATGGTCGCCTTGCGGCTGAAATATGTCTGGTGCTCAGCTCGCAGGAACGCCAGCTGACCGCCGCACAAAGACAGCAGCGAGAGCAACTGGAAACAGAACTGAACCAGTTGAAACAGAAACGGGAACAGCTGAATGAAGCGGATTACCTGCAGCAGCTGGAAGCCATCCTGCTGCAGCTGGCCCGGCTGTATCAGGCAGCCGAACAGGCTGCCGCAACTCAGCGCTGAACGC
>VFQT010000764.1_pt1 | contig 43600 bp, 25 predicted proteins | sample 3512381 | NCBI WGS metagenome assembly VFQT01 (sample SAMN10412376, study PRJNA504923) | tailings metagenome | isolation source: Relicate 2 Philex TSF3 active mining site | place: Philippines: Tuba, Benguet | collected 2017-08-29 | reverse complement strand
CCTCGCCCCTGGAAGGGGAGAGGGGTTGGGGGTGAGGGGTGAAGTCCCCTTGGTTTGCGTGTGCCGTAGCTCGGGCTTTAGCCCGAGATCTGCCTGGCGGGGGTGCTTTTCAGGGATGTTTTTTTAACCACAGAGGACACAGAGGTCACAGAGGAGGGGCTGGCGATTTTTTGTGTCTCCTTTCTACTTTCTATTTTCTCCTCTCTATGGCAGGGATGCCATTGCCCCCTCACCCCCGACCCCTCTCCCCCGTTTCACGGGGGCGAGGGGAGGATTTTGTGTTTTCAGTTGCCAGTTGCCAGTTTGGGCGGTTTTTTTCTTCGTGGCTTTGCGGGAGGACTTGCGCTGATGAGTTGGTGTTTCCACGGCTCGGGCTTTTCAGCCCGAGCGTGCGCTGCGGGGCGTGGGGGGAGCTTCAGTGCAGTGTTTCCAGCCACGCGAGCAGGTCGGCCAGTTGTTGGGGGGTCAGGTTCCCGACAACTCCGGCCGGCATCACGGAAATCTCCTGCCGAACTCGATCTTCGATCTCATCCTGAATCAGGTCTCGGGCGATGCCCGTGGTGTCTCTGAGTGTTACAGTTTCCGCACTTTCAAGGACGATGAAGCCGGTGTGCACCTGACCGCTTTGCATGGCGATGGCCCAGGTATCGAAGCCCTGAGCGATGCGGCGGCTGGGTTGTACGATGGATTCGATCAGTTCTTCGCGTTTGTAGCGTTTGGTGATATCGACGAGGTGTGGTCCGCGGGGCTGCTGTCCGTTGGCGAAGGAGTGACAGTTGATGCAGGCCTGCTGGCGGAACAGCAGGCGCCCTTTTTCCGGGTCGCCGGCACCGGCCGCAATTGTGCGAGCCAGCACCTGTTCCCAGGGCAGGTTGGCGATCAGGTTCGGGTCGCCGGGGTCAGCTTTGGGCAGTTCGATGGGCTTGTCCGCGACCATCGCGGCGGCCTGGTCGGACACGCCTTCCAGATTGACGACATGCCGTTTCAGGATGGCCTGCAGTTCGGCCTTCTGAGCCTCATTGCCGTCCTGCAGGGCTGTTTTGACGGCTGCGGCAATGCGGTCGGATTCTGCCCATTTCTGTCGGTCGTAGTATGGTCCGCTGGTATCAGGCCGCGTGCCCCACCACTGGGGGCTGTCGGCTGTGAATTCGCCTTCGCGGTGATAGAGGCGAATGAGGGCGGTCCAGAGTTCGCTGCGGCGGCGGGGATCCCAGGTACTGCCCAGTTTCCGGAACAGGCCGTCGACGGTGGCAGGCTGATGAATTCGCTGCAGGGCTGCGAGTGCGTGCTGTTCGAGCGGGGTTCCGATGGCGGCGAGGCAGGCGTCCACGGCCTGCAGGTCAGCAAGGGCCTGAACGGCGAGGTGCTGCAGGACTCGACCAGGATCCGGATTCCGCCAGGCGTCAGCGTGTCCGGCGGGAGCGGCTTCCGTGCGCTGTGCGGCCTGGAGCAGTCCCTGAGCGGCGCGGAGGTCACCGCAGCGACCGAGTGCCACGATGGAGGCCGCCTGAACTCGCGGATCCGGATCATCCAGTTTGCTGAAGATCGGTGCGAACAGGGATTTGTCCAGCTGTGTGCGTCGATCGGTGGCTGCGCGAACAGCATGTTCGCGGAGCAGCGGATCGATGAGCAGTGTGGCGAACGCGCTGCGGAAGCCATCCCAGTCTTTTTGTCTGAGTGTCCAGAGTGCGGCGACGCGAGCGTATGCCGGGCTGGTGGTGTGTCGCGCGGCTGCCAGGAGTGCTGCAGCGGTGATGGACGGGCGTCGCAGAATTTCCCGCTGGGCGTGCAGTCGTCCGGCATCGGCGGGGTGTGCAAGGGCGGCGACCAGTTGTTCGTCGGTCAGTTCAGAGAACACCGGTGCGGGGCGTGGAATAAAGTCCTCGGGCGTGATCAGGGCGACGAAGCCCACATCGGGGCGATCGAAGGAGAAGCCGCCATTTTTCCAGCTGGAGACGAACAGTCGACCACTGGCGTCGGCATCAGCATCCGTCGGACGCGGGATATTCAGGAAGGTATCCTGCTGCGCATCGAAGGTGGCACCGTGTCGAGGCAATCGGTGGCTGAACACTTCGCTGCGGCCCCAGTCGCAGGTCAGCAGCATGTCGCTGTGCGACTGCGGCCAGCGGGCATCCTGAAAATACAGAGCTCCGCAACCGGACCCGCCACCGTAGTCCGCCAGGGGCGGCATGATTTCCTGGGTGAAGTTGATGTACTGAGACGGGTAGCCGTAGTTGGCGGTCTGCATGACGTGCGACAGTCGGATATCCCAGCCGCCGCCGTCATTGGTGTTGTCGCGAGTGAAGACATTGAGGTATGGGTCGATGGCAATATCGACGATGTTGCGTTGTCCCCAGCTGAAGAATTCCATCTCGGTGCCGTCCGGGCGGACTCGTACAACCCCGCCACCGCGGCGTCCGAGTGTGGTGCCATCGCGGCCCACGGCTTTTTGAAAGCCGAAGTCGCCGACGGCGATATAGATCCAGCCATCGATTCCGAGGCGGATTCCGTTGGTGGTGTGGTCTGCACCGCGTTTTTCGACTTCTGCGGTGCTGATGCCTTCGATGAGGACCTGGCTTTCATCGGCAGTGCCGTCATTGTTCAGGTCGCGGAAGACGGAGAGGAGCGGGGGGTGCAGGACCCAGAGTGAGCCGTTGTCCCAGACCAGTCCGCGGGGGTGATCCATGCGGGCGAAATCATTGAAGCGGTCGGCCCTGCCGTCTCCGTCGGTGTCGATGCAGCGGACGACTTTGCCGCGTCCGGGGTCTTTTCCGAGTGAGCCCTGTTCGTCGACTCCCACAAAAACTTCACCGGCGGGTGATGTGGTCAGGCAGACCGGGTAGGTGACTTCGGGTGGAGCGGCGAATACAACACTGCGGAATCCGGCGGGGGATTTGACGTCTGCAGCGGATGCGGAAGCTTCTGTGCCGGCGGAGATTCCGGGGGGCAGCGGTGGGAGATCGCCGGCTGTGGCTTCGACTTCCCGGATGCTGCCCCAGCCTCCGCTGCTGGATCCGAGGAAGGTGATTCTGAGCCAGCGGACGTTGTCGGCTTTGACGGCATCGGTGGAGAGTCCGTTGCGGGAGCGGTTTTCGGCGTGATCGGCCAGAGTTGACCAGTCGGTACCGTCGGGTGAGGCTGCGATGCGGTAGCGGTAGGCGGTTTGCGGCTGTTCCCAGTGAACCCGGATATTGCGAATGCTTTGCGGGGTCTCCATATCGATGGTCAGAGTTTCATCGGCGGCTGGTCCGGCGGCGCACCAGCGGGTGTCAAGGCGACCGTCAACAGCATTGGCAGCGAAGTTGTTTTTGGAAGTTTCTTCGCTGGAGGCGGTGGCTTTGCGATTAAAGACAAGATTGCCTTCACCGCAGCAGCCCTGGGTAAGTACGGGGGAGTTGTCGTTGAGCGGTGCTGTGATCAGGGCACGGACCTGCTGATCCTGTTCGGGGGTGGCGGGTGCGAAGTGCTGATCGGGGCTGCGTCCGGTGGCCCACAGCAGACCGCGGGTCAGCATGTCGAGGTAGACGGGTTCCGCCATGGTTTCGCTGTAGTGTCCGACGGTTGTGGCGAAGACTTTGGTGCCGCGGTAGTTATTGGTCCAGACGCAGACCTGGGGTTCGTTGTTGTCCTGGCGTCGGGCGGAGGCGAGTGGTGTGGCGGTATCGAAGACTTTGGCAGCGTGGTAGAGCTCGCCTTTAGGAACCACGAAGCGTTCCCCGAATCCTGCCATGATGGGGTTTTCGGGCTGCAGATTGTCGATGGTGTAGGAGTAGTGGGGGCCATGTCCGGGCGACTGAATTCCGCAGAATTCGAACCAGCGGTCATCACCGACGCGGTAACAGTGCATGGCGCAGTGGATGAGGATGGCGGGGACACCCTGCCGGTGTGGACGCAGGATGCCATCGACAAAGTCCGGGTCTTTCACGTCAGCGAAACATTCGTTGTGGACGACGATGTCGAAGCCGTCGGCCCAGTTCGGGTCGTTGTAGAAAGGGATTTTGGTATCGGTGGAGGTACCTCCCTGGTGCACGACGGTCCAGACGACGTTGGCGCGAGCGGAGATACCGCGGGTCAGGATCAGTTTTTGTCGGTCGTATTCGTGGCAGCAGCCACCGGTGATCAGCAGGGCGCGGATGGGCCGTGCGGCGGCTGCCGAGGTGCTGGCGGGCTGAGCCGAGTCTGGCTGCTGTGCCGCAGCCGGCAGCAGCGAGGTGAGCAGGAACAGGGCGAGTGTGATATGGGGGATTGCTGGCGTCATGGCGGGCTGTGCTGATTTCCGGGGATTGAACTGCGGAGTGAGCCTTGAGGCGATCCGGGGCAGATGAGGGAACGAGGTCCGACGGTCGATGAGTGATAAGAATAGTGTGGCAGGGCCTGAACAGGCCAGCCCGGCGGCAATTTCGGGGATCGTAAAGTGTGTTTCTTACGCCGGGGGAGCTGCCGGTCGACTTTCGCCATGGATGAGTACCGATTTCAGCCAATGGCTGCTGACTGGCGTATTGTCTGGTGAAGTGCCCACGGAGCGCTGGATTGTTTGAGTGGTTCAGAGGCTTTGATGTTGTTGGTTGCGGTGCCGAGTGCTGGCCGGCCTGAGTGGTGTGTCCCTTTTGGGTGATTTGGCGGTGTGTCCCAGCTCTGGGGCGCCTTCGCTGCCCGAGGTGGTGTGTCCCCGCCGGTTCAGTCACGAGGTGGTGTGTCCCCGCCGGTTCAGCCACTGCCGGCAGGTCCTGGTGTTTTGTCCCCTTCTCGTGGCCGATTTGAGTGGTGTGTCCCTGCCGCCGGTGCCCCATTTGCTGCCGCCGCCCTCAGTGCTATGTCCCCGCTGGCTCCCCCGCTGGTTCCCAGTGGTGTGTCCCCGCCTCGTTGCGCGGAGCGCTGGATTGTTTGAGTGGTTCAGAGGCTTTGATGTTGTTGGTTGCGGTGCCGAGTGCTGGCCGGCCTGAGTGGTGTGTCCCTTTTGGGTGATTTGGCGGTGTGTCCCAGCTCTGGGGCGCCTTCGCTGCCCGAGGTGGTGTGTCCCCGCCGGTTTCCGCCGGTTCAGCCACTGCCGGCGGGGCTGGTGGTTTGTCCCCTTCTCTTGGCCGATTTGACTCGTGGGCGATTTGAGTGGTGTGTCCCCACAGCCGGAGCTCGCCGGTTCAGCCCGAGGTGGTGTGTCCCCGCCGGTTTCCGCCGGTTCAGCCACTGCCGGCGGGGCTGGTGGTTTGTCCCCTTCTCTTGGCCGATTTGAGTGGTGTGTCCCTGCCGCCGGTGCCCCCTGCCCTCAGTGGTGTGTCCCCGCCTCGTCCAGTGGTGTGTCCCCGCCTCGTCGCCGCCTCGTCGCAGGTTTGAATGGTGTGTCCCCGCTGCGGGGCGATTTTGGAGCCTGCGGTGTCGTGGGCGCGAGCTGTGTGGTGCGGCGAATTGTGGCGGGCGGATGCCGGGAGTGCCGGTTGAGTCAGGGATTCCCTTTCGCCGGGACGCTGCCGTGTGTTGTGGTGCTGTGTTGTTTCGCTGCGGCTGCTTCGTTATCCTGGGGCGTTTACGGGTCGCGGTCCGCAGCGGGCTGGGGCGGGTCTTTTTCGACGAGTGAAGCAGAGAGCGGGTTTGGTAATGACCGAAAAAGTAACGATTATCGGTTCGGGTCCTGCGGGCTGGACAGCTGCGATTTATGCTGCTCGGGCGGAGCTGAAGCCGCTGGTGTACGAAGGTGCGGAGACGGAAGAGAACCGTTTGAAGGGGACTCTGCCGCTGGGCCAGCTGTCGCTGACCACGGAAGTCGAGAATTTTCCCGGGTTTCCGGCTGGTGACATGACCGCCTATCTCGACTCATCAATTGCCGAGCAGAAGCGTCGTTATATGGCACCGCATCACAAGCAGGGCGTCAGTGGTCCGGAGCTGATGGAGCTGATGCGGCAGCAGGCCACCAACTTTGGGGCTCGAGTGGTGACCGACGAAATTGTCGACGTGGATCTGTCGCAGCGTCCGTTCACATTGAAGACGTTGAGTGGCACGACCTTTCAGTCGGAATCCATCATTCTGGCGACGGGTGCGCGGGCCAATTATCTGGGTCTGCCGTCTGAGGAGCTGTACAAGAACCGGGGTGTTTCGGCGTGTGCCGTCTGCGACGGGGCTCTGCCGCGTTTCCGCAACCGTCCGGTGGTGGTGGTGGGTGGTGGTGACAGTGCGATGGAGGAGGCGAATTTTCTGACGAAGTTCGCTTCGGTGGTGTACATCGTGCATCGTCGCGATTCGTTCAGGGCCAGTCGGATTATGGCGGACCGGGCATTGAACAACCACAAGATTCAGGTGAAGTGGAATTCGGCGATAGACGAGGTGCTGGGTGATGAGAAGAACGGTGTGACGGGTGTGCGGATTCGCAGTACGACGAATCCGGAGCAGACTGAGGTGCTGGAGGCGACGGGGTATTTTGCGGCGATCGGGCATACTCCGAACACCGAATTCCTGCGTGGTCAGGTGCGAACGAACGAGAAGGGCTACATTGTGTGGACGACAGGACATCGTACGTACACCAGTGTGGAAGGTGTATTTGCGGCCGGCGACGTGGCGGACGATTATTTTCGTCAGGCGATTACGGCGGCGGGGACGGGTTGTATGGCGGCGCTGGACTGTGAGCGCTGGCTGGCGTCTCAGGGGATTGAGTGACGACTGAAGGGGGCTGTGGGGGATCTGGCCTGCGGACCTGACCACGGCGGCGGTGCGGAAAATGCCTGAGTTTTCTCACTTTTCTCCGGACGGTGCAGTGCGGATGGTGGATGTGGGCGGCAAGCCGTCGACTCGCCGTCTGGCGCGCGCCGAGGGCCGCGTGTTAATGCAGCCGGGCACTTTGCGGTTGATCCGGGACCGATCGGTGGTGAAGGGCGACGTGCTGGAGACAGCGCGTCTGGCGGGGATCATGGGTGCGAAGCAAACTTCGTCGCTGATTCCGCTGTGTCACTCACTGCTGCTGGAGTCGGTGTCGGTGCGATTTTCGTTTCCGGAAGAGGGTATGATTCTTGTGGAAGCGGAAGTTTCGGCCGAGGGGAGGACGGGAGTAGAGATGGAGGCGCTGACCGCTGTTTCGACGGCCTGTCTGACCATTTATGACATGGCGAAGTCGGCGGATCGGGGGATGGAGATCAGCGGCATCAGGTTGCTGGAAAAGTCTGGTGGTCGTTCCGGGCATTATCTCCGAGGTTCCGAAAAGGCCTGACAGATGACAGTCATTGAAACAACTCGAGCCCGTCTGAAGCAGCGCATTGTGGATGTGCTGGCGGAGGATTTGTCTGCTGTGCGTGAGGAGCTGTCACGGCAGTTTCGCAGTCCCAGCATGTTTGTGCAGGACGTGGCGGAGCATGTCAGCAGATTTCAGGGCAAGCAGATACGACCGATTCTGCTGCTGCTTTCAGCCCGTGTGAGCGGGATTGGGCAGCATGAGCGGCGGCGTGCGGCGGTACTGGCGGCGGTGGTTGAGATGATTCACGCTGCGACGCTGGTGCATGACGATGTGATTGACGATTCGGATCTGCGGCGGCATGTCTCAACAGTGCATCGTCGCTGGAACACAGAGACAAGTGTTTTGTTCGGGGATTATCTGTTTTCGCGAGCGTTTCATCTGGCAGCGACAACGGGGGATGCGGAAGCCTGTCGATTGATTGGTCGGGCGACGAACCGCACGTGCGAGGGAGAACTGAACCAGATTGGTGCTCGACTTGAGCAATCAGTTTCTGAGCGGGATTATTTCCGAGTTGTGCAGGGGAAGACAGCGCAGCTGTTTTCGGTGAGCTGCCGTCTGGGGGCTCGTGTGGGCGGTGCATCCGAGCGTCTGCAGAGTCAGCTGAGTCTGTTCGGCGGTCGACTGGGGATTGCGTTTCAGATCGCAGATGATGTGCTGGACCTGACGGAGACGCAGGAGTCAACGGGGAAGGACAGTGCGAACGATCTGGCGAACCATCGGATGACGCTGCCGATATTGCGGGCGCTGCGTCTGGGCAGTGCGGAGGAGCGTGAGCGGATTCGTGGCCTGCTGTTTTCGGCGGATGCGTCGGATCAGCGTGTGCTGCGGGAGTCGGGCATGCTGCAGCGGGGCATTGAGTCAGCTCAGCAGTCCTGTGAGCGATTTGCGGAGCGGGCCGTGCGATGTCTGCGACAGTTTCCGGACAGTGAGGAGCGTCGGCTGCTGGAACTGGTGGCTGGCTATTCGGCGCATCGTTCTGAGTGACAGGAAGTCAGGTTCAGAACAGAGCGAAGAACAACAATTGTGCGGCGACGACCAGCAGGGCACCGACCAGCATCCAGAGGATGGCGACAGGTGAAATGATTTGCTGGTTGCCGGATTTCAGCAGTTTGCCCATGGCGGATTCCGGGCAGACTGAAACATGCTGTCCGCTGAGAGCGGCGCGAAGGTCCTGTTCGAAGAGTGCCATTTTCTGGTAGCGGTCATCAGGGTTGACCTGGATGGCTTTGACGCAGATGGCATTGAGCTGGTGTGAGATTTTTCTTTCGGGGGCAGCGGTGCGGGGCGATCGCGGTGGATCGTCGGTCAGTTTTTTGCGGATTTCGCGGAAATTGCGACCGGACATGAAGCTTTGCCCGGTGAGTACTTCGAAGAGGATGACGCCCATGTTGAAGATATCGGAGCGTTCGTCGACGTTACCGGTTTCGACGGCTTGTTCCGGCGACATATAAAAGGGTGTTCCCTGAACATCTCCGCGTCCGGTCAGTCTTCCGGGGATGGTTTGCTGTCCGCTGCGGATGAGCTGATCAACTTCGTCGTCATCGCGGAGGTTTGAGACTTTGGCGAGCCCCCAGTCGAGCACCATGATTTCGCCGTAGTCGCCGATCATGATATTGGCGGGTTTCATATCGCGGTGGATGACACCCTGATTGTGTGCGAAGGACAGGCACTGGGCGCATTTGACCAGTACCTGAAGCAGTTCGGGGATGGGGTATTTGCGGATGGTGTCGGCGTCGTTTTCGGCGATGCGATCGAGGATATCGCTGAGATCGCGTCCGCGGAGCTTCTTCATGGTGAAGTAGGCATTGCCTTCGGAGTCGCGGCTGAGTTCGTAGACTGGGATGGTGCAGGGGTGCGGGATCTGAGCGGTAACGCGGGCTTCGCGGAGAAACCGTTTCTGGTAGGTTTCAAGGTTCTGGAACTGTGGCTGCAGGGTTTTCATGACGACGGTGCGTCCGAGGTTTTCGTCGACGCAGGTTCTGAGAATGGCTTCGCCACCCTGAGTGAGTGGTTTGAAGTCCCGATACCTCATGAAGCCGTTTTTCACGTGCTTCGGCAGATCCCGATCGGTATCTGCCATATTGATGTTGTCGGTCACAGTGAAATCCTGCGAAAGCCTGCCAGATGGGACCGCGGCGCGGGCGGCGGGTTGTCGAAACAGCAGGGAATCTTAGCGAATGGCCGGTTTTGGCCCCAGAGAAATCCCCGATTTCTGCCGGATCGTTGCCACTTCGGCTGCGGCTGCATATGCTGGGGCTTTGTGTAAAGGGTGCCGGGGCGGTGTGAGCTGCGGGCTTCTGCCGTGCTCCGTTCTGCTCGGGCCCCCGCTGATTTGCTCGGCGATTCTGCCGAAAAACAGGGCGTTTGTGTTGGCGCAGGTCAATTTTCAGTGTTTGCTGGCGGGGTTCAGGCAGAACAGCGTGCCGTTGGCGGGCTGTTTTTTGTCGGCTGTTTCACCGGGGATTTGCCATGGAATCTGTCAACCGGGCGGCATCAGGGGCCGGGGCATCCGGGGCTGCGAGATCGGCTTTTGGTCGATTCGTGGGGGTTGTTTCGTGTCTGTTGCTGTCTGTCAGTGCGGCTTCGGTGCTGGGGCAGGAGCCTTTCCTGCAGTTTGCTGAGGGGCTGCGGCAGCGTGGTTATTACGACACGGCGCTCGAGTATCTGGACTCCCTGAAGACTCGTACCGACCTGCCGGCGGAAGTGCGGGAGGTACTGGATCTTGAGCGGGGTGTGACGCTGCAGCAGTTTGGTGCGGCTTCGCGCGTGGAGGACGAGCGTGAGAAGGCGCTGACGGACGCTGCTGCGGCATTGCAGGCGTTTCTGGCGCAGCATGGTCAGCATCCGCAGGCGGCGATGGCCAACAGTCTGCTGGGAGAGTTGTTGTTCAATCGGTCTGAGTCACTGATCTGGAAGACACTGGAGCAGGAGTCGGCAGAGGCCAGAGCGCCGCTCCAGGCTGAGGCTCGCGGGCTGATTGATCAGGCGCGGGGCATCTTTCAGACGGCTCATGACCAGTACAAGGTGCAGTACGAAAAGTTTCCGAAGTTCATCGATGAGTCGAAGGACGAGGAGCTGCTGCTGCAGCGTCAGGAGGCTGAGAACCGTTACCTGCGGGCGCTGCTGAACCTGGCTCGCTGTACTTACGAGCGTGGTCAGACATTTGACAGGGGTTCGGAAGAGCGCAAGCAGACTCTGATGCAGGCTGCGAAGGAATTTGAGGACATTCATACCAGCCGGCGTACGAATTCGGTGGGGTTGTATGCGCGATTGATGGAGGGCAAATGTTTTCAGGAGCAGGACGACATTGGCCGAGCGCTGGGCATCTACAATGAAATCCTGGGACATCCTTCGGACAAGCCATTCATGCAGTCGCTGCGTGGTACGGCGAAGCATTTTCGTCTGATCTGTCTGAACGACCCGCAGCGGAGCGATCATGACGTTGTTATTCAGGAGGCTCTGCAGTGGTCGCAGGCCAATCGTCAGCTGACGACGACGTCCTATGGTTTGGGGATTTTGTGGGAGCAGGCGATTGCTGAGGAGAAGAAATCTCAGACTCGCGAGCTGCCTGAGAAGGAAAAAACGGATCTGCTGCAGTTTGCGCTGAATCATGCGGAGCAGGTGGCGAAGTACCCGGGGGCGTTTCGTGAGCCGGCGCTGTCGATGGCTCGACGGCTGAAGGTTGTGCTGGGTGAAAAGGACCGGGAGCCGCGTGATTTTGCGACGGCCTTTGAGCGTGCGCGGGGGATGATTTCGCAGATTCAGGAGTACAGCGACGAGGTGGCTCGGGCGGCCGACGATGCTGAGCGAGCGGCGAAGCGGGCGGCCCTGGACAATCATCTGGGCGAGGTTGCGCGGCTGCTGCGTCTGGCTCTGGATCTGCGGGAACCGGGCAGTGATGCAAAGGCGGTCGCTGATACTCGCTATCTGCTCAGTTACGTCATGCTGCGTCAGGGCAATGCTCTGGATGCGATTGTGCTGTCAACCTACACGATGGCACACGACCAGAAATCGGCTCCGGAGACAGCTTTGAACTGTACCGAAGTGGCGATGGCGGCAGCGGTGGCAGCGTGGAACAGGGCTGAGGGTGATCGGGACTTTGAGACGCGTCTGCTGAAGGATGTCTGTCAGCAGATTCTGACATTGTATCCGCAGTCCAGTCGAGCGGGAGAGGCGCGGATGCGTCTGGGCAATGTGTATCGGACGCTGCAGCAGCCGCTGGAGGCAGTGAAGTGGTTTCTGGAGGTTCCGGAGTCGGATCCTCAGTATGCTTCGGCGCGGATAGCGGCTGGTCAGTCGTACTGGGCCACGTGGACTCAGAATGCCGCAACCATTGTGGAGCCGGGAGCTGAGCCGGCGATTTCGGCTGAGGAGGTGGCGCGGTGGAAGACTGAGGCGAAGGCGCTGCTGATTCAGGGCATCGACCTGACTCGGGCGAAGGCAGGCAGCATGAGTCTGCCTGGGGAGGAGCTGGCGGCTGCCGAGGTGTCACTGGCGGCGATTCTGAACCAGGAGGGGGATTTTGCGGGAGCGATTGCGCGTCTGACGGCGAATGCCGAGAATTCGGTGATGGCGGCGATTGAGCTGCCGGAGGGTTCTGAGCGTCCGGAGGCAGGAATTCAGAGTCGTTCTTTTGCGGGACTGGCGTGGCGACTGCTGTTGCGGGCGTACGTGGGGACTCAGCAGATCGATCAGGCTTTGCAGTCGATGTCCCAGCTTGAGAAGGTGGGTGGTGACGACATATTGCAGGCTTACACGCAGCTGGGCATGGAGCTTCAGGAAGAGCTGCGGCGGCTGCAGGCGGCGGGAGAGGCAGAGCGACTGGGGCAGGTGCGAACGTCTTTTGAGCAGTTTCTGGGGAAGGTTTACGAGTCGCGGAATAAGTCGGATTTTAATTCGCTGCTGTGGATTGGTGAGACTTATTACGGCCTGGGTCTGGGGGTAGCGGCGGATCCGTCAGCGGCAGAGGGTTATTTTGAAAAAGCGGGGAATGCGTATTCTGAGATACTGCAGCAGAGTCTGGTGTCAGCGGACGGTGCACCGGCGGTGCAGTTGCGTCTGGCGCGGTGTCGTCGTCGACAGGGGCAGTTCACAGAGGCGATGCAGCTGGTGGAGACGATACTGGCGGCGAACGCGATGAATCTGGATGTGCAGTTTGAGGCGGCGCATGTTCTGAGTGACTGGGGTGAGAAGTCGGAGCCGGAGCGATTGAAGCAGGCGATCCTTGGTCCTCCGGCGACGGGCGGGAAGCCGGCGGTGGTGTGGGGCTGGGCAACGCTGTCGAAGCGTCTGCGTCAGCTGGTGATGAAGGATCCGAAGTCTGAGTTTCGGCCGCGATTTTTTGAGGCGCGGTATGAGTTGGGGAATGCTCGTCGCCGACTGGCTCGCGTGTTGCCGGACAAGGCTGCGGGGACAGCGCAGCTGAAGTCAGCGATGGCGGAGCTGGCCAGTCTGGTGCAGGCGTATCGGGATCTGGAGCCAGCCACGTATGCTCGGTTTGACCGACTTTATCAGGATTTGCAGGCGGATTTGGGCGAATCGCCGACTCCGCTGGCTCAGGCATCTCCGGCGAATGAGCCGGAGCCGGCAGCTGAGCCGGTGTCTGTGGCAGCCGCGGGAGCTGCCGCTGGTGGTGGACCGGCGGCATTGGCGGCAGCGGCACCGGCGGCTCAGGGTGCGGGCGGCCTGACGGTGGTGATTGTGTCGGTGCTGGGTCTGGCACTGGCGGGTGGTTTGTTTGTGATGATGCGTCGGCCGAAGGCGAAGTTGCCGCTGGCGAGTGCGAGTCGGGTGGCGAAGATTTCGGTGGCAGTACCGGAGTCTTCGGCTGCGGGGTTTCCTGGGGACCTGCAGATCGAGGCTCCGCCGGAACTCGATTTTGCTCAATTGGCGGCGTTGCCGGGAGTGGGCGGTCGTTCGTCGCGTGCGGCGGGAAAGCCGGCAGCGAAGCCTGGGGTGAGACCGGTGGCGGGTGGTGCGGATGCGGCGGGTGGGGCCGTGAAACCGCGTCCGCGACCTGCTGAGGGTGGAGCGGCGTCGAAGCCGAGGCCTCCGGGTGAGGGTCGACCGGCTCGACCGCCGCGTGTGCCGAAGCCCGAGGGCGAAGGGCAGGGCGGCGCGGGAGGTTGAGGTGTGATTTCAGCTTGTGGTTGATTGTGAAGCCGTGTGTGAAGCTGTGTGGGTTGTGAGTGAAGAGCAGCGGGAACAAGCCATGAGAAGTATTTGGTGTGTGTTGAGTGTGCTGGTGCTGACACTGGCTGGTGGTTTGCAGGCTGCTGACCAGGTGACTCGCCGCAGCGACCGCGTGGTGCTGCGTGGTGAGCTGACGGAGTTGAGTCCGACGGCTTTGAAGATGAAGCTGCAGAACGGCCAGGAGTCTGAGATTCCGGTGTCGGATGTCCTGCTGGTGCGTTTTGACATGGAGCCTCCGACGTTGTCTCAGGCGCAGTCGAACGAGCGCAGCGGGGCCCTGGGGACAGCCCTGGAGAAGTACCGTCTGATTCAGACGGAGTACAGTGGTGAAGACAAGCGAGTGGTGGCGGAGCTGAAGTTCCTGATTGCTCGAACGCTGGTTCGCATGGCTCAGGCGAATCCTGCGGAGTCGGCAGCTGCGGAGAAGGCGATTGCGGCATTTCGCAGTGAGAATCGGGCGAATTTCCGGTATTTGGAGGCAACTCTGCTGGAGGCGGAGTTGCTGGGGGCGGATGCGGCAAAGGCGGAGGCGGCAAAGGGGTTATTGTCAGAGGTTCAGCAGACGAGTGTGAAGGGATTTCGTTTGCAGGCTGGAGTGCAGCTGGGAATGTTGTTGCTGGCGGGTCAGGACACGGGCGGAGCGCAGGCGGCATTTGAGAAGGTGGTGCAGGAGAGTTCGGGGGACGCTGCGGCAGCCGGTGCGTTGTTTGATGGTCAGCTGGGGAAGGCGTTGTGTCAGAAGGTGGCGGGCAGGCCGGACGAGGCTTTGGCGACTTTGACGGAGGTGTTTGCGAAGGCCTCGGAATCGGAGACGAAAACGCTGGCTCGGGCGTGGCTGCTGAAGGGTGACTGTTATCGCGAGAAGGGTTTGCCGAAGGACGCGTTGATGGCTTATCTGCATGTGGATGTGTTGTATTCGTCTGAGCCGGGTGCGCATGCGGAATCGCTGTATCATCTGGCGACGTTATGGGGTCCGGCGGGGTATCAGAATCGGGCGGACGATGCGCGTGCGCGTCTGACGAATTCGTATCCGAACAGTCGCTGGGCGAAGCAATAGCTGAAACAATCCGTCGTCTGGACGGGGGTTCACGGTGGCGAGTTCCTGGAAACTTGCCTAGATTGTGCAGTCAATTTCCTGATCCGGCCCAGGCCTTAGTGGTGACTCGGGTATTCCTGGAGAATCTGACAGATGAAACACGTCGTTGATATTGGACGCTGGTCGGTTGGTTTTCGATCGGTGTTATTTGTGGTGGTGGCTGGTTTGGCGCTGATGTCTCCGGGCGGCAGTTTTCTGCGGCCTGTGATGGGTCAGGACGAGCCGAAGGCGGATGCGGCAGCGCCTGCTGGTGCTGCTGCGGAAGAGCCGGCGGCTGCGGCGGATGCTGCGGCACCGGCTGCCGACGCGGCTGCTCCTGCGGTTCAGTCGCGCAGTTTTCTGGCATACATCTGGAATGCCTGTGGCTGGTTCTGGGGTCCGGCGTTTTTGCTGGTGTCCTTCATTCTGGTGGCATTGATCATGATGAATCTGCTGCAGGTGCGGCGGGATGTTTTGCTGCCGGCGCAGTTTGTGGAGGAGTTTGAGCAGAAGCTGAATGCGAAGGACTTTCAGGGTGCCTACGAGTATGCTCGTGGGGACGATTCCTTTGTGGCGCGGGTGCTGGCATCGGGCATGAGTCGTCTCAGTCGTGGCTACGAGGAGGCGGTGGAGGGCATGCAGGAGGCGGGTGAGGACGAGAACATGGCGCTTGAGCACCGGCTCAGTTATGTGGCGCTGATCGGCACGATTGCTCCGATGATGGGACTGATGGGAACCGTGCAGGGGATGATTTCCAGCTTCGACAAGATTGCCATGAGTGCAGTTTCGCCGAAGCCATCGGAGCTGGCGGACGGCATTTCGACTGCTCTGGTGACAACTCTGATTGGCCTGGTGCTGGCGATACCGGCGATGGTGTTTCACAGCATTTTGAAGAACCGTGTGCAGCGGATGGTGCTGGAGATTGGGATGGTCAGTGAAAGCCTGATGGGTCGATTTGCTCAGGTGGGCAAGCAGAAGTCTGCCGGCTGATCTGTCTGGTGGTGTTGTGTATGGATTTTGAGCCAGCGTGGAGCCGGTTTCGATGAAGATCAAAGCTGCGAATGTAGCGGTCCCGGAGATCGATATGACTCCGATGATCGACATTGTTTTCCAGCTGATCACATTTTTTATGGTGATCAACAATTTTGATCAGAACGAGGCGGACGAGCGAGTGTCTTTGCCGCGGGACCAGCTGGCGAAGCCGCCGGCGGTGCAGCGGAAGGACGCGTTTGTGATGAATTTTGGGTTTGAGCGGAACAAGGACGGTTCGCAGGCCAGTCCTGAGCCGTATTTGTTTTTTGGTGACGAGCGACTGACGCTGGAGCAGGTGCGTCCGCGTCTGCGTCAGGAGTCGCAGTTTTACAGTGCGATCGGGACGAAGCTGGAAGACGTGACGGTGGAGATTCGTGCGGATGCTCAGATTCAGTCCGGCATGGTGCAGGAGCTGATACAGATGTGTCAGGAGCAGGGAATTGAGTTTCAGCGTTTCGCTCTCAAGGCGACTCAGCAGTCGGTTCCCTGAATCAGCATTTGCTGTGTTTCGCTGTGGTGTGTGCAGCGGGTGTGGTGGAAGTTTTGGATTCTGATTAACGCCGTGTGTCGGGGACTGGGCGGGCAGCCATGAAGCTTCGCAATCGGGTGACTTCGGGAAAGATTGCACTGGACATGACGCCGATGATCGACGTGGTGTTTCAGCTGCTGATTTTCTTCATGTGCACTCTGAAGGTGATCGAGCCTGAGGGGGATTTTGACATCAGCATGCCGTTGGGGGCTCCCAGTGCATCCACTGTCACGGACGCAGAGTTGCCTCCGTTCAAGGTGCGGATGGAGGCTGATGGTGCGGGTGATCTGCGGGCACTGTATTTCAACGGCACGAATCTGGGTGCGGGCGAGCAGGCATTTGCGCGTCTGAATTCGGAGGTTTTCCGGGCGATTACTGCATTGCAGGCGATTGGAAAAGAGCAGCAGGAAAAGCAGGAAGTGGAGATTGACCCGGACTATTCGCTGCACTATCGGTATATTATCAATGCGATTGGATCCTGTTCCGGTCGACTGGGCACGAATGGCGTGCCGGTGCGGTACATCAGCCGCATCAAGTTTGCTCCCAGACGCGAGCCCTGACGGGGAACAGCGTTCTGTCTGCCTGTCCTCTGCTTTACAGAAACCAGTCTGGTGACACAGGGTCCTGTTGAACTGAATGCGGTGCTGCAGTCGTCTGATCAGGTTTCCGAGCAGTTGCAGGCGCGTGCGCAGCAGCGATCGGGATTTCAGCAGCAGTATGCTTTTGAGTCGCGCTGGTTTCGCACGGACGACGGAGTGCAGCATTATGTGGACGAGGGCAGTGGTCCGCCGCTGCTGATGGTGCATGGCAATCCGACGTGGAGTTTTGCGTGGCGTCATCTGATCGCTGGTTTGCGGGACCGGTATCGGGTGATAGCGGTGGATCATCTGGGCTGTGGTTTCTCTGAGAAGCCTCAGGACACATCCCTGTATGTGCTGGAGCGTCACATTGCTCGTTTGACGGCGCTGGTGCGTGCTCTGGGCCTGCAGAATGTGGGTCTGTTTGGTCATGACTGGGGTGGTGCGATTGGGATGGGTTGTGCGGGTCGTCTGCCGGACCGTTTCAGTCGATTTGTGCTGATGAATACGGGTGCATTTCGCAGTCAGGCGATTCCGTTTCGGATTGCGTTGTGTCGGATCCCGCTGCTGGGTCAGCTGGGTGATCAGGGATTGAATCTGTTTGTGCGAGCGGCGTTGTGGATGGCGGTTGAGCGTCCTTTGTCAGCGGCGGCTCGGGCCGGCCTGTTGGCGCCGTATGATTCGTGGTCCCAGAGGATAGCTGTGCATCAGTTTGTGCAGGACATTCCGCTGCATGCGGGGCATCGCAGTTATGGTGCGTTGAGTGAGGTGGAGCGGGGTCTGGCGCAGTTTCGTGGTCGTCCGATGCAGTTGATCTGGGGCATGCGTGACTGGTGTTTTACTCCGCAGGAATTCCTTGAGGGTTTTCTGCGACGTTTCCCGGAGGCTCGAGTGGAGCGTCTGGCGGATGCCGGGCATTATGTGTTTGAGGATGCTCAGGAGCAGGTGCTGAGTACATCGCGGCAGTTTTTGCTGTCGACGGACGGCGCGGTCTGAGTGGCAGCTGTGCTGGATCAGGGGGCCTGCAGCCAGACTCCGACGTTATTCCCATTCGCGCGCTCTGAGATTCCGAGGCGATCAGCGTCGGGTGTGAGCAGTTTGAGTCCGTTGCCGACGGGGCGATTCAGCAGTTCGATTTTGTCTTCGGAGGTGGCATTATTGTTCCACCATGCGAGGGTTGAGGAGCCGCCACCATCCATATTGATGCCATCGTGTGCACCGTAATCCAGCAGCCACTGGCCCAGTTCCGCCGTGGTGGCTCCTGCGCTGGAGTGTCTGCGACCGTCGACGACGAGTACGAACAGCAGGCGCTGGTCGGCAGACAGTCCGACGGCGGTGCGGGGGTGCAGGTCTGTGCCGGAGGGCTGGACCTGGCCATTTTTCAGGCAGAGGGCGAAGCCACTGACGGCGATTTCGATTTCGGCGGGGTTTTCGTGGTCGGCAGCGGTGCGAATGGATGCTTTTCCGTCGCGGGTGATGATGAGTGAGGGTGAGCCGGCGGGTGGTGAAACGAGTTGTCCGCGGCAGACGGCGAAGCCCTGCAGGTTGGCGGGTGTTTCCTGATCGAAGGGGGCTGGCCAGGGAGTGAAGGCATCGGCATTGAAGGCAAGGATAACGGGACGGGAGGCATTGCGTTCTGAGCGGAGAAAGCTGCGGACGGTCTGGCGACGTGTTTCGCGGGTATCTGCCTGCCATTCGGTGGTGCGGTCGGTGGTTGTGAATTTCAGGCCTGGCTGCTGCAGGTTGAGGCGTACAGCGTGGCGCTGGATGGCGCGAGGAGATTGCAGAGAATCCTGGAGCAGGAGGATTCCAGGAGCGAGCTGTCTGGCGGAGTTCCAGTCAGTGGCTGCGTCTGCGGGGTTCGGTGTCAGGAGCAGCAGGCAGCAGAGAGCGGTGAGGTGCAGCATGGCGAGTATTTTGCGGGGAGTTGGTGTGGGCGTGGCCGGGATACGGAATCGGCTTGCTTCGAGTGTCGGCCCGTGATACGGTGGCGGGGTGATCAGAGTCAATGGGAGTTCTAACTGGTGCGGACCGGTCAATCCATGGAGCGTGTTGCGACGATGAAATTCTTCACAAAATTGGTGTGTGTGTGTCTGGTGTTTGGTGTGCTGGCGGTGTTGGTTCCGCAGGTGCGGGGCCAGCAGGCTGGTTTTGCGGATGGCAGGTATCCGAAGAACCAGTGGGTGTCATTGTTCAACGGCAAAGACCTCACCGGATGGACTCCGAAGATCCGTTACTGCGAGCTGGGTGAGAATTTTGACAATACGTATCGTGTGGAGGACGGGCTGCTGAAGGTGCGTTATGACGGTCCGGGTTATGCGCAGTATGGCGAGCGTTTCGGGCATTTGTTTTTCAAGGACAGTTTCAGCAATTACCGATTTCGTGTGGAGTATCGGTTTGTGGGCAGCCAGTGTCCTGGTGGTCCTGGCTGGGCGCTGCGGAACAGTGGCGTGATGGTGCATGGTCAGGATCCGGCGACGATGCAGAAGGATCAGGATTTTCCGGTGTCGATTGAGGTGCAGCTGCTGGGTGGGAATGGCCGGGATCCGCGGACCTCCTCCAATCTGTGTACTCCGGGAACAAACGTTGTGATGAAGGGTGAGCTGAAGCTGCAGCACTGCATCAATTCGACGTCTCCGACGTTTCATGGTGAGGACTGGGTCACGGCCGAGATTGAAGTGCGGAATAACGAAGTGATTCGGCATCTGAGTGGTGGCGAGGTTGTGCTGGAGTACAACAAGCCGCAACTGGACAAGCGTGACGAGTCGGCGCGGAGGCTGATCACGGGAGACGATCTGATGCTGCAGGGGGGGACGATTTCACTGCAGTCTGAGAGTCATCCGATTGATTTCCGGAAGGTGGAGATCATGGTTTTGGGTGAGTGATTGTGAGCGGTTGTCGGTGGAAGTGGGGAGGTGGGTGACAAGATGTTGCGGACAGTGAGCGCAGGGTGTGGCGTCATTGGTCGAAGCTGTGCCGGTTTGGTGGCGACGTTGTTGTCGCTGTCGACCGTGCAGGGCCAGCTGGCTCCGGGGGCTGGTTACGTCTTTCCACCGGTCGTGCGATCGGGAACGACGACTGCGGTGCAGATGGGAGTGTTTGATCCGACGCCTGACCTGCAGTGGTTTGTGCATGATTCGCGGGTGCAGCTGCGAATTGCGGGGCCGGCGGGGGATTTTCATCTGCCTCCTCCTCCTTACTGGAAGGGGCCTCGCGGTGGCATCAACGCGCCACCGATTCCGCGTGAGGTACCTGCGGAGCTGACGATACCGGCGGATCAGCCGGAGGGATTTGTGTACTGGCAGATTGCGAATGCGAATGGCGTTTCAAAGACGGCTCGCATTCTGGTCAGTCATGGTACAGAGATTCTGGAATCGCGTTCGCGGGATTTGGCGCAGCGTTTGCCGGCGTTGCCGGTGTCTGTGGCCGGTCGTTTGAGTCGTTTGACGGAGGTGGATCGTTACGAGCTGACGGCGGAGCGGGATGGGCCGATTTCCGTGCAGCTGATGGCGCGGCGACTGGGAGCGGATTTTCGGGGACTGCTGCAGGTGCATGATGAGGGTGGGCGTCTGCTGGCGGATTTTTCGGACACAGAGGGAGTGGATGGCGGGCTGACGTTTGCGGCGCTGGCGGGTCGGCGGTATGTGGTGAGTCTGAATGATGTGGATTTTCGGGGTGATCGTGCGTATGTGTATCGTCTGAGTTTTGTGGCGGGTCCGCGAGTGCTGTGTACGATTCCGGCGTGTGGGCGTCGCGGTACAACGGCTGAAATTGAGTTTGTGGGCAGTGGGCTGCAGACGGGCGGCAGCGGTACAGAGGTGTTGCGGCAGTCTGTGCAGTTTCCAGCGGACGCTGTGTCTGACACTGTGGTTCAGCTGCAGACGGCATGGGGTGCAGTGCCTGTGCGGATTCCGCTGAGTGATGGGGACGAGCTGACGGCAGGCGGGGAGGCAGTGCAGACGCTTGTCGGGGCGGATGTGGCGGTGACGGGGCGTCTGGGTCCGCAGTGTGAGGAGCAGCGGTATGGATTTGAGGCGGTGGCGGGTGAGCGAATTTCGCTGGAGCTGCAGTCTGCGGCGATTGGCGGGTCGCTGGATACAGTGCTGCTGGTGGAGGGGCCTGACGGAAAGCCTGTGGGTGAAAACGATGACAGCGCGGGTACGGACAGTCGTCTGGAGGTGACGGCGGCGGTGGCTGGCAGTTACACGTGTGTGGTGCGAGCTGCGGAGTCACTGACGGGGCGTGCGGACGATGTGTATCGGTTGTGTCTGCAGCGTCAGCGGGCTGATTTCCGTTTGCTGGCTCCGCAGCAGTTGCTGTTGCCTGCCGGGGGGCAGGTGGAAGCAGCGATTACTGTGCAGCGGCAGGGTGGATTTGATGGTGAGATTGTGGTGACTGTTGAAGGTTTGCCGTCGGGTGTGACAGCGGAAGGTGACTGGAAGGTGGCGTCGGGGAAGAATGATCTGAAGGCAGTGCTGAAGTCTGCAGCGGATGCTGCTGTTGTGGCGGCCCAGGTGCGATTTCGCGGTACGGCAATGGTGAACGGCACAGAGCAGGCTCGGGTGGCGCTGGTGGAGGGTGCGGGGACGCTGTGTCCGGTTTCGCCGGCGGATCGTCAGGTCCCGGCCAGTGTTCTGGCGATGACGATGGTGGCTCCGATTGACGTGCTGGTCATTGACCGAGAGCGTCAGCGGGATGTGCACCGTGGCACCACGTATCTGGCGGAGCTGGAGATCGTGCGAAAGGATGGTTTCAGTGGTGAGGTGACGCTGGTGATGACCGGTCAGCAGGACCGTAATCGGCAGGGGATGAGAGGTGAAACGACGGTTGTACCCCCGGGGGAAACGAGGGCTTTTTATCCGTGTTTTATGCCGGAATGGCTGGCCACGGATATTACTCGACGGATGATTGTGCATGGGATTGCGGTGGTCCCGGATCCTCAGGGCAATCCGCGATATCTGACAAAGCCCGGTGATGCTCGCATTACGATGATCATGGAAGGTGCATTGCTGAAACTGGCATTGAATTCTGCGAGTGTGTCAGCGGAGCAGGGTGGTGTGGTGGAGGTGCCAGTCAGCATCTCGCGTTCAGCGCGGCTGCCATTGCCGGTGACGGTGCAGTTGCATGTACCGGAGGAGTTACAGGGGTTACTGCGGTGTGCACCTCTGGAGCTGGTGCCGGGGTCGGATACGGGAGTTCTGCGGATTGAGGCTGGTGAAGACGGTCGTCTGCAGGGAGTCTGGCCGCTGAAGGTCACGGCGACGGCGATGCAGGATGGTCGCTGGCCGGTGATTTCCGAGTCGGATCTGGAACTGGGTTTTCCGGTTGGCTGTCGGTAGGGAAAGCGAACGGGGCCGGTTTTTGACCGGCCCCGCTGCATTCAGGGTAAGTCTGCTGCAGACAACATCTGCGGCGGACCTCAGTTCAGCAGTGATTCCTGAAGTTCAAGGCTGCTGAACAGGTTATCGATGGACTGAGCAGCATTTTCCGGGGCCAGAGCCGAGCTGACGGCGGCTGGTGCGGTTGTGGCTGCGGCAGTCGTCGAGCGTGCCGGGCGAGCAGAATTATTTCCGAGTGTCCGCAGATCAGTCCTGCGGTCTGCTTTGGCAGCGGTGCTGCGAGCATTGGCGAGGCTTTCGTCTGCGTTCGGGAACAGGGTGATGCGGCGAGCGGCAGCGGGTGCAGGATCCCACGAACTGCGCTGCGGTCCGTCATCGAACACTGCAGTGGCATCGCTGCTGACCGGTGGCGGGTCAGCAATGCCCTGAGCATTGGAGTTGGCGGCGGAGAGTGCGAAGGAGTCTGCGAGCAGGGGTTGTACAGAAGTTCGGCCGCTGGGGTAGCGGTAGACTCGGTCGGAGCCACTGTCGCAGATCCAGATGTCCATGGATCCGTTGGAAGGGTCAAGGGTAATTCCGGTGGGGCTGCTGTTTTCGGGGCTGATGCCCCAGGCGCTGCTGCCCGTGGAGACGCCGGATCCATTCAGCTGATACCGGAAGACGCGGTCGAATCCAGTGCCGTCATCGACGACCCAGAGGAAGTTTGTGCCGTTCTGTGAGCCGAAGACGACGTCTTTGGGTGTGGTGTTTCCGGCATTGAGCGCAAAGTTGGCAGTGGCGTTCTGTGTGCCGGAGGTGCGTGACGCGGCATTGGCGTAGTAGTAGGCGCGTCGAGCGGAGCGGTCCACGACCCACAGGTGGGTGCCGTTGGTGGCGATGCCTTCCACGAGGGCGGTTGTGGGCAGCGTTCCCAGAGTCCACGAGCCCTGCAGGACTCCGCTGTTGTTATACACATATACTCTGCGGTTGGCATCCAGCACCCACAGTCGTGTACCGGCCGCATTTGTCGCGATACCTCGAGTGGTGGTGTTGGTGGCATTGAGTGTGTAGTTTTCCACTGCGTTGCCGGCCGCGTCGTACTCGTAAGTGCGATCGACAGTGGAATCATTCACGACATAGAACTTGGTGTCACCGACAGTGGGGTCATTGTCGATGTTGACGAGGGCGATGTCAGCGGGGTTCAGGCCACTGTAGAGCGGATCCGACGAGTTGGAGTTTCCGATGATGGCGGTGTAGGCCACGTCGCCATCTTTAATCGTGTCATCAACTCCGGTGACGGTTACGAGCTGTCCCACGGACCAGTTGGAAGCATTGAAGACCAGCATACCTGGGTTGACGGAGCCTTCGGTGGTGTCACTGGGGCTGATGGGGATCATCACCGATGACAGCGGTTCGGAATCCAGGCGGACAACGAAGGTGATGGAGCCACCGGTTTCCGTAGTGCTGGTCCCTGATGGCGGGCTGACGGTGATTCCGGCAGTGTCATCATCGACATTGAGCAGACTGATATCTGCCGAGTCGATTCCGTTGTAGAGGGTGTCCGGTGACTGTGACGGGCCGATGAGGATGCTGTAGTTGATATCGCCATCGTCGACGAAGTCATTGACACCCGTGACGGTGACGGTCTGTGGTACAAACCAGTTGGCTGTTGAGAACGCGACGAGGTTTGTGGAGAGGGATCCTTCGGTGGTGTCGGAGCTGAAGACGGGGACGTAGACCCAGGCTGCAGGCTGGCTGTTGAGTACGATGGTGAAGGTGGTCTGAGCACCGGCTTCGGTGGTGCGGGTCGCTGAAGGTGAGGAGACGATAATTGCGGGCAGAGGTCCGATGAGGAAGTCCACAACCCGGAACATGAATGCCTGCTGGTTGCTGGGGGCTGCCGCAGTGGTGCTCATGGTTTCAAACGGAACCGAGGAGAACACCATTCCGAAGCCGCCGGCAGCGTAATTACCGCGGTAGCTGACAGCCGAGAACGACGAGGAGGCGGTAGTCACACCATGGCGGAGGAACCCGGTGGCTCCGACGGCCGGGGTGAGGGCATCGACGTAGAGTTCGGGGATATCGGCATTGGCTGCCACGGGAATATTCATGCCGTTGCCGATGGGGTGTCCGCTGACGCCGACTTCGTTGTGGTCGACCAATTGCACGTCATCTTCGTAGCTGTCGACTTTCAGATAATTTGTGCGGAATCCCGTGCTGACTCCGGAGAACAGCACATCCTGTCCGGAGATGAAGATGCGGCCACCGTTATTGAGGTAGGTGCTGATGGCCAGCTCGTCGGCGGCAGTGAGTGCGGTACTGAAGTCAAATCCGGTATTCCAGATGACCATGCGGTAGGCGTTCAGGTCACCGGCGAGTGGCTGACCGTTTTCCGCCAGCAGGTCCCAGGAATCGCTGGTGAAGAGGTTCGCTGCCAGTGCATTGGTGACGGCTTGTTCGGTTGCACCGCCAAGGTCATCATCGATGACGAGAATGGGCTGGGCGATGGTGGTGACAAACGAGTTAATTTCTGAGGCGCCGGAGTTGCCTAAGGCGTCGGTGCTGATGATTTGATAGTAGTACTGAGTGTTGGGGACAAGTCCGCTGACGGTCATTCTGTGGCCGGTGCCGAACCCTGTTCCGTCATAGACGAGTGAAAGATCGGTGGGGCTGGTGCCGACAAGGATCTGTTCGAAGGAATCTTCGTCGGTGTTCCAGGTGATATTGGCTCGAGTGGGATGTGCTGTGGCAGCGATATTGCTGGCGTTGGGCGGGAGCCCGTCGACGATGGCGGTATCGAATCTGCCGGAGGCGGGCAGGACAGCAATGATGATATCGTTGTGAACCACCTGCAGGATGGAGTCCGCTGGATCTACCGGTGCTGGTCCGAGCTGGAATGTGCCGGTGAATACTCCGGAATCAATGTCGGTTTCGGTCAGAACGACGGTGATCGGAGTGAGTTCGCTGGTGCTGTAGATTTCGACAGTGGTGGTATCGACGGCGAAGTAGTCGACATTTGGTGCCGAGTCGCGGACGGTGATCAGCGGAGCATCGTTCAGTCCGTAGACCGGCAATTCGATATCAACAATGCCGGGCAGTGGTCCGATGAGGTATTCGATGATGCGGCGCATGACGGTTGCAGAGTCATTTGGTGCGACATCGAACGGGCTGATGGATTCGAAGGGCAGAGTTGTGAAGACCATGCCGAAGCCACCGTTGTCGTAGTCACCGCGGTAGCTGACGGACGAGAACGGATAGGAAGCGCCAGCACTATTGTGCAGCAGGAAGCCTTCGGCATCTGCTGTCGGCAGCAGTTGGTCGACATAAAACACCGGGAAATCGGCAGGGAGCGTAACGGGCAGCAGCAGATTTCTTCCGATCGGATGGCCGAAGATACCGGTTTCGACGTGGTCAGCAGTTACGACGTCATCGAAGTAGCTGGAGACTTTCAGGTAGTTGGTCCGGAACGCGGAGCTGACAGTGGAGTAGAGTACATCCTGTCCCGAGATATAGATGCGTCCACCGTTGTCGAGATAAGTTGCAATTGCAGATTCATCACTCGGCAGTATTGCTGACCTGAAATCATAGCCGGTGTTCCAGATCACCATTTTGTAGCTGGCGAGATCAGCAGCGGTCGGGCTGAATCCGAGAGCAGCGACATTCCAGGTATCGTAAGCGACCTCATTGGCCAGCAGGGCATAGTCAAAGAAGCGTTCATACGACGCACCATTGTCATCATCGACAAACAGGATGTCCGGTGCTGACTGGGTGGTGAAGGATTCAATCTGTGACACGGCGATGTTGCCGGCTTCGTCAGTTGACTGAACCTGGTAGAAGTACACGGTGCTGGGGCTGAGCCCGGTAATCTTGAGTGAGTGGGCAGACCTGAATGCAGCGGAAATTGTACTTTGTGTGAGTGAACCTGGACTTGTGCCGTATCTAACCAGTTCGTCTGCTGGCTCGTCGGTGTCCCAGGTGATATCGGCAGTGCTGGATGCAGCAGTGGCCAGCACGTTGCTGATGACCGGAGGGAAATCATCAACGACGGCGCGGTCGATGAGTCCGAGGCTGGGGTAGACAGCGATGATTGCATCAGCGTGCACAACCTGCAGCAGGGAGTCCGGGATGGCGGCTCCGGGGGCCAGCTGAGCTGTGCCCGTGAAGACTCCGGTGTTGACTCCGGTTTCCGTCAGCGTGACGTTCAGTGGTGAGGATTCGGTGGTGCTGGAGATTTGGACAGTCACGGTATTGACCACAGTGGCGCTGGTATTGGCAGCTGCATGGCTGACGGTCATGGTCACGAGTCCATTGGACCGGTAGACCGATTTGTCGAGGTAGATGAAGTTTGAGCTGCGGATGGCGTTGTAGACGTTGAGTCGTCCGTTGGTGGCCACTTTGCCGTTGAGCGATGTGGTGGGGACTGCGGAGTTCAGGATGGCAGCACGGATTGAGGCTGCTGACTGCACAGTGGAGTGCACTGAAGCGTACAGCCCGATGGCTCCGGCCACGTGTGGCGTGGCCATGGATGTGCCGTCAAAAACCGCGTAGGAGTTGACGGGCACTGTTGACAGGACTCCTGCCCCTGCAGCACCGATGTCTACGGTTGTTGCACCGAAGCTGGAGAAGCCTGACAGGGCCCCGTTGCTGTCGAGGGAGGCCACAGCGATGACGGCGTCGTAGGAGGCTGCTGTTTCTGTGGATGTGCCTACAGTGGTGTTCAGGTTGGCCGGGTACCGAGGGGTGGTATCGTTGTCGGCAGATCGGTTGCTGGCGGCAGCAACGAGCAGAATATCGGCTTTGGCATGGCGGATGGCGGCATCATGGAGGGATTGTGCGTAGCTACCGCCACTCCACGAGTTATTCGTTGCGACGAGATTGATCCCATGGCGGCTTTTCAGGTCCGTCATGTAGTCAAAAGCGCGCACTGCCATTTCGAGAGTCGCAGCGTTGGCACCGAAAAACTTGGCTGAAATCAGATTCACATTCCAGTTGACTCCGGCGACGCCTGTACCATTGCCACCAGAGGCGCCGATGGTGCCGGCAACATGGGTACCGTGATCGTCCGAGGGATCATCGTAGACGGAGTTGTCGTCGTTGTTGAAATCCCAGCCGTTGACATCATCGGCATAGCCATTGCCGTCATTGTCGATGCCGTCTCCGGCGATTTCGAAAGGGTTGACCCAGATGTTCGCTGCGAGATCGGGATGATTCAGTTGAATCCCGGTGTCAATTACTCCGATGTACAATCCCCGGTTGCCGATGAATCCGTCGCGCCATGCCTGTTCAGCGGCAGAACCGAACTGATTTGTGGTGCCACCCGGGCCGGCTGACGGGTTGTCATTGCTGTACATGCCCCACAGGCTGCCGTCGCTGTAGGATGGGTCATTGCTGACATAGTCGGGGTAGTAGATGTAATTTGGCTCAGCAAAAGCGATTCGCGGATGCTGCTGCAGTTGGTTGATGGACTGTTGCTGTGGAACATTGGCCGGGGTGCCGACTCGAACCAGCAGTCCCTGCCCCGACGCCTGCATAGCGGCGGTCTGAGTAAAGGAGCGGACTTCGAGTCCGAAGGAAGCTGCGATCTGACTGGCCTGCAGGCGACTGACCTCGGGTTTGAACTGCACCAGCAGTTCATTGGGGACGCGATCGGGCTGCGAGGGTTCCGGCTGAGGCAGATCCATGCCGGGTTTGCCGACGGACAATCCCGACAGCAGGCTGCGAATTTCGAGGGATTCCGCGCTGGGGCGGAATGAAAACGATGACGGCTTTCTGCCACGAATCCGACGGAAGCTGGTCATGCCTGCTGAGCCTTTCTGCAGGGAAGAAACGCACAAGTACGAAACGAGAATTCTGAGTTGCTGCGTTGAGCACGCGGCTGCTGCGGATTTTCAGAGGCTGTGTCCGCCAACCCGGTCATCAGACTGTTGTGGGGCCATTCCCGCAAGATGCAGTACGAGCAGAATTCCCTGAGTGACGGGAAAAACTGCAGCACTGGCCTGCAGGGGTTTGCTGGTTTTTGTGACTGCTTCAGCCGGCACAACTGATGCTTTTGTGTCGATTGCTGCAGTCGCACGGTTGCATGACGGGGACCGCATCATGCGGCGCGCTGTGCACCCTGGGGGAGGGCCCCAAGTATTGTGCTGTTCCCGATTTCTGTTAGTCAATTGCGGACCCGCGTGTTTTGCCCGGATTTTCCGGCCTGTGTGAACCGCCCGGAATGTCAGGAATATTCAGCCTGGCAGCAGTTCGTGGGTGCGTTTTGCCAGTTGCCGCACGCGACATTCATCGATATCGATCGACAGACCCGGTTTGAGCAGTGAGTATGCGTGGCCGGCCCGGCCGAATGTCAGGTCCTGTTCTGTCAGCCGATCCTGGACGAGGAATCTGTCGAAGCTGCCTTCGAGGAACCACAGGTCTGAGACACTGCAGGCGAAGTGTCGGCCGGCTGCCGAGAGGATTCCGGTTTCCCCGACCTGGCAGCCGAGCTGGCAGCGAATCCCGTGCTGGCGGGCCAGCCTGACAATTTGCAGCGAACGCAGGATGCCGCCACATTTGGAAAGTCGGATGTTGAAGGCGTCGCACCACTGACCAGCAATCGCTCGTTCCGCATCCTCCACGCAGCACAGGGACTCATCCAGCATGACGGGCAGGCCGGCCGGCTGCAGGAACTGGCGGCGGACTTCTGCCAGTCCCGCGACTTCACCGTGCGGAACAGGCTGTTCCAGTGACTGCGGGTGAAACCGCAGCAGCGGCTCAATCTGTTCCCGCAGTGTTTCGCAGTGCCAGGCTTCGTTGGCGTCGAGGCGGAGTCCCCGGTGTGGCCCGAGGACAGTGCGGATGCGAGCGAGGCAGGCGGAGTCTGAAAGTCCGGCTGCACCCACCTTAACCTTGATCTGCTGAAACCCGAAGAGCCGCATTTTCAGGGCTGACAGCAGCTGGGCTGCGGGTGACTGCGATGTGATGACTCCGCTGTATCTGACCGACGATGTGAACTGCGAGATTCCGGTGAATTCGGGGTGTTCGCGAATCAGGTCTGCCAGCGGTCGTCCGCAGCTGCGCCCGGTGGCATCGAGCAGGGCCAGTTCGAGTGCGCAGCGGACCGAGTTGCCGAAGCATTCGCGGAGGTCTGTGTGAAGTGTCGGATCAGCGGGGTGCAGTGGCAGCCGACTGACGGCATCGGCGGCATCGAAGGGAACTGTGAAACGGGCGTCGGCGAGTCCGGCGAGGTTTGTCTGAGCGAGCTGCTGCCAGGCAGAATCGATGGATTCGCCGGTGACATAGGTGCGTGGCAGGCCTTCACCCCAGCCGATGCTGCCATCGCGCAGTACACAGCGGATCAGGAGTGTATCGTTGTCTGTCCGAGTGAATGAGGCGTGCCGCACCGGCCTGCGGAGTGCAATGGGGACATGGAAAGCGGTCAGTCGATGAATCTGCATGGTGGGGGCTATTCAGTCTTCAAGCTCGGGGATTGGGGCCCCCGGTGGAATGTCGGTGCCTTCCCAGTTCAGCCGTCCGCTGACCGGGTCATACAGCAGAATACGGTCGCGGCTGCCGGGTACCGGTTGTCGGCTCTGCGCGGGCGCCAGTTGTCGATGCCGGGCAAGTACAGCGGCGTGTGCCGGGCTGGCCGCAAGATTGTGCCATTCGCGGGGATCCTGCTGCATGTCGTAGAGTTCCTCGGAACCGTCGGCGTAGCGGATGTAGCGCCAGTCCCGCGTGCGGACTCCGTGGTTGTCATGATTGTGGGTGGTGATGGCGGGCCATGGTCGCGGTGTTTCGGGGTTTTGCAGCTGGGGCAGCAGGCTGTGTCCCTCCTGATCTGCGGGGGCGGGCAGGCCACAGAGTGCGGCGAGTGTGGGGTAGATGTCCAGCAATTCTGCAGGCTCGCGGCAAACGGCCTGCGGACGGACTCCGGGGCCCGCGAAGATCAGCGGGACTCGGGTTGAGCGATCCCACAGTGAGTTTTTTCCGGTGATCAGTTTTTCGCCGAGGTGCCAGCCGTGATCGGACCAGAGCACCACGATGGTGTTGTCGGCATGAGGACTGTTTTTGAGTGCCTCGAGAATACGGCCGATCTGGGCATCCACGAAGGCTGTGGAGGCGAGATAGCTGCGGACGAGATTCTTCCACTGCTGCTGTTCCTGCAGGAATCTGAGCCGGGGTTCGGGCAGTTTCCAGTGCAGGTACCAGCTGAATCGCGGAGTGTCCTGTCGATCGTCCGGCGGGACTTCGGGCAGCTGCAGCGTGTTTTCGGGGAACAGGTCATACCATGACTGACTGACATAACAGGGCACGTGTGGCAGAAAGAATCCGGTGCAGAGGAAGAACGGCTGGGTGTGTGGCTGCCGGAGCTGTTCGACGGTCCATGAGGCGAGCAGGTAATCGCCTTTGTCCTCATCGCGGTGCGGAAATGTGCCCCAGTCAACGAGGGGGTGTTGTGAGGGCGTGCTGACGAGGGGCGAGGCTGGGCGGGGGCCGATTCCGGAGGGTGGTCCGACGACGTCGAATTCGCCGTCACCCGGTTTTCTGCCCCACGCACCGTGCCCGATCTTTCCGGCCATGCGTGCGGAGTATCCGTGCTGGCGGAAGAACTGTGGGAGAGTTGTGCAGTCTTTCAGGGTGCTGGCATCGCGAATTGCCGGAGCAAGTCCATAGACGCCGGAGCTGGAGGGGCGTTTGCCGGTGAGCAGGCTGGCGCGGGAGGGGTTGCAGAGTGGAGACTGGCAATGAGCATTGGCGAACAGGGTGCCGGAGCGGGCGAGGGCATCGATGTGGGGTGTGCGTGCCTGGGGATGGCCGTGGAGGCAGCCGATCCAGTCATTTTGGTCATCGATGGCAATCATCAGCACATTGGGAGGGCGACTGCCCGGCTGTTGAGCGTGGCAGCTGCAGATTGTGAGTGCGAAGAAGGCGAGGAGCCGGCAGACCGGAGTGAGTGATCTGAGGGACAGCATGGGTGGGGCCTGTCGGAATATATTTGGTGTGTGTAGTCCGCCGCCGGATTTTGAGGGGGAGTGTGATGGAAGTGGCGGGCGGGGGCAAACGAATCGGTGGCAGGTGGGGGGGCCCAGCGTGTGCGGCGGTGGCTGGAGTGGTGCTTTGGTACTCGGGGAAAACTTCGTGAAAAGCCGAAAGGGGGCTCAAGGGCCCGGGGCAGGCCGTCGATAAACAGGGGGCCTGAAAACGGGGGGTTGAGACGAGGGGTGAAACGGTGGTGGTGTTGGCGTGCCCAACTCTGCTCGCACTCTTAGGAAAACTCGAAGATTCAGGCGACCGGAGACTGGACAATCGGGCCAAAAGCTGGCAGGATGTCCGCCCCCGAATTTGGAAACAGCTTTCGGGGCGTATAGCTCAGATGGTTAGAGCGCAGCTCTGATAAAGCTGAGGTCCGTGGTTCGAGTCCACGTACGCCCACTGGTACTGGTTTGGTGATGTGCGGGCCCTTGCATTGTGGGGTTGCCTGCTGGTTGCTGAGCTGGCGAATCTGGTGGAAACAGTGCTTTGACGGTGTTCTGTGGTTTACGCAAGTGGCTGCGGGATATTGTTGGGGTGTTGAAAGCCGAGATGGACTATCGGCCGGGAATTCGGGGACGTAGCTCAACTGGGAGAGCGCTGCCCTTGCAAGGCAGAGGTTGTCGGTTCGATCCCGATCGTCTCCAGTACTGAAGAAGAAAAATAAAAAAATCTTCGACAGTGGGGTTGACATGGGTCTTAAAGCCCGGTATATTCCCCCGCTCGCAAAAAACAACCCTTCGGGGAAATGAGTTTTGCGACTGATCTTTGACAATCTAATGAAGTCTAAGTGGCATCTGTAAACGTTTCCGAGCGAAGAGCTTGGGGCGAAAGCCTCAGGTTCAGAAGAACTGAATCGTGTATATGTCGTGGCGATTGATCAAATTGGCCAGATATATAAGGGCGTGTGGAGGATGTCTTGGCGCCAGAAGGCGATGAAGGGCGTGGAAGGCTGCGAAAAGCCTGGGGGAGCTGTCAAACGAGCGTTGATCCTGGGGTACCCGAATTACCGTTAGCTGAATACATAGGCTAACGGAGCGAACGTGGGGAACTGAAACATCTAAGTACCCACAGGAAGAGAAAGCAAGAGCGACTTCCCTAGTAGCGGCGAGCGAACAGGAAACAGCCCAAACCGTCGGCATGTCCGGCGGGGTTGTGGGGCTCACATGTGGAGTTACAAATCTGACGGTTAGGAGAGGCAGCTGGAAAGCTGTACCACAGAGGGTGATAGTCCCGTATCCGACAACTGATCAGACTCCGTGAGAAACCCCGAGTAGGACCGGTCACGTGGAACCCGGTCTGAAGCTGGGAGGCCCATCTCCCAAGGCTAAGTACTCTCTGGCGACCGATAGTGGAAAAGTAGCGCGAGCGAAAGATGAAAAGCACCCCGGAAGGGGAGTAAAAAGGACCTGAAACCACACGCTTACAAGCTGTCGGAGCACATTGTTGTGTGACGGCGTGCCTTTTGCATAATGATCCGGCGAGTTACTGTCGACGGCATGGTTAAAGCCTTAAGGGCTGAAGCCTCAGGGAAACCGAGTCTGAATAGGGCGAATTTTGTCGGCGGCGGTAGACGCGAAACCCGGTGATCTACCCATGGGCAGGTTGAAGCGCGGGTAAGACTGCGTGGAGGACCGAACTCACTAATATTGAAAAATTAGGGGATGACCCGTGGGGAGGAGTAAAAGTCTAATCAAACCGGGAGATAGCTCGTTCTCTCCGAAATAACTTTAGGGTTAGCCTTGAGCCATTGCGTCATGGGGGTAGAGCTACTGAGCTGGTTTGGGGCCCTTCCCAGGGTACCCTGCCTATCCAAACTCCGAATACCATGACGTTTACCTCAGGAGTTAGTCCATGCGGGAGAAGCTGCATGGTCGAGAGGGAAACAACCCAGATCGCCTGCTAAGGTCCCAAAAATTTGCTGAGTCACAAAGGATGTCTGAATACTGTGACAGCCGGGATGTTGGCTTAGAAGCAGCCACCATTTAAAAAGTGCGTAATAGCTTACCGGTCGAGTATTCTGGCACCAATAATGAACGGGAGTAAGCAAATTGCCGAAGCAGCGGGCTCGTCTTTGACGAGCGGTAGGAGAGCGTCCTGAATGCATCGAAGCGATACCGTGAGGATTCGTGGAGCGTTCAGGAGTGATTATGCCGGAATAAGTAACGATAAAGCAGGTGAGAATCCTGCTCGCCGTAAGCCTAAGGTTTCCTGGGGAAGGTAAATCCGCCCAGGGTTAGCCGGTCCCTTAGTCGAGGCCGAAAGGCGTAGACGATGGAAAGCAGGTTAATATTCCTGCGCCTATTGTGGGGGACGTTGGGTGAATGAACATCGGGGTGTTGGTAACCCCCGTACCGCAAGGTCGAGCCTTCGGGCGAAGTGTTCTGCAGCACAACCAAGAAAAGCCCACATAATATGACCGTACTAAAACTGACACAGGTAGGCGAGGCGCGTAGCCTCAGGCGCTCGGGAGAACGCTGGTTAAGGAACTCTGCAAATTGGCCCCGTAACTTCGGGATAAGGGGTGCCATCGAAAGATGGTCTCAGCAAAGCGGCACTAGCGACTGTTTACTAAAAACACAGGTCTCTGCGAACTCGTAAGAGGAGGTATAGAGACTGACGCCTGCCCGGTACCGGTAAGTTAATAAAGACGGTTAGCTCTCGGGCGAAGCCGGCAATTGAAGCTCCGGTAAACGGCGGCCGTAACTATGACGGTCCTAAGGTAGCGAAATTCCTTGTCGGGTAAGTTCCGACCTGCATGAATGGCGTAACGACTGGTGCACTGTCTCAATCAGCGACCCGGTGAAATTGTAGCCGTGGTGAAGATGCCACGTACCCGCAGCGTGACGGAAAGACCCCATGAACCTTTACTGCAGGCTGATACTGTCACTTGGCACGTTTTGTGTAGGATAGGTGGGAGGCGGAGAAGTCGGTACGCCAGTATCGATGGAGCCATCCTTGAAATACCACCCTGAACTTGTTAGGTGTCTAACGCTGACCCGTGAACCCGGGCGGCGAACACTGTCAGTTGGGCAGTTTGACTGGGGCGGTCTCCTCCCAAAGAGTAACGGAGGAGCTCAAAGGTACCCTCAGCCTGGTTGGCAATCAGGCGAAGAGCGTAAAGGTAGAAGGGTGCTTGACTGCGAGACAAATGAGTCGAGCAGAAACGAAAGTTGGACTTAGTGATCCGGCGGTTCCGAATGGAAGGGCCGTCGCTCAACAGATAAAAGGTACTCTGGGGATAACAGGCTGATCCCGCCCGAGCGTCCATAGCGGCGGCGGGGTTTGGCACCTCGATGTCGGCTCATCACATCCTGGGGGTGAAGAAGCTCCCAAGGGTTCGGCTGTTCGCCGATTAAAGTGGTACGTGAGCTGGGTTTAAACCGTCGTGAGACAGGTTGGTCCGTATCTGCTGTGGGCGTACGAAACTTGAGGGATATTCTCTTTAGTACGAGAGGATTTGGAGGGACGCACCTCTGGTGTTCCTGTTGTCACGCCAGTGGCATCGCAGGGTAGCTATGTGCGGTTGTGATAAACGCTGAAAGCATATAAGCGTGAAGCCATTCCCAAGATAAGGTTTCGTTTGACTCCCCTGGAAGACCACCAGGTTGATAGGCTGGCTGTGTAAGGCATGAGAGTGTCTGAGCTGACCGGTACTAATGGAGGAATATCTGGTCATTTTGATCAATTGTCAGACGCACTTAGACTTCATTTTGATTATACACACGACACCGAGCTCTGCTGCGGATCGTGTGGTTTCCCGGTGATTCACTTGCAAGGAAACACGCGTACCCATTCCGAACACGAACGTTAAGCTTGCAAGGCCAATGATAGTGTCAAAAGCGCGAAAGTAGGTACTGCCGGGATCTCTCACTGAGCCGCACTCTTCGGAGTGCGGCTTTTTTTATGCGCGCTGCGAAAGGTTACGACTATGGCCCAGCAATGGCAACCCGACTCGTGGCAAAACCGCACGGCTCGTCAGCAGCCAAAATATCCCGATCCCGCCGCGCTGGCGGAAACGCTCAAGCGGCTGGCCAGTCTGCCGGCACTGACCACGGCCTGGGAGGTTGATCGGTTGCGGGCGGAGCTGGTGCAGGCCGCCGATGGCAAGGCTTTCGTGCTGCAGGGCGGAGACTGCTCGGAGAGTTTCGAGGACTGCAACTCGACCGCGGTGCTCCGTAAGCTGAAGGTCCTGATCCAGATGAGTCTCGTGCTGATTGCCGGGGCACGGAAGCGAGTCGTGCGGATCGGCCGGATTGCGGGCCAGTATGCCAAGCCACGCTCCAGTGATGTTGAACGGCGGGGTGAGGTTGAGCTTCCCTGTTATCGGGGAGATATCATCAACCGGCCGGGATTTACGCTCGCGGAACGCACCCCTGATCCGCAGTTGATGTTGCGGGCCTTTGAACGCTCCGCGATGACGCTGAATTTCATTCGCGCATTGAGCGAAGGCGGTTTTGCCGACCTGCACCATCCGGAGAACTGGGATCTGGAATTTGTACGGAATACTCCGGGCAGTCGTCGGTATCAGCAGTTGCTGGATTCACTGACAGATTCGATCCGGTTTATGGAGGTGGTGTCTCCGGGTGAGCTGCATCAGCTGCGGCGAGTCGACTTTTTTACGTCTCATGAGGCATTGCTGCTGCACTATGAGCAGGCGTTGACGAAATCTGAGCGTCAGCGGGGCTGGTACAATCTGGGGACTCACATGGTGTGGATCGGTGACAGGACTCGCGAGCTGGGGGGCGCGCATGTGGAGTACTGCCGGGGAATTCGAAATCCCGTGGGCGTAAAGGTCGGGAATTCCATGACGCCGGAAGAACTGGTGGAGCTGATTGGAATTTTGAATCCGGAGAATGAGCCTGGTCGGCTGACACTGATTCACAGATTTGGTGCGGAAAAGATTCGGGAGCGATTGCCGGCACTGGTGGATGCGGTGCGGAGTGCGGGCTGCAAAGTGTTGTGGAGCTGCGATCCGATGCATGGGAATACGCATGCCACGCGGTCCGGCCTGAAGACGCGATCGTTTGACGACATCATCTCGGAAATCATCGGAGCATTTCGGATTCACAAGGAGCTGGGAAGCCGTTTGGGTGGGATTCACCTGGAATTGACGGGCGAGGATGTGACCGAGTGTACCGGCGGACCTGGAAATCTGACCGAGTCAGATCTTTCCCGAGATTATCGCAGCACGGTGGATCCGCGGCTGAATTATGAGCAGTCGATGGAGATTGCGTTTTTGCTGGCGGAGCAGATGCGTTAGTTGGTGTGCGCGGGAGTGGGCCGGTGGTTACCTTTTGAGCATGTCGGCCACGTAGTCCTGCGGAGTTTTGTGGGTGATATTCCCGGCTCCGGGATGCACGAGTTCGCAGGGTACCCTGAACTCGTCAAGTTTTTCCTGCAGCAGGACTCCGAAGTTCGCTGAGTGTGTGGGATCTTTTGCGATCTGGCCTTTGGCGGGTGGTGCGCTGTAATTGAGGTAGACGGGCGGATCGCCGGCTGAGACGAGGTGGAACGGCGAGTATTCCTGGATCCAGGGCAGGATTTCATCGCGACGGGCAAGGAACGCGTTGAAGTCGCGTTGTTTCCTGCCGTCAATTTCCTGGAAGATGCCGAATGCGTGGCTGCCGTAGTTGCTGTTGGGTGTCCATTCCTGCATTTGGCGTGGATCGAGGGTTGTTTGAGCGCCGGTAACGGCGGCGCAGGCCGGTTTTGTGGATTCTCGAGCGATGGGGTCGGAGCTGTCGGGGATGGCGAGATCGTCGTGAAACGCGAGCCACAGACTGGTGCAGGCTCCGGCGGAACCTCCGGCGACGGCAATTTTCTGCTTATCGAGATTCCATTCGTTGGCTTTGCTGCGGACGAACTGCAGTGCGCGGGCTGCATCGTACAGGCAGGCTTTGACTGGCGGCTGGACTCCGTCGGCGATGGCCTCTTCGATGAATCGATATTCTATGGAAACGACTGAGATGCCCTGTTTGTGCATGGCGGGAACCCAGTTGGCCATCCCTGCCATGCGGTTTCCGTTTTGCCAGCCACCTCCGTGGATGAAGAAGAGGCATGGAGTTGGCGCAGCGGATTCTGTTTTCCAGAAAGTCAGAACCTGTTTGGGGTGTGTTCCGTAGCTGACGGAATCGAGAGTGGGCGTGGGAGGTGGGGTCTCTTTTTTGGTGGCCTTTTGTTTGGTTTTTCCCGGTGTTTTGACGGGTGCCTGTTCTGCTGGCAGCTGTTTCGTGGCGGTCTCATCCGCTGGTGACGGTGATGTTGTGAGCAATCCGGCAATTAAGAGCAGCGGCAGCAGGTATTGTGGCATGGTTGGTTTTGTTCCTGGTCTGGCTGATAACGGTTCAGCGGGGTGTGAGCGGCTGATTTCGATAGCTGAGATCGAGCAGTTCGATGGGGTGCAGTACCGCGGTTGTCAGTCCGCGGATTTGCAGGTGTGCCTGCAGTTGCAGAGAGCAGCCAGCATTTCCGGAGACGATCACATCGGGTTTGACCTCCAGCAGGCAATCCAGTTTGCGTGTTCCGAGTCGATCGGCCATTTCGGGTTGTGTCAGGTTGTAGGTTCCTGCGGCTCCGCAGCAGAGTTCGGCTTCGGCGATGTTTTTCAGGGTGATTCCGGGGATCATTTTGAGCAGATCGCGTGGTTGCTGGCGAATTTTCTGGGCGTGCTGCAGGTGGCAGGCATCCTGGATGGCAACGAGTGCATCGATGCGTCCTGTGGGGCGGACGGGCCCCAGTTTCATGAGGAATTCGTGGATATCCATGACTTTTGCGGCGAAGTCGGCGGCATTCGTGGATGCGGAGCCGGGTGGATTGGTGCTGTTGTGGTGCAGTTCTTCGGCGATATGTCCGTAGTCTTTCAGCATGGAGCCGCAGCCGGCGACGTTGACGACGACGGCATCGAGTTTCCTGGTATCGAAGGCTGCGGCATTCTGGTGCATGAGACTGATGGCTGGTTCTGCGGCACCGGTGTGATAGTGAATCGCTCCGCAGCAGGTTTGTGAGCGGGGGATAACGACGTCGCAGCCGTTCTGCTGCAGGACTCGGGCTGTAGCCCAGTGAACGTGGCGGAACATGGCATCAGCGACGCAGCCGATGAACAGTCCAACTGTTGCGCGGCGCTGTCCGACAGCGGGGAGGAAGTCTGGCAGGGGTGGTTCGCTGGGTCGCAGTTTCGGCAGCTGGTCGTGGAGTCGCTGAATTTTTGCGGGCAGCAGTCGGGTGAGTCCACTGCGTCGGAGCAGTTGATCGAGATTGAGTTTCTGGAGCAGGCGTGCGGGCAGCAGTGCCCAGCGGAGGCGATTTCGCCAGGGGAACAATCCGTAGAGGATCCAGCGGTGGAACCAGTTGTCAGCGGCGTGTTTTGCTGCTGGTGTCTGCTGCATTTCGACTCGAAAGGGTTCCAGCAGTCTGCCGTACTGAACTCCGCTGGGGCAGGCGGTTTCGCAGCTGCGGCAGTCGAGGCAGGAATCGAGGTGTCCCTGGACAGCCGGGGTCAGTTCGAGTCGGCCATCGACGACGGCTCGCATCAGGTAGATGCGTCCGCGGGGGCCATCATTTTCGTTTCCGGTTTCCACGTAGGTTGGACAGGATGCGGTGCAGAGCCCGCAGTGGACGCAGTCCAGAAAGCGGTCGTATGGGATGGACTGTCCAAGGACCGGGAGCGAGCTGGGAGTTTTGGGCTGCTGTGCGGGCACTTGGGAATCCTGACCAGGCGATCGGTTAAGAGTGTTGGGCTGCCAGATTATTGCGATTGATGTGTTTTCTCAAAACGTTTTGCTGGTATTTGCATGGGGAATTTCCGGGGAATTCCGGCTGTCAGAATCTGCAGTCAGTTGGTTCCGAGAGCGTTTTGCAGTCGGGCGGTGTAGTTGCGGACAGCGGGATGGGCCGGGGTGGAGGCTGCGGACCGGGCGTGCAGGACCTGTACGCAGCCGGGACCGTCGGCGGTAAGCTGCTGCAGTGCTGCGATTCCGACGAGTTCATCGGCAGCGGGCTGATTTTCGTCGGCTGTTGCGGGCCAGCACCACAGTCGTCCATTTCCGGCGCGTCCGCAGGTGCAGCAGTGCAGTCGATTCATGGCGTCGAGCACGGCGCAGACCTGTGAGGGGGGTGTGGTGATGGAGGCAAGCCATGGGGGATTGTTGGTGGGGCAGCAGTAATTGCGAGCGATGTGCAGCCATTGCTGGAACGCGTCTGCGGGCAGAGCGGTCTGGATCCACGCAGGCAGGTCTCCGAGTTCGTCGGTGATGGTGTTGATCTGCCACTGGCAGGCTTCGGCGGGGCCGTCGAAGCCGATCAGCAGTACGGCGGCGACGTCGAGGTGGCTGGAGTCGCGAACAGGCAGCAGCGTGTGAGTGTTGAGGATTTCGGGGAGTGCAGGTCTTCCAGCGACATCGAGGATGACGGGAGTGGTGGCTGTGGTGTTGAGGGTATTCAGAGCTTTTTCCAGGTATTGCAGGGTGCGGAAGCCGGCGATGATGAGCTGCTGTGTGGCGGGCAGTGGTCGCACTTTGAAGGTGACGTGCAGCAACTGTCCGAGCTTGCCATTTGAGCCTGTCAGCAGACGGCAGAGGTCGTACCCGGCGACATTCTTGACGACTCGCCCACCGGCATGGAACTGTCGTCCATGGCCATCGACAGCGGCGATACCGATCACGTAGTCACGCAGGGTTCCGTAGCCGAACTGTCGAGGCCCGCAGTGATCCTGCAGCACCATCTCACCGACGGTTGCGAATTCGGAAGCGATGTCGATGGGGAGTGTCTGACCTTCCTGCCGGAGGATATGGAACAGTTGTGAGCAGGGCATCGCGGCGCCGACGGTAATCGTCATATCCCGTGCGGGGTAATCAATGACGAGGTTGGTTGCGTGGGAAGACGGGTTGGCGGGAGTGTGTGCTGGAGTGTTCATGGGCGTCCGAGCAGCGGTTTGGGATCCGTGGGTCACAGTGAAAAGTGCGCGCGAAAAAACCTCTGCCAGGTGTGCTGAGCAAACGCTGTTGACGCCCATTGATCAGAATAAAAGGTGGGCACCCGACGCCCGGGTCATGTGATCCGAGACATGGTCGGCGTGACAGTCGGCCGGGATCAGGCCGGGTTCCCTATTGGGTTTATCTGTAGGGTCAACTTGTTTTGCTGCAGACAGAGCTGCCAGAGGTCTGTTGGAGACAATACGCAGGCGGACGAGCGTATGCAAGTGAAACTGTCACCCGATTTTATCTTTGGAGTTTCACTGGGATTTCCCTCGATTCTTCTGGTATTCTTCACCTTTTGCTGAGCTGAGCGTTTTGTTTGTGACGTTTTTGCCTGTTCTGTGAGTTCAGAAGGGCCGGCCATGCTGTCTGTGCTGTTTCGCACCAATACTGCGGTTGGCCGTCGTGAGCTGATCCGATTGGGTGCCATCGGTGGTCTGTCGCTGGCTGGTCGGGGTTTGTCGGCAGTGACGGGTGAGCGGGGGCAGCAGCGTTCAGTGGTGTTTATTTTTTTGTTTGGCGGTCCCAGTCAGCTGGACATGTGGGACATGAAACCGGCGGCTGCTGTGGAGATTCGCGGCCAGTTTCAGCCGATTTCGACGTCGGCTCCGGGGGTTCAGATTTGTGAGCATCTGCCACAGCTGGCGGGGCAGATGCATCGAGTGTGTCTGGTGCGGTCGATGAATCACCGGATGCCGGTGCATGGTCCGGCGTGCAGTGAATTGTACAGTGGTCGACCATATCCGCTGCCGCCTGTGACTGATCAGGCTCGCCGGGAAGACTGGCCATCGCTGGCCTCGCTGATGACTCGAGCCGGCCTGCCGTCTTCTCGTCTGCCGCCGGCGATTGTGCTGCCGTGGCATTCGCAGTTTATGGGTCAGTCTGAGCGGATTGCGGGGCAGACGGGTGGTCGGATGGGTGAGCAGTTCAGCCCGTTTCTGCTGCGGGCTGGCCTTGACGGCGGGAAGTTTGATGCGGCGGAGCTGCAGTTGCCGGATGCGGCAGCGGGGCATCGGCTGCAGCGCCGGACGGCCTTGCTGCAGCAACTGCAGGAAACGCGGCCTGCGGTGCCGGCTGCAGCGGTATCAGCGAGGATTGGCGGGAGTACTGCAGCGGCTCATGGTCGCTGGCAGCAGCAGTACGACACGGCAGTCTCGCTGCTGTCCGCCGGGCAGTTGGGAGTGGCGGTGGATCTGGATCGTGAGCGTCCGGAGATACTGGCTCGTTACGGCGGTTCTGTCTTTGGGCGCAGTCTGCTGGCGGCGAGGCGTCTTGTGGAGGCTGGCGTACCGCTGATTACGGTCAACTGGTATGACGACTCATTTCATGACAAGGTGTCACCGCACTGGGATCAGCACAATCACATTTTTGCTTCGCTGCAGGATCGTATGCTGCCGATTTTTGATCGAGCGATGGCGGCATTTCTGGGGGATTTGGGTGAGCGGGGTTTGTTGTCGACGACGATGGTGGCGGCGGCCGGGGAATTTGGCAGAACGCCCAGAATCGGCCAGTTCACTCAGAATGCGATGACGGAGAAGTCGGGTCGGGATCACTGGCCGCATGCATTTACGGCGTTGCTGGCCGGTGGCGGTATTCGCGGTGGTCAGGTGTTTGGTTCAACGGATCATCAGGGTGGTCAGGTGCGAGACAATCCGGTGTCTCCGGCGGATCTGACGGCGACTTTGCTGGGGCATCTGGGGGTGTCTGCTGAGGATTTGTGGTGGGACTCGCTGCAGGGGCAGTGGCAGAAGAATTCGGAGGGGCGGAGGATAGCTCTGGAGTTTGAGTAAGACTGCCCTGGTGGAGGGTCAGGATTTGGTTGGCACTGCAGCCTGGGAAGATTTCGCGGGTGCCATCGGGCCAGTCAACGGTGATCTGATCGATTTGTGTGCAGGAGCCCAATCCGAAATGCAGGGTTTGTTCGCTGGCTGACTGGTAACTGCCTCCGCCGGTGCTGTGCATGTTCCATGCGGCAGAAAGTTCCTGGAAGCTGCCGGTCTGATTGATGCAGACGGCGTTGGATTCGCCATAGAGATTTGCGATGACGATATCCGGCAGTTGGTTGTGGTCGAGGTTGGCGACGAAAATATCGACCCAGCCGTCACTGTATAACCGGTAATGCACAGGTCAATAAGCCCGTCGTTATCGATGTCCCCGGCGGCGATACCGCCGGGGATACCGGTGAAGGTCAGCTGTGAGCTCATGCTGACGTCGTGAAAGCTGCCATCAGGCCGTTGTTGCAGCAGTTGCAGCAAGCAGGGTGATGTGAAGGAGGTGGGTGTTCATGGAAGGGCAGGCTTAATCGCCTGCAGATTCGTCGATGCTGCTGAATTTGTGATCGCTGGCTGGAGCGGGTCCTGTGGCAGGCGGCGATTTTTCTGTGAAAAAAATACTGATGCAAAAACAGCCGGCGTTTCCCCTGTTTTCTCGAACTCCCTGTCTGTTTTTCAGTCAGTGAGAGTTGACCTGACAGAAACAGAGGCATGTTTTTTGCGGAAGCCTGCGTGACATTACCAAGATTCCCTCAGACCTGCTGTCTGCTGGTCTCAATCAATTCCGTCTGTTGCCTGCAGCGGACTTGTCCTGGTTCGGTTTTTTACCGTTATGTCCCGTCAGGAGAGTTCCATGTTGCGTCGTCGCGCGTTTACGTTGATTGAGTTGCTGGTGGTGATAGCGATCATCGCCATTCTGGTGGCGCTGCTGTTGCCGGCAGTGCAACAGGCTCGCGAGGCTGCTCGCAGAACGCAGTGCAAGAACAATTTGAAGCAGTGGGGTTTGGCGCTGCACAATTATCATGACACCTACAACATTTTTCCTCCGGCGCTGAACAATTCGGGTCGTTACAACAGCACAGCGTTTTACACGGCGACGAACCGAGTGCAGAACACATCGGGGTTTGTGTTTCTGCTGCCATATATGGAGCAGGCGAATGCCTATGCGTTGTATGACTTTAATCAGACGGGCAGTCTGAGTAATCCTTATGGGATGCCGATTGCCGGCCTTACGAATGCGAATCCGAACGTTCAGGTGACGTCGATGGCAATGCCGGGGCTGCAGTGTCCATCGCATCCGAACGGTGGTGAAGTTTCTTCATCCGGCATCACGACTCAGACGGACTTTTACAGTCGCGAGAATGCTCGGCGTGCCAGCTATGCGTTTGCCACGGGCAGCATGACGGATTACAGCCTGCCCTATACGGCTTACAGTGGTGACATTCGTCAGGGCGTGTTTGGTAACAGCGGTGGGGCTCGGATGCGGGACTTCACTGATGGTACCAGCATGACGATCGCGATTGGCGAGGCGTGGGGAGGTGCTCGTTACAAGACCAGCGGCAGTTTTGGTCCGTGGGGGCTCAGTGGGACTCACACCTGCTGTCATCTGTATACTCCATCAGCCAGCTCGACTGTTTTGGATGCAACGACTGTGGCAGCGTATGTGAACGATTTTCGCATTAACGCGGCGTATCAGAACGACGCTCAGAAGCGTCAGTATGCGTGGGGTTACGGCAGTGGTCACACGGGTGGCTGTCAGGTCGTGCTGGGCGATGGTTCCGTGCGATTTCTGAGTGAGAACATCGATGCGTTGACGTTTTGGCGTCTGACATATCTGCATGACGGGGCCGTGATTGGCGAATTCTGAGAGCTCGGCGGCATTTCAGTCAGAGGATGGAGAT
>VFQT010000763.1_pt1 | contig 43635 bp, 41 predicted proteins | sample 3512381 | NCBI WGS metagenome assembly VFQT01 (sample SAMN10412376, study PRJNA504923) | tailings metagenome | isolation source: Relicate 2 Philex TSF3 active mining site | place: Philippines: Tuba, Benguet | collected 2017-08-29 | reverse complement strand
TTGAGGCGAAGAGCCGCGGTATCTACGAAGCCCCGGGCATGGCTCTTTTGTTCATCGCTTACGAAAGACTTGTCAGTGCAATTCATAACGAAGACACCATCGCCAGCTATCACGAGCAAGGCCGACGCATGGGAAGGCTGCTATATGAGGGCAGATGGTTAGACCCGCAGACACTAATGCTTCGTGAGTCTCTAATGCGCTGGGTTGCTTCCGCCATCAATGGCACCGTCACCTTGGAGCTGAGAAGGGGCGATGACTACACAATTGTCGCCACCGAAGGCAGTTTGTCCTACCACCCGGAGAAGTTGTCGATGGAGAAGACAGATTCAGCTGCCTTTGGACCTGAGGATCGAATTGGCCAGTTGAACATGCGCAATCTTGACATTGCAGACACCAGGGCAAAGCTGGATCTTTACAGAAAACAGGGCCAGATTGACAGCGGAAATCTGGAACTGACCTGATGAGCGTTCACATCTCTGCCAAGCCTGGCGAAATTGCGGATTCAATTCTCCTTCCTGGCGACCCACTGAGAGCGAAGTGGATTGCAGAAAACTTCTTTGAGGATGTTGTTCAGTACAACTCTGTAAGAAACATGCTGGGTTTCACTGGGACAGTGGCTGGTAAGAGGGTTTCTGTTCAGGGCACGGGAATGGGTGCACCTTCGATTGGAATTTATGCCTACGAACTTTTCAATGATTACGGTGTGCAAAAAGCGATTCGCGTTGGAACCTCGGGAGGACTTCCTCCAACAAAATTGCGAGACGTGGTCCTAGCAATGTCTGCCTCAACTGACTCAAAGATAAATCGCAGAACCTACGGCGATCTGGATGTCGCTCCCGCAGCCAGCTTCGAACTTCTCGAGAAAGCGGTTGCGAAAGCTCGGGAACTTGGGATTTCACACCACATCGGCATGATTGCCTCGGGTGATTTGTTTTATGACGAAACTGATTCTTTAGACCACTGGAAAAAATTAGGTGTCTTAGCCTTGGAAATGGAAACCAGTCAGCTCTACACGCTCGCGGCCAAATTCAAAAGACAAGCTCTGAGTATTGTTACCGTTTCGGACATGATGGACGGCTCTGGCCACACTTCCTCCGAGGAGCGCGAATCTGGCTTCCGCAACATGGTTGAGTTAGCGCTAGCGGCAATTTAGCAATAAACAAATGCCCTCAACTTCAAACCTCATCGGCTTTCTTCTCCTTGCCATTGTCATCATCGTTGTTCCTGGTCCAAGTGTTTTATTTGCTATCGGTCGGGCTCTGGTCCTAGGGACTCGCCTTGCGGTTTTATCGGTGCTGGGTAATGCATTAGGCGTTGGCCTCCAGATTGTCGTTGTCTCACTTGGTCTTGGCGTCATTATTCAGCAGTCGCCTCCGGTCTTTTTTGCCATCAAGATCATTGGTGCTCTGATGATTTTCTACCTTGGCATAAAGGCCTACCTAGACAGAAAAAAACTAGAAGTCGCAGACGATGAGTCGGGTTCATCAGCAACGGTGGTGAGGCAGTCAATTGTCGTTGGAATAACCAACGCTAAAACTTTTGTGTTCTTTGTTGCAGCACTTCCCTCTTTTGTATCGCCAGTAGATGGCAACCCCGTTTTGCAGATGCTTTTCCTGGGATTGATATTCAGTGTCATCGGCATTGCCAGCGACATGGTTTATGCGGTGTCAGCGGGAAAGGCTAGAGACTGGCTTTCCACATCCAAAAGGCGACTTGAAAACTTCCGAGGTATCGGCGGCATCGCGTTAGCCCTGCTCGGCATCTACATGCTGTGGGATGCAATCTTCTAGGGTTTGGCTGCGTCTTTTGCCTTGCGATTAGAAGAATCTTTTTTAGTGGCATAGGCAAAAACTGCAAGAGCTAGAACAAGCGCACCAGCACCAAGTCCATAGGAAACAACATCGTCGGCGCGATTGGAATCAACAAAGACTCCAACAAATACAACTGCGATAATTGCCACTACGACACCGATTAGCTTCGATTTCAAATCATCTAAGTCATTGACCTGAAGCCACTGCGGAACAGCAATGTCCGTGTCTATGAAGAGTTCATATAGCCCGTAGCCGATGACTAGCAAAACGGTTCCCAAGAGAATTGCATCAATAGCGGTTAGAACCTCGACAATGCTGTCTTTGAGCGAAGTCGACTGAGAAACGGCATCAACCACAACCAAGATCATGGCTATAGAACCCTGAGCCATAAGTAGCAGAGCACCAATAATTGATGCCACAGCAGGTACTACAACTGCGTATCTGGTGAGGCCCAGGATTCTTCTCATGTGACCATCTAAGCAGTAATGGCATAAAACATTGCTCCTAAGTGTGGCCACTTTGGTGCTGCTTACTATTGGTTGAATCTCTGTTTCAACCGGCCAGAACTATGTCTCTTACCTGATCGAAACCCCTTTGTTTTTGGCAACCGACCTGATAATCCCTCTGGCTCTAATTTCCCTTTGGCTTAGACTCCGCCTCCACCACCTCGACTAGGTAGCCCTGGTTTGTAACAAAACACCACAACATATAGGTATTTCGGTCTGCCTAGACACTAAATAGCCGTTAATCCACTAGAAACATAGTCATGGTGAGATGTTCACCTGTGCCAACCACTACCCCTCGAGGATCCTGCTTATGAAGAAATTCAGACCCCTGGCGGCAATAGCCGCGACAGCTGCGTTAGTACTAACGGGCTGTGCCACAACCGAAGAACAATCTGAGAGCTATGGAGAACTTAGTGTTCAGTTCTCTTGGATTAAGAACGCTGAGTTTGCTGGCGAATACTTTGCTGATTCCAACGGTTACTACCAGGAGGCTGGATTCAGCTCTGTGAACTTTATTGCTGGCCCAACAGCCACTGCTGCTGTTGTTCTTTCTGGCGAAGTGCTAGTTGGTTTGTCAGATGCAGTTGCAGTGACCCCAGTGATCTTGGAAGAGGGAGCTCCGCTAAAGATTATTGGCGCAACCTACCAGAAGAACCCCTTCACGATTCTTTCGCTTAAAGATGGTGGCAACATCAGGACACCGCAGGATCTAATTGGTAAGCGAATTGGTGTTCAAGCTGGAGGAAATGAAACTCTGTTTGACGCACTACTAGCAGCCAACGGAATCGATGCCAGCCAGGTAACCAAGGTTCCGGTTGAATACGATCCAGCTCCACTTGTGAACGGTGAAGTTGACGGGTTCCTCGCCTACATCACCAATGAGTCAATCACAGTCCAGAACTTAGGTTACGAAGTTACCAACCTACTCTTTGCAGAAAATGGTCTGCCATTCGTTGCTGAGGCATTCATCGTCACTCAGGATTCAATTGACAACCGCCGCGAAGAGCTTAAGGCCTTCCTTTACGCAACCATTCGTGGCTGGAAAGATGCAATTGCCAACCCTGACGAGGGAGCAAGACTAGCTGTCGAGGTATATGGAAAAGACCTTGGGCTAGACATCAACAAGGAAAAGCAGCAGTCGAAGACTCAGAATGACCTGCTGGTTCTAACCGACGAAACCAGAGCGAATGGACTACTTACAATCTCTGAAGCCCTGCAGGCTCAGAACATTGAGTCCCTCAAGCGGGCCGGCTACACCATCACAGCTGAGCAGCTGTTTGACATGAGCTTGCTCGCTGAGGTCTATGCCGAGCACCCAGAACTTCTGGAGTAGTCTTCCAAGATGTTCGTTAGTGATGCCGCTGCCCAATCTTCGGGTAGCGGCATCACTATTTCCTCGCTGAGCAAGACCTTCACACTTGGTCGTGAACAGATTCAGGCTCTAGACAATGCCACCTTGCACTCAGACAGAGGTTCATTTCTGTCTCTGCTAGGTCCATCTGGTTGCGGCAAATCCACAATCCTTCGCATTCTTGCGGGTCTTGAAACTCCCACCAGCGGAACCGTCACTGTTGATGGCATGGATCCAAGCGAACTAAGGCGCGATCACCGACTAGGTATTGCTTTCCAGGACTCAGCGCTTATGCCTTGGAGATCAGTGGTTGCAAACATCAGGCTCCCATTCGAACTTGCTCACGTGTCCCCAGATGAAAATCTGATTGGTGAACTAATCAGATTGGTTGGTCTCCAGGGTTTTGAAAATGCTAAACCGGCTCAGCTTTCAGGTGGAATGCGACAGAGAGTTTCAATAGCGAGAGCACTGGTTGTTCAGCCATCGGTACTGTTACTCGATGAGCCATTTGGTGCACTCGATGACATGACTAGACAGAGACTTAATCTCGAGCTACTGAGGATTTGGACTGAGAAACCCGCAACAACTTTGATGGTAACCCACGGTATTTCCGAAGCAATCTTCCTGTCGGATCAAGTTGCTGTGATGAGCCCGAGGCCCGGGCGAATCAAGGAAATCATTGAAGTTGATTTGCCAAGGCCGAGAACGCCAGACATGATGCGCACCAAAGAGTTCCATGCTTTGCATGACAGAGCTTCGGAATTACTATTTGGGCCTCAAGGTGTTGCAAACCACGATGAGTAGCGCAGTGACCAGTAGGGTTCCCCCGCAGCTGACGGGCTTGCTTGGTGTGATTCTCACAATTGGAATCTGGTGGATTCTGGCTGTCACAGTCTTCGCAAACGTCGGTGCTAGGCCAGATGGCTCCGGAGGTGCCATTCCCACTCCCCTGCAGGTAGTCGAGCAGCTGATGGCCGATGGTTTTGAGTTCTATTGGCGAAATGGCTCAGTGACTATGGCAGAGGCTGCGATCGGATTTCTTTGGGGAAACGCACTCGCTTTGGCACTGGCCGGGGTAGCACTGCTTCTACCAAGGCTCGAATCTCTGGCAACTCAGATTGCCGTAATCACCTACTGCATTCCAATCGTTGCAATTGGACCAATCGTGAGACTGGTTGTAGGTGCTCCAAGCGATGGTGAGCCAGCGCCTGCTGCAATTGTGCTGGCAGCCCTCAGCGTTTTCTTTACAACCATGGTAGGCGCACTAACGGGAGTTAAGAGCACCGATAGAAAGACTTTGGATTTAGTTACCGCCTATGGCGGCAGCGCTTGGGACAAGCTGATCAAAGTTCAGCTGCTATCTGCCCTGCCTTCAATTTTTGCCGCCTTCAAGATTGCGGCACCGGCAGCATTCCTAGGAGCAATTTTGGGAGAGTATGTTGGCGGTCCAGACGTAGGATTCGGTCCCGCGATGGTGAATGCTCAGCAGTCACTCGAAATCGCCAGGGTCTGGGGTGTGGCACTGGTCTCCGGTCTTTTGGCAGGTGCCGGATACGCCGTTTTCTCTTTACTCTCTCGCATTGTTACTCCATGGGCTAGGGGTGGTGCATGAGTTTCAAGCTAGAAGACGCTGAAGATAAGTCTCTTATTGCAGTTCGCTCAAGGGTTCGAAGAGAAGAGGTTCAGTATCAGCTAAAGCTGCTCGGCGAAGGCGTATCGAACACGATTCTCTCCCTGCTGATTGTGATGCTGCTGTGGGTGATTGCCCTATGGGCTTTTGATGTTACCCCCTACATAGGTAAAGGCCCGCTGGATGTTTTCAGCTATCTGTTTCTAGACGAGTCCGCTGCCGAGCATCAACTTTTGATTTGGAATTCTCTTACGCAAACCATGCTGGATGCACTAATTGGATTCTCTTTTGGTCTTCTTTTTGCAACTTTGGTAGCAGTTTTATTCACTCTTTCTCGCGGAATTGAGCAAGCTCTAATGCCCATTGCCATGCTCCTGCGCTCGGTTCCTCTGATTGCCATGGCACCAATTTTGATTTTGATTTTTGGTCGCCAACAGGCGACTGTTGCTGTGATGGGTGCCATTGTTGTTTTGTTTCCAGCATTGGTGAACATAGTCTTTGGTCTCAGGTCAGCCACCTCCGCCATGCTGGATGTCGCTACCGTCTACGGAGCAAACAAGATTGCTGCGCTTAGATACGTTGCCTTTCCAGCATCACTTCCTTCATTCTTTGCAGCCGTCAAGATCTCTGTCCCCGGAGCAATAACTGGTGCCCTCTTGGTCGAGTGGCTGGCCACTGGACAGGGAATTGGCTACGGGATTATTTCTGCGGTCGGTAGGGCAAAAACCAACGAAGTCTGGGCATACGTCGTAGTGATCACTGTTGTTTCGATTCTTCTTTACAACCTGGTCGGACTGCTCGAAAACTACATACTCTCCAGATTTGGACAGACCGAGCGAAAGGCTCGCTAAAAAGTCGAATCAATCGATAGCCCAAGAGACTTGGTGGCGTTCACTTGACTGCCTATGAGTTTTCTATAGACCCTTGTAGGCAACTATGGACTTGATTTTCCCTTCCACACTAAAACTGAGCACATCTACTACCCGCAAGGTCTCGACGCCGTCTACAACTATTTCAAGGACTGCTGCTGCGGACAAGCCACTAGTGAGCACGTTATGAATCTTGATGGCCAGGGTATCTGCACCCCGGAAGTTGTTGGTGTATTCCTGAATAGCCGCTTCGTATCCAACCACCTCGCTATTCCAATCGCGCAGGATCACATCAGGTGAAAACATGCCAGCGATTGCGGCAATGTCCTTTTCTTCATACGCAGAGATGAATTTTCTAGTCAACGCCTCAACGTCCAGAATTTCAGTCATTGCCCCTCCCAAAAAGCGCCCTCGGCAGGAATCGAACCTGCGACCAAGAGATTAGAAGGCTCTTGCTCTATCCACTGAGCTACGAGGGCAGACGCCTATCGAGGCGCCCTAAGTCTACACAACGTTCAAAGTTCGAAAAGTGACATGAACCTAGCAATACAGCCTGAGACTCAAGCCCCAAGATGCGACTAGTTATCACGATCGCGAATAGCCGGCAGGGTGTCAATAATCCGACTGGCTGCCATGTTCAAAGGTCGAATGACAGTCACCTTGCTGTCCTCCTCCAGCAGCTTTGCGGTTGGCTCATCCATTGCTGTAAGACAAATGCTTCCTTCATATTCAAAACGATTGAGAATTTGCAATAGGAATAGGTTTGTTGATCTTTCCTGCGCCGTACAGATAACTGCATCTGCCTCATTCAGGGGAAGCGAGGAAGCAAACTCAGGCTCTGTGGCATCTCCAAACAGTGTTGTCACTCCTTGAGAGGCGAGGCGACTCAGAATCTCTGGGTTGTGATCAACAACGAGTAGGCGTGCGCCTTTTTGCAAAAGTCCATTGATTACATCTGAACCCAACCGGCCGGCCCCAATCACAATTGCATCAAAGCGAGCCTGCTGAGCCTCTTCATCCAAAGAGGAGCTAGCGGGTCTTTCGAATTTTTTCCAAAGGTTCTCAAATCTGGCATAGAGCTGATCCGAGTAAAGAATGAGATAAGTGGAAAGGGTGATAGTTATCACTGCCACCAGTGTCACAAGACTGAGGGCGGGTTGTCCGACTTGCCCGAGGGAAAATCCGAGTGCAATCAGTATCAACGAAAACTCGCTGATTTGAGCAATGGCCATCGAGGTCTTGAATGAAACCTTGCTTCGATAACCAAGTGATCTCATGATTATCATCACGATTAGAGGCTTGGCGATAAGAACGAAGGCTGAGATAAGAATGGCTGGAAGAATCTGGCCAACGGCATCGGCAAAGCTGAGTGAAGATCCAAGTTGAATAAAGAAGAACAGCACCATGATGTCTCTGAGCGAGACCATGCGACCGCTCAAACTTTCCCGATATGGAGTTGATGCCAGTGCCACGCCAGCTATGAAGGCTCCAATCTCCATCGAAAGACCAAGCGAGTGACTGATTGCTGCCAATCCAATCGCCCAGCTGACGCCGAACAGAAGTGTCAACTCCTGACTCTTCGATAGCCAGGCAAGCACCTTTGGTAGTAAATACTTTGAGGCTAAAACTGCGGCTGCTATGTAAACAAAGCTTCCAATAATTAGTGCCGGGATACTTCTATCCAATGCTCCCGAGCGGGATCCGATTGCCGCTATAACCACCATGGCAACAATCACCAGCAGATCTTGAACAATTAGAAATCCAACGGCGATCTGTCCGTGAAGCTGGTCTATTTCTCTTCTATCTGAAAGTAACTTGACCACAATGATTGTTGAGGAGAACGAAATCGCAATAGAAATGTATAGAGCTTGAATTGAGTCAAAGCCCATAGCGACCACTAGGAAAAAGCCGATCAGAGTAGTGAGTAGAACCTGTCCAAGACCAGTTAGAACAGCGACTTTTCCGATACTGCGTATTAGCCCAACATCGAGCTTTAGACCAACTAGAAACAGCAGTAAGGCAATTCCCAATTCCGCGAACAATTCAATTTCTGCCTCGTAATGCACAAGGTCTAGGAAGGTGGGGCCTAGCAGAATTCCAACGAAGATGTAGGCAACAATCAGAGGCTGGCGCGCCAGCTTGGCCGCTGCCCCCAGGGCCGCAGTGACAAGCAGGATCAGGGCAATCTGTCCAAAGGCGCTGTCAATCACAGCCCAACAATAACAAGCTGAAAGTTTCAGACTTGTTTCTTTGAGGTATGCGACGGACCAGTTTGAATTTCCCCTACCCTAGAGGTGTGCGGGAGACAATGAGCCTTAAATCAACCCAAATTCCTGCCCTTCCCTCGACTGAATTGAGCGAATCGGCGGTAGAGCTAACTCGCCAATGGGTCGCATCCTCCCAAAAACTGAAGGTCAACAAACCTTCTAAAAGGCTTTCCGGTCTCTTACAAGATCCGCGTGGCTTGGAGTTTGCAGTCGGATTCATAGACGGTGTGATTAGACCAGAAGACCTAAGAGTCGCGGCAAAGAATCTCTACCAATTGCGCACCATCACACCAAAATTTTTGCCTCTCTACCTCAGAGTCCTAATTGCTTTGGGAGCAAACTTCGGGACAGTTTTTCCTTGGCCAGTTATACCAATTGCGCGCAAAGCACTGAGAAAGCTGGTATCTCATCTGGTGCTGGATGCCCGAGCTTCCAAGCTAAAGAAAGCAAGACGAAAACTAAGACTGACTGATGCGACCCTCAACATCAATCTCCTTGGAGAAGCAGTGCTTGGGAAGCAGGAGGCTGAACGTAGGCTTAGCGCAATCAAGGAAATACTCGCTCGAGAAGAGACAGAGTATGTTTCGGTCAAGGTGTCGGCAATTGTCTCCCCCCACTCCCCCTGGGCGTTCGATCAGGCGGTTGACGAAGTAATCGAACGCCTGACTCCTCTGTATGAGATTGCGAACGAAGGCAATCAGAAATTTATTAACTTGGACATGGAGGAGTATCGAGATCTTGATTTGACAATCGCTGTCTTCAAGGGAATTTTGCAAAAACCCCAGTTCAAGAAACTCACGGCAGGAATAGTCCTCCAGGCATATCTCCCAGATGCCCTGCGCGCCATGATTGATCTTCAACAATGGGCCGAACTGAGAGTGCTGGATGGTGGAGCACCAATCAAGGTGAGGGTGGTGAAGGGTGCCAACCTTCCGATGGAAAGAGTTGACTCCGAACTGCACGGATGGCCTCTTGCCACCGTTGGTTCAAAAAAAGAAGCCGACACCAACTACAAGCGAGTAATCAACTATGCGCTAACCGAGAGTCGGATAAAGAACATAAAGATTGGTGTTGCAGGACACAACCTTTTCGATCTCGCCTGGGCATGGCAGCTAGCGAAGCAAAGGGGTGCCGACCATGGACTTGATTTCGAAATGCTCTTGGGCATGGCTCCCAATCAGGCCAAGGTGATCGCCGACACAGTAGGGAAACTTGTCCTGTACACCCCGGTTGTTTATCCAAAAGAGTTTGACGTGGCAATTGCCTATCTGATTCGCAGACTCGAGGAAGGTGCTACCAAGGACAATTTCCTCTCAAGTGCTTTTCAGCTGAATAATCCCGATTATTTTGAATTAGAGAAAACCCGCTTTCTCGATTCCATTGCTGAACTTGACTCTGATCTACCAATCCCCAATCGGATTCAAAATCGTGAGCTTGATATCCCAGAGGTAATTGAAGAGGGCTTTAGTAATTGCGCAGATAGCGATCCGTCAATTGCCGAGAATCGAGACTGGGCAAAGTCAATCTTTCGCCGGCTTTCAACATCTGAGATTGGCTCTGATTTGGTAGCTGCGAACACTGTCTTTGATGAAATAGCCTTGGATCAGGTAATTGAAAGCGCGCGTCAGTCCCAGCTGATTTGGGGTCAGCTGTCTACCCAGCAGCGTTGCCAGTACCTTTTGGAAGCCGCAGTTGTTCTGGAGCGAAACCGCCAGTACCTAATTGAAGTGGCCATGTCCGAGGCTGGGAAGACCTTTGATCAAATCGACACCGAGGTGTCAGAGGCAATTGACTTTGCCAACTACTACGCGACCCAAGCGCTAAGGCTCAGCGCTCTACCAGGTGCTTCACCTGTTCCAAGGTCAGTCACCGTGGTTGCACCTCCATGGAATTTCCCTGTAGCAATCCCAGCCGGTGGTGTCTTAGCAGCACTTGCCGCTGGATCGGCTGTGGTTCTGAAGCCCGCAGGTCCCGCTAGTAGATGCGGTGCAGTGTTATCTGCCCTTCTCCAGGAAGTTCTCCCTGAAGGTGTGCTCACGACAATTCATTTAGCGGATAGAGATTTAGGAAAGAAACTAATCTCGCACCAATCCGTCAGCCAGGTGATTTTGACCGGAGGGTATGAAACTGCCCAGATGTTCAAGACCTTTAGGCCTGATCTAAGAGTCCTAGCTGAGACCAGTGGAAAGAACTCAATAATTGTCACCCCAAATGCCGATCTTGATCTGGCGGCCAAGGACGTTGCGTACTCGGCTTTCTCACACGCAGGACAAAAGTGCTCCGCTAGCTCAATTGTGATTTTGGTTGGATCAGTTGGAAAATCTAGGCGATTCAAAAACCAATTACACGATGCAATTAGATCAATAAAGGTTGATTATCCAGTAAACCCAGCAGCCCAGATGGGGCCGATGATTTCGCCTCCTGCGGATAAGTTGCTGCACGGACTTACGAAACTAGATCGAGCCGAGAGATGGTTCATCGAACCTAAGCAATTGAGCGAGGATGGGAAACTTTGGTCACCGGGTGTAAGGGAGAATGTTCGCCGCGGTTCAACCTCTCACCTAACCGAATACTTCGGCCCAGTTCTTTCGATAATGCGAGCCAAGAACTTAGCCGAGGCAATTGAGATTCAAAATCAGGTTGACTATGGACTAACTGCAGGGCTGCACTCACTGGCACCAGAAGAGATAAACCAATGGCTGTCAAAAGTTCAAGCCGGTAACTTGTATGTCAATCGCGGTATCACTGGAGCAATCGTTCGCCGCCAGGCTTTTGGTGGTTGGAAGAAATCGGCTGTAGGCGCAACAGCTAAAGCTGGTGGGCCAAATTATCTTTTCTCGCTCACTGATTGGCGGAGAACATCAAACAGTGCGCGCGAGTCCATCGGTTCGAGGAAACTTGACCAACTGCTCGTTCTAGCAACAGCAAGTAATCTGAGCGACCAGGAGATGGAGTCACTGGTTCGCTCTGCCCAAAGTGATACCGCAGCTCTTCGACACTATTTTGGAAAGAGTATTGATGAATCGAAGCTCACGGTGGAAATAAATCTGCTCAGATACTTCCGTTCCGACTGCACAATCCGCATCCAAACTGGCGCGAGCGACTACCAGGTTTGGAGATCCGCAGTCTCAGCGGTGGCACTTGGTTCAGTTGAGCTCAGTTGCGAAACCATGCCGGAGAAGCTGGCCAAATATCTAAAGAGTTTGAAAATAAATGTGATTGTCGAAAACGAGTCCAGCTGGCTGGCCTCTCTTTCCAGACGTCCCCGCAGAGTCCGAATCTTTGGTCCGGTTGATCTGACCCACAGTCAGCTTTCCAATGTGGACGTGGCTTGCTACACCGGGGAACCAACTGAATCTGGAATCATCGAACTATTGCCATTTTTCAAGGAGCAGGCCGTCAGCATCACCGCCCATAGATTCGGGAATCCCGCGCGGCACCTGTCTTTGCTCAGGCTTTAGGCCCTTTTTGCCGCTTTTGGGGCTTAGTTCGGGAGTATTCTGTCTCCTTGGCTGGTTGGACTAGCCGTAAACCCAATAAGAGGTCGTTTTGTATCTAATCTCCAAGCTTTCGCTTAAGAATCGCTCAGTCGTAGCCCTGGTTACGGTCATCGTGGCAGCCTTCGGATTCATCTCCGTTGGCGGCCTGAAGCAGGAACTGATCCCCTCAATCGAAATTCCCTCCGCCGCGGTAGTCACCTCGTATCCGGGAGCTTCGCCTGAGGTTGTAGACAGTCAGGTCTCCTCTCCCCTGGAGCAAGTTGTATTGGGTCTTGAAGGTATTGAGTCGACCACGGTGACCTCCACAACTGGTCTTTCAGTTCTGCGTGTGTCATTCGAATATGGAACGACAACCGAAGCGGTAACAGAGAGACTGAATGCTGCACTTAGCGATGTCTCAGATTTGCTTCCAAGCGATGTCTCACCGCGAGTTATATCTGGAAGCTTCGACTCTGTGCCAATTATCGTTTTAGCGGTAGCTGACAACAACGGCGACAACGAGAGAATCGGGAAAAAGCTAGAGGATATCGCACCCTCACTCTTTGAGCAGGTTGATGGAATCCGTGACATTGCGGTCTCAGGTGCTCGAGAAAAACGCGTTAACTTAGATATCGACCAGGCCGCTCTAGCTGCAAATGGCCTCACTCAAAGAGACATAATCACGGCTATAACTGCAAATGGACTAGTTCTGCCAGTTGGTTCCATAACTGACACTGCTGGGTCAATCGCAGTTCAGGTCGGTTCGGCAGTCGACACTGTTGAGATCTTCGAGGCGCTGCCTCTTGTTCCTTCTCAGCCAAATCCATTGGCCCCGGTTGTGACCATCGGCGATATCGCAGAGGTGAGTTACGAAGATGCTCCGGTTACGACAATCGCTCGCACCAATGGTCAGGAGTCGCTCGCAGTCTCAATTGTCAAGACACCAGATGGAAACTCAGTGGCTGTCTCCGGTGGTGTGCAAAAGCTAATTCCGGACCTGGAGGAAGCTCTTGGTGGTGGGGTAACTGTTACCACCATCTTTGATCAAGCACCATTTATTGAAAAATCAATTAAGGACCTCACAACCGAGGGTCTTCTGGGACTGACCTTTGCAGTCCTCATCATTCTTGTCTTCCTGCTCAGCTTCAAGTCCACCATCATCACCGCAATTTCTATCCCAACATCGGTGCTGATCACTTTCATTGGACTGTCATTTGCCGACTACTCGCTGAATCTGCTGACTCTAGGTGCGCTAACCATATCTATCGGACGTGTGGTCGATGACTCAATCGTGGTCATCGAAAACATCAACCGTCACCTCAGCTATGGCGAAAAGAGGCGCAAGGCCATAATGACCGCGGTCAAAGAGGTTGCTGGCGCAATCACAGCCTCCACCATCACTACCGTGGCAGTTTTCCTTCCGATTGCCCTAGTCGACGGACTGGTTGGAGAGCTATTCCGACCATTCGCCTTCACGGTCGCAATCGCGCTACTCGCATCACTTCTCGTGAGCTTGACTATCGTCCCGGTCTTCGCCTACTGGTTCCTCAGGATGCCGAAGCGTCTGCGGGCAGCAAAAGAAGCAGATCCAAAGAACTTCGAGAAAATACAAAGAATTGCTGAGGAAGAGAGGGAAAAGAAGAGCATTCTTCAGCGCGCATACCTCCCTATCCTGCGGGGAACCACTCGCAGGCCCTGGCTCACCCTCTTCGCAGCACTTCTTATTCTTGGCTACACCTTCTCGCTCGTGCCGCTGCTGAAAACAAACTTCATTGACGGTGGAGGTTCAAACCAGTTCACTGCACGATTGACCATGCCATCCAGCACAACTTTTGAGGAACAGGATGCGGCTGCTAAGAAGATTGAGCAGCAGATGCTTGACATCGAAGGCATTGAGATTGTTCAGACCACAGTGGGATCTGCCGCCGATGGCCGAGTTGCTTTCGGTGCGGCTGCCCGCGGCATTGCATTCAGCATTACGGCTGAGGAAAACGCCAATATTGAAGATCTACAGGCTAAGGTCCTGAACCTAGATACGCCAGCAGACAGCGAGATCACAACAAGCCAGGGTGGCGGATTTGGATCGTCGGAAACTATCGACATTGAGATCTCTGCCAACGACAAGGATCTTCTGCAGGATGCTGTAAATCTGGTTGCCGAAGGCATGCAAGGCCTTCCTAACATCACGGCTGTTACCACCACTTTGGAAGCTGATGAAAGAGTCATGGAAATCAAGGTGGATCGCGAAAAAGCAGCCACCTATCTGCTCACCGAAACTCAGGTCACGGGAATCGTTGCCTCACAGCTAAGACCGAGCGCCCTGGGAACCTTGCGGATCGAAGAGCAAGAAACTCAGGTGTTTATCTCCGGCCAGGAGATTCCTGACTCAATTGAGGACGTCAGAGCTATTCGTATCCCAACCTTCCAGGGACTAATTCGTCTAGACGAGATTGCTTCAGTGGAGGAAGTTCTAAAGCCAACCTCTATCACTTCCCAGAAGGGCAATAGGACCGCTGAAGTCCAGTTGACACCCGAGGGTGATGATTTGGGTGCGATAACTGTTGCTGTCAACGAGAAGCTGGCGGAGATCGAACTTCCACTTGGTGCCGAGGCAACGGTGGGTGGAGCGGCTGCCGATCAGGCTGAGAGCTTCCAGCAGCTTGGATTAGCTCTACTGGCTGCTGTGGCCATCGTTTACATCGTGATGGTCGCGACCTTCTCATCGCTAGTTCAGCCGCTACTGCTGCTGATTTCAATTCCGTTTGCGGCCACTGGAGCACTGGGGCTTCTAATCGTCACCGACACACCTTTGGGAGTGCCGGCGCTGATAGGAATGCTGATGCTGATTGGAATTGTGGTAACAAATGCAATCGTGCTGATAGACCTTGTCAATCAATATCGCAAGGAAGGCCGCAGCGTACTGCAATCACTGCTGGATGGAGCAAGGCAGCGCCTTCGCCCAATCTTGATGACTGCCCTGGCCACAATCTTTGCCCTAACGCCAATGGCACTTGGTCTAACGGGCGACTCTGGCTTTATTTCAAAACCATTGGCGATTGTTGTCATCGGTGGACTGTTCTCATCCACCCTGCTGACCTTGATTCTCGTCCCCACCCTCTACTGGCTGGTTGAAGGACGAAAAGATCGAAAGCAAATGCGTCTTGAAAGAAAAGCCGCAAGAAAAGCTAAACTTGCTGCCAAGTCAAGTGGCAAGAGCGTAGCCGCTCCTGCAGAGGTGAAAAGCGTCGCGGTCACAACCGAGACAATCAAGACCGACCAGGGCACAATGCAGTGGTCACAGGTCAGTGTTGAGATAACTCCTGAAGACCTACCGCTGGATGATGAGACTCAGATGCGCTGGAGTGGCGAGGTACCAAATGCAGAACCACTGCGCGCCAAGTCAAATGAAGGCATGCCTGATTTTCTGACCAGCGAGCTTCCAATCATTCAGCAGAACGATAAGCCATCTCGCAAGGAGCAGCGGGAAGCAAAGCGCCAGGCAAAACAGCAGGAGAAGCTTCAGCGCAAAGCTCAGAAGAACGCCAGACACTCAGACGACTAGGAAGCAATGACTGAATATATAGTCTGGGTCGACTGCGAAATGACGGGCCTAGATATAGAAAAGGACGAAATCTGCGAAATTGCAGTAATCGTCACTGACGGTGACCTAAAGCCTGTTGACGATGGTCTGCAGGTAGTGGTTCGTCCAAGCGATCAGGCCATGGCAAACATGGGCGAATTCGTTAGCAAAATGCACACCGAAAGTGGCTTACTGGCCGAGATTCCGAATGGCAATTCAGCTTCGGCTGCCGAAGTGCTGGTTCTTGAATATTTGAAGAAATACATCACTGAGCCCAAGACCGCTCCCCTGGCTGGCAATTCAATCGGCACCGACCGGATGTTCATCATCAAGCAGATGCCAAATCTGGACGCATTTCTTCACTACCGAAACATCGACGTTAGCTCGCTGAAGGAGCTGGTGAGACGGTGGTATCCGAGGGTCTATTTCAACCTGCCAAAGAAGAATGGATCACACCGAGCACTGGCTGATATTCGCGAATCAATCCAGGAGCTGCGCTACTACCGCGCCAGCGTGCTGGTCAGCGAGCCAGGTCCCGACAGCGAAAAAGCAAAGCAGATAGCCAAGGCGCTCGCTGATACAATCTAGGGGTTCTGGGAATCTCAGACATGGTGGGTATAGCTCAGCTGGTAGAGCACCTGGTTGTGGTCCAGGGGGCCGCGGGTTCAAGTCCCGTTACTCACCCCAAGTTACTTAGCTCTTTCGAGCACCAATTCTCTAACTCTGGCAGCATCAGCTTGACCACCCATGGCCTTCATTACGGCACCAATTACAGCCCCAGCTGCCTGAACCTTGCCCTCGCGAATTTTTTCTAGGACATCTGGCTGTTCGCTGAGTGCTTTATCGATAGCAGCTATCAGAGCACCTTCGTCACTGACAACTTTCAGACCGCGCTTTTCAATAACCTCACGTGGAGTGCCTTCACCAGCTAGCACCCCTGCCACTACATCTCTTGCGAGCCTGTCTGTTAGCTCTCCTGATTCAATTAGCTTTTGGGTTTCGGCTACCTGGTCTGGTGTGATAGCTAGTTCATCAGGTGAGACATTTTCTGAGTTTGCAATTCTGCTCAGCTCACCACTCCACCACTTTCTGGCAGTCTGAGGTGAGGCGCCTGCGGCAACTGTCTGCTCGATTAGATCGAGAAGGTCTGCATTTACAACATCGCGGAACTCAAGTTCACTGAATCCCCAGCTCTCCTGCAGACGCTTTTTGCGTTTGTCTGGGTTTTCTGGAAGAGCTGCCCGAATCGAATCCACCCACTGGGCCGATGGCATAACGGGAACTAGATCTGGTTCTGGGAAGTATCGATAGTCCTCTGCGTCTGACTTCACTCTTCCGCTGGATGTATAGCCGCGATCTTCATGCCAGTGTCTGGTCTCCTGAATTATGGTTCCCCCATTTGCCAGAATGTGAGCTTGGCGCTGAATCTCATAGCGAACGGCGTTCTCGACACTGCGAATGGAGTTGACGTTCTTAGTTTCAGTTCTGGTGCCGAGTTTCTCCTGGCCCTTGGGACGCAAGGAGACATTGGCGTCACACCTGACATTTCCTCTTTCCATCTTGGCGTCGGAAACATTCATGCTCTTTACGATGTCTCTGATTGAGCGAACATATGCTGCTGCCAGTTCAGGGGCCTTTGCCCCAGCACCAAAGATTGGTTTGGTGACAATTTCAACCAGTGGAACACCTGCGCGGTTGTAATCAACTAGCGAGAAATCTGCGCCGTGGATTCGTCCGGTTGCGCCACCCACGTGAGTGAGCTTTCCGGCGTCCTCTTCCATGTGCGCTCTTTCAATCTGAACCTCAAAATCTTGACCCTCTAGGTCAATGGAGATTTTGCCGCCGAAGGCGATGGGTTCGTCATATTGGGAAGTTTGAAAATTCTTGGCCAAATCGGGATAGAAGTAGTTCTTCCTGGCAAATCGGCAAGTCTTGGCAATCTCGCAGCCCAGTGCCAAACCGATAGCAATCGAGGACTCAACGGCTTTCTTGTTAACGCCAGGTAGGGCTCCGGGTAGTCCGATGCAAATCGGGCAGACATTGCTGTTTGGCTCTGAACCAAACTCGTTCTTGCAGCCACAAAACATCTTGCTCTTGGTATTCAGCTCGACGTGAACCTCGAGGCCAATCACAACCTCAAACTGCTCGATGGCTTTTTCGTAGGGCATCAACTGATCTTTAGACATTGAGCGCCTCCAAATCAGGGGCCTTACTAATTAGATAGTCTCCCCACTGAGCACGATAAAGATTTTCAATTAGAGCTGCGACGCGATAGGCCTTAGCATCCTGCATGGCCGGAGCAAGAATTTGAACACCGGAGGGAAGCCCGTCTTCTTTTGCCAGTCCATTTGGCACTGAAATCCCGGGGATACCAGCTAGGTTGGCCGGAATTGTTGCAATGTCATTTAGATACATCGCCAGTGGATCGTTGACTTTCTCGCCGATTTTGAAGGCAGTAGTTGGAGCAGTTGGTGTCAATAAGACATCGACCTTCGCAAACGCATTTGCCAGATCCTGCTGAATAAGGGTTCTAACCTTTTGAGCTGAGCCGTAGTAGGCGTCGTAGTAGCCAGAGGACAGAGCGTAGGTGCCAAGGATTATTCTTCGCTTAACTTCAGGGCCAAAGCCAACTTCTCGAGTTGCTGCCATAACCCGTTCGATTGTTGGATTACCCTCCGGCACAACCCTCATACCAAATCGAACAGAGTCATACTTCGCAAGGTTAGAGCTAGCCTCGGCTGGCAAAATCAAGTAGTAGGCAGCAACTGAGTACTCAAAGCTTGGGCAGTCAACCTCGACAACCTCAACTCCTTCAGCAACCAGCTTCGCAATCGTGTCATCGAAGAGCTCTTTGATTCCAGCCTGGAACCCATCTGAGCTCAGCTGCTTTACGACCCCGACTTTTAGTCCCTTGAACTCTGCAGTTCTAACAGCCTCGGCCATCGAGCCAAGCGAGTTAGGCAGGGAGGTTGCGTCCTTGGGGTCATGACCGGCAATTACATCCTGAAGCAGCGCTGCATCCAAAACAGTATTTGTCACTGGACCTATCTGGTCGAGCGATGAGGCAAGAGCAATCACGCCATACCGAGAAACTGCACCGTAGGTTGGCTTGGTTCCAACCGAGCCGGTGACAGCGGCTGGGAATCTGATTGAACCGCCAGTATCACTACCGATTGCCAGCGGCGCTAACTTTCCACTCACCGCAGATGAGGATCCGCCACCTGAACCACCAGGAATCCTGCTTAGATCCCATGGATTTCTCGAAGGACCGTAGGCCGAGTATTCGGTTGAAGATCCCATCGCAAACTCGTCCATGTTGGTCTTACCCAAAATTGGAAGTCTTCCCTCACGCAGTTTGGTGACAACCGTTGCGTCATACTGCGGAACCCAACCCTCAAGGATTTTAGAACCAGCGGTGGTTGGAGCATCTTTGGTTACCAAAACATCCTTAACCGCAATCGGAACTCCGTGCAGTGGGGACGCTATCTTGCCCTCTGCCAGCTCCTGGTCAGCAAGCTTGGCAGCAGCCAGAGCCTTTTCTCTATCGAGGTGAAGGTAGGAGAAAGTTTTGTGATTTAGCTTTTCGCTGCGATTGAAAAAAGCCTCAGTTACCTCAACGGAAGAAACCGATTTGGTCTTGATCAGCTCAGCTAATTCGGCTGCGCTCTTGTGGATTAGCTCGCTCACTGCTACTCCTCGTCCAAGATTGCTGGGACTTTGAACCTGCCCTCTGCAGAATCTGGTGCAGAACTGAGGGCTTCACTCTGAGTCAGCCCTGGAACAACAACGTCTTCGCGGAAGACATTGCTCATTGGAATCGGGTGCGAGGTTGGGACAACATCGCCAGCCACCGCCTTATTGACTGATGCAACGGAATCAACAATGACGCTTAGTTCTCCAGTTAGCTTCTGAACTTCCTCATCGGTGACCAGGATTCGGGCCAGAGAGGCAAGGTGTCGAACCAGGTCAGGAGTTATCTCAGACATAGTGGCCTTCGGAATTGGTTTGGAAAAGATAAGTCTAGTTTGAGCCGCCCAGGCGCGTCAGGAAGGTCTGTTCATCTATGACCTCTACCCCTAACTCCTCAGCTTTTTGCAGTTTGGAACCAGCTCCAGGGCCGGCCACAACGAAAGAAGTCTTCTTGGAGACCGAGGAGGCAGCCTTGCCCCCTTCAGCAATGATTCGGGCCTCGGCCTCGTCCCTGGAAAGACTCTCCAGAGACCCAGTCACCACAATTGTCATCCCAGAAAAGACTCCGCTGCGAACCACTGACCCTGGGCCCAGATGTCCTTCGATCTTGACGCGCACCCCAGCTTTTTCCCAGCGTCGAACGATTTCTTGATGCCACGTCTCAGACCACCAGTCAATGATGGAGCTTGCCAGCGTCGGCCCCACTCCCTCGACACTAGAGAGCTCCTGTTCAGTGGCACTGAAAATGTTTTTCAGCGAACCGAAGTAATCACACAGGGCTCTGGCAGCCACGGGTCCAACATGTCTTATTGAAAGAGCGACCAGGATTCTCCATAGGTCACGACTTTTCGCTCCCTCCAGATTGGCTAGAAGTTTGAGCGCGACCTCGGCTGGAGTTCCGTCTTTCTTTCTAAAGAAGTCAACCGACTTCTCTTTACCGCTCTCGTCCCTTTTCGGAAGACCTGTGTCCGGATCTAAAACTAAAGATCTGATGGGAAGAAGTTTTTCCAAGGTGAGATCAAAAAGATCAGCCTCTGAAACAATCGGAGGCTTAGCAGGCACCAGCGGTTGAGTTAGGGCAGTTGCAGAGACATAGCCAAGAGCTTCAATATCTAAAACTCCACGAGATCCGATGTAGGCGATTCTTTCTCTGAGTTGCGCTGGGCAGCTCTTGGCATTGAGGCACCTGAGGTCGACATCCCCCTCTGCAGCAGGTGCTAGTAAACTTTCGCACTCTGGGCACTTCTTTGGCATTACAAACTTTTTTTCACTGCCACTTCTTAGCTGCACAACCGGCCCAAGGATTTCTGGAATTACATCTCCCGCTTTACGCAGCACAACTGTGTCCCCAATCAGAATTCCCTTGGACACGACCTGGTCGGCGTTATGCAGGGTTGCAAATTCCACTTCGCTTCCTGCAACCTTCACGGGCTGCAAAACTGCAAAAGGTGTGGCGCGGCCGGTTCTACCGATTGAGACTCTGATGTCCAGCAGCTTGGTGTTCACCTGCTCTGGCGGATACTTGTATGCGATAGCCCAGCGGGGTGCTCTGGAGGTAGTGCCAAGAGATCTCTGCCTAGCTAGCTCATCGACCTTGATAACAACACCGTCTATCTCATGCTCAATGCTGTGACGCTGTTTTTCCAGGTTAGAAATGTATTTGTAGGCGGAGCTGGCATCTGCCACTACTTCATACCGATTAGTTGTCGGCAGTCCCCAGGACGCTAGAAGTTCATAAACCTGGCTCTGCTGGGCTAGCTTTCCCTCCCAGGCACCAAAACCATGCACAAGCATGCGCAGGGGTCTGGACGCGGTTACCGCTGGGTCTTTTTGTCTAAGCGATCCGGAAGCTGAATTTCTTGGGTTAGCAAATGGCTTGCCACCACTTGCAACTATTGAGGCATTGAGCTTTTCGAAATCACTCAGCGCAAAAAAGACCTCGCCGCGAATCTCAATCACCGACGGGTGATTTTTTCCCTTCAGCTTTTGCGGTATGGCCGAAATGGTTCTGATGTTTTCAGTAACATCCTCCCCAACTTCTCCGTCTCCTCGGGTGGCAGCTGAAGTGAGAACTCCGTTTTTATAGGTGAGAGAGACCGCTAAACCATCAATCTTTGGCTCGCATAGAAAAGGGCCTCCCTCAACGCGCTCGCTCCAGGCGTGAAATTCTTCCTCGCTGAATGCATTGTCAAGACTGAGCATTCGCTCAAGGTGCGGGTGAGGTGAAAACAGCGTGCTTGCTGAAGAACCAACTTTCTCAGCCGGTGAGTCGGTGAGGTATTCGGGGTGGAGCTGTTCAAGTTTTCTAAGCTCTCGTTCCAGCTCGTCATACTCTTTGTCTGAAACTAGTGATTCATCACGCTGGTAGTAGGCATCTTTGTAGCGCGCAATAAGCGTGCGGAGCTCTTCAATTCTCTCGGCGTCAGACATTCATTGCTGCTTTGGAGACAGTGCGGTCAATCGTGGTCTGTCCCAGCACTCTGGTTCCTTGGTATAAAACGGCTGTCTGACCAGGGGCAACTCCGTAAAGTGGCTCGTCCAACCTGATCACTAACTCATCCTCGATTACGCATGCTTTAGCGGGAACAGACTCGGCATGGGCTCGAACCTGCACCTCGCATTCAAAAAAGTCATACAAATTAGAAGGCTGTTTTCCGCACCACGAGTAGCGAGCGCCGAATAGCTCATCAATTGCCAGCGCATCCTCTGGACCAACCACTACCTCTTTACTAATTGGCCTTATCTCTAAAACGTACCGAGGCTTCCCATCCTTCGCCGGTCTTCCAAGCTTTAGGCCTTTCCGCTGGCCAATAGTGAAGCCAACGTGTCCGTCATGCTCACCGACGACCTCTCCCCTTTGATCAATAATCTTTCCTGGTTCACTCTCTACAAACTCGCGAAGCCACTCCCGGGTGTCACCCTCTGGGATAAAGCAGATGTCGTAGGAGTCAGGCTTATTGGCCACAGTCAATCCCCGATCACTTGCTTCTTTCCTAACCAGATCTTTAGATGCCGTGGCGCCAAGTGGGAAATAGGAGTGCTTTAGTTGATCTTCGGTCAGGACACCCAGGACATAGCTCTGGTCTTTTGCCATTGCAAGCGATCGGTGAAGTTCATGGTTTCCGTCCTGGTCTTTCACCACACTGGCGTAGTGCCCCGTGCAAAGCGCATCGAACCCTAGAGCGAGTGCCCTTTCTAGTAGCGCCGCGAACTTAATGCGCTCATTGCATCGCATGCAGGGATTAGGCGTTCTTCCAGCTTTGTATTCACTGACGAAGTCATCCACGACGTCTTGCTTGAAACGCTCGGAAAAATCCCAAACGTAGAAAGGGATTCCAAGTTTCTTTGCTGCCCGCTGAGCATCCATCGAATCCTCGATGGTGCAGCACCCGCGAGACCCGGTTCTGAGGGTGCCGGGCATTCGGGAAAGTGCCAGGTGGACACCGACCACTTCGTGACCTGCATCGACCGCTCTGGCGGCGGCTACGGCAGAGTCGACCCCGCCACTCATCGCCGCTAGTACTCGCATGCGATAAGTCTAAATTGGGCTACCCACTAAGACGAGAGGCCTGCTTGGCCTTGGGATAAGCCACTTTCAGTGCCTGCATAAAGCCCTTGGCGTCCTCCATGGTGGAGGTGTGACCAAGGCTGACTCTGAGGCACGAGGCGGCATCCTGAGGCGAATAGCCCATGGCCAAAAGCACATGCGATGGGCCGAGCACTCCTGCCTGACAAGCGCTTCCGGCTGAAACGCTAACTCCCTGCTGATCGAGTAGAAACAGCAGTGAGTCGTTGTTTACCCCCGGGAACACAAAATGGGCATTGTGTGAAACTCTTTTCGCCTTGGCTGCGGTAACAACAACCTCTGGAATCTCAGCAACTACTTCTGCCTCTAGCCAGTTTCGAATTTCTCCAAGCCGTGACTGAGTTTTTTCGCGCTCGCCAACGCTTTCAGTGATTGCCGCCGCCATGGAAAGAGCCAGCGGATAATTCATCGTGCCTGATCTCAGACCGCGCTCTTGTCCGCCTCCGTGCAGGAGGCTAACTGGTTTTGCACTGCGCCTTACCACCAATGCCCCAACCCCGATTGGTGAACCAAACTTGTGACCAGAGATTGTCATGGCGGTTAGACCCGAATTTGAAAAACTGACTGGAACTCTGCCAATAGCAGCGACGGCGTCGGAGTGGACTGGTATCTGAAATCTATCCGCTAGCTCAGTCACCTTCTCTAGGTCGGTTATTACTCCAGTTTCATTGTTGACCCACATCAAGCTAATGAGCGCTATCTCTTCGCCACGTTGGGCAATTAGATTCTCAAGGAAACTAAGCTCGAGCTCACCCGCTGATCTAACTGGAACCTCTACCAGCTCAGCGCCTTCGCTATCGATGAGCCATTGAATTGGATCAAGTAGGGCTTTGTGTTCGGTCGCAGCCGAGACAATTACTTTTCTTTGAAGGCTTTTTCTGCTCCACCAAAGCCCCTTGATTGCCTGGTTATTGGCTTCAGTTCCTCCTGATAGAAAAACAATTTCCGAGCGGTCTGCATCTAGTGCCAGGGCGACTCTGTCTCTTGCCTGCTCGAGCAGTTCCCTTGTTGCTTGCCCGTGGGTGTGAACAGAGGATGGATTACCTAGCTCGGATAGAGCTGCAACCAGAGCATCTTTTGCTGACTGCCTGATGTCTGTGGTGGCTGCGTGATCAAGAAAAATTCTCATGATTTCCTAGAACATCATTGATGCCAGTCTCCGCCTGGCATCAAGTACAGCGGGGTCAGTATCGCCCAGGAGGAAAAACAGCTGAATCAGTCGCGCTCTAATGCGCTCTCGATCGTCTCTGCGCTCTGCGAACAGATCTAATAGGTGCGAGAAGGCAGCCGTTGGATTTCTAGATGCCAGCAGTTGATCGGCCCCAAGCATCAGCTGGTCAAGTTCATCCAAATTCTTGCCCTGCAGCCTGACCATTAGCTCAACCTGGGCAAGTCCGGCCTTGGCGTCATTGTCATTTGGATACTCAACGAGTATCTTCTGGAAAATCTCTTTGGCTTGATCGAGCTTGCCGTTTTCAATTGCTGCGATGGCAGCCTGGTGATCCTGACTAAGCGGTTTGACCTCTTCCTTTTTGCCCAGCTTTGCCTGCGCCGTGATGCCGTTTTGCTGAGCTAATTGCAGTACCTGAGATAGCACCTGCAGCAGCTGCTGCTGCTGAACAGGTCCTTGGAACAGTGGTGCCGGCTGACCGGCAAGGATTGCGAGCATGGCGGGAGCTGAACTAACGCCAACCGCCTGCGCCAGCTGGGGTGATGAACTCAGGCTCACCTCAATGCCGACAAACTTGCCCTCGCTGGCAGCAAGAATCTTTTCGAGCATGTTCTTTATCTCTTTGGAAGCCTGGGACTCATCGCTGATCAGCATCAGTACCGGCACTTTTTCACTGAGCGTCAGGTAGTCGCGCAGCGTGTTCTGATCAGCTGGCACCAACCAGGCTGAAACAACAACAGAACCCTCGTCACCACCGAGTGACGAAAGGTCCATTGCGCCGCCAAAGTTTTTCATTGTCCCAAGGCTATTGCAGTTAGCAGCTGCTGGGTTGCCCCCAGCAGGGTCACTCGGTTCTCGCTGCCAGCGGCGGGAACATGGAAAATAAGCATTGCTCCGTAGCGAGCTTCAATACCGGTTGCCGATCCTCCACTACCAAGTAAGACCGCTTCATCTCCCGAGATGGCAACGGCATCGCCCGGTCTTTTCGGAATGATTGTGTAGGTATCAATCATGTAAAGGGCAACCAGCGCACCGCCATCAACTGTGGTTAGCATTACCGGTTCGTCGGTTGCCAAATCGTGAGCGAAATCAAGATTGGCGTTGGTGAGAGTCTCGGTGAGACTGCGCTGCACGGAAGAGACATCTTGGATGTAAGCATTCTCTGGATCCATCACCAATGACCAGGTTGAATCTGGTCCCTGGTTCAGCAGATCACCTACCGCCTCCACCAAGACATCCGGTGAAACCTTAAGGAACTTGTTGTCAGGTTTGAGCTGGTTAGCGCCAATTAGCTCAGATGCGACCTCGGGGAAAGAAATATCCGGAAGCAAATTCGCGTAGAGATAGAGGTTGTATTTCTCCCTAGCGCTTTCTTGCCTGAGTACCAGAAGCTGCAGATTCTCCTCGCCAGTTACCATCACTATGCTGCGCGGCCAGGTGTCGGTAGCTGGTGGCAGGAACAGCTGAATCGGTGATGCCTGAATCGGTTGCGGCAATCGCTCGGTTTCGGTGAATCGGCGGACTAGGTTGTAGTCAAAACGCCTTACCTGCAGTGCAGGACCTGACACTCTCACCTCAAGCGACTCTCGGTTTAGGGTCTCATCGGATTTTTCAATTACAGCGACAATCTCTTGCAAAATCTTTTCCGCCTGCTCCTTGGTGACAGCAGGTGTGAGAGTCTCGGGAGCGGCAATCGGTGATGGTGATAGCAGCGGATTCTCATACTCCGGCACGCAGCCACTCAAAAGAGAAACGCTTAGGAGAGTTGCCGCGAAACTTAGCGTCTGCGCTCTTCTTCCTCTGCGCGGGGCTCCCGCCTGGCTAACTGCTCTTCGAGGTGTCCTGCGACGTGGTGGTCTTGGTCCAATTCTTCTGCGGCGATATTTTCTTTGGTAAATGATTGCTTCAATTAGCGCCATGACAGCACCGATCACCAGCAGTGAAATACCAATCAGGGTTATAGGAGCGATTGTCACGGGTTGATCAGTTAGGTCCCAAACAATCGAAAGACTTCTGGGCGCTCCCTCAATTCCGTTAGATGCAATCAGCAGACCAGTTTCGCCATCGAGTGGAGGATTAATTGTGGCGCTACCTTCTCCCACCACTTCGACCCGCCACATATCCGAACCAGTCGGGTCGGCCAGAGCTCCTTGCTCTCCCCTTGGTATTTCTAAAATCTCTGCGCGCTGGTCACTGGCGTTTATTGTTAGGCGAAGTTCAACATAGGGGCTTTCGCCAAGCCAGCCGAGAATATCGCCATCTCTAGCCTGAGCAATAAGAACCTTTGGTCCCAGAGCTTCCACGCTGACGGGGGCCTGATAGGCACTGAGCAGGGAGCTGGGGAGGTAGAGGTAAGTGGTTGGTGCTTCAAGGTTTGCCACCGAAGTAATCCGATCCAACGGCGCATTTTGCAGCTGGTTCCATAGGCCAAATGCCGCGCTGACCAGTCCCCCCACAAACAGGGTGAGGGCGATCCAAAAGCGCATGTGATTAGCTCCGAGTAGACTTGCTAGCTCGCAAAAGTTTACTCGCAGAGGTAGGGGCACTTGGCCGCAGATTCACGCTTCGAGCTGGTTCGACGCGGCTATGACCCCCAAGCGGTTGACCGAGAAATCAAGGTTTTAAACGCTGAAATTGTGAGATTGCAGGAAACCAGCACAGAACTGGCTGAACAGCTCAAAATCCTCAACCAACGCCTCGCTGAAGCCGAGCAGGAAATCGGTCTGAGGGCTCAGCCCTCCTACTCCGCCCTTGGGACAAAGGCAGCCAATCTTCTCTCTGGAGCTGAAGAGATGGCAATCAAACTGACTCAGGATGCCAAGAACCAAGCTGAAGAACTTATCTCTCGCACAGAGGCTCAGCTGGCTGAGCGACTTTCTGATTTGGAACAAAGGTATGAAGAGCAGCTGGCCTCTGCTGAACGTCGCAGCTCCCGCAGGATTGCAGCAGCCAACCTAGAGGCTGAGCACATCCTCAAGCAGGCACAGGCCAAAGCGGATCAGCTCAGTCTTGAGGCGATTTCGGAAGCAGGTCGCATCAGAGGACAGGTCGCAACTGAAATAGCCTCGATGCGCACAACTGCCAGAAGAGAACTAGAGCAGCGCAAAACCGAACTCGAAGCTCAATATGCCTCCAAGAAATTTCTACTCTCGACCGAGCTACCGGTTGATCAAAGAGCCAAAGAGCAGGCACTGGCCGAGCTGGAAGCTCAGTTTGCTCAGCGTCGAAAAGATGCCGAGAGCGAATATCTAGAAAAACATCAGGAAGCCGTTCGTCAGACTCAGCAGTATCTGGAATCGGCTCAAAATGACATTGCCGAGCTCAAGAACGTCGCAGCCAAGCTGCGTTTAGAGGTTCAGACTCTAGAAATGGAAACCTCTAAGACTCAAGCACGCATGCTGCAAGATGCCAGAGACCGAGCTGAGGCGCTGGTTCACTCCGCAGAGCTAGAAGCAGTTGCAATAAGTTCGGCTGCTCAGGAAGAGGCGAGCAAACTTGTTAGAAATGCCAAGGCCGAGCTAGCAGGACTTGAAAATGCGGTGCAGTCAAGTCGCACATACCTGAAAAACCTTGGCAGAGTTATATCTGAAGTTAAAGACCTGGAGGACTAGTTGGAAAGAGCCAGAATCATCAATGCCTTCCAGATTGGATTTCTGGGAGGCCTTGGTGTTCTCGCCGCAATCTTTCTAGGCGCAGCTATTGGGCAACTTGCCACAATCCTCACCTACGTGGGCCTTGCCGCCTTCATTGCTCTAGGCATGGATCCACTTGTCAGGATGATGATCAAAGCCAAACTTCCCAGACCGCTGGCTGTAATCATCGCAATCGTTGGTTTCCTCTCAATTGTTGCCCTATTACTCTGGGCAATCCTTCCTACCGCTGTCTCCGAAGCTGGAAGACTAGTGAGCCGCATACCGGTAATCATTGAGAACATTGTCGATAACCGACTAATTGCCACCTACGACCAGCAGCTGGATGGTGCGATTAGTAGTGCAGCAGAGAATGCCATTAACTTCATCAGTGACTCCAGTAACTGGCCCACACTGCTCGGTGGTGTTTTCCAAATCGGCGCTGGAGTGCTCAGCGGTGTAGTTGGTTTTGTAATTGTTGTGATTCTCAGTATCTACTTCATGGTGTCCCTTGAGTCACTGAAGGACTACCTGGGACTATTGGTTGCCAAGAGCAAGCGTGAGAGCTTTAGAAAACTGACGGATCAAATTGCCCTCTCGGTCGGCCGCTGGGTGATGGGACAAACATCAATTGCTCTTTTGCACTCGATTTTGATTTTCTCTCTACTAACCATTCTTGGCTCACCCTTTGCACTTCTTCTTAGCCTTACCGCATTCTTGCTGGCGCTAATTCCGCTGGTTGGACCAGCAAGCGCAGGTGTGCTGGTGGTTGGAGTCACCTATCTTTCGGGAGCTCCGTTTGCCCTAGTGGTTGCCATCTACTACCTGATTTATCTTCAGATTGAGGCATACCTGATTGGCCCAAGAGTGATGCAGAAAGCCGTTTCGGTTCCAGCTGCGGTGGTTGTGATTGCGGCGCTGATTGGCGGAACGCTGCTCGGTGTAATTGGTGCTCTGGTAGCAATTCCAATTGCCGCAGGAATTCTTTTGATTGTGCGCGAAGTCTGGATGCCCAGACAGCAGGCTCGCTAGTAGCTAGTTGGCAGTGGGCTTGAGCCTGGAGCTACTTCCTCCGCAATAGCGTTCAGCACTCGCCTGGTGGCACTTTCCCCCACCCACAAATGTTTCTCGCCATCGAACTCAAGAAGTTTCGCCCTAGGCAGGACGCTGAACTTCTCTCTGGCCTGCTCGGGGTTTAGAAACTCATCATGCTCAGGTATCAGGGCAACCAGCGGAATCGGAAGATTCTCCCAGCGCTTTAGATCCTCCTGCGTTGCTCTTCTAAGCGGAGGGGAGAGAAGAATGGCCCCTGCGATATCTAGATCTGGTCCGTACTTGATGGCAAGTTCAGTACCAAAAGACCAGCCAACCAACCAGGGTTTTACCAGTCCCTCTTTCTTACAAAAATCAACAGCGGCAGCAACATCGAATCTTTCGCCAATGCCATCGGAGAATGAACCGCTGGAAGTTCCCCTTGGTGATTGAGTGCCACGGGTATTGAACCTAAGTACCGCCGCCGAGATTAGCTCAGGCAGTCGATTCGCCATCTTGCGAAGAAGGTGTGAGTCCATAAACCCACCGTGAGTGGGAAGAGGGTGCAGTGTGATCAAAGTTGTTTTTACTGGTTTGTCTTTAGGTAGAGCTAGCTCCCCAACCAGTACCTCACCATCTGAGGTGTGAAGTTCAATATCTTTTCGAATACTGGGTAGCTCTGTATTGGAGGTTATTTCAATCAAGGAAGCATTCCATCAAATATCTTCCAGCAGTGGTTATGGAAGTGTCTGCGAGATTGGACCCCTCGGTGGGTGTCCCAGGCAACTGTGTGAACATCTCCAGGAGTAATCAAAACTACGCACATCGGACAAACCCAGCTCTTGCCCTCTTCGGCATTATTACCCGTGGTTTGAGAAACTTCAAACTCAATACCGCGCTTTACCTCGATGTGTGGAAGGGAGGTGCGAAGTCTAGTTAGGTCTAGCTCTTGATACTCACGCCTGACTGCTCCGCGGCGTCTTTTGCCTCTGGCCATTAGTACCAGTTGTGTTTGTCAGAGTGAACCAGCGCAGCGCAGGGAGATCCGTATCTGCCATCAATGTAACCGAGTCCCCATCTCACCTGCGTCTCGGGGTTGGTTCGCCAGTCAGCTCCAGCTGAAGCCATCTTGCTGGCAGGCAGTGATTGCGGAATTCCATAGGCTCCGGAGGAGCGGTTAGTTGCATTCCAGCGCCAGTTGCTCTCTCTTTCCCAAAGCTTGACTAAACACGAGTACTGGTTGAAGTCCCAGCCGCGCCTAGTGACCTCACCCAAAGCAAACTCTTTTACGCTGCCTGGCTCTGGATAGGAGGCAATTCGAACTGTCACACCTCTGGCGGCTTGACCGGTGAGAACTTCGAAGTCTCCCCTGGCATAACCATCGCCATCAGCCGCCTTGATGGTTAGGGACTGATAGTCACCATCTATTTCAGGAAAAACCTGCATGGTGTTGGCACTGGCCATTGTTCCGGAGTAGGGATCGATGACGGTCACCATGGTGAGGGCGGATGCAAAAAAGTAGCCCAGGACGGCTAGATGGCGCCTTGGGCGAATTGATTGCTCTGCGTGTTTTCCCACAGTCCTCCTGCTAGGAACACTTAAGCCTAATAAGGCTCGGTTTTTATGGCAATTAACCCAGTATTCGCTGGGTATTTAGGGCAGTGACCACCTGGGCCAAAAACTCATTCACCTCCAGCTTGTTGGGTCCGCCCTTGGCTCTGCCAAGTTCCCAGGTTCTAATCTTCATCGGCTCTGGGGCAAGCAATACGCCCTCCTGAATTCGAATCTGATCGAGTAGTTGATTCAGCTGCTTGGGGCGATAGCCGCTTCTTGAAGGAGTGAATCTTTGCTCATCCTCCTTGGCTAGTACCTCTCCAATTAGACCAATCAGCTTTCGGTTCTCTCGCTTTAGTTCCAGTTTTCCAATTCGCTGAAGCCGATGGGATATTTCCCGATTTTCAAAGTCATCCGCAATCTTGGCTAGAGCTGCGTCAACTTCATCTATGCGATAGCCGGCAGGAACTAGGTCAAACTTGGCAACGGCCAGCATGCTGGGAGTGACAATTCGGCTCTGCGGATTCTCATACTGTCTTCTTACCCGATCGAGCAGGGCATCCACGGCCTCCGGGTCATATCCCAGAAGCTTTCCGGAGACCTTGCTCAGGCTCATCAGAATGCCACTAGGGAAAGAAGATATGCCACGAAGCTCGAGGGAAGCATTGAATCAAGCCGATCCATAAACCCTCCGTGTCCAGGCAGGACATCGCCCATATCTTTGACGTTTAAATCTCTCTTTATTAGCGACTCCGAAAGATCCCCCAGCACCGAGCTCAGCAGAATCGCTATTGCGAATAGTAAACCAAACCAAAGTGAAGAGGAAGTTAAGTACCCCGTGAGGAATCCCCCGGCCAGACCTCCAACGACCGAAGCCAGAAATCCCTCCCAGGTCTTTTTGGGCGAGATGGTTGGAATCAGTTTGGTTCTGCCAAAGAACCTGCCAACCAGATAGCCAAAGGAATCAATCATTACCACGGTGATGACCAGAGAGAACACCCAGGCAGTTCCATTTGCCTTCTGGATTAGCAGCACGGCATAGCTGATTAGGAGAGGTACATAGACCAGCTGAAAACCGATGGCACCAAAGTCTCTGAGCATTTGCTTCATCGTTGAATACTGTTTGCCAACTGTGAGTTCAAAAAATCGAATAAGCACCAAAGCTGCTACGCATCCAAGGAGAGAAAACCACTGTCCCTGTCCGCCAAAGAAATAGGTGCTATAGACAATCGCTGGTGCTGCCAGCGGCGCAATCTTCGGGACCGACCAACCGGAAAACCGAAGAACTCTGGTTAGTTCACGAAGCGCCATGAAGGATGCAAAGGCTGCCCAGGTTGTGAATGCAAGTGGGTGCAGAAGGGAAACAAGAAAGACCCCGCCGAGGCTAAAGCCAACAATCAGCCTCGGGCCTAGTGTGCGAGTCTTTGAGCTGTCCAACTAAACCTCGAGAAGTTCGGCCTCTTTGTTTTTCAGCGCCTCATCAATCTTGTCAACGTGAGCCTTGGTGATGGATTCAAGTTCCTTTTCGGCTCTTTCGATTTCATCCTCGCCAGCTGATCCGTCTTTCTTGAGCGCCTCTAAGTCTTCCTTTGCTTTGCGACGAATGTTTCTGACTGAAACTCTGCCGTGCTCTGCCTTGTCCCGGGTGAGCTTTACATATTCTTTTCTTCGCTCTTCGGTTAGTTCAGGAAGGTTGATTCGAATCACGTTTCCGTCACTGTTTGGCTGCGCACCCAGGTTGGGCATCGCCAACAAAGCTTTTTCAATTGCGCTCATTGCACCTTTGTCATAGGGGCTAATCAAGATTGATCTGGCCTCAGGGTTTTGAATTCCGGCAAGCTGAGCCAACGGGGTTGGGGTTCCGTAGTAGTCAACGAGTAGCTTTTGGAACATCGCTGGGTTTGCCCTGCCGGTGCGGACAGATGCAAAGTCTTCCTTGGTTGCCTCTAGGGCCTTGTCCATTTTTTCTTTCGTCTCGGACAAAATCTGAGAAATCATTGCTTACTTCCTTGTGGCTAGGGTTTGACGTAGGTTCCGACTTGCTTGCCAAGTAGTGCAGCAGCAACATCCTTCATACCAAAAACTCGCATCGGCATCTTATTGTCCATGCAGAGCGAGAAAGCTGTGGCATCGACAACTCTTAGCCCCTGAACTAATGCTTCCTGGTAACTGATCTCAGTTAGCCTCGTTGCATTTGGATCGCGCTTTGGATCCGCAGAGTAAACGGCATCGACACCGTTTTTCGCCACGAGCACTTCGTCCGCATGAATTTCCAAAGCTCGCTGGGCGGCGACTGTGTCGGTTGAGAAGTAAGGAAGACCGGCTCCCGCTCCAAAAATCACAACCCTGCCTTTTTCCAGATGTCTGATTGCGCGAAGAGGAAGGTACGGTTCTGCAACCTGTGCCATTGAGATTGCGGTCTGCACTCTCACCGATGCTCCGGCTTGTTCCATAAAGTCTTGAAGCGCTAGTGCGTTCATAACCGTTCCGAGCATGCCCATGTAGTCTGCTCGACCTCGATCCATTCCGCGGTTTGAAAGTTCCGCTCCGCGGAAGAAGTTACCGCCACCGACAACAATTGCGATCTCAACATCTTTCGCGGCAGCCGCAATGTCTTTAGCAATCTCGGAGACTACGTCTGGGTTAACTCCCAGGGATCCCCCACCAAAGGATTCTCCGGAGAGTTTCAGTAATACCCTGCGCTTTTTCGCCACTTTTGAACCTCCAAGAGCCAATCCCGAGGTCAATCCTAGGGGGAAAGCTAAAGGGGCCCGGCTATGAGCCAGACCCCTTGAAAGCTTTGCTCACTAAGCCCCGACGCGGAAACGAACGAAGCTGGTGAGCTTTAGTCCTGCCTGCTCCGCGACCTTGCCCACCGAGAACTTGTTGTCCTTGGCAAAGTCCTGGTCAACCAGACAGTTCTCCTTGAAGAAGCCGTTTACGCGGCCCTCCACGATCTTTGGCAGTGCTGCCTCTGGCTTGCCCTCGTTGCGAGCGGTTTCGGTTGCAATCTCTCGCTCTTTGGCGACAACATCCGCAGGGATTTCGTCGCGAGTTAGATACTGCGGACTGAAAGCTGCGATGTGAACCGCGATGTCGTGGGCAGTGTCGGCATTAGCACCCTCATAGCCAAGCAGTACACCAACCTGAGGAGGAAGGTCACGGCTGGTCTTGTGAAGGTAAGCATCGACGGCAGGAGCTTCGATAACCGAAATCCTTCTCAGTTCTACCTTCTCGCCAAGAATCGCAGCCTGGTCGGTAATGGCATCTGCCACACTCTTTCCTCCGGTCGAGGAGGCAAGAGCAGTTGCAACATCCTTAGCACCGGAGGCAAATGCAGCATCTGCAATCTGCTCGGCAAGTGCCACGAAGTTCTCGGCCTTGGCCACGAAGTCTGTCTCGCACGCTAGCTCCAGGAGCATCGCCTTGCCGCCAGCAACACGCGCGACAACCAAACCGTTTGAAGTTGCGCGTCCCTCACGCTTAGAAACACCTTTGAGTCCTTTGAGACGAAGAATCTCGAAAGCCTTCTCAATATCTCCACTTGCCTCATCGAGAGCGGACTTGCAGTCCATCATTCCGGCGCCGCTTTTTTCGCGCAGGGCCTTCACATCACTTGCGGTGTAGTTAGCCATTATTCAGCCGCCTTCTCTTCACTCTTTGCGTTTTGTGTTTCACCCTCTAGCAATTCGCGCTCCCACTCAGCCAGTGGCTCAGCCTCTGCTCCGCCCTTGTTGTGGCGAGCAATCATGCCGTCGGCAGCTGCGTCAGCAATCACCTTGGTCAAAAGCTCAATTGAACGAATGGCGTCATCGTTTCCTGGAATACCAATGGTGACCTCATCTGGATCACAGTTGGTGTCGAGGATTGCAATCACTGGAATGCCCAGCTTGTTCGCTTCGGTGACTGCTAGGTGCTCCTTATTGGTGTCTACCACCCAGATTGCACTTGGTGTCTTGTGAACGTTTCTGATACCACCCAGAGACTTTTCAAGCTTCTCTTTTTCTCTTTGCAGCATTAGCAATTCTTTTTTGGTGAGTCCAGACTTGGCTGGATCTTCGAAGTCGTAAGTCTCAAGCTCCTTCAGGCGCTGAATACGCTTGGCAACAGTTGAGAAGTTGGTGAGCAATCCACCCAGCCAGCGCTGGTTGATGTATGGCTGGCCGACACGAAGAGCTTCGGTAGCAATCGGCTCCTGAGCCTGCTTCTTGGTTCCAACGAACATGATGGTTCCGCCGTTGGCAACAAGATCACGCACAAAGTTGTACGCCTTGTCGATGTAGTCGACCGATTGCTGCAGGTCGATGATGTAGATACCGGAGCGGTCGGTGAGAATGTGCCGCTTCATTTTTGGATTCCATCTGCGAGTCTGGTGTCCGAAGTGGACACCTGCATCGAGCAGCTGGCGCATGGTAACGCTGGCCATAAGGCACTCCTTTGGACACAAAAGTGTCCACTCAGTTTCTGGTCAAAGCGGTTGCCCTGACCCCTGGCAAGACCTACCGATAGAACCCCCGTGAGGGACCGAGCTAGCGGGATTTGTTGGTCTTACGCGAATTCGCCTTCCTTTCGGAAGGCGTGTTATGAGCATACCAGCCAGGCTGGGGCTTATCCACCGCTTCTTTTCTGGGCAGCCACTGGGCTAGGAGGGTTGCAATGGTGAGAAGATGCTAAAACTAATCTCTTTTCTTACTGTTCTTTTTATCACCATCTCCCAGCCAGTTCGATCAAGCGAAATCTGGGCAACCCCAATTCCTGACTTTGAAGAAAGGTACTTTCCAAACTTTGTTGTACCTGCAAACAAGTGGGGTGCCGGACATCGAGGTATTGATTTGGTTGTCAAAAAAGACCAAGAGTTGACCTCACCATTTGAAGGTGAAGTGCATTTCGTTGGAAAAGTCGTAAATCGTCAAATCCTCACCTTGAAAAGTAAATCGGGACTTTTGGCAAGCTTTGAGCCGTTATGCAGTGAGCTTTCCAAAGGAGAGAGGGTGAAGATAAATCAACCGATTGGAAGACAGTGTGAAGGTGACAGTAGTTATGAGATTCACTGCGAAGATTGCCTTCACTTTTCAGTAAGGAGTGAGTACGGATATCTAAATCCGCTGCTCTTTATTTCCGGAATTCTGCCTAGTGTGATTGTTTCCTAGGCTCTAGGGTGAGCCTGCTCAAAAGCATCCCTAAGTCTTTCAACGGAAACGTGAGTGTATATCTGCGTTGTGGCTAGCGAGGCATGGCCAAGAATTTCTTGAACCGCTCTTAGGTCTGCACCATGATCGAGAAGATGTGTGGCTGCAGAGTGTCGCAGTGTGTGAGGTCCGGCTGACCCTGTGGCCGTTTGCGCTAACTCCCCCGCCACGAGCGAATAGAGCTGCCGAACACCTACTCTTTTGCCTCTTGAAGTTAGCAGCAGTGAGTCTGGTGATGTCTCAATCGCATACTTTCCTCGACCAAGTCGAATCCACCTGTCAATCGCCTTTGCTGCAGCCTGGCCATAGGGAAGCATTCTTTGCTTGTTGCCTTTACCTGTCACCTTTAAGAGTCGGCGGGAAAAGTCGATATCTGAAATGTCTAAGCCCGCCAGTTCGCTAACTCGCATTCCAGTTGCATAAAGCAGCTCAAATGCACAGTGGTCGCGAAGTGCACCTGGATTGTCATCCGTTGCTTTTTCACCTAGGCGTTCGAATACTTCTCCTAGAGATCGCTCGCTCGCGACTTTTGGCAGCGTTCTGTCGAGCTTGGGAGCGCGAAGTCTGAGACCTGGATCGCTGTCTATTTCTCCACGCTGAAAAAGAAAAGCAGTAAATGCCTTCACGCTAGAAGTTTTCCTAGCAAGTGTGCTCTTGGTTGCCCCTGCCTCAGACTGTCTCCACATCCAGTCTCGAAGCGCATCGAGACTGAGTGACTGCTTGGTGTCGGATAGGAATTCTAAAAAGTCACCAAGGTCAGACCGGTATGCCTTCAGCGTGTTCGAGCTCATCCCCCGCGCTTCAAGAGCCGATAGGAACAAAGACAGCGACTTCTCCACACAGCCAGATTAGGCTAGCGAGCCAAAATTCCCCGCACCTCGCGCAGGCTTACTCCTGACTCACGAGCTATCTCTTCGACGGTCTTGGCACCATTCAGTATGGCGTCGTCCACTCTTCGCTTAATCTGCGTTGGATGCAGGATCGGAGCTTGTCCGAGTGTGATTGGATCGGCGACACCAGTGGAAATCAGATGGTTGCAACCAGCAGCGGGTCGAAAGCCCAAAGGACCTGAAACTGCATATGTTCCGCGGCCAAGCTGACGCGAGTGGGCTGCCGTGTTCTTTGATCCTGAGCGAAATCCAGCTTCAACAACATACGTTGCAGTTGCCGACGCAGCGATCAGTCGATTTCTTTGCAGAAAGCGAAAACCAGTTGGTGCAGTTTGGCAAGCAACCTCGCTGAGCATCGCTCCGCCAGAGGTGACAATGCGGTGAAACAAATCCCAATTGGATTGCGGATAAGCCCTGTCTAAACCTCCGGCCATGAAGGCTGCTGTTTTGATTCCCTCATTCAAGGCAGCCTGGTGCGCTGCTGAATCAATTCCTAGTGCGCCACCCGATATCACTGGACGATTGAGTTTCTTGACAAGTCTTTGGGCATTGGTGATTCCAACCACTGAAGGTTTCCTGGTACCTACTATTGCGACGCACTCATCTTCCAAAAATCTGATATCGCCAGCAACCCAGAGCAGATATGGGTCATGCGGGTAAAGGTCCCTCAGTCGCTCAAAAAGCTTGGGGGCATCCCCAGCAAAAACCGGCCTCGCATTCCAGCGAATTGCTCTTTCGATTACTGCTATCTCATCTCGATGTGGAAGTCGAAGTGCTATCCGCTCAATCAGTTTTGGGATTTCAGAGTGGTATTCCGCCGAAACAAATTCTGGCCATAGTTTCTCAGCACTTCCACTTTGATAGTCAGCGAGCGCCGAAATGCCCCGCTGCTCAAATATGAGTCTGGCCAGAGCATCCCCTGGCTCGTGGAGTAATGACCAGAGAATGGTTTGCTCTTGCTCGATTGTTGTCTGCATCGCTCTTCCTTTTTTGGAAGATGATGCGGCTAATTCAAGAAAAGTTTTGTGGAATTAGACAATCTGTGGATAACTAAGGCTTATCGCCAACGGCCAATTCTTCGGGAATCTCAATATCGCGCTTACCGATTTCCTCCAGGTTGACATCCTTGAAGGTCATGACCTTGACCTGCTTGACGAAACGATCTGTACGGTAAATATCCCAAACCCAAACGTCCTGCATAGTGATCTCGAAGTAGAAGTCGGTGGCAGTCTCAATTCGCTTCAGCTCAACCTCGTTGCATAGGTAGAAGCGTCGCTCGGTCTCAACCACATAGCGAAACATCTTGACCACGTCCCGGTATTCGCGATAGAGGGAAACCTCCGCATCGCGGTCGTAGTCTTCGAATTCCTCATCCATGGCGGTCAGTCTAAACCCCTTGGACTGACAATATTTATGCCCTGTTAGGAGCCCTTGTTACACCTATGTGAACAGATTGAGAGGGAGCGAGTATCTGCTCTAGGCTTAGAGCGCAAGGTCAAGGAAATGTAGGTTTGTCCGTGTCATCTACCCCCAAAGTCACCATCAAGGTCGGATCAGTTGAAACTGAGCTAGCGGTTGTTAGCGCAACCGAGGGCCACAGCGGGATAGACATTTCCAACCTGATGACCACTACCGGGCTGGCTACATTCGACCAGGGTTTTGTAAACACCGCTTCCACTAAGAGCGCCATCACCTACATAGACGGGGAAAAGGGAATCCTTCGCTACCGGGGATATCCAATTGAGCAGCTTGCCGAAAAGAAGAGCTTTTTGGATGTGGCTTTCCTACTTATCTATGGTGAGCTGCCGACCAAAGACCAGCTAGCTGAGTTTGACGAGAAGATTCGTAGGCACACACTTCTCCATGAAGACCTAAAGGATTTCTTCCGAGCTTTCCCGCAATCAGCTCACCCAATGACAGTGATTTCAGCGGGTATTTCAGCGCTCTCAACCTTCTACCCAGACTCGCTTGATCCAAAGAATCAGGATCAGGTTGAGTTATCCAGTATTCGACTTCTAGCTAAGGTTCCAGTCTTGGCAGCCTACGCCCACAAAACCTCCATTGGTCAGGCGCTGATGTATCCAGACAATTCGCTGAATATGGTTGAGAACTTCCTCAGGATGACATTTGGCAACATGGCTGAGCCATACATTCAGAATCCTGTGGTTACCAAGGCTCTGGACACTCTGCTTTTACTACACGCTGACCACGAGCAGAACTGCTCTACCTCGACGGTGAGACTGGTTGGTTCTTCTCAGGCAAACCTCTTTGCATCAGTCTCTGCAGGTGTCAGTGCTCTGTTTGGACCACTTCACGGCGGCGCAAACGAGGCAGTACTGGAAATGCTTCAGTTCATTCAGGATTCCGGCGAGGGTGTAAAGCAGTACGTTGAAAGAGTAAAGAAGAAAGAAGACGGCATCAAGCTGATGGGCTTTGGCCACCGTGTCTACAAGTCATTCGACCCAAGAGCAAAGATTGTCAAAGCCACCGCAGACAAGGTTCTCAAAGAGCTTGGCGTAAGCGATCCCCTGCTTGACATTGCCAAAGAATTGGAAGCTGCGGCTTTGGCTGATGAGTACTTTGTTGAAAGAAAGCTCTACCCCAACGTTGATTTCTACACTGGTGTTATCTACAAGGCAATGGGATTCCCGCCAAAGATGTTCACACCACTATTTGCAATCGGCAGACTTCCAGGCTGGATAGCGCACTGGCGAGAGATGATGAAGGACTCACACACCCGGATTGGAAGACCCCAGCAGGTCTACACCGGGCCTATCGAGAGATCGGTCTAAATAACCTAACGGTCGTATCGCCATATTCTTTTTCGGCATACTTTTCTAGCCCAGCTATTTCGATTTCCTCGCTGCGTGAAGATCTTTCGACTACAACAGCAGACTCGCTAGAAACACATTTAGCTATTAGCTCCAGGACGCTTATGAGTTTGTCGTTTGAATAGTCATAGGGCGGGTCGATAAAAACTAGGTCATATTTTTCTGCATTGGACTTTAGAAAAACCAGAGCGTCTGAATGCCTCAGAGAAACATCTGCGGCAACTCCCTGCTTGGCTAAAGAGCCTTGAACTGATTCGGAGTTTTTCCTGCAGACCTCAAGCGCACTCTTGGACTTCTCAACCAGCGTGAGGCTCTTTGCCCCTCTGGACAGGGCCTCAAGCCCCAGAGCTCCCGTTCCCGCAAACAAATCGAGGACATTTGCACCAGCAATTTGATCAAAGGATTCGAGCGAGGCAAACACGCTCTCTTTGACCCGGTCAGCCGTTGGTCGAGTGTCTTTGGCTCCCTGAGCTAGCCGCAAAGAGCCTGCAAGGCCTGAGATTATCCTGCTCACAAGGTGAGCCTAGCCACTGCCGATGCGGCAAACCTCCAAGATTGTTGTGTGCTGGAAAACGGAGAGAAATTAGCCCTGCTCGGGGAAAAAACTGCTCGTGCGTTTTCCAAGCAGCTTGGCATCAGCTACGTCGGTCAGTTACTACAGCACTATCCGCGTCGCTACCTCAAGCGCGGTGAACTGAGCAAGATAGCTGACCTACCGGTTGGTGAGGTCGCAACGGTAGTGGGAGAAATAGTTGCTGTATCCGCCCGCTATACCAAGGGGCGGGGCGGTCACATTCTGGAAGCGACGATTTCCGATGGCACCTCCAAGATGAGCCTTGCATTCTTTGGACAGGCCTGGCGCAAAGATGAACTCGTAAAAGGTAAGCGGGGCTTATTTAGCGGAAAGGTCGGGATCTTTTCTGGAAAGCTGCAGCTGACTCATCCTGATTATGAGCTCTTTGAAGACATAGACGAAAAAGATGCACTCGCTTGGGCTGAGCTGCCAATTCCTGTTTATCCAGCAACTGCCGCTCTGCCCAGTTGGCGAATTCACAAGGCCATCACTCAGGTTCTCGGCATCGCCAAGATCGACGAAGTTCTTCCGCCAGAGCTACTGGCAAAAGAAAAGGTAATTGGCCTAACGCAGGCAATCACAAAAATCCACCGACCGAGTAGTGAAAAGGATTTTCTGGATGCCAGAGCAAGCCTGAAGCTTCATGAAGCACTAATTCTGCAGGCAGGGCTTCTTCTGAGAAGGCGCAGTTATGAGGAGCAGTCTGCTCCGAGCCTTAGTGATGCGAGCCTGGCAATGGAATTTGATAAACACCTGGAGTTTGAATACACCGCCTCCCAAGCACAGGTTCTGGCAGAAATTGAAAAAGATCTGCTGAGTGGAAGGCCAATGCACAGGCTTCTGCAGGGAGAAGTTGGTTCCGGAAAGACCGTTATTGCCCTTCGCACAATCATGTTTGCAGCCGCTCAAAAACTTCAGTCTGTTTTACTCGCACCAACAGAAGTTCTTGCCGAGCAGCACTATGAATCCATCAAAAAAACCCTTGGCCCAGAACTCTCTGCCCGACTGGGACTAAGGCTTCTAACCGGCAGCATCAATCCGGGTGATAAGAAAAAAGTGATGTTGGATTTGGCTAGCGGGAAATGTCTTTTGGCCGTTGGGACACACGCCCTTTTTTCTGAGAAGGTTCAGTTTGCCGATCTTGCTCTAGTAGTAATTGATGAACAGCATCGCTTCGGTGTTATGCAACGCGAGGCAATCAGAGATAAGGGGAAAAAGGTGCCCCATCTTCTCACCATGACCGCTACCCCAATTCCAAGAACGATTGCCATAACCACCTTTGGTGACCTAGACGTTTCAACACTTCGGGAGCTGCCGGCAGGGCGAAGACAAATCGAAACCCACCGAGTTTCAATTTCTAATCCAGCTTTGGTTTCAAGAGTGTGGCAGCGGGTCGGAGAAGAGATTAAAGAGGGCCGGCAAGCCTTCGTGGTCTGCCCAAGAATCAGCGGCAAAGAGTATGAGGAAGAGTTGGAGCACTCCGCCGAGCTAGCTCCGGCTGCCGCAACCGAGGTATTCGAATCCCTTTCTCGCAACCCTGCTCTGGCAGCAGCTCGCATCGGTCTGATGCATGGACGCTTGTCGACAGAGGAAAAGCAGGAAGTGATGCAGAAGTTTGCCTCACAGGAATTGGACCTGCTCGTGGCGACAACCGTTATCGAGGTTGGTGTGAATATCCCAAATGCGACTGTCATGGTGATTTTGGACGCGGATCGATTTGGTATTTCCCAGCTGCACCAGCTGCGTGGAAGAGTCGGGAGAGGATCCCACCCAGGTATCTGTCTTTTGGTTTCCGGCGGCGAGGAAGATTCTCTTTCCTCTCAGCGCCTCCAGGCACTGGTGGAAACAACCGATGGTTTCAAACTCAGCGAAATGGATCTGGAGCTTCGGGGTGAGGGTGATGTTCTGGGTGAGAGTCAATCTGGTAAGCGAAGCCAGCTCAGACTTCTCAAGGTCACTCGAGATGGTGAACTAATTGAACACGCAAGGTCCGTAGCGGAAGACCTAATAACAAAGCCTCTACCTGAAGCTCTAAAGAGAGCGATTGAGCTCATGGAGCCAGAGGCAATCCAGGCTAGTTAGAAAAGACTCTCGCTTAGAATTCCGCTGAGCCAGGTTTTTCTATGAATCTCGCTTGGTCCATGCTTTTTCAGCGCTTCAATGTGAAAAGCAGAGCTGTAACCCTTGTTGGATTCAAATCCGTAGTGGGGGTAGTTCTCTGAGAGCTTCACCATGAGTTCATCTCTTTCAACTTTGGCGATGATTGATGCCGCGGCAACCGAAGCGCAATCACGATCAGCCTTTGTTCTTACGTGGACGTTTTCTAGCTCCAGCCAATTCTGGTTACCATCAAGGATTACCGTGTATCGGCTGAGACTGAGCTTTGCAAGACACTGCTGACCTGCCGTTCGAAGAGCGAAGATGATTCCGTGCTGGTCAATCAGATCTGCATTCACCATGGACACGGCAAATCTTCCCCAAGCTTTAGCTTCGAGTGCCAATCCAGAGCGCTCTTTTTCACGAACCAGTTTGGAATCCTTCAGCCTTTCTGGCTGACCTGAAAGTTGCTCAGTAGTAACAGCAAAGGCTGCTACTGCAACGGGTCCAGCGAGTGAGCCTCGTCCAACTTCGTCCATGCCAATAACGACAGGGAACTTTTTCAGCAGCTCAGTTTCGAGCTCAAGGGTTGGGAACGTCACGGAAAGTTTCTGGATAGTTATCCAGCCAGGTCCAATTTTCAAATGGCCAGCTGATCACAAAGGCATTGCCAACCACAACTGAGACTGGAACAAAGCCCTTGGTGGGAAGGTCCTGGTGATATCTGGAGTCCGTGGAATTAGGTCGGTTGTCCCCCATCACCCAATAGTGACCCTCTGGAACCTCAACCGAAAACTCAATTTCTGATGGCGGGTTGTTGCCGATGTAGGGCTCGGTAATTGGAACACCGTTCACAGTTACTAAACCATCTGCGTCACAGCAGACGACCTTGTCTCCGGGAAGACCAATCACTCGCTTCACCAGGTGCTCGGCAGAATCCGGTGCGGTAATGCCAAAGGTTCCAAGAATGAAATCACTAAGTTCCTGAATTGGCTCTTTGGGTGTTTCCGGAATTGAACCAAGCCACCCCCCTGGATCTCTAAACACCACAACGTCGCCGCGACTAATTGGTGTCAGCTCGGGAGCGGTGACATTGACGATTATCCGGTCATTGATCTGAAGTGTTTCGAGCATTGAACCCGAAGGGATAAAGAAAGAGCGAATGAGAAAAGCTTTGATGACGACTGATAAAACGAGCGCAGTTCCAACAATTACAACAAAATCAATCAGGAATGACAGGAACCAGTTCTTCTTTAGACGGCGGATGCTTCGTCGAAAGCTTGCTAAGAAGGATTGATTGCGGGGTCTTTCCCCGGACTGCGACATGCTGTCCAGTCTAAATTATGCTTCTTGGTTCTCGCGCTTTTCGCGGATCTTGGAGGCCTTGCCGCTTAGGTCACGAAGGAAGTAGAGCTTGGCTCTGTTCACATCACCCTTGGAAACAACCTCAATCTTGTCAATCGAAGGAGAGTGAACTGGGAAAGTTCTCTCAACGCCAATCTGAAAAGAAACCTTGCGAACAGTGAATGTCTCGCGCACACCACTGCCAGAGCGAGCTAGCACGATTCCCTGAAAAACCTGAACACGGGAACGGTTACCTTCCACGATGTTTACGTGAACCTTCACGGTGTCGCCAGGACGGAAGGCTGGGACGTCTGTCTTTAGGGTTTTTGAGTCGACTGAATCGAGAATGTGCATTTTCTGCTCTTTCCTTTAGCACGCAGGACTAAACGAGTAACTAGTTGGTTTTGTGCTCTTTGCTCCCCTGCGGCAGAGGCCCTGGGCACAGCCATAGAGTCTGCCATAGCCAAACCCTTTGGGCAACCGTTAGAGCAAATCTGGGCGGTTTTTCCTGGTTCTTTCAAGGGACTGCTGCTTGCGCCAGGCATCTATTTCGGC
>VFQT010000761.1_pt1 | contig 43658 bp, 56 predicted proteins | sample 3512381 | NCBI WGS metagenome assembly VFQT01 (sample SAMN10412376, study PRJNA504923) | tailings metagenome | isolation source: Relicate 2 Philex TSF3 active mining site | place: Philippines: Tuba, Benguet | collected 2017-08-29 | reverse complement strand
AAGGTGGCGAGGTTCCGCGTTATGCAAATACAGGACTTGTTGAACCTGAATTTAGAACGACCGATCCGACAAAAATTAACCAAGCCAAACTAGACATCCTCCGTGCAGAGCTAGCGGAGGAGCAACGGAATCTAGGGTTAGAAACCGACCCAACTAAAAAGGCAAGAATTCAAGCCAACATAACGGCGATAACCAGCGAAATGAACAGGGTTGCTAGATCTCCTTCACCTCAAACTAGTATGAAGGGATTCGCTACCCAGCTTTCTCCTGACGATCCAAGAGCAAAAGCGCTCCAAGATCAACGTCGTGCCCGCGTAGGCGAAGATTCTGGTTTTCAGCCGCCGCTAACTATGTCCGGTACTACTATGACTCCGCAGCAAATGCTAAGGAATGCACAAGGTATTACAGACTTGGTTTACCCCAAAACTAGCGCGCCGACGGAAACTACGCCTGAAAAATCACTTGAGCAGATTGACAAGTTTTACACTATGGCAGGGGTTGACCGCGACATATTTAAAAAACAAGGGAAAGAAGTTGCGGAAGAACGCGCTGGAATAGCAAAGGATAGAGAAGAGGCCAAGACATTCCGTATCTTAGAAGCCGCTGCTGGAATCTTAAGCGGTACTTCTCCATTTGCGACGGTCAATATTGGTAAAGGCGTGTCTCCTGCTATTCAAGGACTGGCAGCGGACATGAAAGAATTCCAGAAGAACGAGCGTGCGTTGCGTGCGGCTGAACGTGACTTAGCCATGAGTGAGCAGAAATTTAACCTCACCCGTGCATCAGACGCGCAGGCTCAGATGTTGAGAGACCGAGATCGTGTTGATAAATACCAAGATAAGAGAGCAGGACTCACTAGTGATTTGGTTAAATCGTATAACAGCGTTGAAGGTCAGGTTAGAGTCGCTCGGGAATATAGTGCGGGGTCTCAAGCACTTGAAAGACTACGTCAATCTGCGCCACCAGACCTTGTTAAGATGGCAGATAGGCTTAAGAAAGACATGCCGGGTAAATCTGAACTAGAGCGACTGGAGGTTGCGGCTGACATTATGTTCCCGGGGAAAGGACTATCAGCGATTATTGGGGCCGAATCTAAAGCTGCGCAGGCTGTTGAAGAATCGTTTAACACTAGATTATTCACCAACAAAGATCTTAAGAAATTAAATGATAAAGCTGAAGCCGGTGATCCAGATGCGAAAAGGCAAATAAAACAATTCAAGGACAATTTACTAAAAGACTATTACAGTCGTATGCCAACATTATCTAGCCGCATGGGAGAAACTCCACAAGTGGGAGGCGCAACACTATCGTCTGAAGATCAACAGGCTCTACAATGGGCTAACGAACATCCAAATGACCCACGCTCTGCGCAAATTAAACAACGTCTAGGGGTACGGTAATGCCGTTTGATCCAGATGCGTATCTAAAAAAGAAACCGGAGCAAACTACTAACCCGTTCAAAGCGGAAGGGTTTGATCCTGATGCGTATCTGAAACAAACACCAAAACCATTCGACCCCGATGCCTACCTAAAGGCAAAACCTGCGGAACCAACACAACCATCTGCGCCGCCAGAAGAATCTGGCTTTTTACGCCAAGCTGCTGATATTCCTATCGGGGTAACCAAAGGAATAGCTACCGGCGTGCGTATGATCGCGGACGCCTTCGGTGCAGGTAGTGACACCTCAAAGCTAATCAAAGGCTATGAAGATAAGATTGGCGAACTTCTATCCGCACAAGCAAAGAATGACCAAAAAGAAATAAGCCGTATCCTTAAAGACGCGCAAGATAAAGGCGTGCTTGACCAACTGGTTGCTGCTGGAAAAGCTTTTGTAACTGCACCAATCGACCTTACGGTTCAAGCTCTTGGTACTTCTGCACCTGCGTTGGTTACTGGTTTAGCTACTACGCTTGGCGGTGCGCCGACTGGAGTGGCGCTAGGTACTTCCGCTCTCATGGGTTCCGTGATGGGTGCAGGTGAAGCCAAAGGTGGTATTTACGAAGCGACCAAAGAAGAATTGCTGAATATAAAAGTACCAAAAGACAAAGCCGAACAGATAGCAATAGCTGCACAAGAATACGGTGGTAAGAACCTAGATCAGATTTTGTTAGCTGCTGGACTCGGTGCGGCTACGTCAGTTACAGGGTTTGAAGCAAGTGCTATTAAAGGGTTAAGCGCCCGCATATTAAGTAAAGCCGCTGCTAAAGAAACCGCTGCCGCTGCCGCTAAAGAAGTTGCTGAAAAAGGTGTGGCACGTAGCATAGCTACCGGGATAGCCAAAGAATCTATTCCTGAATCGTTGCAAGGGGCGCAACAACAACTTGCCGAAAATATCGCGTTGCAACGCGAAGGGTTTGACGTTCCAACTATGCGTGGCGTCGTCTCAGAAGGTGCGTTGGAAGCGCTATCTAGCATGCCGCTCGGTGCTTATGGTGGGTATAGAGAGCGTGGCGCCCCTACTGTTGGTGAAGATACCCGTGAGGGCAAAGCGCTTAGTGAACTAGATAAGTTAGCAGCAGAAGAAGAAAAGGCCGCTCGCGCTTTTGTTGAGCGTAAGCTATACGCTGAATTAGGTCGTCCGCCCCTTGAGGAAGAAATACTGGAGGGCATCAATGAATACTTTGATGAGCAGACCACAGGTCGAGCAACTAAGCCCGGAACAACTATCGCTGGCGTTCCTAGTGTTGGTGCACCCGAAGCCGCCGGAGTTCCAGATACCACCGTCCCTACAACACCTGAATCGGGACGACTGGATACTACTGGCGGGGCTGCTAAGGTCGCTGGAGCTGGAGAGGGAGCAAAGCTTAGTGCATTAGAAGAAGAGGAAGCTTTAAATTTTGCTAGAACGCAATACGCCGAAGCAATTGAAAAGCAAGGCGAGTATGCTTCTTTAGAAGATGCTTTTAGTTCATATGCCGACACTATTGCGGACACACTAACAAATCAGGGCGCTACCCCACAAATTATTAATACGGCGCTTAGTGAATTTCAGAACTTAACAAGCCAACCCGCACCGAAACAAGAGGAACCTGCGGTTAAAGGCGAACCAATCGTCACATGGCACGGCTTCCCTGTTCTTATTGCTGGTGAACCTTTTACCGATCAATCTGGTAATGTTCAACAACGCGTAAAGTTTCCTAGCGCTCTTGGTACTTTTGAAGGCGAAGGTTCTAGATACGGTTTCGTGTCGGCAAATGAACTTGAACAATATGGAGAATACTCCAGCGATCCAGAAATTGCGAAACTTCAAATGCGAGAAAGAAGCGCGTTTGGTGATGCAAAAAGCCTAGAAAACCAACAAAAAGAACTACTAACTAAAGCTGGACGTAAGCCAGCTAAAAACTCACCTGCCCGGCAAAAATATGATGAGTTAGAAAAGCGTCGTGTTCAAGCATATTGGGATTGGGTTAAGTCGGAAGATAGACTTAGTAAGGCGCAAGAGAAGGTTGCGCCAAAAGCAGAAGCGCCTACCGGTGAAAAGAGAGATGTAGCAACCTACCTTGAGGGGTATCCACAAGAAACAAAGCGGTACAACACTTACATAAACAACCCGGAGATAGGGCCGCTTCTCCAATCCGCAAATGAATCTATTCAGAAGCTAACAGACTTTATTAACAGCCGTGGGTTTTCTGTCAGAGAAGTTAATAGAGCAACCCCGGACCGAGAAGTTCAGCGTGCGAAAGACTTGTCGTCAGAGGTTTCGGGTATTGCTGCACGGCTGCTCTTGAAACAGGATGCTGTAGATAGGAACCTACAACGAGCCAATCCAGAACAACTCCAACAGGCAAAAACTGAGTTAGAAACCTTTATTAATGACGCGGTCAATAATTTTCTATCAAGCTCTAAGGTAGAAGAGCAACGCCAAGAGGATGAAGAGGGTGGCGCGTTTAAGAGCGTAATGCATACTCCTGCCACGTACATATCCCCCGCTGTCGGCGCAGTGCCGGTCAACAAATTTGGCATTAACCGTCTTAACAAACTGTATAGCGACGGAAAAATATCAGCGCAAGAATACGCCGATGCAATGATTAAGTTATATGAGGAGATAGAAGATAAAGCCGCCAAGAAATCCATGACTCAGGGCATGGGGCGCAAACGTGGGTTGGGGGCAGTTATACAAGCATTGGAGGATGCCGCTAATAAAGGGCGTATAAGCCGAGAAACCGCCGAGTTTGCTAAGTGGCTGCTATTACAGAATCCAGCTATCGCTGCTGATCTGGCAATCTCCATTAAGATGCCTCAGACTGCGCGGGCAAGAGAGTCTTTTGAGGGCGTCGCTGGTTTTTACAATGATGTGGCCCGAATGGTGCGTATCATCACTCGTAAAAGTGATGGTGGTAAATACCTTGCTACTTCTTTTGATGTCGGCGTGCATGAAATATTGCATCACATGGAGCGCATGCTCCCGACCGAATTACGTGCCTTGATCCGTGAAGAATGGAAGGTGCGAGTTCAAAAGGCAATGGATCAGGCGGTTAAGGACAATAATCGAGAACTTATAAAATATCTTACGCTAGTCACTAGTGGTAACGCCGCACAATCCTCGGGTGTATTACAAGAAGCGGAGAACATGATTAAAGAGGGCAAAGTACCTCTTAGCTATTACGGTTTTATAAACACGTCAGAGTTCTGGGCTGTTAACGGCGCTAACATTTTGGCTGGTCGCTTCGAAGCAAAAACTGGGCTTCAAAAACTACGTCAATACGTCAAAGAATTTATTGAAAAGATCAAAAGCATTTTTGGTCTTGACACAAACGACCCAATCATCAGAGGACTTAACGCCGTACTAAAAGGCGACGGTACATTCTTACAGAAGAGAATGCTTGCTGACAGCCGTGGTGGGCAGTACTCGCCGAGTTTAGATACCAGCGAAAAAGAACAGAAGTTGATTGAGCAGTTCCGTCGCGCCGGAGATTTGCAGCCTGATGTTGTGCGGGCGATTCTTAACAACGACCTGAACGGTGCACTCAACATCCTTGCCAAACGTCTTGGCGGGTTTTATGGCGAGCTTGCTACAAAGCTCGCGTCGCTCAATCTTCAGACTTCTATTGCTTTTAATAACGGTGCAGATGTAGCTAACCGCGCAATTTTGGCTACTGTTGGCCCTCAACTACAGCGGATTACTTCCTATATCCGAATAGCTGATCCTGACCTTTATAAACGTCGTTTTGAAGGGTTTGAAAACCCCGAGAATATGGTGAGCGCTTCTATAGGCATAACTGTATTACAAACACAAAATAAGCATCCTGCTATTGCTATTGAGATAGAAGACGCGTATCAAGCATATAAAAAATACATGGTGGTGGCTACCGCTCCCGGTGCGTATTTAAACATGTTTGATACCATCACTCTCAATACCAAACAAATAGAGGGTATAGGCAACCGAGTATTTTTGCACGAGGTTGTCCACGCTGCGACGGTATCTATTCTCCGTGCCGATCCTAGCCAACTAACAAAAGAACAACTAGCTGCGCGTGAGGAGATAGAGAAGCTCTACAAATTAGCGCAGCGTAACCTCAAGGTTGGTGAATACGGGCTAACCAATAAGTTTGAATTCCTCGCCGAGTTGTTTACGAACGACGATTTTCGTAAGCTGCTAAAAGCTATTCCGTACCCTCCGGCAAGTACAAACATACTATCTCGATTCTTCAACGCGATCCTACGTTTGGTCGGCGCCGACAACTTGGCTAGTCGCGCAATGGTTGAAGCGGAAAAGTTGTTTACTTCGGCACGGTACCAAGCAACTAAACCGATGGGACCGTTGTTTGCACAAGCTCCCAAGAAACGAAGGGTGCGCGGGCCTATTTCTACGCCAGATACATACCGTACGGCAGAGACCCAACAGAACACATTTAACCAAATGCTCAAAGATGCCTACAACGGGCGTATGTCATGGGCAGATGCTGCAAAAATTATTGGTCCTACTATATGGGATTCTAGTAACACACTACTACGCAAGGCAACGCTGCCGGTGCTAAACCTAACGCAGCTTGAAGATTTAACTCGTACGAAGTTTACGCAGATCACTGGCGCGTTGAAGATTATCCGTGACATGGTAGCTTCCCGCGCCAAGAAGATGAATACCGCATCGGAAATTATGCGGGACTGGACTAAGGCACAAAAGAAAAACTTTGCACAGTCGCAGTTGATGGGGCGCATCATGATGGAGGCGACGATCCGTGGAATCGACCCGGACACAGCCCCTGCCGGTGCGCTTAACAAACCGCTTCAGGATGCTTGGAATACTTTAGATAACGACTTTAAGATAATCTACCGACGTGTTCGTGACTTCTACGCTAACTCCGTCAATGAGATGGTGCGTGAGATGAAGCGTAGGGCGTTGGCTAACCCAGACCCTGAGAAACGAAAAAGCGCGTTACGAAAAATCGATGAGCAATTTGGCCCAGATAAGTTAATTAAGCCGTATTTCCCATTGCGTCGCTTTGGACAATATTTCTATCAGGTCGGCGAAAAGAACTTTAAAGAGTTTTATGAGTTTGAAGATCCGTTTACTCGCGACGCTGCTATGCGTAAACGGATTAAAGATTTGTCAGCGGGCAATGAACAACAACGCAAATTGGCTGCGTCAGTCCAAAAAGGCAACGGTATATCCGAACTTTATGGGAAAAATATAAGTACAACGCAAGCACTTAAAGATGTAGAAGAGTTAGTTGATAACATCTCTGCGACAGATGTTGCCGATTTGAAAGGCCAATTGAAGGACAGTCTGAACCAACTTATCTACATTCTGCTACCACAACAGAGTGTGCGTAAGATGTTCATCAACCGTAAATCTATTCAGGGTGCTAGTGCCGACATGCTACGTGTGTTTGCTACCACGGCGGTACACAGTGCCTATCAGCAATCTCGGTTTATGTATTCTGAAAAGTTTTTGCTGAACTTAAACAATGCTAGAGATGAAATAATTAATGCCCAAAAAATGGGCATGTTAAGCATCGACGACGCCGCAATGTATAAGGACTTTATACTTGAAGTCGAGCAGCGGGTGCCAACAATCATGAGTAACGAGGACACCAGCATGACCGCACAGGTGGCTGGCAAGGCTTCTGAACTCACGTTCTACTACATGCTCTCGGCACCGTTTACAGCAATGCTCAACACTATCGGTGCGGTACAGTTGGCTATGCCCTACATCGGTGGGTCGTACGGCTACGTCCGTGCAAATGCTTTGCTAACCAAGAACATGGGGCGGTATCTTTCTACATCACCTACCCGAACAATTAATCCTTTAGCAAAGGGCGACTTTGCGCAAGTCAGTTTCCCATCGATTGCAGAAGGCGGTAAGTTGCCGCCATTGCTACAAAAAGCCGCCGATAGATTTATTACTGACGGTGTAATTGACATCTCACTAACGAATGACATCTTTGAGCTTGGCGAACGTCCATCGGCGTTATACACAGGCACCGCTGCTACGGTTAAAAAAGTGATGTCAGGGTTGTTCCATCAGTCAGAACGGATGAACCGTGAGATTGTGCTACTTACAACCTTCGAACTTGCCTACGAAAAATTCTTAAATGACTATCAACGTCAGCCGGGCATGGAAGGTTTGCGTGGCGTCTACTTGCGCGATGCGCAGAACAACAAGATAAAGAACACCCCAGAACAAGCGTTCAATCTTGCTATTGAAGAAGCTACAAGAGTTACGTCTACTTCGTTAGGTGATTATTCACGCCAAACAAAGGGTCGGATATTTGCCAACCCAATAATGAACTTGCTGTTGAAGTTCAAGCAATACCCGATTCTTGCGATGTACTCAATAATGCGTAATTTCCACGTCGGTATAGTTGCTCCATTCAAGAAAGCCGAGATCGATCAGTATCGCGCCCTGCTGGAACAGGAACTAAAGAACGACCCGAACAAAGATAAAATTATTGCTCAACGCCTGCAAGAAGTAGAAGCACAACGTAAAGCGCTTGAGAAAGAAGGTCGGCGTCGATTAGCCGGTATCCTCGGCGTTACTACGATACTTGGTGGAATTGCAGCATCTCCCTTCTTCTCGTTGGTTGTCGGCAACCTAGTCAAGATGTTTGCAGATGACGATGATGACGAATACTTCGATTGGGAAAACTGGTTCTACAACTACATGGAAGGCGAGTTTGGCGGCTATCTCGGTGGCATGCTTGCCAATGCTGGTATAGAACCAAAAACCGCAGAAAAGGTTGGGCGTAAAACTGCTGAAGCTGTTTCTCGTGGTTTACCTGCTGCTATGGGTGCGGCTGTAGCCGACCGTGTCAGCCTTGATCCTAAAGCCCTACTGTGGCGCGATGGTCGGTATTCGCCTGATGCGCGGGAAAACTTCATCGAGTCCCTTATCGCCAATGCTGGCCCAGTTGTAGGGTTGGGGCTTAACTTTGTGGATGCCTACCAACTTGCCAAAGAAGGACAGTATGCTCGTGCGGTAGAGAAAGCAGTACCCGCAATTATTGCTAAACCAGCGTCGGCGGTACGCATGGCTGGAGAAGGTGCCACCACTAAGAAGGGTGATGTGCTGATAGATGACTTCACGGCAACCGAACTAGCCATGCAGTCGATTGGCTTGCAGCCTGAACGACTTGCGCAGAAACAAAAAGCCGCTATCGCCATGAAGCAAAAAGAACAAAAGATTCTGGATGCGCGTGAAGCTATTATGGACAGGCTGTGGATGGAGCGGGATAACCCTGATGGCTACGAAGCCGCGATGGAAAGGGCGCTTGAATTTAACAACAAGCGCAAAGACCCGAAGATGCTCATTACACCTAAGAAAATTAGAGAGTCGTTTGAAAAGCGGGCGCAACTCAAAGCCGAGGCCGAAGCTCTAGGCGCCAAGATCGATAAGCGCCTACGTAGCGAATTGCTGGATATGGGTGAGTTTGCGGACGACGAATAAAAAACCCCCGACGCGAAGGGGAGATACGCCGGGGGCAACCAACAGCTAGGAGAAAGCAACACAGAAATGCGCTGCCGGTCTGATATTACTACCGAACCCTCCAAATTCGCAAGCCCCGTATCCCATCCTCAATTACTAATTTTATTGCTACCCTAAACCCTAGTCGGCGTGTTAACTTTCTAACATCTTCACGCGCTTGCTGTGCGTGGATGCAAGGGATAAAAAAGGAAGCCCCAACCGCGAACTTCCTCCAATTCACGTTGTAAGTTATCCCATCAACTACCATCGGTGCCGGTGGCTATCGCCTCGTCGTTCTGTACTTCTTCTTGTTCGGCATTAGCAGCGCTGATGTACATGTCAGGGTCAAGGAAGTCACCGCGAGAGCAGTCAAAGACGTAAACATCCACCGGCGGCGTGCTGGAGAGCTTGGTTCCTTTTGCCATTCGTTTTTTAACTGTGCCAACATATACACCCTCGGCAGTCAAAGCGTTAAGAACGTCCTTTAACGTAATCTGATTCTTCGAGCAGTACTCCCTGAACTTTTTAGAAATGATGAACAGCTTCTGGGTGTCCGGCTCCATACGTATAATCAGTTCTCCTCGCGGTTCTAAGATTGGTAACAGTTCGACTCCGGTGCGTTTATCTACCTCATCGTTGATTACCAAAGTGTTTTGACGCTGTTCATTCCAGAACTCGCCGATTACACTGGCGTAGGATGATGCGGGCGGTTTAATCTCCTGACGCATCTGGTTGAACTCTTTAACCATCCACTTGAACACGCGGCCTACGTCAATATCAATCAGGCCAAGCCTACGTGCAAACATAGCACCGGCGATGTTGCAAGCTGCTACCCCCGACCAGAACCGCTCTCGGCTAGTGAAGCCGATCTTGCGATCAATCAGAAGCTGGATGTCTTTAACTTCCCTAATACGCTCCTCAAGATTGCACACCAAGTCACGAAGGTAGATACGCCCTGCATGCCCGTAGTTGGAATATAGCTTAGGGTAAATCTCGTCAGCTTCTTCTTTGGTCAGCAGCTTGGTGTCAGGGATAGTGTACTCAATTACCCGCATAAGCTCACCATCAGCGGTTGCCTTTAGTGATTTGAGTTTATCTACCGCCGAAGCGTTCGATGAGCACAGTAGTATTGTTTCCCATCTGGCAAAATTATTACGTTCGGCGTTCTCGTTGGATTTCATCCGTCCACGTCCTCGGCCTTGAGAAGCGGCATAGGCAAAGTCGGAGAAGTCATCCGGTGTCATCTTGGTAAGCTCGTCACACCCAAGACAGAGATTGTTCATGACACCAAGCCGGTGCAGTTTTACGTTCAAGGTGTCCCGCTGAATTAGCATTACATCTTCAGGGTGCCCATAAATACTGTGCATGGCTTTGATCGCCGTTGTTTTACCAGTACCGGATTGATTGTTAATCATATTGACCAACGCGCCTTTTAGCTTCAAGTGCTTCATCAGCGGTGCGCCGAATCCACAGAAAAAGCCAAACGCCATAGGCTCAAATCCCGGTAGATTGTACGTATTGATAACGCTCTTCCATTCTTCTAACGATCCAACTGGCGCAAAATAGTCTGCTAGTTGTGAGGTGTAGCTAGATGGCGGGCTATAACGATCCCCATCGGCGCAGATTTCCGTGTCTCCCACAACGAATGATCTACTTTGGTCAGTCCATCCGAACTGAGTACGCATAATGTCGGCTCCTTCTCTGTACTGTAGTTCTTTCGCAAATCTAACTATGTACGCCATGATTGCATCCATCTGCTTCTTCATAGCGATGATGCCGTACCAAGCTAACTTGTCTCTTAGTTTTTCTGTACCAAGCAAGTCAACAGCGGGTAGGGCAAACTCTTTAACTCCATCCTTCGGGGTATGCAGTCGCATCCAGACAACTTCCCCATGCTGCGGGTCTTTCATCCGCTTAACTACGTAGAGGTCATGCTCGTAGACCAGCACCGCGTCCTCATCTTCCTCATCTTCAGACTTGCGGTACACCCCACCAGTTTTGCCACGGAAGTATGGGAACGGATACTCCGGCACGGTGTATGTCACCGGCTTGATCGCGTCGGCTGTAGTGAACTCGATGACGTTATCTTCTGGAGATGCCTCGGCTATCTCATGCCCAAGAACGATTGGGGACGTGATCTTGCCTTTGTTTGGGCAGTTGTCGCAACCGCCGGGGTTGATCTTCTCAAACGCTTCGCAGGTGTAGGGACCCTTTATCTTTGAAGCTTTCTCTATCGTGGCATTAGCTGAGTATTCTGGATGCTTGCTAGATATATCATGTATGGCTGTTTCCATATCCACGCAGTGAGCAGCGATAGATAAGGCGGCCCGCCAGCGAGGTTCTTCTAATGTCTCTTGGTTCTGTACCGCCGAGAGTATCTGCGGACAGCCCTTGTCGTTCTCCGACTTCATCATGATGGTGGTAAACCGAGATTGCTTGTTACCCATCAGAGACTTAGTCAGTTCATTGACGTTGGAAGCCACATAGTCCGGCACTTCTTCAATAGCGCCGAATACAGCTTTGAACTCTTCGTAAGATATAGCCGTGCCGCTAAACACAAGCTCCACCTTTATAGGCGGATCGCCCTTCATGTTCAGCGTATCCGGTATGCGCAGGATAGATGCAGCGTCAGCGGTACGTGATGGGTCGGCATGCAACCCCCGCTCATGGCAGACAACCTTTACTCTTTCGGCTACCGCCTTCCACTCTGGTCGCGTAACTGGCTCCGTCAAAGGCCAGTAAACGTGGATACCACGTCCAGAATCAACTACGGAGGGAAGGGGCAGTCCTAAGTCAGCACAGAAATGTTTAATGGCTTTAACACCATCAACCTGTGATGCGTAGGGCTTACCTTCCCCGCAGTCGATGTCTAGCCAGAACGCCTTGATGTTCTTTACGTTGTCGGTGGTGCGAGTGCTATTCGTCTCGTACTTCGAGCAAGCAAAATAAACATCGTAGTTCTTTGCTAGTAAATCATCTGCTTCATGCTCAACTTCCTCCAGAGTCTGCACAAAGACTTGCTTCGGCATTCCGGTCTTTTTGAGACCAACTACGCAGTACCATCCCTCATCAGAGAGGACTGCTGACAATAAGCTTGTGTTCGCCATTTCTGTCGCCGGTGCCGATGTTATAGGGAGAACTTAGCCCGCTTCAGCATGCTCCAGATTTTTTCAGCGTTAGATTTGCGGGGTTGCCACTCACCTACGAACCACTTGTAGATGGTCATCCGACTAACGGAGAAGTACTCTGCTACATCTGAAACGGGTATTTCTTTTGTGATACAGAATCGCCCCAGCGCAACACCGGGGCTTTTTGTGTCAGCAGCTAAGTTCGCTTTTACGATTCTCGAAGCATAACCACGGTTATCCATGATTAATCATCGGTTGACCAACTATTGATTACGTCGGCGAAGTCTTTCTTCGATGTAGGTTCCGTATTCTTTTTTGCAGTACGCTTAGTCGGTTCTGAAGGCTCGGCCTCTTGAACAGCCTCTTTAACCTGCGGCGCCTTCTTCTTAGCTCCATCCAGCGTTGCAGGAGTCTGCGTAATAGCTGCCTTAGCCGCCGCTGAGTCACCCCTCTCACGTGCAACCTCCCATTCCTCGCGAGTCAAGAAACGCACGGGCTTAAACGTCAACTTAGGCGTATCGGAGTCGGAGTCCAAACGCATCTCAGTTACGAGAGTGTTAATGTTTTTACCCTGCGAACCAACATACTTAGCGTACTGTTGGAAAGGCATTTTGTCTACATCCCCACGACCAAAGATAGACGTTGCAGCCAGTGATAACTGATAGACATCTCCCTTAATATCATCGGCAAGCAAAACAGCTAGACGCTGCTGGAATCGGCATGCGCGTGAATCACCCTGACCCGAACCTTTGATGTTCTGTGGGCAACCTTCGCACGTACTGTGCTGCGGAGCCTCGATGCTGACGTCTGGCTTTTCACCATCGTTTGACCAGCAATCTGGTGGCGCTGCTTCTCCCGGAGTGTACTTACCTTGATAGTACTGACGTGCAATCTGACGACCACCGTTAACGATTACAACGTGCATCGCACGGTTCTCATTCTTTGCAACTTCTTCGCCCGACACCATCAGACGGAACACACCGCCTCGAATGGAGATACGCTTGACTGATGTATTACCAGCAAGTGATTTAGTCAGGTCATCGAGTTCGACTTCCTTGAGATAGTCGGGCAGATTGTTTGATTGGAACAAAGTAATGTCGCTCATTGTTTTCTCCTGATTACTTACGACGGATTGTGATTTCGTATTCACTATCAATGTTCAGTCCCGGTGGATGTGCATCGGGATTGTTCTCCATGAATTCCTTCATGTTCATTTGGTGAATACGTTTTTCCAATAGCTCCATAGCACCGTGTTCTCGCATGAACCCATAAAAACTTTCCCAGTCGTTAGTCCAGTAACGGTTCTTAATGGTGCGATACGCTGTGGCATTAGAGGTTGAAAAACTTGTGACGCCCGTGTCTTTCGAGATGTCCAACAGCTTGTGTTTAAGCACAGCCATTTGTTCATCCAGCGCAGCGACTTCGGCTTTGTATTTACTAGTGAGGGCGTCTTTGGTATCGCGAATACGTATATACGTATCGACAATAGTATTGATAGGAATGTCTGTAGACATCGCGTTCTCCTTTTGTTGGAATTCTTATGTTACCACCATTCTTGACTCTGTCAAGAATTATTCGTTCAATTCATTTCGATAGAGGTCGATGATCTTGGTGTGGACGTCCAGTTTGTTTTGCAGCGCGGCATATAGTTTTGCCTCGACTGGACTACCTTCGATATGCACTACAGTAACAGGGTTCTTCTGCCCTTGTCTATGAACACGTGCGTTTGCTTGTAGATAATATTCAATGGAAGTTATTGGCGCATACCAAATGACAACATTCGCAGCGGTAAGTGTTACGCCGTGAGCCGCAGCTTGTGGTTGGATGAGCAGCACTCGCGGATCTTTTTCTTCTTGGAAACGTCTAAATATGTCAGTACGTTTCGTTACAGAAACTTCTCCGTTAATAACGTCGCAAGAAACATTGTTCTTTGTTAGAAAATCTTTAAGAAGCCCGATAGTGTGCGTAAATGGTATGAATACTAATACCTTGTTCGTAGCTTCTTCGATAACTTCCAAGATGACATCAAGTCGATTCGACACATCGAACTCGATAACATTTTGATTATCTGTGTACACAGCTCCGCAAGCAATCTGTAGTAGCTTAGTAAGATTAGAAGCCGCGTTAACTGCTGAGACATCTTCTCCCGCTGCTTGTATCAGCATGTCTTTCTTTAGCTGCTTGTAGTACTTCAACTGCTGCGCTGTCATAGGCGCAAAGCGCGATACGTGCGTGACATCCGGCAAATCAAGACACTCGGCCTTTGTGTAGCGGATCGCTGGCTGCAATAGTTTATGCACCGTCTGATCTGCGCTAGGCTTGGGTATCCACTTGAACCGTGTCAACTGTTGCATTACTGAATCTCTGTACGCACTAAAAAGTGTCGGGGCGCGGGCGGGTACACACATCTTGGCTAAGCCGTAAGCATCTAGCGGTGATTGTGCTGCTGGCGTACCAGTCATCATCCAAAGCCACGTCTTGCTACCCATGCAATCTTTCAATGCTTTGAACCGCTTGGTACGATGGTTTTTGTATGCGTTTGCTTCGTCAACTATTATCAAATCAAAGCCACCGTTTTTGACTTCGTCTTTGACAATATCCAACCCATCAAAATTTATAACAACGTACTCGGCACCGCTGTTGATGATCGCTTTTCTCTTAGAACGGTCACCGTAAGCAATATCGACGCTTCTGTGAATCGCAAACTTAAACAGGTCTGCTTGCCATGCCGACTGCATGATCGACAACGGGCAGATAATAAGTACGCGATTGATAGCCCCTTGCGTCAGCAAGTAGTCCGACGCCCAGATAGCTGATGCAGTCTTGCCAGTACCCTGCTCGTTAAAGCAAAAAGCTCGTTGGTTGACAGTGAGAAATGACGCTGTGTCTTTCTGGTGCGTCATGGGTCTGTACAATCCGGGCCAGTCGTAGTCCCGCAGAATAGGTGAAGGCACTTTGCGAACCCCCACCTTACTCAACGTCTGCGCTTCCTCTAATCCCCAGAACACTACTACTTCGCTGACATCTCCCCGCTTTGCTACAGCCTTGCTTTTCTTGATTGTCTCCGTGATTCGGCTAGGCCACTTTGTCCGTACTACTAGCAGTTTGTCGTCAACGATGCGCATTATTTTGGTTCGTGGTTTGACTTGCGGGGATACGATCTGTTGTCACTTGCAGCTTTGACTCGCAGATTACTCTTGGTCGTTTTGCCACCTTTGGATAGCGGGGTCTTATGGTCTACATCTTTTCCATCACCCTTCTTAACTTGCCCCGCTTCCATCATGATGCGCCTAGCCTTATTACGTTCGGCGCGTTTCTTTTTTACCTTCTCGGTGCCATCGTACTGCTCGTACTCTTTTTCATACGGACGTGGTTTATTGACGTAGGGCATGATTGTCTCCTCGGTTACCTCTAATAAGCTCTCTCATTTCGTCATACGCGGCTTTGCTTTGTTCGTGCGTATTAGCCAACATCATGTTCCGTGCAGCCTCAAAAACTTTACCTAATTCACGAAGTGTCTTTGCTGCTTCCAAGTCGATTTCAGTACGTGGCATTTCTTCCAAAGCGTTAGCCAGCCTTTCTATGTTGCGTGGTGTCATTTGCCCTCCTCTTAATTGGTGCTCGTCTCGAAACTACATCTTCCAGAGCATCAATAATGGCGGCAGTTTCACGATCAAGCAAGTGCATTTGCTTTTTCCATTTCGCCAGTGCTACTTGCATTTCGTGCAACAGTTGAGACTTCAAATCATCATCAGAAAGAACATCTGCTGTCAGGCGATACCCACCACCCGCGTATTGATCTGGTGCCAAACTTACAAACGCTCTGATCTGAACGTCCGGTGCTTTATCAATCGTGACAGTGCACTTCTGGATAAGCTGACGTGCTTGCATCTTACGGAATGACTCTGCGGCTTTTGTGTCATCCCATTGGAAATGCTTGTGCAAAATACAGTTGGGATCACGAGCTGCATCCAGCACCGTATCAACCATCAGCATGCCGCCGTTTTGTTTTGCCAATCGTTCTAGGAACTTGCGTTCTGCTTTCATTGTTTCAGTCATTGTTTTCTCCTAAGTTAATTTACCTGCGAAACCTTACCTATCCAAACCGTGCGACATCTCACCTGCGTCACCCCACCTGCCTGACCCAACCTGATCTTTACGTGCCAGACCACTACATACCTGCCGTACCCAAACAATCCGTACGCAGCGCCACCCCACCTAGCCTGCATAACCAGACCTTACGAAACCGCACCGCACCACACCTAGCGCCGCCTTACCTGCCATACCTCACCCGACCTCGTCGAACCGTACGCTGCCTTACCTGCCTTACCGTAGTGAGCCAAACCGCATTGCGCCGCACCATACCCCGACAAACCTCGCCTGAGCTGACCTGCCTTACTGCACCGGACTCGACCCCACCCAGACGCACCACACCACACCTGCCTTACTTTGCCGAGCTGAACCGAACCATGACGGGCCTGACCGTCCCCTGCGGGAACATACCTGCCTTACCGATCCATACCGCACCAAACACGAACTGTCCTAGCCCAGCCATACCTGCCTGACCGGAACAAACCGCAACGTGCCTGATCGAGCGTTGCCCAACCTGCCTTTCCATACCCCAACTCACCCCACCGTACCAAACCGCGCAACGCCAAACCGAGCCGGGTCATTCCACACCTGCCTTACTACACCGTACCCCGCCCAACCGGGCGTTACCCGACCACACCACACCTTGCCCGACCGAGCCTGACCTGCCTTACCTATCCCCACCAAACCGGGACCTACCAAACGCTTCCTGACCTGCCGTACCGAACCGCATCGCACCTAACCCGACGCGGTCGGGACGAACCTTACCTGCCTAGTTACTTAATGCTGAATTTCTTCGTGACTTCCTTCTGACGATCATTCGGCACCACCTCGAATGTACCAAAGCCACAGCCAGCGGATGACTTGGAATCAGGACGACCTTCGCACAGACCTACTTGCCCACCCACACGTGCGATCAGGTTGTACACATCCTGCACATTGAATTGATCTGCATCAAATCGAACGCGTAACTTGATAGCCCAATCGCGATACATCGGGCGACTGCGTACATCCACGACACCTGTTGCATTACGAGTGTGTGCAGTAAAAGTTTCGCTCTTGCCGTACACGCGCACTAGTGGAATACCGTCTTGCAGATCCCAACCATCAGCTTCGACAAATACTGAGAGCTTTGCTAGTGTCATCTTGAATCCGACCAAGCGACAAGCACTAATCATCCCTGCGCGAAACGCGGCAGCGTTTATCCCTTCCCAACCTTCGCTAGAACGATAACGAGCGTCCTCGGCTTCTTTGTCGTAGTCACGAGCGTTACGCTCTTTCTTGCTCTTGGCGCTACTACCCTCTGCCATTTTTGCCATGAGTTCAGCTTTCTTGCTGAATCGTGCAACCACAAGTGGCGCGGTGCCCTGTAACAGCACCTCAACGGTATTGAACTTTGGTGCGGAAATAACGACTGCGGTTTCTTTGACTTTCATATCCATGATATTTCTCCTAGTTTAAAATTACTACCAACGTGCCTCACCGTACTCTTCGATATTTGGCACTTTCTTTTGTGGTTTCGGCTGTGTTATCAGCTTCCACCCATCTTGCATAAATCGCTGCGCTGATTCTTTATCCCAGAACTTACGCAGCAACACATCATCTTCGTCGTAGACAAGGTACCTCATACACGAAGAATGAATCCAAGAACTTTAGATAAAAACGAATGCTGGTCATCCCTATACCCAAGCAACAGACTTTGCATAAAACGCTCTTCAGGTGTCCACTCTTCTTCTTTGAATCTTGGAGCGTAGAACTGTCCAATCTTCGGTGGATCTTCCTTAATGAATTTACCGTCACGTAGCATGGCAACCTCCCAACTAGTATTGGCTTTTCCCGTTGTGTTCACAGTCTACGACTGCACAAAATTTACGACAAGTAAAATTAGGTTTTGGATTCCAAACATTTTTAGTCATAGCGACCTCCAATTGTCGAGCATGATCTATCCATTTAATCCACGCCTCTGGCTGCCCATCACTCTGATACATTTTCGGCACTAAGTCCTGCGCTACCAAAAACAATAATCCCGCTTTGATAGTTTTAATTTCTGGAAAGTGCTTGAATGTTAGTAGTGCTAACAACTCTAATTGTTTTGTATCAGCGTATTCACTCTTCTTGCTTGTTTTATAATCGATGATTCTTGCGGTGTCGCCATTGATTACTAGCAAATCAACTATCCCTCGCACCCAGACCTCGGGGTCATCAAAGTTGCACGGAGTGAAGTCTTTCTTCAAACCCATTTCATATTCGCATAGCTTTTCTCCTTTTAAATTTCTCATAGCCGCAAGCTGCGGAAGAAACTGCTCAAACTTAGGTGGTAAATCTTTACCGTCACGAATGAACTCCTCAGCCGCTTTGTGTACCGCGCTACCATATAGCAGGTGTTCTTGCGGTGGCTCCTTGATGTCTTTGAGTATGCGCAGCCTGTAATACTTTCGAGGGCATTGCAGAAACAACGACATGCTGGAGTACGACCATGTGTAGTTCATTTATCTTCCTTTGCTATGTCAGGCATTTTTTCTCCTGCTTTATCAGCGTCCCGCATACAACACAATGGTCATACAAACCTACGCTTTTCTCTTCCCACTGCGTCCTGAATGGGTGTTTACACAACCTGCACAACCATGCAACAGGCATAAATAAATACCAAATTACCGCCGCCAAAAAATCGCTCATGTGTTCTTCTCCTTTTTGTAGGCCTCATGTGCTTCTTGCGCTGTATTAAAAACACCAAGATATTTAATGATGCCATTGCGTTTTATTTGAGAACGCCATTTGTTTCTGTATGGTGATGCGCCAATCAATCCAGATTTGCTATCCATTCTTGCTTTATGTCTATTGCACTGATTTACATGATTGCAAACATCGCGCAAATTATTTAATTTATTGTTTGATGGATCTCCATCAATGTGGTCAATCATTTCTTTGGGCCACGATCCGTGCGTAAGTAGCCATGCAAGGCGATGGCCTTTGTAAAATTTGCTTTTGTACATAACCAAAATGTATCCACGATTGAATGTTCCAGCCCGCTTGCCGCGCACAGATTTGTGGGCAGCGTCTGTCCAAAACAATAATCCAGTATCCGGTTCGTATCGGAGCATTTGTTTAAGTTCGTTCTCAATATTCATTTTTGTCTTTCAGCTTGGCTTCGACTGCGCGATAGATGTCGTTTGTTGAATACGCCCCCATGCCTTTGCACTTTATGTCGTAATGTATTTTTTCAATGTCCTCATCCGTCAGGGTTTGCCATTCGCGCTGTGGTGTTTTGGCGTTTTTCATTTCACGCAGAACTTGCTTCTCTGTTCTCCCACAACTACCGTCACGCGAAGGTTTGAATATCGCATAGCCACATGGCTGACCAAGCGTCTGCGGGTCGCCGTTGTCAAGATTTGTTGGATACGGATTATCAAAAGCCCAATACTCCGGCCTACCATCTACAAAGTTTTTCCATAGCCATAGTTTTCGCTCAGGCTGCTGTGGTGGGGCGGTGTAGAGAAATGTTTTGTCAGGAACTTGCTTGCCAAACAACCAGCAAATATTTCCTCGCTCGTTGTAATCTACTTGTGCCACCGGCTCCTGCTCTGGCTGCGCGAGTCGAGCGCGGAGGGCTTCCATCACATGATCGATTTCGGCTGGTAACGGTATGCCTGTCGGCGGTAGGCTGCATTGGTTTATGTCGTCTAGCAAATCCAACGCTTGCTGCATTAGCTCTCTGTCAGTCATGGCGCACCGCCGCCTTCACACCGACAATTCCTTGCGTAGCCTTCCAACGCATCCAACGCTTGCTGCATCAGTTCTCGGTCAGTCATACTTCCTCCCGAATCACGGCTTTCAAGATCAGCGGGTTCTTTGGGTTAATCGGAATCACGCCAATGTGCGGGTCTAGCCACTCCTTAAATTCAATCTCTACCTCGCGGACTCTGATCGTCTTTAGGTCACTTGCTGTTAGCGTGACTACGTTAGGCTTCTGGTATTGGTTATGGTCTCCGCTCATGGCGCACCTCTTTCTTTACATACATAGTTTGGGTATGGCTGTAACCACCCGATTTTACCCGTTGTGTGCCACACATAAAAATAACCGTCTTCCACCAACACACCCCCTCTTTCTTCGCAGCTAGGGGCGCAGCCAACTAGCAAAAAACAAAGAGCAAGGCATTTCATGGCGCACCTCTCTCGCGGATCATTAAGGCTGCTACTACGCCTTGATTGTGCCATTCGCCATGCAGCCATTCTTGGACAACTTTGACGCATTCTTCACGTTCATGCTCCGCTACCAGCTTGGCAAAGGCTTCTAGGCTGCGCCATTGGTTTTCGGTAGCGCCCCAATTAGGCGGCATAATGGCGGCTTCCTGCGCCCATTTAACAATGTCATCTCTAGTCATTGTTCTCTCCTACTGGCTCATACGTCATCTCAAATATGTCCGGCTTGCATGGGTAGTGTTCGCCCTGCACTCCTGTGATGATCCAGTCGCCGGGGCACACAATATGCCCGCCTTCTAGCGTGTCGATCCAGCCGTGGTTGTGCATGATCTGAGTGCAATGCTTGCATGGCGTTTCTCCGGGAACGTACGGGTTACGGTAATAACGAACGATGTCACCTTCCCATTGGTTCTCGCGTCGTTCTGCTGCAGTAAATGTACGCAAGGTAGTGTTATCAAACCCCGTATGGTCTTTGCTGTAATCAAGCGGGTGATCGCCGTTTTTAAACCAACGAGCTGCTTCAATCACTACAGGCTTTTTACGAAACTTCATTGTTCTTCTCCTTGTGGTTTATCTTTATGGCAGTTGATTTGCGTTACCGCTTGCGGTGCTGACGGATAAACGTGTTGCCGCTGATCAATCGTCAAATCGTTTGTGTAGCGCAAGGCTCGAACAATTGCAGGGGTCAACGCCGTGAACTGTTTAGGGTTCGGCTCATCTGGGCAGATAGTGATTGTGTAAGGTAATTTAGCCATGATTCTTCTCCTTTGTTGAGGGCCATTGCCCAATGAGCTTGTACATCTCCTCTAATTCTTTATCCCATGGAATGAATGCGCGTTCAGAATCGTTCATCCCCCATTCTTTATCGCAGCGAGTACAACCAACCTTGCGTGACGTAGGGCTTAACGTCATCAGCACTACGTATCTGTGGTTAAACAAAGCGCATAACAGCCGTTCAATCATTGTTCTCTCCTTGCGCGGATAGCGGCGGCTGCTTCCAAATACGTCTTTGCATTAAATGCAATCTGCGCACAAGCCTCATTCTCATCCTTGCGACCTGCTTCGTAGGCTAGGGCTACAGCTTCATTAAATTCCCTCATATCCCAAGCTCCAAAGCCAAAGCCGTCAGGTAAATACCCCGCTTCCCGCGCCCATGCGATGACTTGCTCTTGTGTTGGTTTCATGGCGCACCTCTCTCGCGGATATTGTGTGCAGCTTCAAGATACGTCTTTGCGTTAAAGGCAATCTGCGCGCACTCCTCGCGTTCCGCTGCTGCGACTAGCTTGGCAAAGCGTTCAACAATATCTGTTTGTATATGCCATCCATCTCCTTCAAGAATTTCTCCTTCAGGGTCTATGTAAAAACCAGCCTCCCGCGCCATGCGAATAATGTCATCTCTGTTCATCCTTTCCATTTCGTCGCTCCTCCGTAGCTAGTGCCAACCTTTACTTCACAATTAAGCGGTAGCGTCTGCGCCCAACTCGGCCTCCATTGCATGCAATCTTGTACGTATCTCGCTGCCTCATCTGCCTCGGTTTCAGGGGCTATGCAAGCAACAGCATCATGAACAGTCAGAACCACTTTGTACCGCTGTGCAATCTTCAGCATCTGCTCACCAATCACGCACCGTGCCAATCCCTGACATATATTCTCAACCGCTTTACCACCGTAAATCTTGGCAACACCTTTGCGCGTGTCGTAAACAACCTCGGGGTTATGGGGGAAAACGTCTGCTGTCTGTCCATTAAACCGAATCCCCGGATACTTTTGTGGTATCCCGCTAGGCATATCAAATCCAACCCCCGGTATGAAGTACACCGCTTGATCCTGTACGCCAAACTGAGCGGCTTTCAAATCTCCCCCCGCCAGAGTATGCAAACAGTTATTCGCTTCGTCCCATAGTTTTGGTATATGGGGAAAGCCAGTTCGATAGGTATGCAAAATCTTCTTGCAGAACTCAATGTCAAGCCACACACCAAACGTCATTAGCTGCATCTGAAACTTCATCGCCCCCATGCCGTACCCTGCGCCAAGAATTGTTGTCTTGCCAACAAAGCGTTCATCGTCCGTTACTTCTTCTGGCAGCTTGCGATAAATCTTGCCCGCCATAATCTTGTAAACGTCCTCGCCCTTCTCAAACGCTTGCACCAAATCTCTCTGTCCTGATAGCCAAGCAACGATCCTCGCCTCGATCTGTGCCGAGTCAGCGTCCACAAGCACGTAGCCCGATGGGGGGCATATCGCCCGTTTCAGGGTGTTCTTATCCTTGCCTCGGCTCGGTAGGTTCTGTAGGTTCAGCTTATCGTCACCACCCCAACGCCCTGTGTGTGCTGCGTAGTAGCGTAGTGGCACTGGCAACTTGCCACGCTTGGCAATATCAATGAACCGCTGTGTCCTCGTTTCCTCCAACGTAGACTTAGTGCCTAACCGCGCCGCCACAAGTGCTTGCACCCGCTCATCTGGGTATTCCGCAAGTGCTTTGAATCCCTCGTCACTCTTGGCTAACGCCAACGTCGACTTGCCTGTAGTAGGGCTTACCTTCATCGGCGGGTCAACACCAAGCTGCTGTAGCCGCTCGGCAAACTTCGGGTTGGACAATAGCGTCTCCCTATCAGCACTGGCCTCGGCGATTAACTTATCCTTACGCTCCACGACCTCATTCAGATGCTGTTCCAATAATGGCAAGTCCAACATCAGCGTAGGCTCGGTGAACATGCGTAGCGTCAAGTCGATTAGCTTCAGTTCTTTCTTAGTGAATCCTTCTTTCAGAATACCGAACAGCTTGTAGGTAATCTCAACGTCGTTAATGCAATAGTTTCCATACTGCACTAGCTGCTCCGGCTTGAAGTGCTTGCGTCGCATCCCCTTCGCCATGACTACTTCAGTGCCTTTAGTGCCTACCGCGTAACGATCTGCAAGTTTTGCCAAGCTGTTCCCAACCTCTACCCCGTCGATAGCACGTGCCATAGACAATGTGTCCAACCAGCCCATCGGTTTGATACCGAAACGCCAAGACATAATTGCTCCATCGAACAGCGTGTTGTGCGCTAGAACCAAAGACTCTGACCAATTAAAAGTATCGAGGAATGATTTGATCTGTTCATGAGAACCAGTACACCAAGTAGTCTCGTCGTCATCAATCTTTACTGCTACTCCAATAACTTCAAAGCGATCATCACGCACGTACTCCTCAGTCGTTAGCTTGGACAAGCTGTACTCTTGGTCGTAGTAAGTCTCGAAATCTAAAGTGATGACGCTCATGTTCTGTCTTGGTAAATTGTCTTGCCGGGTACATAAGAAGGCTTTAGGTTTATAGACTCTCTTGGTTCTTCTTGCATGCCATTAAATATCGTTTCGGCTATCGCAACTTTAAGCCCCTGCCTACGCAGCTTTCGAACGACGGGGGCTAAGGCGACACGCTCCCAAAAATAAAACGTGCCAATGGCATAGATTCGAATCAACTCACGCTTCAACGCATCGTCGCCGTTTTCGAGTTTGTCAATCATTAGCTTGACTTCATCGCAGCTAAGTTCGTACGCAAGTTTTTGGATTATGTTTATCAACGCTTTTCTCCTGTGGGAACGGTCATCGCGGGAGGCGAGTAACTGAGGGGAGGGTTAAATAATACAAATCGTCTATGGTCTCTTCGTTAATTACAAAGGCCAGCCCTCCCGCTGCTTTTATTCTTTCCATCTCGCGCAACTGCAACGCAGTCGGCTTGGCTTTACCTGCTTTGGCTTCTATTGAAAAGAACCTACCACGTGCGCACCCAATAAAATCAGGCACACCGCTGCGACCGTAGCCGCCTGTTGCTGGCATGAAGTAATAGATGCTGTGTTCGTCTAACAGCTTTTTGATAGCTGCTTTGACCTTACCTTCTGGGGTGTACATTCCACTCTCACTACAGTCACAAGTGGACTCAGTATAGAACGGAGAAATGGTGAGCGCAACAGCTTTTTATATTTATTTTCGCTATCGCGTTGGTGGGGAATGATAGATAAAAAAAGGGACAAGATGACATAAAGTCAACTTGTCCCAAAACATTTAAGGAGTCGTTACTACAAGTTAGCAGCAGAGCTAACTGTGTGTGATTATGTCACCACCTGCTAGGTAGTACCAATTGGTATTATTAATGGAGAACTTAGCACCAATAGACTCGGCTGGTTGTTTGTAATCAAGCATGCGCAGCATCGCTAGCTTGGGTTGGTATAGCTCAGGTAGCCCATAAGAATCTGCGTGTCTCGTCACCCTAGAATCATTAGGTAGACTAGTATCAAGATTCACCGCTGTAAGCGTACCGTCGCGTTCTTCCGTAACAATTAGACCGCTGCTTCGTTTGAACTCTGCCCACACAGCACTAACGATTCGCGCAGTGTCGAGTATCTTATCCGCATCCTTGTACTCCAATACCTTCTTGATACGATTGAAGTCAAACGGTTCACCCTTGTGTACGGCAAATGCCATTGCAACCAGATCAACCTCATGGTCATCACCAATGCGTTCGGCGGCACGATTAGCAGAATATCCAATCGATGAGAACTGATTGCCAATCTGAGCCTTACTATTATCGATTATCCCGGTTGCCGTAGACACCCTGCCAAAATGCTTGATCGCAGCGTTCAGCGCTTGCTTCGGGTTTGTTGTTGTCTTGGTATCCTTTGGGTTGATACGGTTGTTAATGTGCGGTGATTTGACGCGATACACCGACTGCTTACCCTGATTGCGATAGTTCTCCCGCTTGACCGAAAGCCTACCGACTTCCTCGTTGCCATTGAACACCGCGAACCTTGTGATCTTCTTGGTGTAATCCTCTCCCTCTACTTCGGAAGGAAACATCTCATAGTCACAAGCCTCGTACGATATGCTAGGCAGTTTGAGAAATATCTTCTCGGCAATGTCTTGCAGTTCGCTAAAGACGGGCATGCCCGACAGCTTCTCTGGTATAACAATGTTCATACGTTTCTCCCTTACCAATTAAACTTAGCTAGGATGGTGTCAACATCCTTCTTCACCTGCTCACGCGCACCGCTATCCTCACGCAGATCGTCAATGTCCATGCCATGAATAGCTTTTGCTAGTTGCGCACGTGCATCCTCCAGCTTCGCATCACGTGTGACGTTGAGTCGGTCGAGTAGCTGCACCATCTGTTGTGCGTTTGACAGTAGCGTAGAATGGAAACGGCTTCTCACGCCATCCTGACCATCTGTCAGTTTGTCGCTCATGTGCTTCAAACACTCATGCAACCTACCCCACACATCACGCATGGCAGATTCCAATCGACTGTTGAAATGCTCGGTGTACTGCTCGGCCAGTTCCTTCTTTGCTTGTTCTGCTATGTCGATACGGAAATCACCAGAAGTGGGAACCGGCAGTACCGCATAGTTGAAGCGGAACTTGTGCGCGATACTCTCAACAGGTGGGTACTCCTCTCGGTCAAACAGATCACCAAGCTGAAACGCAGCGGCTGATATTAGCGTAGGATATTGCTGCAAGAAGTTGGCTACCAACTCCTCGTAGTTCTGCTTGTGCAAATCCATCTGCGACTTGTACCCATTGAAGAAGTGATCGGCAGTCACGACCCGCTGTCCGTTGTCAGACCACGGCAAGCTGTTGAAGTTATTCCATAGCCGCACCTGCGCAGCGTACTTAGTAACAGCTTCGAGTGCCGGACTACCTGCCAGCAAATGCTTGTGGTAATTCCCTGCCTTGACCTTAGTGTTCTTGGCAGAGTCCACCTCCATCGATACCTTCTTGTCCAGTTTCCTAGCAGTCCAGCAAGAGATGTTAAGTTCGACCAGCAACGATGACGTTGCGATCCCGAATGATTCGAATTGCGGCGTTTCCATGTTCATGACTTTCTCCTTAGTATGTTTGTTTTGCCCAGAGCATCGCTTTCTCTACGGCATCGGCTAGCATCTCGCATTGTTCTTCCAGCCATTCTTCAGAGTAGTCCTCAAATGGCTCCCACGGAATATCATCCTCAGAATAAAAGTGTCCCCAAGCTACACCCTCTGCGTACTTCCGTATTGCGCTCTTGGTTTCCATATCTCACCCCACATAAACAGACTGCCCATACTTCGGCACAAAGTTCTTATTGCCTACCACGCACCACAACACAGGTGCGCTGATGCGGTTCCACTCATGCCACCCATCACCGTAGAACTCACCGTCGGTCAGCATCACCACACACTGCGGCGCGATGCGCTCGGCTTCGAGATAGATCGGCACACACTCTGGTGTAGTACCGCCACCACCTCTCGGCTTGGTTGAACTGATGAGTTGCTCAACCTCGGCCCCGACATAAGTTTCACGGCTTGCTACGTGGCTATCCCAATACAATAGTTCTACTTTCTCAGGCGCCACTTCGTCACAGATCGACTTCACTTCTCCCATGAACTGCGCCAGCATCGACCCGCCAATCGAACCAGACGTATCGACACCCAACACAAACAGTTCTGCCTTCTGTGATATTGCACTCGGCATGATTAAGTCCACGCCCAGATACCTACGGTTCGGTCTGCGCCACGTTGATTGGTCACCACCACGCGTATTGGTTTTGACAAACTCACGTAACGCTTCCTTCCAATCTACCTTCGGGTGCAGCAACTCCTGAATGCCACGCGGTACTTTGCCTTTCATCTTTCCTGCTAGAATTGCACCTTCACGCAACGCGCTGTCAATGTCCTTCTCTAGTTCACTGGCCTCCTCCTCTGACAACTCACGCGCCCCATCCCAATCATGTTCATCAAAGCCTTGACTGTTCTGATTACCCTTGCCGTTCTGTGGTTGGCCTTGACCACCAGCAGGACTTCCTGACCGCTTGTCAGATTGTCCATTACCGTTAGTATCGCCACCGCCGTCGCCCCCTTCCTCCATTTCCTTCTTTAGTAGCGCATACACCTGCTTCGTATCCATGTCGCGATACTTCTCATCGAGCAGACCAAGCAGTTTCCCCTCCTCATCACGCGGCATAGTTACCACCGAACCATTCGGGTCGGAGTCGCGTATCTGCAAGTTGATAACGTAGTCCATCGCTGCGTTCGCAAGCATTGGATTCTCTTTGGCAATGCCTTTCCATACCGACATGTGACGGTACGCTTTGTGCATAGCTTCATGCACAACAACAAACGCGAGTTGCTTGTCATCAAGGGAATCGACAAAGGCGCGACCGTATATAACATCTCTCCCGTTTGTGCAAGCACTTGGGTGCGTATCGCTGATCGATACCTTGCCGATCATGAATATCCCGCTGAACAAGCAAAAGTCGGAATGTTTCATGAGTTGCGCATGTGCGCGTTCAACCCGCTTCTCAGCAGGTATCTTTGCTTTCATTGTAGCCATTGAATCTCTCCCTGTTTAGCACCGCGCTTCGATATAAACCCACGCAGAGTCTTGTTAGCTTCTTCGATAAACGAATCGAGTGGCATTACTTCTTCGTCGTACATCTCTGCTAGCCAAAACAGCAGGGTAGATATGATTACCCCGATGTTCTCCCCGTCGAGTACATCTTCGACCTTGTCGATCAACTGATACGTTTCCTCAATCCGCTCACGGATTTGTTCGTCAGTTACTGGCATGGCATCCTCCTAGAATAAGTACTGGTTATCACGCATCCAATTGATGAACGCGGGGCTGGTCATGAGAATGTTCTTCTTCTCATCATTCTTTACAGTCGTCGTGCAGAACACAGACTGCAACTCTTTCGGCGTGCGCTTCAAGTACTCGAACCACGCGCTGATGTTGCTACGCTCAACTCGCTGAATAGCACCGTACGCCATGATGCACAGCGCCGCCACCTGTGTCGGAACCTTAGTGTTCTTCGGGTCAGCAATCACTTCTTCCCACGTTGGTAGGGAATCAGCCACCTCGACGTAGGCGAGCAAGTCCTTCGCTGCCGAGTCACCAATCGTGCCGCACAACGCTGCCAACATTGCCTCACGAGAGATCAAATGACGCTTCTTTAGTACGTTGCTAGCACGATGACCAGAACGGGGCGAAAAGTAACTCTTCTGTGGTGTCTTTGGATTGAAGATGTACATATTGTCTCGCTGTGTCGGGTCTTTGTAGCTAGCCAGCACGTGTGGATACTGACGCACGAAAGCCAGCATCTCAGGCGCAAACCCTGCCGATGTACCGTACTCGACATACTCTTCCCACGTAGGCTTACGCACAGGAACCACCGTCATGCGGTTCAGCGAGTGGGCTTTCAACATATCGCCTACCCCATCGGTCAGGTTGTTACCAGCAGTGATGACGATTGAGTCCTTGTGCAGCCGCATGCCACCAATCCGACGCTCGTTCAGTAGTGGGTGCAACATGTTCTGTACCGCTTGGCTTGAAGGCTTGGTGAACTCGTCGATGAATACCAAGCATGGTTCTCCAGTATGGAAACCCCAAAGCTCGTTTGGATAGAGAGAAGTTGTCTTTGTCTCATGGTTCGGCATCGGAATACCAATGTCGCCCAGCTCGGTGTTCGGTGTGTCGATGTACACGCCACGATAGCCAGTCTTAGCCACCAGTCGCTCGTACATAGCGGTCTTGCCAATCCCCGGCTCACCCACCAGATGAATAGCGTTCTCGTTGCCAACTGCCAAGATCAGTTGCTCGGCTTGTTGCAGGGATACTTCAACGTCCATACGAATTTCCATGTGATTCTCCTAGTTAAGTTTGTACTTCACGACACCCTGACACCATGTCAGATTGTCTTTGCTTCAAAAGGTAGCGCGTAGCCCACAGACCCGAACTCCACGTACCTGATGTTGTCATCACGCAAGATATCCCCCTGCCCAACCATCTCGGACTTAAACAGCACAGTGCTGTACTGGAACCGACACAGATCGTAGAAAAGCTCTCTTGCTTTTTTAAAATCAGTAAGAAATATGTAAAGCTGTGACCCCCTATCCCAATGGTATAGCGATGAACTCAGCACAAGCTGCTCGGCAAGTGGGAAGTACAAGTCCAGCCTTTTCTGTTCGTCCTCTACCCCAATCGCTTCATTCAATTCGTCAAAGAAATCCTCCCGATTCTGCGTTGCTTTGTCAGCAAAGTAGTTAGTCAGCTTCGATATGTCCAAGTTCGGTCTGCCGTTCTTATCAAAATCATCACGCTTCATCACAGGATTCATCTGCACAATGTACTGAACCATCTCCATAAAACCCGAGTCGGCGTAGTACTTGCGTATCTGCCCCATGAGCTTCTGGTTAAGCACCTGCTTGAACTCAACCCCACCACCACAGACCACGTTGTCCGACGTCACGGTTAGGGGCTTGTCAAATCTATGGTTAACATTCGGGTCTTTGATATCACGCAAGTAAAACTTCCCACGTATCTTCACCACTACCCCGTTCCACGGTCTAGTGTTCCATCGCTGGTGCAAAACAAAGTTAATCATCTCGGCAGTTGAAGGTGTTTGGTGTCCGCCATGATCTAGCACGATTGTGTTGTCTGGTAGGAAACGGATTACATCGGTGTTGTAAAAACGGCAGACCACCACGTTCCCCTCCATGCGTATCTGGCTCCGGTCGTACCTACGCATGAACCCGAGTGGACGCAGTCCTTTGTTCCTGCCACGCTTGTAAGGCGTACGGGATTCGTAATGCTCCACCGCTGCTTGATACGTTGGCAGCGAAGGAAAGTTATCTGAGTTGTTCATCTCGGCGCTCCAAAAATAAAAAAGATCAACAGCACACCCAAGACTGTGCCGATAATTGCACCAGCTATTGCTGCTGCGATAGCAAGCAGTTCATTCTCGTCCATCAGTAACCTCCCATATATCGTAGAGTTCAACCCCATCCTCCACTCCACAAGACCTATCGAATTTTTCCCAGATGAGTTCCTCTGCACTCTCTTGGGTTGCAGCTTCTACCTCGATCATTTGGATGTAGGTGAATTTCACTATGCCTTTGTACTTCATCTCATCCCCCGTTCAAATCCGACATTGTTAGCACCTTGCGGTAAAAGATACGGCTGTACCGTTTGGACTCGGTTTCATCAGGGAACAGCATCCTTGCGTACCGTTCGGCACACTCTTTGGTTTCAAAGAAGGAAGGCATTTCCCATTCCTCGATCTCCTCGCCTTGCACCCACCAGATTTGTTTCATCTCATTCTCCTTCGACATCCTGACCCGCTGTCAGGTTGTCCTCTTTGGGTTTAACTGCTTCAATGTTTCGAGGTCGGTGACCATCATGTACGCCACCTTGTTCATATTCACTACGCAGCGTTTTACTTTCTTGCTAGCCTCTTCGCCGCATTTCTCGCAGGTGATTAGCACCTTGTCAGATATACAACGTCTTGCTCGGGCGTGTGGCACTAGCTCCCAGTAGCACATCTGACAAATGTGTTTAGCGTCATCCTCGTGCATGATCTTTCCCCCCTGCATGGTTGCGCTTGCCTATCGGCTTTACCAGCGTTTCGAATGGCTCGTAGTTATCCTCGAACGCATAAGCTTCCTGCTTTGCTAGCCACTCGGCGTAGAGTGCATCGAGGTAGTCCTCCATCTCAGCCTCAGTCATCGGCTCGTACTTGGGTATTGGTTGGGTTGTTCTTTGCTTCATGGTTCTCTCCTTGTGTTGGTTTTGTTTCCAGTCTTGAGCATGCTTGGCACACCGTATGTCCGTAGGCAAGTCGAGTCTTGCCAATGGTGTTGGTTAGGCACATACGGCACAGGTTTGGGTTGCGCGGGTTGTGTGCATGCTTGCGTTGTTGTTTAGACATCCTGACCTCCGGTCAGTTTGTCGCTGTTTTTGTGATACGCATCGGCAGCACGACATACGCTACCGTGTTGGATGATTAGGTTTTGCAGCTCAATCCAAGCCCGCATGTATTCCTCGCGTGGCGTGTTTGGGTTGTCTACGATGCGCTGCAAGTACGCAGCATGGTTGTAAATCGACATGATGACCCTCCGTCAGATTGTCGTTGGTTGTGGGTTGTTGGGGTAACGCAGTCCGGTGTTTGGGTCGAGCAGACCGGAAAGATCTGCACCCTCAACGAACTTAGTAGCAGCGTAGGCAGCATGAGCGAACTCAATATCCATGAGCAGGCCGCTTACGTACTGAGCAGTCAGGTTTGCAAGGATGGTGTGTAGCTGGTCGAGTGTTGCTTGGTTTGTTTCTGTGGACATGATGACCCTCCGTCAGATTGTCTTTGGTACGTTGAAAGGAAGAAATAAACACAAAGCCCATTGCCACTTGGGCTACGCCCATTATACCATATAAACTATACAATGTCAAGTAAGTGGGAAGGGGTTGGCACGAATGTCGCAGGTGCTTGGTTTTAATTTGCTTCTGTTGCTTTATTGCTTTTGTTTTAATTGTTCGCTAAATTTTTTGTAATGTTCGCTGTTTTTTGATTTTTGGGGTTTTACAGAACAATTGCGAGAATGGTAAGGTGCTGCTTAAAAAATAGGCAGTTGGTGTTGCGATGTTCTGTGGTGTTTTGGAATGTTCGGGCGGGTGGAGGAAAATGGAGAACAATTGCTAGAATTGTAATGAGGGTGGGGATTTTGCAAAGTGTAATAAAATCAATGAGTTATGATGTTGAGGGAGTGAATTTTTTGTTGTTAATATTGTTATTGTTCGAAAAAAAAAAAATTTCGAACATTAGGTCTAGGAAAAATGCGGATTGTACGGAATGTTCTATTGTTATATGTTTTTTTGAATGAGGTGGGTTTTTTGAACATTTATGAGGGGGATGCACTTGCCGAGTGCCTTAAACGAAATCAAAAATCCGCACAAACCAAAAAACACCGGAACATTAGAACATTATAGAACAATTAACGAAATTTTGATAACATTTTAGGACAAAGTCCAATAGAATCAATGACTTACACGCGTTTATAATGTTCGAAAATTTGACCTGTAATGTTCGCTGTTTTTTTATTTTCGAACATTGCACAAAAAATAGGCAGAAAAAAGGTTTGACAGGTCGAATAAAAAAAGTTAAACTGCACCCGTGCAGTTTAACCGAGACAAGCTGACGCAACGTCAGAATGTCGCACGCTCAGGGAATTCCCTACGCAAGTGACTACCGCGTTGGAATGACCGTTCCCTTCCGAAAAAATCAAAATAGCAACGTCGTAAAAAGACAACGCTACCTGGTAGCAAGTATTTTCCCTATCCTAGTAGGAAAATGGCATAATAGACGGGCTGACATTGGGTCAGCAAGTCATCAACTTTTATGGAGAATTGCAAAATGGAAAAGACCATTATTGCCCAAGCTGTAGCCGATTCGTTTAACGCGGGCGCGATGTTTGCGCGTAGTGAGATCGACGCCGCCGAGTCCCTCGAGGTCTTTGCCCGCGCTGTAGGCACAACGCCGACCTATGAGGTGTGGCAGGCCGAGCGCATTAATTTCGTAAACGGCTACGTGAGTATCAAGCCGTACGCGAAGGGTGATTCTGCGGACAAGGCTTTCCAGCGCTTCAAGGATCGTGTGGTAGAGCGCTTTGCTATCGTTGTGCCTACATCGGACAACGCCGCTGCTATCAAGAAGGCCGCCGAGCGCAAAGCTGCTAATGAGAAGTTACTAGCCGAGTATCAAGACGTGCCGCCGACTCTGCTACGCGCCCAATTAGAAGCGGCTTATCAGGCACTAGCGAAAGATCCTACTAGCAAAGTAGCCAAAGCTCAGGCCAAGAAAGTAGAGAAGGCTTTGAAGCTCAAAACGAGCGAATCCGACAAGGCCGAGCGCGAAGAATTGAAGGCCATCAAGGACGAGATTCGCGAAGCTCTGAAGGCTTGCGATGATACCGAGAAGCTCGAAGCCGCATTAGACGCGCTGAAGTAATCCCTATCAACCCAGTCAAACCCGCCAATTGGCGGGTTTTTTATTTTTTGGAGCAAACGGCTACCGCGTTGGAATGACCGTTCCTTGTCCTTTTTGCTATCTTTTTTCCCTGGTTGGTTCGACATAGTGACCTATTGGTCATCATATCCCGATTAATAAATACAATTTGCTTCTCTGATAGGAAAAAGGGATACTAGCCTCAATGCAGCGACATGGGGTTGCTTGCAGATATGGGAGATAAACATGGAGAAATCCATTATTGCTGAGAGCATCTCTGCTCTTACCGCCGACCAAGCTTTAACCGCTAAAGACAGCGGTTTTAGGTTTGCCCGTAATCAGTTGGATAACCTAGAAAACGCGAAGGAATTCGCTACCATGCTAGGAACTGATCCGACTTTCGATCAGTGGGAAGCCAGCCGCTTGCAATGGGTTGCTGGATACGTCGAGGCCAACCCAGACAATACCGGAAACGCAGCCGACAAAGCATGGCATCGATTCACTGGTCTGCTGGATGATTTATTCGGGTTGACCAAGCCGACCAGCAGCAATCCAGCAGCCGAGAAGAAACGCGCTGAACGAGAGAAGAAAGCTGCTGAGTTACTAGCAAAGTATCAAGACGTCAGCCCGACCGAACTTCGCGCCCAGATTGAGCACGCCTACCAAGTGCTCAGCCAGAATCCAACGCACAAGGATTCACTCAAAGCCGTCAAAGAACTGGACAAAGTATTGAAGGTCAAGCAATCGGCAGCCAACAAACAATTCGGCGAGGAATTAGCCGAACTGCGCAAAGAAGTAAAAGAAGCCGTGACTAAGTGTATCCAGCCTGAAGCATTACACGCTTGCTTGGACATCCTGAGCGCAGCCGCAGCCGAATAACAAACCCAGTATTTTTTCAGCCCGACCCGCTGGTCGGGTTTTTTTACGCCCAGACAAAACCGACCCCGACCCCCCAAAAAATTTATGACACCCCTACCGCACACGTACACCGTGTTTTCCGCATCCAATCCCCAGCTTCATAAACTAATACAAATTTAGTAATACCCCACCCCCTTGTAATTCCTACAACACCTGCTTATACTGCGCCAGCAGAAACACCCCCTTTATTAATAGAAGGAGTCCCGTTTCCTTTTGGGGTATTATTTCTTCGGGGAAAGCGGATGCTAAAGAGCGCTAGATAGCACCACTAGCACAGAGAAAGCTTTAGACGCAGCGAGTACCCTTAATCTGTCTCACAAATAAGGCAGAGCATGACAATTCAGATACAACCCACAGATGATGTGCCGATACCCAAAGATTTGGGAGATGAATTCGGCGCGTCACTACAGGAAAACGCTCGCATTGCTGCTACTACAGCAGCATTGATGGCTGAGCTTGATATGCCCTTCGAAATGACAGAAGAGGATGAGAAGCTAGCCCACGACTTATTCAAACAGGTCGATAAGCAAAAGCGTAAAACAAACTCAGACCAATACAATCCCGCTTCTCTCTATCAAGGTAACGTAGCCTTAAAGCTGTCAGCGCTACTTAACGAATACGACAAACGAGTTGTTCTTGATGCTACGCAAGCACGGACGTATATAACTAACCGGCTGCTTGAAATCTCCTCTTGCGGAGATGCTCGCTACGAATTAAAAGCTATAGAGCTGCTCGGAAAGCTCTCAGATGTCGGTGCGTTTACCGAAAAGAGCGAAGTTACTATTACCCACCGTACTTCTGATGATCTAAAAACCGCTATTGCAGACAAGATCAACCGTCTTTTGGCTGCTCAAGAAGCCAATATCATCGATATAAACCCTGAATATGACTCACTTGAAGCCGAATTAGGACTTTTGGAAGAGAAAATTGAGGGGGAAATCGAAGAATGAACCCCCAAGAACTACAAAATCTTTTAAAAGCGCTTCCAAATCTTCCAGAAGCACAGCTTCGTGACCTCTACGCGAGCCTAGAAGAGCATGAAATACTTCAAAAACGAGAGAATGCGGCGAATAACTTCATGGATTTCGTCCACAAGGTGTGGCCTACGTTTATTGACGGGGCGCATCACAGCCGTATGGCACGAGCTTTTGAGAAAGTGGCACGAGGCGAATGTAAACGCCTCATTATCAACATGCCCCCACGCCATACGAAGTCGGAATTCGCATCATATTTGCTGCCAGCGTGGTTTTTGGGCAAGTTTCCTCATAAAAAGGTGATCCAGACCTCGCATACAGCCGAATTAGCGGTGGGTTTCGGTCGAAAAGTGCGAAATTTGGTCGATTCCGAGGTCTATAAGAGCATTTTTTACGATACATCACTGCAAGCCGACTCTAAAGCGGCAGGTAGATGGAATACATCCAAGGGCGGTGACTACTTCGCTATTGGTGTAGGTGGTGCGGTTACAGGTAAGGGCGCAGACATACTAATAATAGATGACCCGCACTCAGAACAAGAGGCCGCGTTAGCCGAGATAAATCCCGAGATATACGACAAGGTCTATGAGTGGTACACCTCTGGTCCTCGTCAGCGTCTACAGCCGGGCGGCTCTATTATTATAGTGATGACCCGCTGGTCGAAGAAAGACTTGACCGGACAGGTGTTGAAGTCCGCTGCGCAACGTGGCGGAGATGAGTGGGAGGTTATTGAGTTCCCTGCCATCTTACCAAGCGGCAATCCATTGTGGCCCCAGTTTTGGAGCATGAAGGAATTGCTAGCGTTAAAGGAAGAACTGCCCAACCAGAAATGGATGGCGCAGTACATGCAGAGTCCCACGTCCGACCAGTCAGCTATTGTCAAAAGAGAGTGGTGGCAGATTTGGGAGAAGGACGATCCCCCGCAGTGTGAGTTTGTCTTACAAGCTTGGGATACGGCGTTCGAGAAGAACAACCGTGCTGACTATAGCGCCTGCACCACATGGGGCGTCTTTTATATGGACGACGATACCGGTGTCAAACAAGCCAATATCATCCTTCTCAACTCTTTCCGCCAACGTCTTGAGTTTCCTGCGCTTAAAAAGAAAGCAATCGACGAATACAAAGAGTGGGAACCCGACTCGATCATTGTGGAGAAAAAAGCGTCCGGTGCTCCCCTCATCTACGAGATGAGAGCAATGGGCATACCTGTCCAAGAATTTACCCCGTCTAAAGGTAACGACAAGATCAGCCGGTTAAACGCCGTGTCTGATTTGTTTGCATCTGGGCGAGTGTGGGCGCCCAACACTAACTGGGCGGAAGAAGTTATTGATGAAGTAGCATCGTTCCCCGGCGGGGAGCATGACGATTATGTTGACTCTGTGTCCCTTGCAATGATGCGGTTTAGACGCGGTGGATATATACGCACCCTCTTGGATGAAGAAGAGGAACAACAATTTTTCAAGCGGCGTAGTCAGCCGTTCTATTGAGGATAAATCATGGCAATTGACAAAGCACTGAACCAAGCGCCGCTGGGTCTGACGGAAGATGACCTTGCTATTGCTCAATCCATACAGCCCGATATTGAGATTGAGATTGAGGACCCCGAGTCAGTCAGTATTGATATGGGCGGTCTTGAGATTGAAATCGAACCGGGTAAGGAAGATGAGGAAGATTTCAACGCTAACCTAGCTGAGCATATCGACGACAAAGTGCTAGCGACGTTAGCGTCTGAATTAATCGGTGACTATGACGAGGACATTGCTAGTCGCAAGGACTGGATACAGACTTACGTAGATGGCCTTGAGCTTCTAGGTATGAAACTTGAAGAGCGGGCGGAGCCGTGGGAAGGTGCGTGTGGTGTGTATCACCCACTGCTGTCTGAGGCACTGGTGAAGTTCCAGAGCGAGACTATGCTCTCCACATTCCCTGCTGCGGGTCCGGTTAAGACACAGATCATTGGTAAAGAAACGCCTGAGAAGAAAGACGCAGCGCAACGCGTGCAGGCGGATATGAACTACCAGTTAATGGATGTGATGAAAGAGTATCGCCCTGAGCACGAGCGTATGCTGTGGGGCTTGGGTCTAGCGGGCAATGCGTTTAAGAAAATTTACTACGATCCGCATATCGAGCGTCAGGTATCGATGTATGTGCCCGCAGAAGATATTGTGGTGCCATATGGCGCGAGTGATTTGGAATCCGCAGAGCGTGTGACACACGTGATGCGTAAGACTGAGAATGAGTTGACTCGCTTGCAGCACGCTGGCTTTTATCGTGACGTAGATATTGGTGAGCCGAACAATATCTTAGATGAGGTCGAGAAGAAGATTGCCGAGAAGTTGGGCTTTAGAGCTACGACAGACCATCGCTACAAAATACTAGAAATGCACGTCGAGCTGGACTTGGAAGGCTTTGAGCACAAAGATAAAGATGGCAAAGTAACAGGTATTGCGCTTCCATACGTTGTCACTATTGAGAAAGGCTCTGCGGAGATTCTAGCTATTCGTCGTAACTGGGAGCCGGACGATGATACACACCAAAAGCGACAGCACTTTGTGCACTATGGCTACGTGCCGGGGTTTGGCTTCTACTATTTTGGCCTGATTCATTTAGTTGGAGCGTTCGCTAAGTCAGGCACTTCTCTTATTCGTCAGTTGGTTGATGCAGGTACACTAGCTAACTTGCCCGGTGGCTTTAAAGCTCGTGGCTTGCGTGTTAAAGGTGACGATACACCGATTGCTCCGGGTGAGTTCCGTGATGTGGATGTGCCAAGTGGCTCTATTAAAGACAATCTGCTGCCACTGCCATACAAAGAGCCAAGCCAGACGTTGTTCTTGCTATTCCAGAACATTATTGAAGAAGGGCGTCGCTTCGCTAATACCGCTGATCTTCAGATCAGTGACATGTCAGCACAGGCTCCAGTAGGTACTACGCTGGCTATTTTGGAGCGCACGCTAAAGACGATGTCAGCAGTTCAGGCTCGCGTGCACTACAGCATGAAGCAGGAACTGGGGTTGCTGAAAGAAATCATCGCAGCTTACACGCCTGATGAGTACAACTACGACCCGGAAGAAGGTACTCGTAGGGCTAAACGCAGCGACTATGACAACGTGGATGTCATACCTGTATCAGATCCTAACGCCAGCACTATGGCGCAGAAGATTGTCCAGTACCAAGCAGTGCTTCAGCTAGCGCAAACATCTCCTACTCTGTACAACATGCCACTACTACATCGCCAGATGCTAGACGTGCTGGGTATTAAAGATGCGCAGAAGTTAGTGCCGATGGATGAGGACCAGAAGCCAACTGATCCAGTGACTGAGAACCAGAACATCTTGATGGGTAAACCTGTCAAAGCGTTCAATTATCAGGATCATCGCGCTCATATCACAGTGCATATGACAGCCATGCAAGACCCGATGATTGGTCAGTTGTTGAAGGACAACCCGATGGCGCAGCAGATGCAGGCCGCAATGATGGCTCACATCAATGAGCACTTGGGTATGGAGTACCGCAAACAGATGGAGCTACAGCTTGGCTTTAACTTACCACCCGCCAAAGATGAGTCCGGTGAAGATGTACATATGGACCAAGAAGTTGAAGCACGGTTGGCACCGATGCTGGCGCAAGCAGCACAACAACTGTTCCAGCAAAACTCTGCACAGGTAGCGCAACAACAGGCGCAGCAACAAGCACAAGACCCACTCGTCCAGATGCAGATGCAAGAGTTGCAGTTGAAGCAGGCTGAACAACAGCGCAAGCAAGCTAAAGACGCAGCAGATGTTCAGCTTAAACAGCAGCAACAACAGATCGAGGCCGCACGCATCGCCGCGCAAACACAGCTTGAGCGGGAAAAGATGGAGGCTAATCGCAAAGCAGAAGCCCTGCGTATGGCAGTTGAGTCACGTGGCTCACGTGAGAAAGAGGCACTCAAGATGGGTGTGGACGTGCTCAAGCAAATCTCTTCGCAAAAACACCAGCAGGATATGCAGCGTAATCAGCCTAAACCGACGAAAGGTAAGTGATGGATGCTTTTGAAATACTTATCCAACAGACGGATGAGAAGCTTGCACAGCTTAAAGAGCACTTGGCAGCAGGCCGAGCTACAAGCTTTGACGAGTACAAATCGATTTGCGGTGAGATTCGGGGTCTGCTCATCGTAAGAGGTTACATATTAGACCTTAAGAAAAACTTGGAGGATTCGGATGACTGATTCAATTTTGCTGGCTACAGACGCCAGTAACCCGCAGGTTGTTGGGGCGTACCAGATGAACGCTACAGACGCGGAAAAGGCTACACAACTTCCCAAGCCATCGGGATACAGAATCTTGTGTGCAATACCGGAGATCGAGAAGGAGTTTGATAGCGGCATCGCCAAAGCAGACACAACCCTCCACTACGAGGAGTTGCTGACCACTGTTTTGTTTGTGGTTGATATGGGTCCTGATTGTTACAAAGATACTAACAGATTCCCAACCGGGCCTTGGTGTAAGAAGGGGGATTTTATTTTGGTGCGTCCAAATGCCGGTTCCCGGTTAGTGATTCATGGACGTGAATTTAGAATGATTAACGATGATTCCGTAGAAGGAATAGTTGAAGATCCACGCGGTATTCGCCGTAAATAACAGGAGGACGAGATGCCTGAATTTGAGAAAGAAGAGTTCCAGTTTCCTGATGAGAAACCTCAAAGCGGTAAAGAGGAACTTACTGTTGCAATGCAACAGGAGGAAGCACCGGAGGGCTTTGAGGTCGAGGTTGAAGACGATACCCCACCGCAGGACAGGGGCAGACAGCCACTACCTCAGAATCTAAAAGAAGAGCTTGAGCGGGACGAACTTGACTCGTACGACGATGCAGTCAAGGAAAAGCTCAAGCAGATGAGGAAGGTATATCACGACGAGCGCCGCGAGAAGGAACAGGCTTTCCGGGAACAGCAGGAAGCCGTTGCCTTAGCTCAGAAATTGATGAACGAAAACAAACGGATCAAGACCATTCTTGATACCGGTGGGAAAGAGTACGCCGCCGTACTTAACAATGCCGCCACTCTTGAGATGGAGATGGCAAAGCGGGCGTACAAGGAAGCCTACGACAATGGAGATTCTGATAAGTTAGTAGAAGCACAACAAGCCCTTCAGGTCGCAAACTACAAGATGTTGCGCGCCCAAAGCTTTAGGATGCCTACTTTACAAGAAGAAAATTATGATGTACAACCGCAACCAGATCAGGTCCAACAACCTGCTCCTCGTCCGCTAAACCCTAGACTGGAAGCGTGGCAAGAACGCAATCAGTGGTATGGGGCAGACGATGAGATGACCGCAACGGCTCTGGGCATACACGAGAAGCTCAAGAAGTCGGGCGAAGTGGTAATTGGATCAGACGAATATTACGCGGCATTGGACAGAACAATCCGTAAGCGGTATCCCGAATATTTCAATATCGAGGAGCCGGAGGACAAGGCGCGATCCGAGTCTGCTCGCACAAGGCCGAGCACAGTGGTAGCCCCAGCGGTTCGTAGCACAGCTTCTAACAAAATAAAGCTGAAATCGAGCCAAGTTGCACTTGCAAAGAGGTTGGGATTAACCCCGGAACAATACGCCCTTGAACTCAGAAGATTGGAGGCCCAAAATGGCTGAAAATAAATTAGAACGCGAATTGACATCCCGAGCAATGAGCGAGCGTCCTAAGCAGTGGATGCCACCTGAATTGCTTCCTGAGCCTGACAAACAGGCTGGGTATGCCTATCGCTGGATACGTGTATCCATGCTTGGTCAAGCCGACCCCCGTAACCTTTCGTCCAAACTTCGTGAAGGTTGGGAACCAGTCCGCATTGAAGAGCAACCTAAGTTTTCACTGCTAATCGATCCCGGTAGTCGATTTAAAGACAACATCGAGATCGGTGGGTTATTGCTTTGTAAGGTTCCTGAAGAATTTGTCGATCAGCGTTCTGCGTACTACCAGAACCAAACTCAAGCTCAGACGGAAGCCGTGGACAATAACTTAATGCGTCAAAGCGATCCTAGGATGCCTCTCTTTAAAGAGAGAAAGTCTTCGCATAGCTTTGGTAAAGGTAACTAAATTTTTGGGAGTTTTACATGGCTTATCCTACGGTATCAGCCCCATATGGACTAAAACCCGTCAATTTGATTGGCGGGCAAGTCTATGCAGGGCAGACTCGCCAAATGGAAATTGCAAGTGGCTATGCTACAAACATTTTTTATGGCGATCTTGTAAAGAGAGTGTCTGGAGGAACAATTGAAAAAGACACAGGAACAACCACAGCAACACCATGTGGAGTGTTTCTAGGTGTAACTTTTACTAATAGTTCTACTGGACAAGTTCAATTCCAACAATTTTATCCGGCGTCGCAAGCAATTAAATCAGGCACTAAGATTTTTGCCTATGTTGCTGATGACCCTGATACGTTATTTCAAGTTGCCGTGGTTTCTGGCACCACTGTTATTAGTGGGGTTGGTATTACTGCAATTGGAAATAATGCAACTTTGGTGCAGAATGCGGGTTCAACAACTACAGGAGATTCTAAAGTAGCAATTTTAGACTCTACTGCTACCACGAACACGTTGCCTATTCGTATTATTGATGTAGTTAGAGATACTGAAACTACCGCTGATAACTTCCCAGAAGTAATTGTGAAGATTAATGCGACTATGCATCAGTACAATAACTCAACCGGCGTATAAGGGAGTAAACAATGGCTATTTCACGTGCGCAACTACTGAAAGAGCTACTCCCCGGCCTGAACGCGTTGTTTGGTCTGGAGTACGCTCGTTATGGTGAAGAACACAAGGAAATCTACGAAACTGAGACTTCCGAGCGTTCTTTTGAAGAAGAAACCAAACTGTCTGGCTTTAGTGCTGCACCGGTTAAGAACGAAGGTTCTGCAATCGCGTACGACAACGGTCAGGAAGCTTGGACTGCACGATATAACCACGAAACCATCGCACTTGGCTTCGCTCTGACTGAAGAGGCCATCGAAGATAACCTGTATGACAGCCTGTCGGCTCGTTATACCAAGGCGCTGGCTCGTGCTATGTCGTACACCAAGCAGGTAAAAGCTGCTGCGGTTCTGAACAACGGCTTCTCGTCGTCCTATCCGGGCGGTGATGGTGTCGCATTGTTCTCGAACGCACACCCGCTGGTGTCTGGCGGTACCAACAGCAACATCCCAACTACTCCAACCGATCTCAACGAAACCTCGCTTGAAAACGCAGTGATTCAAATTGCTGCTTGGACGGATGAACGGGATCTGCTGATTGCCGCTAAGCCTAAGAAGCTGATTGTCCCTCCGGGCCTTCAGTTCGTTGCAACCCGTCTGTTGGAAACCGAACTCCGCGTCGGTACCGCAGACAACGACATTAACGCGCTCAAGAACAATGGCTCAATCCCAGAGGGATACACCATTAACCACTTCTTGACTGACACTAATGCGTGGTTCCTGACGACTGACGTACCAAACGGCATGAAGCACTTTGTTCGTGTACCTCTCCAGAACTCAATGGACGGAGATTTCGATACAGGGAACGTACGTTACAAGAGCCGTGAGAGATATTCCTTTGGGTGGAGCGATCCGCTCGGAATGTACGGTTCGCAGGGCTAAAATCCTTATAAATCAAGGGTTTGCAAGGGGGCTTCGGCCCCCTTGTTCTTTTTCCGCGTTAGGTATATCATTACTCGTGTCGTATAACAGGAGGATGATATGGACTACCCAACAGACCGCGCTACAGCCAAAGCCACCGGTGCAACGCACTACTACACAGGTAAACCTTGTTCGCGGGGGCACATAGCGTTACGCAAAACTAAAGGATCGTGCGTAGAGTGCATGAAGGAGGACTGGGCGCTTGACAATGTAAAGAGGGGTCAGAAGCCTAAGTCCGAAGCCTCAAAAGCAGCAGGTAGGCGGTATTACGAAAAGAACAAAGAAGCGGTTAAAGCTCGTGCCAACGCCCGTCCTAAACAAGAAATCATCCGTTACAAACGAGCGCATAAAGACCGCAATCCTGAGTACTACAAGGCGCTCGTAAGTGTTCGGAAACGCCGCCATCGCAACGCCACTCCAAAGTGGATTACCAAAGAACAAAAGTTAGCTATACGACAACTTTATCTTCGGGCGATGGAGCTAACTAAAATGACGGGTGAGCGCTACGTAGTCGATCACATCGTGCCTTTGATTTCAGACGAAGTCTGCGGCCTACACGTGCCTTGGAATCTACGTGTCATAACGCAAGAGGAGAACCTTCGGAAGTCAAATAAGCTCCTTGACACCCCCCAAAATCAAGAGTAAAACGCCACTAGGTCTGGGATATTCCAGCCTTATCGACTGACCCAGCAGACTTAGTAGAGACGATAAGGTTATGTGCTACTACACGAAAGGATCGTCATGGCACGCACCACATTTCAGGGACCAATTCGTTCTCTTGGCGGCATTTACCAGCAAGGTCCCGCTGCTGTTGTTAGCATCACTTCTTCTACCACACTTAACCCCGTAGATCATGGTGGGCGCATTATTTCCGTTGGCGGTGCACTTGCTGCAACCACAACTTTGACGCTTCCCACAATTAATGTCAGCTCAAATCAGACCACATCTGGTCCGGGGCAAGACCCCAATACAGCAAACAACGAAGGTGTTCTATACACCATTTGGGTGCCTA
>VFQT010000760.1_pt1 | contig 43704 bp, 38 predicted proteins | sample 3512381 | NCBI WGS metagenome assembly VFQT01 (sample SAMN10412376, study PRJNA504923) | tailings metagenome | isolation source: Relicate 2 Philex TSF3 active mining site | place: Philippines: Tuba, Benguet | collected 2017-08-29 | reverse complement strand
GCGATAGGACGACGTGATCGAGGACGCGCCGAGCGTGCGGCCGTGGTAGCCACCCTCGAACGCGAACATGAGGCTCTTGCCGTTCTTGAAATTACGGACGAGCTTCAAGCTGTCTTCGATCGCCTGACTGCCTCCGACGTTGAAGTGTACGCGGCCTTTGAGACCGAACTTATGCTCGGCATCGCGCGCGATGAGCGTCGCCAGCTCGATCTTCTCGCGGTGGAGATATTGTGAGGCGACCTGCGGCAGCGTATCGAGCTGCCGTTTGACGGCATTGTTCAACCGCTCGTTGCGGTAGCCGAAATTGACCGCGGAATACCACATCTGCAGGTCGAGGTACTCTCGCCCGCGCGAGTCGTACATGAACGAGCCATCGCAGCCCGTGAAGATCTTGGCGGGGTTTGTGTAGTGTACCGTATCGCCGTGCGAGCAGTATTCCGCCTCGAGGGCCAGCAACTCGTCGTCACTCGGCGTGTGCTGCGCGGCATCCGTCGCGGAGTGGCCGTCAGTCCAGTGCATTGCCTTGTCCATGGTTCACTCGTCCGTGCGAACTAAGTTCGTATCGAGGGTGTCGTGTCCGATGCGAAGCCAAGCCTCCAGCAAGCGCGTAGCTTCATCGAATTTCGTGAAAGCAAAGTGCGGCAGCTCGCTGCTACGGCAGTGCGCGACCAGCGAGCCCTTCGCCAGCACCATGTCAACGCGCTCTGCGATGCAGAAATCCGAACGGCCGTCACCAACCAGGATGCGGCGGCTTCCCGTGACCGCCTCCGCGAACTGGCACTTGCAGTTCCCCGACAACGCCCGGCAATCGCCTCGCGCATGAGGGAAGGTGAGCCGCCACCGGTCGTCGCCCACCCATTCCAAATGATTGGCAAAATACGGCACGTCGATGCCGAAACGCGCCAGAACGGCCCCAACGGTGCGATCGAGACCATCAGAGACCACCGTGGCGCGCATGCCGTGCAAACGGCACAATGCGATGAAATCGGGTAAGCCCGGATCGATTTCGATCTCCCGGACGAACGCGTCCATCTGCTGTGGTGTGGCGCGGATCAAATCCACCTGCCGCGCAAGGCACTCCCGTGAACCGATCACGCCCGCGCGCCATTCGTCCTCGACGGCGTGCCATGCTGGATCGGCGAACTGCTCAAGGAGCAGATCCGTCGTATCGACAGGGGCAATCGTTCCGTCGAAGTCTATGAATACAGAATGCTCCACCCCGATCGATCCCGTCATCCCCAAGCCTGTCGACCCGCGCTCGCAGTCAGATCGCCTGCATCGTCACGTTGATTTCCAAGTCATTTACGCGAACGAATACTTCGGATTCCGCAAAGTGAAAATCGAAGTCGACTTGTCTCGTTAATGCATTAGCGTGCGACATCATCAAAATGGGTCAACTATAGGCAAGCCGATGTTATATGGGTGGGCGTGCCTACTCCGCACACATACTGGACAAGACATGCGCTGTGGAGAACGACGTCCGCTCACTTGCCTGCAGCCCAACGATTGCGGGTGCGAATCAGCGCCGCACACAGCCGCCGGCCCTTAGCCGCTTCGAGGGCGCTCCAGCAAGCCCAAAACAACGTACGCGGCGAGCGCGCATGCCAGCGCAACCAAGTAAGGTGCTGTAAAATCGAATAAAAATTTTCCCATCACCCAGACGCCGATACCAGAAAGCAAGGCGCCGATCGCGCTTTTGGGGCCGCCAAAAGACGAGTAGATCCCCATAAGGGCAACGACGATCGCGCCTGCGCTGCCGAACGCCGACGCAATCTCGACGAGATCCTTGATGCGCTCGACCGACTGAGCCAGCCCCCAGGCCACGATGCTCAGCGCCAGGACAGAAAGACGCACGCACCAAAGGCGCGCCCTCGGCGACAGGTTGGGAATGAGGCGTACGACGATGTTGTGCGACAGCTGCGCCGCAGGCGCGTGCAGGGCGGCATGCACCACGGAAAGGATCGCGGAGACCAGGGCGCCGAGGAACAGGAGATAGGCTGGCCCCGGCATAAATGCCTCGGCAAGGCGAGGGACGACCTGCTCGGGCTCGGTCAATCCCGGCATGACCAAGGGGCCGACGAGACCCAGCGCGATCGGCATCGATCCGACCACCAGGTACATCAGACCGCCCGAGATCGTGCCGCCGGCCGCCGCCCGTGCCGACGAGGCCCCCAGAAATCGCGAGATCAGCTCGACCGAGACGATGCTGCCGCACATCACCACGGCCAGCTTTTCGACAAGTCCCAGGGGGCCGTCCTCGTCGGGCCTCAAGATCTGGAGGCGTTCGGCGGCAATCGCGTGGGGGGCCACGCCAGAGGGGGTGCCGACGAAGTGTGACAGAACGAGCGTCGTCAGAACAACCAGTCCCACGATGACGGCGACGCCCTGGATGACATCGGTCACGGCGTCCGCGAGCAGGCCTCCAATCACGGAGTAGATGCCCACCAGGATCGCCGCGATCAGAATGGCGCTCGTAAGTTCGAAACCGCCGCTCGAGCTCAGGATCTGCCCGAACGCACGAACCTGCGCCGCCGCCCAGAACAGCGAGCCCGGAATCAGGACCAGCACGAAAATCCGCTCGACGGCCGGCGAGTAGCGCTCGCGGATCATGTCGGCAAACGTCGTCACGCCCCGGCGCCACAAGGGAGCCGCGAGCAGGATACCGACCACGACAACGGCAAAGCCATAGCCCAGGGGATCGATCAGGGCGCCCGACAAGCCCTTCGCATAGATCTCACCTGCCGAGACCTGGATCGCCTCCGCTCCGAACCATGTCGCGAAAACAGAGAATGCAACGAGAGCGCCGCCCAACTGACGACCCGCCAGGATGTAGTCCTGCTCGCTCGTCATGCGCCGCGAGAACCACGCGCCGATCGCGAACTGCAACAGGACGTAGCCGAGGATTGCCGAGACAATGCCGGTGTTGATCCCTGATAGGTCGAGCATCGCGATCGAACACTCCGATGGCTGCGGAAGCGTGGAATCGTGCTGTAAGATTCGCGGGGCTTCAACCGTGGCGATGAGAGGCGATGCGCGAGGGCAGCAGCACCAGAAGCCAAGCGATTGACGCCGCGCAACAATTGATCCGCGGCTACCTTCACCGGTTGCATCGGGCATCGAAAATTCGGTTACTCTGCCGTTGACAGCCGAAAGCGTGGCTCTCGTGGCACTTCGATCGGGCCCTGGCTGCCGACGCGGCTTGATGCACCGCATTCGCTCTGCCACGCCGGTCTGGCCAGAGTCCTCCCAACGGGTGGACTTCCAGGCCGAACAATGGAGCGCAGATCATGGGACGACAGGCGGCGACGGGGCGGCACTACATGGTGGGCGGCGGGATCGCCGCCTTGGCGGCGGCCGTGCTGCTCGTCCGCGACGGCCGCGTGGCCGGCGACAGGATCACCATCCTCGAACAGCGCGGATCCGCCGGCGGCAGCCTGGACGGCGCGGGCAACGCCGAAACCGGATATCTCACCCGCGGCGGGCGGATGTTCGAACCCCAGTTCGTGTGCACACTCGACCTTTTGAGTACGATCCCGGCCCCCGACGACCCCGCAATCTCGATTCGCGACGATATTCTTGCCTTCAACCGTGCCGTGCCTGGGTGGTCCGACTGCCGCCTCGTCCGCGGCGGTCACAAGGCCGAGGACCGACTTCGGCTCGGTCTCGGCCCCGAAGAGATCGTCGCGCTCAACCGATTGCTGCTGACGTCCGAGGCACGGCTCGAAGGGCAGGCCATCACGGACTGGTTCGCCCCACCCTTCTTCGAGACCAACTTCTGGATCATGTGGTCCACCATGTTCTCGTTCCAGCCGTGGCATTCGTTGGCGGAGATGCGGCGGTACATGAGACGGTTCCTGCACGTTTTTCCCGGACTTACGCGCATCTCCGGAATCCTGCGGACACGCTACAACCAATACGACTCGCTCGTCGCGCCGATCAGCGCGTGGCTTTCGGCGCGCGGCGTCCTGCTGCGTACCGGGACCTGTGTGGAGGACGTGGTTATCGAGGCGGGCTCGTCCGGTCGGCGGGTGACCCAATTGCGACTCGCCACAGGCGAGGCCATCGCGATCACCCCAGAAGACAGGGTCTATCTGACCCTGGGCTCCATGACGGACGCGACCGCTACCGGTCACAGCGATGCCCCACCTCCTGCAGAAGACATGCCGAGCCCCGCCTTCGATCTGTGGCGACGGCTTGCGGCCCGCCATGAAGGCCTGGGCCGACCGGCCGTCTTTGCAGGACAACCCGGACGAACGGCATGGACATCCTTCACGGTGACACTCGCATCGCCAGCCTTCGTCACCTTCATGGAGGATTTCAGCAGCAACCGCACCGGCACGGGGGGCCTCGTCACATTCGTCGACTCCGGGTGGCTCATGTCGATCGTGATGTTCCATCAGCCGCACTTCCGCGGCCAGCCCGCCAATCGGCCGGTGTTCTGGGGCTACGGTCTGAGGGGAGAGCGGTCCGGCAATGCGGTGCGCAAACCCATGGCGGAGGCGTCCGGGATGGAAATCCTGAATGAAGTGGCCCACCATTTGCGTTTGAGCGCAGCGCAGCGCGCGGAATTCTTCGACGGAGCCCGAGTGATCCCCTGCCGGATGCCGTTCATCACAAGCCAATTCATGCCGCGCCGGACGGGAGACCGGGCTGCGGTGGTGCCGAGCGGGGCCGAGAACTTCGCCGTGATCGGTCAGTTCTGCGAAATACCGCGCGATTGCGTCTTCACGGTCGAGTACTCGGTGCGTTCGGCTTGGACCGCGGTGCACGAAATCGCGGACCAGATTCCAGCCCCACCGCCCGTGGTACGCAGTGACCGCGATCCCCGCGCGCTCCTGCGAGCGGCGCGAGTTCTGCTGTCGGGCTAGACAGGCGTGCGCAAGGGCGAGCAGCGCCTCACAACGCGGACGGGCGCCCAGCCGGACCATGGCGACGGCATAACGATTCCATCCGGCGTTCGAGCAAAACCGGCCTTGCTCTTTTGACCAAACGCCCCACCTATATTAGAAGCATTCCAACATGAGCTGTGGACGGGAACGCCATCCACGTTACCACACGGGACCGGGAGCTTCGGAAAACAATGTTCATACAAACTGAGCCCACCCCTAACCCCTCGACGTTGAAATTCATTCCGGGACGCCCGGTACTGGGCGACGGCACGGTGGACTATCGCGCGCCGTCCGAGGCCATGCAGTCTCCGCTCGCCATGCGGCTGTTCGATGTCGACGGAGTGACCGGCGTTTTCCTCGGCTCGGATTTCATCTCCGTCACCAAGGGCAACGCCGAGTGGCAACATCTGAAGCCTGCCATCCTCGGCGCCATCATGGAGCACTTCATGTCCGGCGCGCCCGTCGTCGACGACGGCGCGGATTCCCATGAAGGCAGCGACGAGGACTTCGACGAAAAGGATGCCGAGGTCGTCGAAATGATCAAGGAGCTGATCGAGACCCGCGTGCGGCCGGCCGTCGCCAACGACGGCGGAGACATCGTGTTCCGCGGCTTCCGCGAGGGCATCGTCTATCTGCACATGCGCGGCGCCTGCGCGGGCTGCCCCAGCTCGACCGCAACATTGCGCGGCGGCATCGAGCGGCTGCTTCAACACTTCTGCCCCGAGGTGATGGAAGTGCGCCCCGTTTGAAGGGGCGGCGCCCGCACCACCGGCTTGCCTTTGCCCCCGCTCGCGCGCAAAGAGTGGGGGCAAATCGTTTGCTCGCCTCGCAATTCCAAGAACAGGAGCATGCCAGATGGCCTCGCGTCTCGACAGCACGGCGCTCGATCAGCTTTTCCTCGAGGCGCGGACACACAACGCTTGGCTCCCCAAGGACGTGCCGGACACTCTGCTTCAGGAGATCGTGGACCTGGCCAAGATGGGGCCGACCAGTGCCAACTGCTCGCCCACCCGCATCGTGTTCGTGAAGTCGGAAGACGGCAAGAAGCGGTTGTCTCCTTTTCTGTCGTCGGGCAATCGCGACAAGACGATGCAGGCGCCGGTCTGCGCCATCCTCGGGTACGACATGCGCTTCTTCGAGCAACTGCCGAAGTTGTTCCCGCACAATCTGTCGGCGCGCACGTGGTTCGAAAGCAGCGAAGAGATGGCTCGCACGACCGCGATGCGAAACGGCTCGCTGCAAGGCGCCTATTTCATGCTCGCCGCGCGTGCCGTAGGCCTCGATTGCGGGCCGATGTCCGGATTCGACAACGCCGGCGTCGACAAGGAGTTCTTCGCGGGCACGGACGTGAAATCGAACTTCCTCTGCAACCTCGGGTACGGTGACCCGAAAGGCCTTTTCGAGCGCTCGCCGCGCTTCTCATTCGACGAGATGGCGCGCATCGTGTAACCAGCCGGGATGGCAATTCTCGCGCTCGATACCTGCCTCGGTGCCGTCTCCGTCGCTGTTCTCGAGATGTCCGCGCCGGGCGTCGGCGCGCGACTGACCGAAGTCTACGAGGAGCGGACGACCGGCCATGCCGAGCGGCTCGTGCCCATGATGGCCGAGGCGATGCTGCAGGCTGGGATCGGCTTCGAGCGGATCGACAGGATTGCCGTCACGACGGGGCCGGGCACTTTCACGGGCGTTCGCATCGGTGTCGCGGCGGCACGGGCACTCGCTTTGTCGTCCCGCTGTCCTGTGGTCGGGACCACGTGTCTGGCCGTGATCATGCAGCAAGTCTGCGACATGCTCGGTGACGAGCGTGACGAGCGCCCTGTATTGATCGCTATCGACGCGCGGCGCGGGGAAGCCTACGTGCAGCTGTTCGGGCGCACCGCCCTCGATGTGCAGTTGGAGCCGTGCACGATGACGCCGGCCGGTGTCGCCGACTTGCTCGGTTCGCGAACGCCGCTGGTGGCCGGTTCGGCTGCGGGTGCCGTGGCGGAGGCGTTCCGGGCAGCCGGCCACGACATCGAAATCTTGACGGACCGGATCGAGCCGCATGCGGCCGTGCTGGCCCGTCTCGCGGAGGGACTGCCGGTCCTCGATCCGGTGCGTCCGCTCTACCTCCGTCCACCCGATGCGAAGCCGCAAGGCGACAAGTCTCTGCCAAGGGCCTGATCCCATGACCGATGCCACGAATGCCATCGACCCGCGCTATGTAAGCCTCTTGTGGGCGACGCCGGAGCACGCCGACGAGATCGCTCGCGTCCATGCGATGCTGTTCCCGAATGCTTGGGATAGCGCCTCCATCCAGGAGATGCTGGCGCACCCCGGGTCGATCGCGCTGGTGGCGGCAGGCGGGAACCCGCGGGTCGTCGGCGGCTTCGTTCTGGCTCAGGTGGCCGCCGACGAGGCCGAGATCCTGACCATCGGGGTCGCCGGTCCCTGGCAACGGCACGGCATCGCGACACGCCTCGTGGAGGGTGCGATCCGGGCCGCGAAAAAAGCCGGCGCCCAGCGCATCTTTCTCGAGGTGGGACGGCGCAACGCATCGGCGATCGCACTCTACAAAAAGACCGGCTTTGCGGCGGTCGGCGAGCGAAAAGACTACTACACGCTTCCGGACGGCTCGAAAGAGGATGCCATCGTCCTGCGCGCCGAACTCGGCTGAACCGGCCTCACTGCGCGTGCCGATTCGTCGGGCTTGAAGCCAGACGCGCTTGATGATCTCCTGGGAGCCGACCTGCGGAGATCTCATGCCATGCCATCACAAGACCCCAAAATCGAGGAACGGCTCGCGCTCGTGAAAGCGACGGGCCTGCCGATGAGTCCGGCGGACGACCAGCGCGTCGGCGACAGCGTGCGCGCGTCGTTGGCGGCACTCGCAAACGTTGCCGACGGCTCGATGTTCGATACCGAGCCACTGCATTTCGAGCGCGCGCTCAAGGCTCTGACGCGGAAGGACGGGGCATGACCGAGATTGCCGACTGGACACTTGCCGACACGGCCGACGCGATCGCGCGGCGCAAGGTTTCGGCCACCGAGGTGACGAAGGCGGCGTTGGCGCGGATCAAGGCCCGCCAGCCGGTGCTCAATTGCTTCGTGCGGGTGGATGAGGACGGCGCCCTGCAGCAAGCCGCTGCGGCCGACGCCCGGCAGGCGCGGGGCGAACCGTTGGGACCACTGCACGGCGTTCCCCTGGCGCACAAGGACATGTTCTACCGGCCCGGTGTGCCGGTGACGTGCGGTTCGTCCATCCGCCGTAACTTCGTGCCGGACTTCACGGCGACAGTGCTCGAGCGTCTGGATGCCGCCGGCGCGATCACGGTCGGCGCACTCAACATGTCGGAGTTCGCGAACGGGCCGACCGGCCACAACGTCCATTTCGGCCCGACGCACAATCCCTGGAATCCGGACCACATCACGGGAGGGTCGTCGAGTGGATCGGGCACTGCCGTAGGCGGTCGCATGGTCTACGGTTCGCTCGGGTCGGACACGGGCGGCTCGATCCGGCTGCCTGGCGGCATCTGCGGCGTCTACGGCATGAAAGGCACGCAAGGCCGTGTGTCGCGACATGGCGCGATGGGCCTGTCGTTCTCGCTCGACAACATCGGTCCGCTCGCGCGTACCGTGCGAGACTGCGCACGCATGATGCGCATCGTCTCGGGTGCGGATACCAACGATCTGACCGCTGCCGATGTGGCCGTGAGCGACTACGAGGCGGAACTCGACGGCAACGTCAGGGGCCTGCGCATCGGTGTTCCGACGAACCACTACTGGGAAGGCATGAGCGCGGAGATCGGCGACGTGCTCGAGGCAGCCTTGGGCGAACTGTCCAAGCTCGGCCTCAGCGTCACGCGCTGCGAAGCACCTCATCACGACGTGGTGCGGGGATTGGGCAACATCGTTTCGTCCGTGGAGTTCTGCACGCTGCACGACGATTGGCTTCGCAACCAACACGACTCGTATGCGCCGCTGGTACGGGCGCGCATGAAGCAGGGCTACGCGTTCACGGCGGTGGAGTATCTGAAGGCCATCCAGGTGCGGCCGCGCATCACGAGCGACTTCGTCCAGCAGATGTTCTCGAAGTTCGATGCGCTGCTGATGCCTGTACTTCGCTTCCCCGTTCCGAAGATCGCCGACACGGACGTGGGCGACAGCCAAGGCATGAACGAGGTTCTGGGCAGCGTGAACCACTGCACGTGGCCGATCAACTATCTTGGCCTGCCGGGCCTCGCGGTGCCGGCGGGGTTCAGCGGGAACGGTTTGCCGGTTGGCTTCCAACTGGTCGGACGGCCGTTCGACGAAAGCCTGCTGTTCCGGATCGCGGCGGCCTACGAGCGCGCGACCGGCTGGCCGCAGCGCACGCCGAACTTGCCGGGTTGAGCCCTTGACTGACGGTAGAGATGGCGATGACGGACTAAGCCACGCGTCGCCATCGCTCCGCCCGGCCGCGCGGTCACGTCTCACCCGAGCACGGCGATGGCGGTTGCAAAGGTATTGGCGTAGGCGCGGACGCTCTCGCTGATGGGGTCGGCGTAGCCGCCGCCGATGGCGATCGACACGGGCAAGCCGCGCAAGCGACAATATTCGAAAACCATGCGGTCGCGCTCGATCAGACCGTCGTGCGACAGGTGCAGGCGGCCGAGCCGATCTTGGCGCAGCGGATCGACGCCCGAGAGATAAAGCAGGAGATCGGGTCGGAAGGCGTCGAGCAGTGGCAGTACATCTGCCAGCGCATGAAGGTAGGCGTGATCCTCCGTGCCGTCCGGCAACTCCACGTCGTGATCGGAGGGAACGCGACGGAACGGGAAATTCTTCTCACCCTGCATACTGACGACGAAGGCATCGGGCTCTCCGCCGAGGATCGCCGCATTGCCGTCACCCTGGTGGACGTCGAGATCCAGGATGGCGATGCGGCGAACCGTGCCCTCGGCCAGCAGAGTTAGAGCGGTCACGGCCAGGTCGTTGAAGACACAGAAACCGGAGCCGAAGTCGCGATGTGCGTGATGCGTGCCGCCGGCCAGCTGGCCCGAGAGTCCCGTCTCCAGTGCGGATCGCGCTGCCGCCATCGCGCCACCCACCGTGGCACAGGCGCGGCGGGCCATCGCCTCGCTCCACGGCAGCCCGATGCGACGGATAATGGCCGGATCGATGCTACCGTGGAAGATCGCATCCACATAGGCCGCGTCGTGGGCGCGCAGCAGATCACTGCGCGTCGCGGCGGGAGCGGGATAAAGCGTATCGGGTGGCAGGATGCGCTCGGCCGCCAGGATTTCGCGCAGCATGGCGTACTTGCCGATGGGGAAGCGATGTCCAGGCGGTACAGGCGTTGGCGGGACGTCGGGATAGAAGAAGCGCACGCGATATTTCCGTCAGTGCTTGGTGGCGCGTCGCGGCAACCATGCGCGACTGCTCAACGGCATTTGACTTCCGGGTAGCACGAGCATCCGTTCTCGCACTGAATCACCGTACGCTCGCACGGCGCACGCGGATCTGCCGGCGGCTTGCGGAGCGTGAGCACCTTGTTGCGACAGACGCAGCGAGGAACGCAACGATCGTTCTCGCGGCCGGGCTCGCGCGCGGAGCCGAGAGGACCACCGATGCAGCGGTCGCCAGCGCAAGGACCGGGGCAAGGGATGCGGCTTTCCTCGACCGTGCGGCAGGTGCCCGCGCATACGCTTCTCGTGGTGACCAGCACGTTTCCCGCGCAATAACTGCGCGAAAGACCGCCGTTGGGACATTGGAAATCGGCTGTACAGGACTGAGCGTGCACGCCGGACGACAGGGCGCCGCATACCAGGACGAGCGCCAACAGGACCGCGAGGACACTCCCGAGCCTCTGACGCAGGCTGGCTCTACCCTCCCTGCAGCGTATCGCGTCCGTTTGCCCGTTGACCTGCATGGTGGAACCCGCAACGTTGTCGGACACAAGCCTTACGCCAATCTGAGGCAACCCGGGAGACCCCACCATGGCCGAACTCGATCTCGCACGCATCTCGAACGATCTGGAACGCATCCTGAAGCTGCGCAATCCGCCGTTCGGCATGAAGCTATACGAGAAGAAGGAGGACATGGAGGCCGTTCCACGTATCCGCCGGCCGCAGAAGATCCACACGCTCGATCAAGTCGTGGCCCAGGCGGCCCGGCTGGGCTGGACGGTCGGGATCACCGCCGAGGATCTCGTCGGCGGACAGTGTCGCGCCGTCGTCGGTCTCGGCAACTCCAAGACGGAGGAGTGGAAAACGGGCAAACATACGGTCGGCGTCTGGCATGGGGACCTCGAGGCGGCGGCCGGCAGGCAGGCAGCGCTGACCTGCGTTCCCGATGGCAAGTACGAGGCCCTCGCCGTGTCGCCGCTGGCGGCCGGCCGCCTCAACCCACCCGACATCGCGCTGTTTTATGCGACACCCGGCGCCATGATCTACTTCATCAACGGCATGCAGTACGTGGGATACAAGAAGTTCGAATGGGGCGTAGTCGGCGAGACGGCATGCGCCGACAGCTGGGGCCGTGCCCTGTCGACCGGAGAGCCGTCCCTCTCGATCCCATGCTTCGCCGAGCGTCGCTACGGCGGCGTCCTCGACGACGAGATGCTGATGGCGATCCGGCCGGATCAGCTCGACAAGGCGATCCAGGGCATGATGTCGCTGGCCAAGAACGGTCTGCGTTATCCATTCCCGCAGTACGGCATCCAGAACGACGTCCGTGAGGGCATGTCGCGCAGCTATCCCGGCCGCGCCTGACACCCGATCCGCATCGACCTACGCACACGAGAGGACTTGCATGGCCGCAGCGAAAGTCTGGATCGAGGCCGCATTGAACGGGCCGTGGAGCCGGGCACTGCAACCGGGCATTCCGGACACGGTGGAGGCGATCGTCGCCGAGGGTATCGCATGTGCCGAAGCGGGGGCGTGCATCATTCACGTGCACGCCTACGACGGCGGCGGGGCGCAGACCTTCGACTGGCAGGTCTATGCGCGCATCATCGAAGGCATACGGGCGCGGATCGACGTCCCCGTGTACCCGTCGCTGCCCAGCGCCGCGATCGGGGTCAGCGCGGATGTGACGGACCCCATTCCGCGGTTCGCCCACGTCGAGGAACTGGCGCGCCGGGGATTGCTGGAGTTCGCCGTGATCGATCCCGGGAGCGTCAATTTCATCGATATGCGGCGCCAGGGCGGCATGCCCGGATCCGTCTACAGCAATCCCGAAGCTCACATTCGTCATGGCCTCGCGTTTGCGCGGCGCCACGGGTTTCATCCGGCCTACGCCATCTACGAGCCGGGGTTCACACGTACCGGCGCCGTGCTGGCAAGGGCCGAGGGAGCGCCGCGGGCGGTCTATCGCTTCATGTTCTCCGAGACGTTCGCGTGGGGTTTTCCGCCCAAGCCGCACCATCTCGACGCGCATCTCCGCTTGTTGGCAGAGGAAGATGCCGGCGCGCCATGGATGGTGGCCGGGCTCGGGGTCGACATCCGGCCGCTGATATCGACTGCCGTTCAGAACGGCGGGCATATCCGAGTGGGGCTTGAGGATGCGCCATTCGGCACCGAGACCGGCAACGTCGCCTGGGTCGATCAGGCCGTTGCGGCAGTTCGTGCCGCAGGTGGTGAGCCGGCCACTGCTCGTGACATGCGGGCGACACTCGAAGCTCTCGCGGGCTGATGAGCAACGGGTATCTGCATGACGGTCCCGCATCCATGGGGGATGCCATCGAAAAGCCAATGGTTCGAGACGCGGAATCGCACTAGTCGTTTAGGCTTCGTGATTCGTTTCACCGGTAGCGATCCGATGGTGGCGAATCGATCGTTTACGAAGAGGCGCGAGATCGACCGCCCTGAGGCCGCTCTTCCGTTATGACGGCAGTGAGCCTATAAGGCCGACCGGTGCGGCAACAAGGCCCAGCTCCCTACGAGGTAGTGCCCGATGGGAAACGTCAATGCGACGACCCATAGCTCGGAAGACGAATCCAAATCACCGCATGGCAAGCTGTGGGCTCTGATCCTCGGCTCCGTGGGCGTGGTCTATGGCGACATCGGCACGAGCCCACTTTACGCTTTTCGCGAATCCGTGACGCATGCGATCAAGCATGGCGTCAACGAGACGTCTGCCGTTCTCGGGGTGCTCTCGCTGATTCTCTGGTCGCTGGCCCTCATCGTGACGTTGAAATACGTCGTGGTGCTTCTGCGGGCCGACAACCACGGAGAAGGCGGCACGTTCGCGTTGATGGCGCTCGGGCAATCCGTGGCCAACCGCTCCAAGAAACTTCTCATGGTGCTCGGCATCATGGGGGTCGCCTTCTTCTACGGCGACTCGATGTTGACGCCCGCGATCTCCGTCCTTTCCGCCGTCGAGGGTCTCAAGCTCATCACACCGGCGTTCGAGAAGGCCGTGGTGCCGATCACGCTGTTGATCATCGTCGGCCTGTTCTGGATGCAATCGCGCGGTACGGAGAAGGTGGCGGCGTTCTTCGGGCCGATCACGCTCCTGTGGTTCGCGCTACTGGCTCTCGGCGGCCTCATCCACATCGTGGACGACCCGCGCGTCTTCCTGGCGTTCAATCCCTACTATGGAATCGCGCTCTTCCTGCAGCATGGCTTGCTCGGCTTCACGATTCTCGGTCTGGTTTTCCTCGCCGTCACAGGGGCGGAGGCACTCTATGCCGATCTCGGCCATTTCGGCCGCAAGCCGATCCAGATCGCGTGGAGCTCGATCGTACTGCCGGCGCTGGTGCTCAACTACCTCGGCCAAGGCGCACTCGTGCTGTCGCACGCGGACAAGATCGACAATCCCTTCTACAAGCTCTACCCGTCGTGGGCGCTGATCCCGATGGTTTGCATGGCGACGATCGCGACCGTGATCGCAAGCCAGGCGGTAATTACCGGTGCCTTCTCGGTGACGCGGCAGGCGATACAGCTCGGCTTGCTGCCGCGCTTCGCCATCCAGCACACATCGGAGAGCATGGCGGGGCAGATCTATCTGCCGCGGGTCAACCGGCTGCTCATGGCCGGCGTGTGTGTCGTCGTGATCCTGTTCCAGAGCTCCTCCAACCTGGCCGCTGCCTACGGCATCTCGGTTACCGCGACGATGGTCATCGACTCGGTCATGGCCTTCTTCGTGATCTGGAAGCTCTGGAAGTGGCCCATGTGGCGGACGCTTCTACTGATCGTTCCACTGCTGCTGCTCGAGCAGGCCTTCTTCTCGGCGAACATGCTGAAGGTGCTGGAAGGCGGCTGGTTCCCGTTGCTCATCGGCACCTGCATCGGTCTGGTGATGCTGACGTGGCAGTACGGCTCGAGGGTTCTGGCCCGGGCGACCAAGAAGAACGAGGCCGATATCGGGTGGCTCATTCGCCATCTGGAAAACAAGCCGCCCCACAAGGTTCCGGGCACTGCGGTATTCCTGACGGCCGATCCCGAGTCCGCACCGACCTCGCTCATGCACAATCTCAAGCACAATCGCGTGCTGCACGAGCGCAACATCATTCTCACGATCAGGACAGAAGACACGCCGCGCGTCGCACGACACGAACGCGTAGAGGTGGAGCGTCTTTCAGACAGCTTCATTCGCGTGATCGCGCACTACGGCTTCATGGAAACGCCTTCGGTGCCGAAGATCTTCGAGCAGGCGCGCCGCAAGGATTTGAACGTCGATTTCCCCGCGACGTCGTTCTTCCTGTCGCGACGCTCGCTGAAGCCGACATCGAAAACGCCCATGCCGCGCTGGCAGGAAGCGTTGTTCATCTGGCTCGCGGGCCAGGCGGAGGATGCCACCGAGTACTTCCGCATTCCGACCGACCGCGTGGTGGAAGTGGGGACGCAGGTGCAGGTGTAGCGCTGCTTAAGTTGTAGACAGCGTCCCGGAGAAAGATGCGTGGTCGCCTCGTGTCCCGACAGCAAAGTCCGTCTCAGTCACCGGCTGGCTCGGAACGGACTTTGCGGTCAAAAGGGACACGAGCAAAAACACTGTCTCTGTGTGGCGTCATGATTGGAAGTCCGCTCGACGAGCCAGTGGCAAGAATGGAGCGGACTTCCAATCCGCCACACGAGAACCAGATAGGGTTTCGCCATGCAGCAATATCTCGATCTCATGCGCCGCGTGCGCGATCACGGCACGAAGAAGTCCGACCGGACCGGCACGGGCACGCTCAGCGTTTTCGGCCACCAGATGCGCTTCGATCTCGCAGACGGCTTCCCGCTGGTGACGACCAAGAAGCTGCACCTGAAATCGATCATCCACGAGCTGATCTGGTTCCTGGCCGGCGATACCAACGTCGCCTACCTGAGACAGCACGGCGTTTCCATCTGGGACGAATGGGCGGACGAGGCGGGCGACCTCGGCCCCGTGTACGGTAAGCAATGGCGTTCCTGGGCAACGCCCGACGGCCGGACCATCGATCAGATCCGCGAGGTCGTCGAGACACTCAAGACCAACCCGGACAGCCGCCGCATCATCGTCACGGCCTGGAACCCGGCTGACATTCCCGACATGGCTCTGGCACCCTGCCATTGCCTGTTCCAGTTCTACGTTGCGGACGGCCGCCTTTCCTGCCAGCTCTACCAGCGCTCGGCCGATGTATTCCTCGGCGTGCCGTTCAACATCGCGAGCTATGCGGCGCTGACGATGATGATGGCGCAGGTGACGGGGCTGAAGCCCGGCGAGTTCATCCATACGTTCGGCGACGCGCACCTCTATCTCAATCATCTCGAGCAGACGGACCTGCAGCTCTCGCGCGCGCCCCGGCCGCTGCCACGTCTCGAGATCGACCCCAACGTGCGTTCGATTTTCGATTTCAAGTTCGAGCACTTCAAGTTGGTGGGGTACGACCCGCATCCGCACATCAAAGCGCCGGTGGCGGTGTGACCGTGGCAGCCGTCGCGATCAGCCTTGTCGTCGCAGTCGCCGAAAACGGCGTCATCGGGCGCGAGGGTGGCTTGCCGTGGCGTATGCCATCCGACCTGAAGACGTTCCGGAACATGACGATGGGCAAGCCCCTGATCATGGGGCGGCGGACGCTCCAGGCGATCGGCAAGCCGCTCGACGGACGCGACAATATCGTCGTGACGCGCGACGCGACGTTTGCCATGCCCGGGACGATCGTCGTCGGTTCGATCGATGCGGCCCTGGCCGAAGCCCGCCGTTGTGCGGCAGCACGCGGCGCCGACGAGATCATGGTCATCGGCGGCGCCGACATCTACCGCCAGACGATGCCGGTCGCGGATAGAATTTATCTGACGCGCATCCACGCGCGACCGGAGGGCGACGCCACCTTCGCCGAGCCCGAACCGGAGCAATGGCGTCTCACCGAACGCCGGCCCATCGCGCCCCACCCACGCGACGACCACACGGCGACGCTTCTCGTCTTCGAGCGCATTCGCTGACCCTTCGTGCGCATCTTGCCGGTGGCGTGCGAGCGGTCCACAGTAGCGGCCGAAAACGGGCGCGACAGTGCCCACCGCACCGACGCACTCGCCACTCCCGGAGGCCGCTATGCCCCAGAAGAAGCTCCCCGCCGTGTTCATGCGCGGGGGCACCTCGAAGGCCGTTATGTTGCATCAGCGCGACCTGCCGGCTTCGCGCGACGACTGGGCGCCGATCTTCCTGTCGCTCATGGGCTCGCCCGATCCCAGTCTGCGGCAGCTCGACGGCATGGGCGGCGGTGTTTCGTCACTGTCGAAGGTTTGCGTGATCGGCCCGCCGACGCACCCCGATGCGGATGTCGACTATACCTTCGCGCAGATCATCATCGACCAACCGCGCGTGGACTATTCGATCAACTGCGGAAACATGTCCTCGGCGATCGGCCCGTTCGCCGTGGACGAGGGGATCGTGCCGCGTCCGGCGGGCAACGAGGGCGTGGTTCGCATCCATAACACCAATACGAAAAAGATCATCGTCGCGCGCTTCCCCATGGATGGTGACGTGGCGGCGGTGGACGGAGATATGGCGCTCGACGGCGTCGCGGGCACCGCTGCGCCGATACGGCTCGAATTCATGGCCCCCGGCGGGGCAAGAACGGGAAAGTTGCTGCCGACGGGCCGGGCAGCCGATCTCCTGGATGTCGAGGGCGTCGGCCGCGTGCCGGTGAGCTTGGTCGACGCGGCCAATCCTTGCGTACTCGTGCCGGCGGAGGCCATCGGCGCGACCGCAACCGAGGCTCCTGCCGACCTGGAGGCCAACAAGCCGCTCATGTCGAAGCTGGAAGCCATCCGCCGCGCGGGCTCGGTAGCCATGGGTATCGCGCCCACGCACGAGGCCGCGGGCGCCATGAGCGCGCCGTTCATCGCCATGGTGGCCGCTCCCCTTGCGATGACCACGCTCTCGGGCCGCGTGCTAAGCCCTGCCGACATGGACATTGCGGTGCGCGTGATCTCAAGCGGCCAGCCACACCGCGCCACGCCATTGACAGGCGCGATGTGCTTCGCAGTGGCCGCCCGAATTCCCGGTACAATCGCAAGCGAGATGGCGCAGGGGCTCACCATGGATGCCCAACAGATTCGGATTGCGCACCCGTCGGGCCTCATCACGGTCGATGCGAAAGTGACGGCCGATGCCAGCGGTGCGCCGCATGCCGAATACGCCGCCGTGTACCGCACGGCGCGGCGACTGTTCGAGGGACGCGTTCTCTATCGTTGAGCGGCGACAGACCGCAGTCATCCTCCGGGGAGGAACACCATGTCGACCAGTGGATCACCAGAAAGTACCAGCGCAACGATCGCCACGCGCATGGCCGAGCGAATCTGCGCGTTTCGCGACACCGACATCACGCCGCAGGCGTTGGTGGAATCGCGTACCGCCATCATCGACACCGTCGCCTGCACGCTGTCTGGGCTGCCGGAGCCCTGCACGCAGATCCTCCTGGGAATGCCGGGCGTGGCGGACAGTGCCGGGCCGTCGCTGATCTTCGGGACCAGCCGGCGAACGAGCGCGCTGGACGCCGCATTGATCAATGGCGTCGCGTCGCATGCGCTCGACTTCGACGACGTGTCGGGCATCTTCGGCGGGCACCATTCGGTGCCCGTGGTGGCGCCGATCTTCGCGCTCGGCGAGCATTTGAACGTGACGGGCCGGCAGGCGCTGGCGGCCTACATCATCGGCGTCGAGGCCGAGGTACGATTGGCCCGCGCCGTCAACTTCCACCACTACGATAAGGGCTGGCACCCGACCGCGACGCTTGGCGTATTCGGGGCGGCGGCGGCATCGGGCTATCTGCTGCAGCTCGACGTCTCGCGCATGGCAAAGGCGCTGGCGCTCGCCGCTTCGTTCGGCAGCGGCCTCAAGGCGAACTTCGGCACCATGACGAAGCCCATGCATGTGGGCCATATCGCGCGCGCAGGTCTGTTCGCGGCGCTGGCGGTCAGCCGGGGCTTCGAATCGAACCCCGGCGTGATGGAGCACAAACAGGGCTGGTTCCGCGTCTACAACGGCGAAGGCACCTACGACGCGGAGCGCATCTTCGCAGCTTGGGGCACGCCTTGGGAAATCGAGATCACCCGCAACAACGGCCTCAAGCAGTTCGCCTGCTGCGGCTCGACACATCCCGCCATCACCATGGCGTTGCGGCTCGTGAAAGAAGAGGGCGTGAAGGCCGACGATCTCACGCAGATCGAGATCCTCGCGCACAAGCGGCGCCTGCCCCACACCGACAACCCCGATCCGCAGACACCGCTGCAGGCGAAGTTCTCGATCCAATACACCGTGGCGCGGGCTCTGGCCGATGGTGCCGTCAAGTTGAAGGATTTCGAGGATCCCCACATCAAGGACGCACACGTGCGGCGCCTGCTGCCGATCATCAAGACGGGGCCACACCCCGACATGCCCGAGAACAGTCCGAATCAGTTCGGCTCGGAGGTTATCGTGACGATGAAGGACGGTGGCCGATTGTCGCGCCGCATCGACCATCTCGTGTGCCGCGGCGGCGACTACCCGATGACGCGCGACGAGCTGTTCGAAAAGTTCGAGGACTGCGGCAGCCGTGCGCTGGCGCCGGACCAGCTTGCCCCCCTGTTCGAGCGCCTCGAAACGCTGGAGACCGCGAGCAGCCTCGGTCAGATCACACGAATGATGGAGCCGCGAGCAGCAAGGGCTGCGGAATGACCCGGAGGCAACCGCCAACGGTACGGAGGCGACGATGACGCGATATATCCCGAGCCCGAGAGATTGGGTGCGCGAGCAGGTGGAACTCTACGAGTCGAGCGGCGGCACGAAGGGCACGACGCTGCGCGACACAGGACTGCCCTGTATCCTCTTCACGCACATCGGCAACAAGACCGGTGCCATCCGCAAGACCCCGCTGATGCGCGTGAAGGACGGCGATTCCTATGTCCTGGTCGCCTCGGTCGGCGGTGCGCCAGACGATCCCGTGTGGGTCCACAACCTGCGCGCCAACCCGGACATCGAGCTGCGCGACGCGACCGTGGTGCGGAAGATGCGGGTGCGAGAGGTGTCGGACGAGGTCGAGCGGGCCCGGCTGTGGGCGTTGGCCGTGGCGGCTTATCCGCCCTACGAGGACTATCAGGGGCGCACGACGCGCCGTATCCCCGTGTTCGTGGCCTCGCCCGTCTGAGCGAGGCGGTCGCGAGAGTGGCGAACCGGACCACTCCCGCGCCATTGTCTTACGTTACTTGCCGACGGCGTCGAGCACGCACTTCTTGACGTGGCTCGTCTTGGCGGCACCGGCGAGCTTCTTGTCGGCAGCGCCCTTGTCGCAGGCTGCGGTAGCGTCTTTCTCGCACTTCGTCATGAACGACTTCAGTGCGGCGCCCGCCAGCTTCTTCTCACCGGCCTGCGCCTTGCACGTGGCGGTCGCAGCGGCCGGGGCGGCAGCGGGAGCGGCGGCCTTGGGGGCCGGCGCCTGCGCCAGGGCAGCGGTAGCCGTAAACATGGCGAGAGCGGCGGCGGCAGCGATCTTCTTCATGGGGATCTCCTCATCCGGCCACGCCGATCTCGGCGTGACGCGGCAGGGCTTATAGGGCCGTGAAGCTGAACGGCAGATGAGCAGTGCAAGCAGCTTTTATTTATTCAGATAGTGCAGCTTCGCGCCGGGGCCCTCCCAAGGCATGGAGACGAGGCGACCGGTCATCGACAGCGTGATAAAGGCCGTCTTCAGATCCGGCCCACCGAAGCAGATGTTGGTGCAATACGGGTCGCCCGGGATCGCGATGTGGCGCGACTGGCCGGCTGGCGAGATCACGGTGATGCCGGGGTTGAAGAGGGTCGCCACGCAGACGTTGCCAGCGCCGTCGACGGCCAGCGAATCGAAGAGATCGAACTTGCCGACGCCAGCCAGCAGGCGCCCGCCGGAGGGGGACGGCCAGGGTGCCTTGGCGACGACACCAGGAGAAAGGATGTCATAAGCCCAGACCCGGCCCGTCCACGTCTCGGCGACGTAGAGAACTTTGCCATCGGGTGACAGACCGCACCCGTTCGGCGTCATCAGGGGAAAGGCAACTTCGACGATGCTCGAGCCGTCGGCCCTCGCGTAGTAGACGCAGCCGCGATCTTGCTCGCGGTCGCGAACCTTGCCGAGGTCGGTGAAGTAGAAGCCGCCGTGCGCATCGAAGACGAGATCGTTGGGTCCGTTCAGCTTGTGGCCGGGTCCCTTGGTGTAGAGCACGTCCACTTTGCCGGTCTTCAGATCCACGCGTTCGATACGCCCGCCCTTGTAGTCGTGCGCCTGCATGTGCGGTCGGATGCCGTCGGCTCCGCGCACCCACTCGAAGCCGCCGTTGTTGCAGATGTAGCAGGCGCCATCCGGGCCGATCGCCGCGCCGTTGGGGCCGCCCCCGGTGTTGGCCACGACCTCGGTGCGACCATCGGGATGGACACGCGTCAACGTCTGGCGCTCGATCTCGACCAGCAGAATCGTACCATCGGGCATCGCGATCGGGCCCTCGGGAAAGCGCAGGCCGGTGGCGATTTCTCGAATGTCGGTCATGTCGGACGTCTCCCTCGGTTCAGTGGGCGGCCTTGGCGCCGGACGATATGGAATACGGCAGAAACCAGGTAAGCAGCCCGATGGCCGGCAGATAGGCGCACAAGGCGTAAACCGTATCGATGCTGGTGAGGTCCGCGAGATGGCCCAGCGCCGCCGCGCTGAGCGCGCCCATGCCGAACGACACGCCGTAGAAAACGCCCGCGACGACACCGATGCGCCCAGGCATGAGATCGAGCGCATAGACCAGGATTGCCGGGAACGCGCTGGCCATGACCATGCCGATCAGGACAGTCAGCACGATGGTGGCGTAGAAGCCCGCGTACGGCAGGAGCAACGTCAGCGGCAGGGCGCCCAGAATCGAGAACCAGATGATGCCGCGGCGGCCGAAGCGGTCGCCGAGATGGCCGCCGATCAGCGCGCCGACGGCTTGCGAGAGCAGGAACACGAACAGCAGATACTGCGAGGTCTGCACGGAGACATGATACTTACCGATCATGTAGAACGTGTAGTAGTTCGACAGGCTCGCCGTGTAGGCGCTCTTCGAGAACATCAGCAGGAACATGACGCTGATGGCGAGCACAGCACCTGCCTCGAGTCCTTTGGAAGCACCGTCGCCGATGGCAGTCGTGGCTTTGGGTTTTGCCGGCTGCGGCGCCTGACGGCGATACCAGACCCCTATTCGGAACAGCAGGATCATCGCGAGGAGGACCGCCGCGGAGAACCATGTCAGGCTCGTTTGCCCACGCGGGACGACGATGAAGGCTGCGAGCAAGGGGCCTGCCGCCTGTCCCGCCTGTCCGCCTACCTGGAACAGCGACTGCGCGAAACCGTGACGACCGCCTGCAGCCAGACGCGCCATGCGCGTCGATTCAGGGTGGAAGATGGCCGAGCCAGTGCCGATGAGCGCCGCTCCGACGACGAGCAGCGGATAGCTGCCAGCGTAGGCAAGAATCAGCAGGCCTACGAGCGTCGCCCCCATGCCGGCGACGAGCGAGAACGGTTGCGGGCGGCGATCCGTCAGAATGCCCACGAGCGGCTGGAACATCGATGCGGTGAGTTGGAAGGCCAGCGTCAGGAAGCCGATCTGGCCGAAGTCCAAATTGTAAGCAGACTTGATGATCGGATAGATGGCCGGCAACAGCGCCTGCACCATGTCGTTGAGGAAGTGTGATGCGCTCAGCGCAAGCACGATCGGAAACGACGCGGATTTCACAAAGCTGGTGCCCGGCGAACCGTTCGCCGTCGTCGATGCCTGCATATGGGTCATCCGCCCTGATGGTGCCGGCCTCTCGTTTGGGCTTCGCAAAGGTGCTCGCGACGCCAACCGGCTCGAAAAACGGCCCAACGTGCGCTTGCCGTCGCGCCAGGTCAAGCATCACACCATCGAATTGCGTGCAGTCCGCGACGACTCACGTGAAACACGATGGCCGGTCCGCCCTTTGGGGGCGAACCGGCCATGATCTCAGGCGGAGCCAGGGGTGGCGATCAGATGGAATTCACCGGCGAGTCACGCTTCTCGGACGCTCCGGACATGGCCTCCAGAGCCGCGAGAAGCGACTTCGGTGTTACCGCAGCCTCGTCGGCGATCTCGTTGGCGGAATCGGCCTCGCTCGCCGTCGGCACGCTTTCCGCGTGGGCCCGATCCGTTGGCGCACCCGCATCGGCCTTCGTATCGTTTGCCTGGTCTTCGCTTTTGGTCATGTCCGCCGCTTCGGCAACATCTTCGGTGACGGCGACGGCAGATACCGCCGCGTCGCCGACCGTAGATGCCTCACCATCGGCGTTGACTACGCCCTCGCCGGCCTCGACCGTCACGGAGATCTCGACATCGGCCTGATTGGCGTTTGCCTCTTCGCGCACATCGATCAAGGCGGCGGCCACATCGGTCGCCTCGACGTGCTGCACGTCTGCGCTTGCGGCGCGCGCCAGCATGACCACGTCTTCGAGCGACAACGCCGAGGGGAGTGGCAGCACGGGATCGGGCATGTCCTCGGCATACAGATCGTACCGGATATCCAGCGTCTCCAGCATCGTGGAAACGAGATCGAGCAACGGTCCGAGCTCGGCAACACCGCCCAAGCGATAGGCATCGCCCACCTGCAACTTCTCGAGCGACTCGGGCATCGCCGCGTCCTCGGCGATCAGTCCGCGCGACCGCAGAAAACTCATGGGATCGTCGCCAGTCTCGAAGAGTTCGCGCGGACGGCGGCCATATTTTTCGATGAGATCCAGCACCCCTGCAGAGTTGGCGACGTAGAGCGACAGGAGCGAGCGCGTATCGCCGTCTACGCGGCGCACATCTTGCGCACGCTTGCGTGCCTGGAGAATCCGCGACACGAGCGCCGCCTCGAGCACACGCAGCCTGCCAACGAACCGGCGGATGGCTTCGGCCTCGTCCTCTCCCTCAGCAGGGACAGCCGTGGTCGCGATCAGATCCTCGCCGGCAGCGAGTGCCGCATCCAGATGATCCGCCAGCAGGTAGATTTCTTCACTGGCCAATGGCGTATTACCGAGCATCGAGAATCCTTGACTTGCCGCGCGTCAGCTCGTCGCTTTCGGTGCGAACGAGATGACCACGTTGAGCGCCGTGTTGAGATCGGTCCCTCGCATAGCCAGCCACTTGCCGAGCGGGGAGGTGAAGGCTGCCAGCCAGCGTTCGCGCTGCTCGCCCTTGGCGGAAACAGCAGCCAGAGAGGCAGCGATGGTCACGTCGGGGATCGTCTCCGGTATCTCCAGACGTTCGCGCAGCTGCGAGACTGGGTCGTTGTCGTCGTGATCCGCCAAATGATCGTCAGCAGGCAAAGCACGGCTCGCACCTGTCGGAGGCGACAGCGGCTGATCACCTACCTGCTCGTTGCTCTTCATCGACATGGCACAAAAATCCAACTTGCAGACGCTCACCGCACAGCAGAACGACAACCTCGCCCGCTGTCCGCAGGCGAGGTCATTCTCAACGATCAGCTACAGCCGCTGGTGCCGCCGCAGGTGTCGCACTTGAGGCAGGTGCCGTTACGGACGAGCGTGAAGTTGCCGCATTCCTGGCAGTTCTCGCCTTCGTAGCCGCGCACGCGAGCCTCCTGCCGCAACTCCGCCATGGTCAGCGTGGTCTGACTGCCGACTGCGACTGCCGTGGTGTGGGTCACGGTCTCTGTCGCGACGACGCCCCCCGTTGCCATCGTGGCGGCCATCTCCGAGCGCAGCTCCTTCAGTCTGGCCATGGCCGCTTCCGGATTGCCGGCAGCAGCAGCCTCCTCGATCGCGTCGAAGGCGAGCGCCGTATTGCCGCGCACGACGAAGACGTTCGGCTGGATGCCACGCGTCAGTCCTTTAGAGACCAGCTTCGTCGCCGGCATCGCAGGCGGGGTGTCGTCCTCCAGCGCTTCATCGGAAGAACCGAGGCCCGTCTCTCCGACGATCTCGCGAGGATCGACGTGCGCGAGGTCATGACGCTCGAGATAGGACACAGCCAATTCGCGGAAGATGTAGTCGAGGATCGACGTCGCGTTCTTTATCGCCTCGTTACCCTGCACCAGACCCGCGGGCTCGAAACGCGTGAACGTAAAGGCGTCCACGTACTCCTCGAGCGGCACGCCGTACTGCAGGCCGAGAGAAATGGCGATCGCGAAGTTGTTCATCAACGAGCGGAAGGCGGCGCCCTCCTTGTGCATGTCGATGAAGATCTCGCCCAGGCGGCCGTCGTCGTACTCACCCGTGCGCAGGTAGACTTTATGACCACCTACCGTCGCCTTCTGGGTGTAACCCTTGCGACGACCGGGCAGCTTCTCGCGCTCGCGGGCCCGCTCGACGATCCGCTCCACGATGCGCTCGGCCATGACCTGCGCGCGATTGGCGGCTGGCTTGTCGGCGGTGAGCTCGGCAGCGATCTCTTCCGCCTCTTCCGCGTCGTCCGCCAGGATCTGAGAGTTCAGCGGCTGGGAGAGCTTGGAGCCGTCGCGGTACAGCGCATTCGCCTTGAGTGCCAGACGCCAGGACAGCATGTAGGATTCCTTGCAGTCCTCCACCGTCGCATCGTTCGGCATGTTGATCGTTTTGGAGATCGCACCCGAGATGAACGGCTGGCTCGCCGCCATCATGCGAATGTGGCTCTCCACCGACAGGAAGCGCTTGCCCTTGCGCCCGCAGGGATTGGCGCAATCGAAGACCGGCAGATGCTCCTTCTTCAGATGCGGGGCCCCTTCCAGGGTCATCGCGCCGCACACGTGCTCGTTGGCTGCCTCGATGTCGCGCTTGGCGAAGCCGAGGTGGGCGAGAAGATCGAACCCAGGCTCGTTGAGTTTCTCGGCGGGTACACCGAGCTTGCTCACCATGAAGTCTTCGCCGAGCGTCCACTTGTTCAGCGCGAACTTGATATCGAAGGCACTGCCGAGCGCGGCCTCGAGCTTCTCGAGCGCTTCATCCGTGAAGCCTTTGAGCTTCAGCGTCGTGTGATTGATCGCCGGCGCCTGACGCAGCGAGCCGTGACCGACAGCATAGGCCTCGATCTCGGCGATCTGCGCTTCGGCGTACCCCAGCGCGCGCAGCGCCTCGGGAACGGCGCGATTGATGATCTTGAAGTAGCCGCCGCCGGCCAACTTCTTGAACTTCACCAGCGCGAAGTCAGGCTCGATACCCGTCGTGTCACAATCCATGACGAGACCGATGGTGCCGGTGGGCGCGATGACAGTCGCTTGGGCATTGCGATATCCGTGGTCCTCGCCCAGCGCGAGCGCGCGATCCCAGGCCCGCTTGGCGGCCTCCGAAAGCGGGCGATCCGCGAGGGCTACGTGGTCGAGCGGTACCGGCGGGGTCGAGAGCTGCTCGTAACCGACGTGTTCGCCGTGTGCCGCGCGGCGATGATTACGGATGACGCGCAGCATGTCTTTGGCGTTCGCATAGTAGTTCGGGAACGGCCCGAGCTCGGAAGCCATTTCCGCGCTCGTCGCGTAAGCCACGCCGGTCATCAGCGAGGATATTGCGCCGCAGATCGCACGCCCCTCGGCGCTGTCGTAACCGATGCCTGAAGCCATCAAGAGGCCGCCAATATTGGCAAAACCCAAGCCCAGCGTGCGGTACTCGTAGGAGAGCTGGGCGATCTGGCGGCTGGGGAACTGCGCCATCATCACGGAGATCTCGAGGACGATGGTCCACAGGCGGCAGCAGTGCTCAAAGGCGTCGACGTCGAACGAGCGATCGGCCTTGCGGAACATCATGAGGTTCAGCGAGGCGAGATTGCACGCGGTATCGTCGAGGAACATATACTCCGAGCAGGGGTTGGACGCCCGGATCGGCCCGGAGGCCGGGCACGTGTGCCAGTCATTGATCGTGGTATGGAACTGGATGCCCGGATCGGCGGATGCCCAGGCGGCATGTCCGATCTTGTCCCACAATTCTCGCGCCTTGAGGGTCTTGGTCGTGGCACCGGTCGTGCGTGCGGTCAGGCTCCAGTTGCGGTCCTGCTCGACGGAACGCAAGAAGTCGTCCGTCACGCGTACCGAGTTGTTGGAGTTCTGGCCGGAGACCGTGAGATAGGCTTCGCTGTCCCAATCGGTATCATAGGTCGCGAAGTCGATGTCCTTGTAACCCTGCTTTGCGAACTGGACGACGCGCAGGATGTAATTCTGAGGTACCTGATCACGCCGCGCCTCCTTGATGGCGCGCTTCAGCGCCGGGTTCTTGGCGGGATCGAAACAAGCGTCGCCGTCGGCCTCGCAGTTGATGCAAGCGGCCATCACGGCCTTGAGGCGCTTCTGGCAGATCTTGGAGCCCGTCACGAGTGCCGCGACCTTCTGCTCCTCCTTCACCTTCCAATCGATATAGGCCTCGATGTCGGGATGATCGACGTCGACGACCACCATCTTCGCCGCCCGGCGCGTCGTGCCCCCGGACTTGATCGCGCCGGCGGCGCGATCGCCGATCTTGAGGAAGCTCATGAGACCGGAAGAGCGGCCGCCACCCGACAGACGCTCGTTCTCGCCACGCAAGCGAGAGAAGTTGGAGCCGGTGCCCGAGCCGTACTTGAAGAGGCGCGCCTCGCGAACCCAAAGGTCCATGATGCCGTTGTCGTTGACGAGATCGTCATCGACCGACTGGATGAAACACGCGTGCGGCTGGGGATGCTCGTAGGCCGATTGCGAAAGCGTCAGCTGGCCCGTGCGATAGTCGACATAAGAGTGGCCCTGGCCAGGGCCATCGATGCCATAGGCCCAATGGAGACCCGTGTTGAACCACTGCGGCGAGTTGGGGGCACCCATTTGCATCGCCAGCATGTAGCGGTGTTCGTCGTAAAAGGACTGCGCATCGGCTTCGGTTGTGAAGTAGCCGCCCTTCCAACCCCAGTAGGTCCATGTGCCAGCGAGGCGATCGAAGACCTGGCGGGCATCCGTTTCACCGCCCATGCGCTCCTTATCGGGGAGAGCGGCGAGTGCGGCCTCGTCAGCGACCGAGCGCCAGAGCCACGAGGGTACCTGGTTTTCCTCGAACTTGCGTACGCGGCGCGGCACGCCTGCCTTGCGGAAGTACTTCTGCGCCAGAATATCGGCGGCGACCTGGCTCCAATGCTCAGGCACGTCGAACCCTTCGAGCCTGAACACGACCGACCCATCGGGATTGCGGATCTCCGACGTCGCCCGCCGGAATTTGATCGACGCATATGGTGACTCGCCGGCCTTCGTGAACCGCCGCTCAATCTTCATTATCTGCCCCGCTCTACCTTCTATGAGCGGACGTCGCTGTCACTGGAACGCGATACAAAATCCTCGTGCCCACCGCCGGCCGCTGGATCTTTTTGTGTTGTGTGCTTCTGGCCTTCACCCCGGCATGAATTGCCGAGGCGTGCACCCGGATGCACCGGATGCCGCTCAACCGCCGTCGCGCCGCAATCCCGAGGATTTCTCGCTACGGAACACCACTTCACTTGGTACGAAATGCAACACCAGAAGCATCGTGCCGGGGTCGGCCGCGCACTTGCGCGGCGCACCTTCGTCGACTGCCCCTCAGAGGGCGATACGCACCCCCTGCCACCCTTCGCGGATCAGATCCGCGCCCCCAGGTGATGAGGGGAAACTATGGCGATTCGTCTGGGACGTCACGAGTTGTTGTGTGGTGCAGATCCCACTCAGTACTAGATGTAGTTTCCGTCCCAACCTGTCGATAACTCGTGGAGATCGGAGGGCAGGGAACCGAAAAGATCTTTTTGTTTCTTGGTGATCGTAGAATTACGCTGGATATCGACAAATCCGCGGGGCAACGCTTGATGCTGCAACTTCAACCATTGTGGCGGCTGGATCGCTGGTAGCTGTTGCAAAAGTGCCTCTTTTTGATCCGCGATCAGAAACAAGGTTGTGCATCGCTTGAAACCACCGGCTGTGGCTCTTCGGTGTTCACATTTTTTTGGTGTGGCAGAGAGCCGATGGCGGTGCGCAATGGGGGGCGATTCGCGACCCGCGCCTGAAGCGTGATTTTCAGGCGCTCTAATACTAGCGTCGGCGGTTCGTCAGCCACACCAGCAGGATCGACAGTGCGGCAAGTCCCATCATGCTCAACGACACCTGCGTGATCGCCTTCGTGAGGCTTTCCTTACCCAGGCTGCTGCCTGCGAGCGCCACGATCGCATTGCTCGGCAGGTAGCCGAGGAACGTGCCCAGAAGAAACGTCGCGTGGGGCGTCGGCATGATGCCGAGCAGTACGTTGGGGACGATGCCGGGAACCGGGAGCTGACGCGCGATGAAGATGTTCGCGACGGTGGGTTCCGCCAATGTGCCGCGCAGGCGCTCGCTCGCCCCGGCAAGCTTGCGTTCCGCCCAGGCCCGGCCACTCCATCGCGCGAGAAGGAAGGCGCCGTAGGAGCCCAGAACGCTCGCGAGGAGCGCGACCAACGCTCCCTCCACGAAGCCGAATAGGGCTCCGGCGAGCCCGCAAAGCGCAAGACGCGGAACGCCCAGCGCAATTGCCATCATGCTCGCGAGCACGAAGACCCCATCCGCGAGAAGTCCGTATCCGTCGATCTGCGCCTTGAGGACACGGATGTCCTCCATCCATGCCTTGAGAGGCGTGAAATGAAGGGCCAGCAGGGCACAGAGCACGAAGACAGCCAGAAACAGCAACCGGCGCGTCTCGCCGGAAATGCCGGTCAGATCCTCCGTCTTGGACATCGACCGTGGTTCCGGCTCCGCGCCCGTCGGCTCATGCCCGCACGTCACGGGCGCTGCCCGTGACGACCGTCCGTCTCATCGCCGGTCGACAGCAGCCGCCCCGCGAGATTGGGCACCGGTTGGCCATTTGGCACCACCTCGACGATCGGCGGAACCTTGGTGCGCCGGCGCAACCAAGCAACCCCGATGAGATCATAGATGCCGACCAGGGCGCGTCCGAGGTTGGTATACTTGGACTTTCCGGCGAGTCGCGGCCGGTCGTTGACCGGCACATAAGCGGTGGTGTGTCCGTAGGTCAGGAACAGCGCCGGCAAGTAGCGGTGCATCGTCGTATAGAAGGGCAGGCGCAGGAAGGCATCGCGCCAGTAGGCCTTGATGCCGCAGCCCGTGTCGGGACACTCGTCCTTCAGGATCGCATCGCGCAGCCAATTGGCAAAGCGTGAGGCGATGCGCTTGGAGCCTTCTGCCTTGCGCTCGGTCCTGACCCCGCCGACGAGTGCGGGACCGTCGCTGCCCGGCTTGCCGAGGTGGGCGACGAGGCGCGGGATGTCGGAGGGATCGTTCTGACCGTCACCGTCCATCGTGGCGATGACGGGGCACGTCGCGGCAATGATGCCCGTGCGCATGGCTGTGCTCTGGCCGCTGCGAACTCCGTGCCTGATATAGCGCAGGCCCGCAAATTCCCCGCGCGCGATCAGCGCCTTGATCTCGGTCCCCGTGGCGTCGTCGCTGCAATCGTCGACCACGACGACCTCCCCCAGCAGCTCGGGTGGGACGACGGCGTAGGTCTCCTCGACCAACCGGCCGATGTTGCCGGCTTCATTCATTGCCGGAATGACGACGGACACACGCATCTGAACGGCTCTCCGACTGGTGATTTGGGGCGGCGCAATCCCGAACGGACGCGTAGCCAGACGAGCCAACGATGTTGCAACGCAACAGCACCCAAAGCCCAAGCCCGACAATTACCTCTTATCAGGCTTTCTCGCAGCCTCTCAACCTAGTAAACCTCCGGCAGCCTCGCACCTGCAATACGGCGACGGCATAGGGTGCTATGCGCGGGTGCCGTGCCGGCACCGCTGCGATTCCCGGCCGCGTCCGTCCGGTGACGGTGACGCGGCATCCCTCAGCGAGCCGAGGCCGAGCCGGTTTTCCCATGAGACCTCAATCGACAAATAGCGCTTCGGATGGCGCACCCTTCGCATACGGGCCTATCCTGGCGGGTAGTCTGGCTGCCCTGTTGGCCATTCGCCTCGTCGCCCTCCACTACAACGCGACCGACTTGTTCTTCGACGAGGCGCAGTATTGGACGTGGTCGTTGCAGCCAGCCTTCGGCTACTACTCCAAGCCGCCGCTGATCGGCTGGATCATCGGGCTATCCACTGGCGCATGCGGCGACAGCGCGTTCTGCATCCGCCTGCCGTCCGCCGTCATCCACACGGCGACGGCGGCGATCCTCTATGCCGCCGGGCACAGGCATCTGTCTCCGGCCGCGGGGTTCTGGGCCGCACTCATGTTCGCGACGCTGCCGGGCGTTTCCGTATCGGCCGGCATCATTTCGACGGACGTACCCCTTCTTTTTTCGTGGGCCGTCGCTCTGCTTGCATTCCTGGAGTTGCGCGCCGGGGGTGGCTGGGGCGCCGCGATATTCCTCGGCATCGGGCTCGGACTCGGACTCAACGCCAAATACGCGATGGTCTTCCTGCCGCTCTCCATGGTGGTGGCTGCGGTCGTCGATCGACCGTCGCGACGCCTCTTCTCGAGCGCGCGGCTGTGGGCGGGCTTGGTTCTCGGCGGCGCGTTGATCCTCCCCAACCTCTGGTGGAACCTGTCGAACGGTTTTGCCACCTTCGCCCATACGGCCGACAACGCGAAGTGGGGCGGTTCCCTGCTCAACATCGGCAAGGGCCTTGAGTTTATCGGCGCGCAGTTCGGTGTTTTCGGTCCGATTCTGTTTGCCGTCTTGATGGCGACCGTTTGGCGAGCATGGCGCGAAGGCCTTCCAGAGGTCGAAAAAGTCCTGCTCTGCTTCACGTTACCCATCCTGCTGCTGATTTCTGCACAGGGCTTCGTATCCCGGGCCCACGCCAACTGGGCTGCCACGGCTTACATCGCCGGCAGCCTGCTGGTGGCTTCGGCGCTGCTGCGACACGATGGTCGGCGCTGGCTGGTCGCCTCGCTCGTCGTTCATCTGGTCGTGATGGGAGCGCTCATCGCCGGGACGAGTGCGGCGGGGCGCATGCGCTTGCCGATCGCCGGTGATCCGCTGCATCGGATGCTCGGCTGGAAGGGCATCGCCGATGCAACGCGCCAACGGCTCGAAGCGGCACGAAAGAACGGCACACCCTTCGCTTCGGTGGTGACCACCGACCGCTCGCTGACAGCAGAATTGCTCTACTACATGCGCGACGAGGCGACGCCGGTGCTGGCGTTGCGCAGCGATCCCGTCCGCCCGCGCGATCATTACGAGATGACACGGCCGTTCCTGGGCAAGGCACAGGAGCCCGCGCTGCTGGTCAGCCTCGCCGACGTCGTCGCACAGGGCAAGCTCCAAGGGAACTTCCAACGTCTGGAGCCCGCCGGAACGCGTGATGTCCCCGCCGGGCTGTTCCATAACCGGCGCATCCATTTCTTTGTGCTCACAGGGTACGCCGGCCGCCAGGCCACAACTGACAAGGACAGGAGTGATCCATGACGCTGAAAGGACGCAATGCGGTCGTCACCGGCTCGACATCGGGCATCGGCCACGCCATCGCCGTCGCAATGGCTAGGGCAGGAGCCAACGTCGTCGTCAACGGACTGGGCACGGAGACCGACAACGCGGAGGCGTTGCAGGAGGTTGCCGCGAGCGGCACGAAAGTCCGCTTCGATGCGGCCAACATGACCAAGCCGGACGAGATCGCGGCCATGATCCGGCAGACCGAGAAGGACTGGGGCTCTGCCGACATCGTCGTCAACAATGCCGGCATTCAGCACGTGTCGCCGGTGGAAGAGTTTCCGATCGAAAAGTGGGATCAGATTATCGCGATCAACCTGTCGTCGTCGTTTCACACGATCCGCGCCGCGGTGCCGGGCATGAAAGCGCGCCAGTGGGGCCGTCTGATCAACATCTGCTCGGCGCATTCACTTGTGGCCTCGCCGTACAAGGCGGCCTACGTGGCAGCCAAGCACGGCCTCGCGGGCCTGACGAAGACGGTTGCGCTCGAACTCGCCGAGAGCGGCATCACGTGCAACGCGATCTCGCCGGGCTTCGTCTGGACGCCGCTGGTGGAGCGGCAACTGCCCGATCTCGCACGCAACAAAGGCGTGTCGATCGAGGAGGCCAAGCGCTACGTGATCAATGCACAGCCGAACAAGCGGTTCATCACGACCGACGAGATCGGCGATCTCGCGGTATTCCTGGCGAGCGAGGCGGCAAAGTCGATCACGGGCAGCAACTATTCGATCGACGGCGGCTGGACCGCTCAATAGTCGAGCCGGCGCGGGCGAGCGCCACGGCGCTCGCCCTGGTGCCTCAATCCGACTGAACGGTAGTCGCCGTATCGATACCGCTGGCGATGGAGCCGGTACGCGTCGGCGTGCTACCAGACGCAACCAACAACGCCAAAAGCGCAGCTATGGTCAGCAGCGCCGCTGCGACGATGTCGCGTCGTACGACGCGATACCGTGGCGGAAGCCGCCGTCCAAATCTCCCCAGAACTGGCCGACCGTGTGTCTGCATCCCCTATGATTAAGGGGCGAGATCCCGACGCTTCCAGAGCGCGCTTGGCCGCGCGACACTACAACACATGAGCGGGAATAGCGGACGGCCGCGCTCACATACCGCGCAACGAGCAGCCCAGAACCAGCAGAATGTGAGCAAAAAGCAGCACGAAGAATTCGCGACCACTGATCAGCGGGATGGCCGCGCCAAAAAACTTCGCGATCACAGCCACCACCACGAGCACGACCGACAGGGTGAATGTCAGGATTCCGGGAGGCTTAAGTCCCATAATTCGCTCTCCAGCCAAGGTGTGCGCTGCCGCGCGATTCGTTTCTTCTCCTCGATAGATCACCCCGGCCCATGAGACCACAGGCCCGGTCACTCAAGCTGTTAGCAAGTCCCGTTCAACTCTTGGTGCCGGCTGAGGCGACGATGATTTTCGGCCGCCGTCCCCGGATCAATCGCCAGGCGATTGCTAAGATCATCGCCGTCAGTGCGCCGAACAGGCTGATTGCGACGGGATAACGCACCCAGAGGAGGCCCGGACTGATCTTCCCGGACCGCATCAAGCCGACATCCTCGCCGAACGTGACGAAATCAAAGACCGTGTCGGGCCGCAGCAGCACGCCCAGCGCCGCCGACTGGTCTTTGCTGGAGAGTACCGCCTCACGGGCGCCGGAGGCGGATAGCGCAACGAGTTTGGCCGGATGATCCGAAACGGCGGTCAACAACCGGAGCTTGGCAGTCGGCTCGAGCTTCGTGAGGTAGCCCGCGAGCACGTGCAGATCGGCTTCGCCGAACGTGCGGGCGAGCTTGCGCAGCTTCGCCGGCTCCATCTCGAGCAGAGGGTTACGCACTGTCGGCGCCAGCGCGGCGACGCGCGAAATCGCCAGTGCGTCGTCCAGGGCGATGATGCGGACGAGGCTCGCGCGGCTCATATCCTTCGGGCCGGCGCGTCGGTGCATCTCGTACTGGATCACCTTCGGCAGCAAGTCGCCCGCCAGCGCGCGCCACTCGAATGCCGGTTCGAGCGCGCGCATATCGCGGGCAATCCCGAACGCATCGTCATCCATCGTGACGACGGCCTCGCGGAGTGTTCCGTCGTCCAGACGCTTCAGAATAGCGGGTTCGCCTTCGGTCGCGAGAACCAGGGCCACGACTTCGTCGAGGCGGCCGAGCCGCCCTGCGCCAACTGTATCCAAGAATTTCCGGAAACCCTCCTTGCGTTCGGCCAATTCCAGCACCTTGGCGTGGGCGTTGCGGAACTCGCGCCAGATCTCGACCACGCGCTCGGCGGACTTGGCCCCGATCTCCTTGACGTGCTCGTTGATCTGCTCGCCCAGCGCCTTTGCGAGTTCGTCCTCGACCTTGTCGCGCGTGGCCGGGGACTTCATCTCGGTTGCGATGATGGGCAGTACCCCGTGCCGCAGCTCCCAGACATCCTTGGCGATCAGTACGACGCCGACACCCCCGGCGACGACGGCGACCAACCGCCCCAGTACCGCGCCAACCAGCCGCTGGCCGACGCGCGTGGCGAGGTTCGCCAGCTGTCTGCGCACGACCAGTACGACAGCACCCGTCAGCCCCTCCTTGCCCTCCAGCAAGACCTGTCCGGTGGACACGCTCGCAGCGGCCTTGCCCGGCTCGAGCAGGAACTCGCGGCCGGCGTCGCGGGCGATCATCGTCGCGACCGTGGCGCCGTAACGCGGGCCCAGGAACGCTTTCAGGCACTGTGTCGCCGGCTCGGCCGAGTCCGCGGTCGTCAGCTCGATACGTTTGCCGACCTCCCGCCCCACGGCCGTGGCCAACCGCTCGATCGCGCTCTTCATCTCCTCGGAGCGGTAGACGCGCTCGGCCGCCGAAGTCGCGAGTTGCTTCGCCGTCTCCTTGGAGGCCAACGAGGAAATGAGATCCGTCCAGCTCGTTTCGCCGCGCAACTCGGCGATCGCGGCATCGACTCTGCGCGCCATCACGTCGTCGAGGCCGCCATTGCGCCATTCCTCGTCGACGATGGCGCGGTAGTCGGTGCCCGCCAGCCCCCGCTGAAGTGCCGCAATGGTCACCGCTTCGATGGCCGCGCGGAACCCCTCCTCGTCACGCGACTGGCACGCCTCGTACTCCGCGCGGGTTATCTGGCGCGCGCCGCCGGTCTGCGCGGCCAGAGGAGCCGCGAGGACAGGCGTCAGCAAGCTCAGAACGACGGCGCCCGTGACAGCTTTGCGCAGTCGCTGATGTGGTGAACGATGCAAACCCCACCTCATGTTCCAAGTCCTGCGCGTGAACATCGGTGCGCGTCTTTTCATTATGCGCGCGCCGGTTGTCGACCGAAAGAGCACTGCAACGCAAATCCGGTGCAATGGTGGCAAGGCAACGCCCGCCGCTTCGCTCAGCGCTTCCCAATCGCCGTCGGACCGTCATCCCCGGTGCGTCGCTCGCTGGTGAACGCTGCCGTGCGGCTCGGCACGAGCTTGGGTGCGGCCCGCACGGGCGATCCCTTGATCAGCGGGGCCGCGAGATCCTTGCGCGCTTCCATGAGAACGACGCCGCCGAAGAGTGGTGAAATCCGCCTGCCGATCCGCTCCCACGTCAATCCCGTGCGCACGACGAGGCGGCTGTCGATCGGCGGCATATGAAGCGCCGTCGTGGTTGCCACGGGTGTCAGCAGCGCATCGGTCAGCATCCGGTGCATCTGACCCGTGCTGAACGGCTGGCCGTGCCCGAAAGGCGTGGTATCGAGCCGCGCCCATACGCCTCTCCGGTTCGGCGCAACGATGAGCAGATGCCCCTCCGGCTTCAGGACGCGCCAAATTTCACGCAGGAGAGGACGGATCGCGCCGCAAGCTTCGAGCGCATGCACCACGAGCAGGCGATCGACCGAGTTGTCGGGCAGCGGCAAATGCAACTCATCGACGAGAACCGATGCGACCGGCCCCGTCTGCGGCCACACCATGGCACCTTGCGCATAGGGCATCAGGGCGATCACGCGGCGCGCTTCTCCGCGAAACGAACCTAGATAGGGTGTCGCAAAGCCCAGTCCGACCACCGTCGCGCCATCGGCGCGGCCCCAGATCGCGCGGATGCGGCTGGTGAGCAGCCGACGGGCCAGGGCACCGATCGGGCGGCCATAGAATTCCATGAGGTCGGTAACGTCTGGCTGCATCGTGCCGTCCTGGTGCGCCTCACATGCCTGCCACCATTCGTGTCGCACCAGAAATGGATACTGGGACAGTCGGTTGCAATTGATGTGACGGCTGGTACGTTGCCGAAAACCCAGCAAGCCCGACCATACAAGGTTGCCAAAGCATGCCGAAGCTCGAATTCCATCAATTCCTTTGCCTCAAGGACAACTACGGCGTCCTGGTCCACGATCCGGCCAGCGGGCAGACCGCATCGATCGATGCTCCGGAAGCCGATGCCGTGCGCCGCGCGCTCGCCGAGACGGGCTGGAAGCTGACGCACATCCTCGTCACGCACCACCACGCCGACCACACCCAAGGAATCGCACCGCTGAAAGCGGAAACCGGCTGCAAGGTGATCGGCCCGAAGGGGGAGGCTGCCAAGATCGCAGGCCTCGACGAGACCGTTGGCGGGGGAGACACGTTCCAGTTCGCTGGGGTCGAAGTGCGCGTGATCGATACACCTGGGCATACGGCCGGCCATATCACGTTGTGGATGCCCTCCGAGAATGTGGCATTCGCCGGCGACACGCTGTTCGCGGCGGGCTGCGGGCGCGTCATCGAAGGCACCATGCGGCAAATGTGGGACTCGCTCGAGAAGGTCGCCAAGCTGCCGCCGGAGACGACCGTCTATTGCGGACACGAGTATACACTCTCCAACATCAAGTTCGCGCTCACGATCGAGCCGGACAGCGCTGCTTTGAACGCACGCGCGAAGGACGTGGAGGCGCTGGTCGCCGCCGGTAGGCCCACTCTTCCAACCACGATCGCGGTGGAACTCGAGACCAATCCGTTCCTGCGACCGCAGGTGCCAGCCATCCGCAAGCGGCTCGGCATGGAGAAGGCTGCGGACTGGGAGGTCTTCGGCGAGATCCGCGAGCGCAAGAACCGCAGCTGAGCGCACGCCTCATACGTCGGGGAAAGCAGTACCAATCGCATTGTCATTGGAGAATACGACCCATGCGCCCGCTCGAGCTCGGATGGTTTCTTCCAACCCGCGGCGATACGGACGATTACGGCGATCCCCTCAAGGTCCCCGCCGGAATCGACATGTTCTCGCGCGTCGCCAAAGCGGCAGAGGCGGCGGGGTTCGAGTACATGCTGATTCCGGTCGGCCACCAGTGCTGGGACGCCTGGATGACCGGCGCCCTCATGATCGGGCAGACGAAGAAGCTGCGCATGCTGGTGGCGGCGCGGCCGAGCTACATCAATCCCGTGCTACTGGCCAAGATGATCGCAACCTGCGATCAGCTCTCGGGCGGGCGCATCTCCGTCAATCTCATCGCCGGCCAGAGCGAGCAGGAGAACATCGCCGAAGGCGTGAGGTGGTCCAAGGAGCAGCGCTACGAGATCATGGACGAGGAGGTCTCGATCTTGAAGGCGCTGTGGACGCAAGGGAACGGCCGCACCGACTGGAACGGTAAGTACTACAGGCTGCAGCAGGCCGAACTGACTCCCAAGCCTTATCAGCAGCCGTATCCGAAGTTCTACCTCGGCGGCGGATCACGCCAAGCGTGGGAGCTGTCCGCCAAGCATTCCGACGTACACCTCTTCTGGGGTGACACATACGAGACGATCTCCGGCAACATGAAGATCCTCCGGCAGATGGCAGCCGAGCATGGGCGCGAGGACAAGCTCGGCTTCGGGATGCGCCTTCAAATCATCTGCCGGGAAAACGAGAAGGAGGCATGGGACGCCGCCGACCAGCTCATCCGAAACGTCGGGTCGGAACGGGAGAACTACATCAAGACATACTACGCAGCATCCGAAGCGAACCAACGCGTTCAGCAATTGCGCGCGAAAGGCGACGTCATTGCTCCGAACCTCTGGGTGGGCTTGGCCAAAGCACGGCCCGGCGCCGGGGTCGTCATCGTCGGCAATCCCGACCAGTGTGCCAAGGTGTTGCAGAACTACATCGACATCGGCTGCCACTCGTTCTGCCTGTCCGGCTACCTGCACGACGCCGAGGCCGAACGGTTCCACAAGTGGGTACGCCCGATCCTGATCGACCGGAACAAGGGCCGCTTGGCGGCCTGAGGGAATTTCAGGTTTCGCGGCCCCGAGGACTGACAAACCCGCCGGCGAACTCGCGACTCCTCGGAGTTGCCGAAGCCGGTCGGGCTCGGTCTTGGTTGATCGGGCGTTCGCGCGCGAGATGCCCGTGCGGTCGTTTGCGCCGGCTCGCTGAGTGTCAGATCTTGCGGCAGACCGCGACGAGATTGGCCGGCTGACGGCCGAGCAGCGCATATCCCAACCGATAAGCCAGCATGCGCGGCCAGCTTCCGACCGCCACGATGTTGCAGGCGAAGGCACGCTCCACCTCGAAGCCGCGCGCGCGCATGGCCGCGCTCAGCGTTTGCGCAGACCAAGCGCGGATGTGCTGCCAGCGATGGAAGACTTTGCGCGAGTCGGGGCAGTAGACCCAGCTTTTGCTCAAGTCTTCCTCGTTGGGTGTGGTGACGACGACGCGACCGCCCTTGCGAAGCAACCGATGGATATCGGCGACGGCGGCATCGAGCTCCTCGTCGCCCAGATGCTCGACCACCTCCAGGCAGAAGGCGAGGTCGAACGTGCCGGCCAGCTCGTCCAAGGACCCGGGACCGAAGGCTCCCAGGAAATTGGGCTTGTCGGAGAACCGGGCGCGGACCTGGGACAGCGAGCCCTCCGAGACGTCGTAGCCGGCAAACGGCGTTCTGGCCACGGCGAGCGCATCCATGAAGTAACCCGCGCCGCACCCGAAATCGACGAGGCGCTGCGCGGCGTCGATCTCGTTGCGGAAAAGCCCAACGACTTGATGGCCGACCTGCTTGGCGAAATAGAGATCAGGCTGCGTGAGGGCGACGAAATCCCAGAACGCCGCCACCTTGTCGGGCGTCCAGTCGACGAATTCGTATCCCGGCGGCAGATCGCGCATTGTTTGTCCCCCTCGCAGCTCCCTCATCCACCGTCTCGGCTCTCGGCGGCGGTCGCGGCGGATCTCGGTTTTCCATTATATCCCTCGTGTTTGACCGGCATCCGGGATGTCCAGCCAGTGCGAAAGGTCGCGTCCGATGATATCGGCCAGCAGTCGCACGTCGTCGGCGAAATAGGCGTGCAGTGCGGCACTGACGTCGGCCGGCAACGGCGTGCGCTTACGCGACGTGCTCGTCAACACGTCGACACGATTCAATATCCCGAAGCCACGCTGAATGCCCAGCGCCCTCTTGGCGCGGTAGGCGATTTGGCCGAGTGCCGCGACACCCGGCACGACGCGCTGCTTGGCTTGGTTGTGGGCAGGGAATTCGGTTCGCCCGTCATGCGCCACGCCGAGATGCGCCAATACACGCGCATAAGCCGTCGCGGGATCGCGGGTGAGATCATCGATCAACAGAACGAGCACCTGCTCGTGCGGGATCGTCGCCAGCATGCGCTGCAATTGCGCGCCGAGACGGCAGGCCTCTCCGTATTGCAGGCGGCGTGGGTGCAAGCAACCGCGTGGCAGGTCGCGCCCCTCTCTCCGAGTGCCCTGGAGCGCCCAGGCCTCGGCGAAATCCGTCACGGTCTCCACACCCGAGAATACCAGCTGCTCATGCAGCGAGGGCGCCATCGCAATGGGGTTTCGCAGCATCACGATATGCCGCGCCTGCGGCGCATAGCGCGCGATGTTCGGGATCGCCGTCCGCGAATACAGGTACCAGACGGAGGCGTCACCGCGTGCGATCTGATCGGGCCGGGCCCTGTCGTAAAGCGCCTCGTAGGCCTCGGGCGTCGTGACGACGCGTTCCTCGTCGGTGTTGAAGTAATGCACCTCCTTCATCGCGGGGATGAAGACGTCCGGGTGCTCCGCCAGCCAAGCGGCAAGCGACGTCGTTCCGCATTTCGGCGCCCCGACGATGAAGAAGTTCGGCCGGCTCATCTGGCCCTCGCGATTGCGCCCGGCGCGTATGGCAGGCTCAACAGGCCGGTACGGCTATAGAGCAGCGCAACCAATGTCAAATTGAGGCAAACCAAGCCGGCGGAAGCCGCCAGCGCGGCCCCGGTAAGGCCGAACCGAGGCACCAACAGAAGCGAGAGGGCGATGTTGACCACAGCGCCCACGACGACGCCACGGAAGGCCTCCCGTTCGAAGCCCAGCGTGCTGAGCACAATACCGACAGGTCCCGTAGCGGCGTTCAGAACCTGGGCTATCGCCAGGATCGCGAGCGCAGGCGCGCCCCGTTCGAAGGCCGCGCCGAAGATGCGGCCGAGAATGACGTCGCCAACGAAGACGAGCGCGAGCGCTGCCGGCACTGCGATCGCCACCAACCCCTGCGCACTCCGGGAGAGCAGATGCTGCATCGCCGACCTTTCCGCGCGCGCTTGCAGTGCTGCCAGCCGGGGGGTCGCCACGGCAGCAACGGCGGAGAGGGGGAAGGCGACGAGCAACCCGACTTGCACGGCGACGCGATAGATGCCGGCTTCGGCCGGTGGCAGCAGCGTGCCGACGACGAGGAGGTCAGCGTTGGCGCTGACAGCCTGCGCGCCCGCGACCAGGCCCAGCGGCCACAAACGCCCGGTCCACTCCGCCACCGCATACCGGGGCACCGCCGTGCGCATCTTGGCTCCGAGAAGCCGGCGCAGCATGGCGAACGAGACGAGGCTGGCGATGCCGGCTCCCGCCGCCTGCAGGGCCAGAACCCGTGGCGGCGTCACACCGAGCAAGCCCACCAGCGCCAGCGCCGCAGCGAGAAAGATGAAGAAAAAAACGTGGCGCAGAATTTGGTCCGGCACTTGACCAGCAAGCGGCGCGCCGCTCGATCGTTGCAGCGCACCCATCGCTTCACCCCATGGGAGGGCGACGAGCAAGGGCGCCGCGGAGGCCAGAGCACACATCAGTGCCTGGTTCGCACCCCACGGGGTCAAATTGGCGTAGGCAGCCGTCAAGAAGATGATCGTGACCGCATAGAGAACGGGAGCCAGGACGGCAAAGCGCACAAAGCCGCTCAGGAGATCATGATCCTGCCTCACATGGGCTTGCGACGCGACGCGAACGCCTAGCGTGGCAAGCGCGAAGCCAGCCGGCTGTGCCACCAGTACCATGACCGTCGCGGCGAGCGCATAGATGCCGAACTCGGCGGCTGGGAGCAACCGCGCGAGCACCGCCGTCGTGGCCAGCATCAACGCCGCGGTGGCGCATTTGACGAGAACGCTGAGTGCTGCCGCTCTCAGGCCCACCACGTGGCCGGCTGGCAATTTGGACCCGGAACGCAAGCGTCAGGACGCAGCCTGCATGGCCGCCAAAATCTCGGCATTGTGGTCGATGCTGTCCATGTCCTGCGTGGTCACGCGGCGCAGATCGCGGGGATACTTGGCGTCCTCGTAGGGGCGGCCGCGATGCAGCGTGCAGCGGTTGTCCCAGATGACCAGATCGCCGACGGCCCATCTGTGCGTATGCACGTATTTCCTCTGCGTGGCATGATCCATCAGGTCGCGAAGCAGCAAGCGCCCTTCCGGCATCGGCCAGCCGACCACGTGCGAGGCGTGAGATCCCATATAGAGCGTCTTGCGGCCGGATCCGGGATGCACGCGCACCAGAGGATGGCGCACGCTGGGCAACGCCTTGCGTTCGGTCTCATTGTAGTCCGTATGACCGAGCTGGCCGCGCGAATGAAAGATCGAGTGCTCAACCCACAGGCCCTCGATGCGTTGCTTCGTCTCTGAATCGAGATCGTCGTAAGCGGCGCGCAGATCGGCGAACTCGGTATCGCCGCCCTTCGGCGGAACGACATGGGCATGCAGCATCGATAGCTCGCCCGAGATCGGCCGGAACGACGCATCGGAATGCCAGAGCATATTGGCAATGGCGTCGAGACGGCGATGGTCGTCGCGGTGACGCAGCTCGTTCTTTTCGTCGAGGTTCGAGATGTCGGCCAGTTCGGCGTACTTCAGCCGCTGGACGACGCGATGATTGCGGGGCGCGGCGATGCTGCCGAAGGTGCGTCCGAGCGCCAGGAGTTCATCGTCGTCGAGGCGCTGTCCGTGGAAGACCAGCACCGCGTACGCATCCATGCCGGCTTTGATCGCGGCGACGTCGCCGGGATCCATCCGGCTTGAAAGCGTGACACCCTCCACCTCGCCCACGAACAGCGGATGCAGCTGCTTGATCGCAATCGGCATTGGTCAGGCTCCCGTTACCTCGCCCTGGACTTTCGCACCCTGGCGCGGAACGGAACCGGGAGCAAGCGCGCACCCGGTTCCAGCGCTATATGGAGGTCATCGCGTTTGCGGCGGCACGAAGGCAGCGCTGGTGCCGCCGTCCACCGGGATCACGGTCCCGTTCACGTAGGCCGCATCGTCGCTCAAGAGGAAGCGGATCACCGCAGCCATGTCCTCGGGCTGGGCGATGCGGCCGAGCGGCGAGGTTCCAGACGTGCGATAGCGCGTGTTGCCGCCGGGATTGAGATGCGCACGCACCATAGGCGTGTCGACCGTGGCCGGTGCGATGGCATTGACCAGCACCTTGTGCGGTGCAGCTTCAACCGCCCAGACCTTGGTCAGCGCGATCACGGCAGCCTTTGTCGCGGCATAGGCGCCACTGTCGATCTTGTGCCGGATGCCGGAGATCGACGCGAGGAAGACGACACGCGCGGTTTCGTCGGCCGCACCTGCCGCCTTGAGCAGCGGCATAGCCTCGCGTGCACTCAGCCAAAGGCCGCGCACGTTGACGGAAAAGAGCGTATCGAACTCCTCGACCGGCATCTCGTCGAGCGCCCCGATCCGCAGGACCCCCGCGGAGCAGACGAGACCATTCAGCCGGGAATGCCGGCTGCCGATCTCACGGAACGCAGCGGACACGCTGTCCGCCGATGTCACATCGCACTGCTGAAGCTCGAGCCGGGTCCCGTAGGACGCGAAGTCCTTGCGCAACGCTGCAAGGCCGGTCTCCGACATGTCCATCGCGACGACGGTCCAGCCATCGTCGAGAAGGCGCTTTGCGGCGCCGCGCCCGATGCCGGACGCGCCCCCCGTGATTGCGGCTACTTTCGTCATTCTCGGCTCCACTGGGATCGCTGATGCGCCGGTGTCACTTGCGGTACCGGCCGCCACCGTCCATGTCGATCATGGCGCCGGAGAGATACTCGACCTGCGGGCCGCACAGCATCACGGCGAGAGCAGCGACTTCGCTCGGCTCCTTGAGGCGGCCGAACGGCAGGTTGCCGAGCGTCTCCTCCCACCGGTTCTCGTCGCCGTACGTCGACTTCGCGCGGGCACGCGAGAGCGTCATGATGCGGTCCGTGCGTGTGGCGGCGGGGTTGATCCCGAAGACGCGCACACCGTAGTCGACGGAGCGGGAGCCGACGGCCTTCGTGAAGGCGTTGAGACCGGCGTTGCCCGTGGAGCCGCAAACATAGTCGTAAGTCGGAGCCGGACCGGCCATGCCGATGATGTTGACGATGATGCCGGAGTTACGCGGCTTCATCTGCTCGAGCGCCAACTTCGTCATGTGGACGTAACCGAAGACCTTCAGCTGCCAAGCCTCGATCCAACGCTCCATCGACAGATCGAAGATGCTGCCTCCAGGGATCGCACCCGCATTGTTCACGAGAATGTCGATGTCGGGATAGCGGCGCATGGTCTCTTCGCGCGCGCTGCCGTCGGCAAGATCGGCAGCGTGGGTTTCAACGGAAACCTGATGGCGCGATCGGATGTCGTCGCCCGTGGCCTTCAGCGCATCGGCGCTGCGCGACACCAGAATGATATTGGCACCTTCGGCGGCATATGCCTCACCTAGCGCGGCTCCGATTCCCTTCGAGCCGCCCGTAATGAGCACCTTCTTGCCCCGCAAACCCAGATCCATCTCGCGCTCCTCCGTTGCTGCCGCCGTGCCGGCGGCATTCGGGAG
>VFQT010000759.1_pt1 | contig 43705 bp, 29 predicted proteins | sample 3512381 | NCBI WGS metagenome assembly VFQT01 (sample SAMN10412376, study PRJNA504923) | tailings metagenome | isolation source: Relicate 2 Philex TSF3 active mining site | place: Philippines: Tuba, Benguet | collected 2017-08-29 | reverse complement strand
CCCACGGCCGCAAACACCGACGGAAAGCGCTCTGCGATGGCCACGGCCCGGGCGCTGCCTTCGATCGTCGTTCCGATGGTCACGATCCGCGTGATGCCCGCGGCCGTGGCGCGCGCCACCACGGCCTCCAGGTCCTCGGCGTAATCGGGAAAGTCCAGATGGGCGTGCGTGTCGAAGAACTCGGTCATGGCCCCCACAGCGTGCACCGGGCGATTCGTCGGGATCAACCTATGTCGGGCTCAGATCGGCAACGGGCCTGTTTCGACGACTAGGTTCACTCTGAACGGATCACCGACCTACCCCAATGGCGATCGGGCGATGCGATTCAATCGAGCCAGGATCTGGCTGTGGCGATCGGGTGTGGCGAATGGTGTTGTCTCCAACCGCTCACGCAAAACCGGCTCGGATACCATCGCATGGCGCAGCAATGACCTGATGAAACTGATATCCTTATCACGACCAGCAACGAGCTTGCTGACCGCCAGATCGTGAGGTTCGAGACACCATCCGATATTCCCTCGCGTGTTCTCGTTCTCCACTCGGATCAGGCGTTCCTGCCACCCGTCTGGCAAAACGGCTGTGGTGGGATCCACACCGTGAGCATAGTAGCCGAAGGTTTCGTGAAACATCGATCGCTCGCCGATGGAACCGTCGATGATGATGGAGTGTTCAGGGCGGTCTTTCGGATAGACGTCCGCTTCCATCGACACGAGCAGGTCTGACGGCGCCTCGGGATAAGCTCCCAAGATCGACTGGCTCCCGATCACGACGATCTCTCGCGTATCGGCATTACCCGCTGCAGCCCGGATGATATGTTCAAGCTGGGAGCGGTTCACGGGCTTGAAAGCGTTTCAGGATGGCGTTCCGTTCGGCCACCGTGAGTGCTCCGGCAAACGGGCTGGATTGGCGAAGCCGGGTCGCCCGTTCATCGGTGCTCAATAGGGTGTCGATCAACTGCTGCAACGGACCCTCCAGCAATTCCCGCCACTCCAGCAGGACGGGGCGAACGGTGGGAGAGCACGTGTCCAGCCAGCGCTCGATATTGGCCAAACCACGGCCCACCAACGCAGGATCAGCCAACAGCTTTTGAACCGTCAGTTGGTCAAAAGCCAAGCTGCGCTCATCGATTTGGCCATGACTGTTCATTTCCGAGGTCGAGGTTTAGGTGCGCGGTCGGCTCGTGGCAAGAGGACACCGGCAACCATCTCGGGTCCCATGCCAGCGCGAAAGACCGTTCGGACATCCACCGAGGTCACCACGGCGCGGGAAGAAGCCCATTCATGCTTCTCAAGTTGAGGTGCCACCGCGAGGCCTCGGCTCGCTTTCCTGCTTCCACGGATCCGGGTTTTGACGCCAACCTTGGTCCATGCTCCTCGGTCAACGAATCCGCCTCTGGCTTTGTGTCCTGATCCTCGGTCTGGGCCGGGGTGTTCCCGCCCTGCCCGCCGCTGAGGCGGCTTCGGGGTCTCGGCCCGCTGCGTTTTCCCTGAACGACGGCGACCGGGTGCTCTTCATCGGCGATACCTTCTTCGAGCGCGAGGTCGATTACGGGCACTTGGAGACCGCCTTGACGGCCTCGTATGCCGACCGTCGGCTGACCTTCCGCAACCTCTCCTGGGCCGGAGACACCCCGATGGGCAAGGCCCGCGCCAGTTTCGACTGGAACAAGTCGGAGGAGAGCTGGCTCAAGCGGGTGCAGGAGCAGGTCGCCATCGCCAAGCCCTCGGTGGCCATTCTCAGCTACGGCATGACCGCGGCCCTCGAGTTGGCCGACATTCCGGCGGGCGACGCCCACGCGGCCTACCTGTCCAAGTTCATCACCGACACCGGCCGTCTCATGGCGGGCATCCGCGAGGCCAGCGGCCAGCCGGTCCGGTTCGTTCTGTTCACCCCGATCCAGCAGCAGGGCGAACGGCCCGACTCGACCCACTCCAAGGCGCTCACCGAGGTAGCCGACGCGCTGGGCAAACTGGGCACCGGTTCTTCGATCCCCGTGGTCGATATTCTCGGTGCCACCCGCCGCATCTCCATGTTGCGCATGGTGACCTATGAGAGCCCGGTGATCCTGAACGAGACCGGCTACCGCATGCTGGCCGAACGACTGCCCGAGCTCCTCGGCATCCAGGCTCCGGCCAAGGGAACCGACACCGCCCTGCTGCGCGCGGCCATCCAGCACAAGAACGAACTGTTCTTCCACCGCTGGCGCCCGGCCAACTGGACCTACCTCTTCGGCTTCCGTAAGCACGAGCAGGGGCGCAACAGCGTCGAGATCCCGCAGTTCGATCCGATGGTCGCCGAGTGGGACACCAAGATCGCTGCGCTGCGCCCCTCCGAACAATCCGACCCCAAGACGATCGCCGAAGTGAAGGCTCTGCTGGCGAAGAAGGCGACCCAAGCCAGCTCGGCTGCCGACTCGCGGGCGAGCGTCTCGAAGCAGGCCATCCCGACTTTCGACACCGCCGAGGGACTCGAGGTCAGCCTCTGGGCCGAGAATCCCCTGCTCCACAAACCCATCCACATGAACTGGGATCCGAAGGGTCGCCTGTGGGTGGCCTCGTCGGAGGTGTATCCGCAGATCAAGCCCGGCCAGCCGGCCGTGGATTCGGTGGTGGTGCTTGAGGACACCGACGGCGACGGCAAGGCCGATCGGCACACGGTCTTCGCCGACGGCCTGCTGATTCCGACCGGCGTGGTGCCCGACGGCCGGGGCGGCTGCTACGTGGCGGCCAGCCACCAGCTCCTGCACTTGGAGGACACCGATGGCGACGGCAAGGCCGACCGCCGCACGGTAACGCTGTCGAGCTTCGGCACCGAGGACACCCATCACAACCTCCACACGCTGCGCTGGGGGTATGACGGCCACCTCTACATGAACCAGTCGATCTACACGCACACCCACATCGAGACGGCCCACGGGGTGCGGCGGCTCAATTCGGGCGGCATCTGGCGGTTCAACCCCGACTCTTGGACGCTGTCGGTGTTCACCCGCGGCGGTTGCAATCCCTGGGGCCACCATTGGGATCAGTACGGCAACTCGTTCTTCACCGATGGGGCCGGTGGCAAGGGCATCTACCACGCCATGGACGGGGCCACCTACTTCACCTACTCCGACATGCGCCGCGAGGCCGACAGCATCAGCCCGGGCAACTATCCCAAGTTCGCCAGCCTCGAGGTCATCCACAGCCCCGCCTTCCCCAAGGACTGGCAGGAGAACGCCATCACCTGCGACTTCCGCGCCCACCGCATCGTGCGCTTCTCGGTGAAGGATTCCGGATCGTCGTTCCAGACCCAGGAACAGCCCGATGTCCTCCGTTCCACCAACGTCACCTTCCGCCCGATCGACCTGCGCCTCGGGCCGGACGGTGCGCTGTACATCGCCGATTGGAGCAACCCCATCATCCAGCACGGCGAGGTCGATTTCCGCGACCCGCGCCGCGACAAGGAACACGGTCGTGTCTGGCGCGTCACCGCCAATGCCTCCGGCAAGGCCCCGCGTCGTCCCGCGCAGGATCTGACCCGGCTGTCCAACACCCAACTCCTCGACCGGACTCTTTCGGCCAATGGTTGGGAGCAGGAACAATCGCGCCTGGTGCTGCGCCAGCGGGAGGCCCGTGAGGTGCTGGCCGCCGCCACCGCTTGGGTGAAGTCCCAGAAAGACCCGCGGGCGACCCTGGAGGTGGTTTGGCTGCATGAGGCCTTCGGTCGGCCCAGCGGCTCGTGGCTGACTCAGTTGACACGGTCTTCCGACGCCCGCCTCCGGACGGCGGCGGCCCGTCAGTGGAGCCATTGAGCCCTCAGGAGGCCCCGGAGTTCGCCACCCGATCCGAAATCCTGATCGAAACCTCCTGAACCCGATTCCCATGCGCCGTCGCGACGAACCCGGAAGCGTGCCCGCCTCCCGCTCGGAATCGACCGAAGACCATCTGGAGCGCATCCAGGAACTGGTCGAGCGCAACGGGTATGCCCGGGTCAGCGATCTGGCCGAGGCGTTGGGGCTCAGTTCGTCCACGGTCTCCAACATGGTGCGCCGGCTCGCCAAGCGGGGGTTCGTCAACTACCAGCGCTACCGGGGCTTCACTCTCACCCCGGAGGGAGCGGCCGTCGCGGCCCACATCAAAGACCGGCACCACACGCTCACCGCGCTCCTCACCTTGCTGGGTTTGGGGGCCGAGACCGTCGAGCGGGAGGTCGAAGACATCGAGCATCACCTGACGCCGCAAACGCTGGCCGCACTCACTGCACTGGTCGGCTACTGGAAAGAGCATCCGGCTGAGCTTCAGGCTTTTCGGCGCTTTCAAGCGCGCCGACCGACCACCGTCAAACCGGCACCGTGAGTTCGAATCCCCGGTGTGCCGGCAATCCCGCGATGAGGGGGGCCGCACTTCCGGCTTCACCTCGATTTGTCCTTGGGCCAAATTACCCCTCTGTGATCAGCACCACCGCCGAACTGCGGGAACTCGCGTCTCAAGTGCGCGACTCCGAGTGGGTCGCCCTCGATACCGAGGCCGATTCCCTGCATGCCTATCCTGAAAAACTGTGCCTGCTTCAGGTTGGTGTTCCCGGCGGCGAGTTTCTAGTGGATCCCCTGGCCGATCTGCACTTGGAGCCCTTGTGGGAGGCCATGGAAGGGCACCGCATCATCTTCCACGCGGCCGACTACGATCTGCGCCTGCTCTTCCGCGGACATCATTTCAAACCCCGGAGCATCTTCGACACGATGCTGGCGGCCCGGATCGTGGGCGAGGCTCGCTTCGGGCTCAACGATGCCCTGAACACCCATCTGGGCATCACGCTCGAAAAGGGATCGCAGAAAGCCAACTGGGGACGCCGCCCGCTGACGCCGGCCATGGTCGACTACGCGCTGAATGACGTGCGTCACCTCTTCCCCCTCCAGAAGTCCCTGCAGCGGAAATTGGAATCGCTGGGTCGGATCGAGTGGCACGAGCAGGTCTGCGAACGTCTGATCCGCGACTGCTGCCAACCCGAGCGCGTCGACGACGACGCCATCTGGCGCACCAAGGGTCACGACAAGCTCGATGCGCTGGGCCTGGCGGTCTTGCGCGAACTCTGGCACTGGCGCGAGAAGGACGCCCTGCGGACCGGCCGCCCGCCCTTTTTCATCCTCAAGCATGAGCAATTGGCCGAGTTGTCGGCCGCGGCCTCCGAGACCCGTTCCAATCGCGGACTCAACCTGCCGCACTTCCTGACGTCCAAGCGACGGGCCGGGGTGCTTGAGGCGATCCAACGCGGCCTCGAAGTTCCCGAGAACCGATTGCCACGGCCGATCCGGGTCCAGTCGCGACGCATGACCCGCGCCGAACTCGACGTCTCGGACCGCCTGGCCAAGGTGCGCGACCTCAATGCCCGTGAGTTGGGCATCGACCCCACGCTCATCGCCTCCAAGGCCACGCTGTACGCCCTCGGTCGCAATGATCCCGAGGCTTGGAGCGACCTGATGCCGTGGCAGCGCCGCTTGCTGGAGAAACCGCCGGCTGCAGGCTCATCCTCGGCCCGCGTTCCTGAATCGACCCCGTTATCGCGCACGGCGGTCGCTCACGAGCCTGATGACCACGATCGTCAGATGCCTTTGTGCGGATTGGATTGAGGGCCGGGCTTCGGGCCTAGGACATCGATCCTATGGCCACGGCGGGCAGACCGAACGGGCTCGCCATCCGCTGCGAGATGGACCCTCACGGTCCGTATTCAGGGAGCGTTCTTCTCCAGCGAGTGGAAATTGCCGGCCTCGCAGCAGGTGACGAAGGTCTCGGTCGATCGTTTGAGTTCCTCCCACCGGCTCCGGATCTTCGCGGCCTCGGCCGGATCGATGCGATTGTCGGCCGCCGCACTGGCGACCACGGCCAGCAGATCGGCGAACTCCTGAACCACCCCGTTGGTGGCCGGTATCAGGTATTCGGGATGGGTGTGGTGGGTCTTCGGGTTGCGGATGAAGAACCCGCCGGCCCGCTGGCACAACCAATGGATCAGCCGTAGGTCGCGGGTGCTCTTCATCAACTGATCCATGCGGTCCAACGGGTTGTGCGACGCGGTGGCGGCATCGGGGTCGGGCTTTTCAGCCCACTTGTAGATGAGAGACAGCGACAAGCCCATGTCGGCGGCGATTTGCTTGGCACTGGTGGTCTGGAGGACTTCCCGGATGACCTGAAAGGAGTGCATGGCGACTGGCTACCAGCACCCGTGCGCTGAGGAAAGCGGAGAAACTGAAATCAGTGATTGTCGTCATTGTTTTCGAGTAAACCGCTGCATTCCGGTTTGGAAACGCTCCGACTTTCGGCGTGCCCGTACCGGTTGCCCGTGATTCTCTGACGCCTGTGCAACCCGTCACGATCCTGACCTGTGTCGGCGCCTATTTCGTGGCGCTGCTGACGGTGGCCTGGTGGACCGGCCGTCGCGCCGACAATGCCGGGTATTTCACCGGCAACCGGCGATCTCCCTGGGTCTGGGTGGCCCTCGGCCTCATCGGAGACACGCTCTCGGGGGTCAGCTACATCTCGGTGCCGGGCAAGGTGTCGGCCGATCATTTCGGCTACTTGCAATTGGTGCTCGGATACTGCGTGGGATACGCGCTCATCGGAACCGTGCTGCTGCCGCAGTATTACCGGCTTCGTCTCACCTCGATCTATGAATTCCTGGGTCGGCGCTTCGATGCGACCGCCCAGAAGACCGGCTCGGGGTTCTTCCTCGTGTCCCGCCTTCTGGGGTCGGCCGCCCGCCTGTATCTAGCGGTCACGGTCTTTCAGACCTTCGTGTTCCAAGGCTGGGGGATTCCCTTCTGGGCCACGGCCGGCGCGGCGATCCTGCTCATCCTCATCTACACACTGCGGGGTGGCATCCAGACGTTGGTGTGGACCGATCTGTTCCAGAGCGGGTTCCTGGTGCTCGGGGTCGTGCTCAGCATCGGGGCTTTGATGGTGGGCCTCGATTGGAGCCTCACCGACCTGGTCCACAATCTGGCCCGAGGCCCGGAGACGACGGTCTTCAACGGGGACTGGCGTTCGCCGGGATTCTTCTGGAAACAACTGGTCAGTGGCGCGGCCCTGGCCGTGGTCATGACCGGACTCGACCAGAACAACATGCAGAAGACCCTCTCGTGCCGCACCCTGCCGGACGCCCAGAAAAACCTCTGGCTCTTCACGCCGGTGATGGTGCTGGTGACGATCGCCATCCTGGTCCTCGGGGCGTTGCTGTTCCGCTTCGCCGAGATCCGGGGTATTCCCCTGCCCGCCCGCACCGATGAGCTCTTTCCCAGAATCGCGCTCGGCTCCCTGGGCACTCCGGCCGCTGTGGTGTTCGTGCTGGGGCTGACGGCGGCGACCTTCAACAGCGCCGACTCGGTACTCACCTCGCTGACCACCAGCTTCTGCGTCGATTTCCTCGGCTTCGAGCAACGGCGCGATCTCTCCGAGGCGACGCGGGGGCGCATTCGGCGGCGGGTTCATACGGTTTTTGCCGGCGTTCTGTTCCTCACCTTGCTGATCCTCCAGTCCTTGGCGTCGCAATTCGCGGTGATCGATCTGGTGCTCAAATTGGCCAGCTACACGTATGGTCCGCTGTTGGGGTTGTTCACCCTCGGCCTGTTCACCCGGATCCGCCTCTCGGGGAAACCGTTGCCCTGGATCGCCCTCGCCTCGATCGCCGGTTGCGCCTGGCTCGATCAACGGTCAGTCGCATGGTTCCACGGATACCGCTTCGGTTTCGAATTGCTGCTCCTCAACGCGCTCATCACCTCGTTGGGAGCGCTGCTGTTCGCTCGAATGCCCACCCCTCCTGTCGCCATCCAACCTGATATCGCGAACTGAGCCCGTCCATGAACACCGCCTGCCAAGTCTGCCATGGGGATGGCCTCGAGGTCGTCCTTGATCTCGGTCTTCAACCGTCGACAGAGCGCTTGCTCGAACCGTTCGAACTGGGCGACGACGAACCCAAACACCCACTCCGGTTGGGCTTCTGTTCCCGGTGCCGCCTCGCCCAACGCACCGATCAGGCACCTCAGGCCAACGTCGAATCGACTTCGCTTCCGCCGTCGCCCAGCGATCCCAGCCAGACCCGTGAGTTGCAGCGGTTTCTCTCCGGACTCAAAGGGGCTCTCCAACCCCGGGGCGCGGCTGTCGTTCAATTTCCCGACGTGACGGCCTGGGGGCCGGGCCGCCTGGTCGAAGCCTTCGCCTCCCGACAGAACCTGATGCTGAAAGTGGCCTTTCTGCAGCAGGCGCTCCATCAGCAAGGACTCGAAGCCTTCCAGGTGGAACAATGCCCCGCGGAACCGGGGCTGATCCGGGTATTCATCGGCCATCCAGGCGACTATCCGGTGGGCGATTCCGTGGCGCACCAGACCGCGCTCGAGAATGAGCGAGGTGTCGGAACCCGAGCGTTTTGGAGCGCCTTGGCTCAGGAGGTCCAAGCATCGCGCGACGCGCTGCTGAGCCAGATCCGGGAGATCCGGGACGCCGGCCAGCGGCTCTGCGGTTACGGGACCTCACCGGCGGGCCAGGTGCTGTTGAACCACGGCGGGCTGGGGCGCGAGGGGTTCGACGCCCTCGATTTCGTGCTCGATCCCACCGGTCGTTCCGCAGGACGAATCACCCCGGGCAGTCACCTGCCCATCCTACCGGTCGAAGAATTGGAAAAGCGCTTCATCAAAGTGGTGCTGCTGTTGGATCCCCGTCTCGAGGCCGAGGCGCTGGCCCGGACCGAATCGTGGCGCGCGCAGGGCGGCCGCATTCTCAACCCGTGGGTCAGAAAAAAAGTGCAGATCGCCTGAGCGGCGTCATCTTTGCCCCATGGCCAACGTGATCGTCCGCCCCCCGTGGCATCTGCCCGAAAGCGCCATCACTCCCGAATCGGTGTACCACCGGCGGCGCGACTTCCTGCGCGCCATGGGGTTCATCGGTGGTGGTTTGGCGGTCGGCTTGCCTGCCCTCGGCGAGACGACCAACGCCCCGAGCGGAAAGGCGTTTTCGGCCGGCAAACGCAACCCCGACTTCAACCCGACGGCTCGCCTTTCGAACGAAGACATCGCGACCGGGTACAACAATTACTACGAATTCAGCACCACCAAGACCCGCGTCCGCGACCTGGTGGGCCGCTTCCGGACCGATGCCTGGACCCTGGAGGTCACCGGCCTGTGCGAAAACCCGCTGAAGCTGGGATTGCCCGACCTGCTCGGGGGCTTCTCGCACGAAGAGCGCGTGTACCGTTTCCGGTGCGTCGAGGCCTGGTCGATGGTCGTTCCGTGGAATGGTTTCCAGTTGTCCGAGATCATCGCCAAGGCCAAGCCCAAGTCGGAGGCCAAGTTCGTGGCCTTCACCACGGCGCTGCGGCCTGAAGAGATGCCCGGAATCGCCCGCTTGCCCGACTACCCCTGGCCCTACACCGAGGGGCTGCGCCTCGATGAAGCGCTGCATCCGCTGACCCTCGTGGCCACGGGGCTCTACGGAAAGCCTCTGCCGAAGCAGAACGGGGCTCCGGTGCGGTTGGTGGTGCCCTGGAAATACGGCTACAAGAGCATCAAGAGCATCGTCCGCATCGAATTCACCAATAAGCAGCCCTCGACGCTGTGGGAGACGCTCAATCCGCGGGAATATCCCTTCGAGTCCAACGTCGACCCCCAGGTGCCGCATCCTCGCTGGAGTCAGGCCTCGGAACGCGTGGTGGATACCGGGGATCGGATCCCGACGCAGTATCTCAATGGCTATGCCGAACTCGTGGCCAAGCTCTATCCGAGTCGGAAGGTCTGATCGAGCCTCGCCCACGCAGCCCCTTTTGCCCCGAATCGGTACTCCAACTTGGACATCGACCCCTCGGACATCGACCTCGGATTCCAATCGGTGCGTGCCCCAGACCACTCCGTTTCCCATTCCATGACCGTCACCGAGCCCATCCCGATCGAAACCACCGACGCCATCAACGCCCGCATTCTCGCGGTGAGCGAAGATCGCATCCAGGGTTACCCGCGGAATCCTCTCGGCGAGATCGCGCGATTGGCCGAGCTGCCGGTCGAGACCGTCTTGGAACGCCTGCGTGCGATGCTGCAGGCCGGCGTGATCCGCCGCATCCGGCAGACCCTCCTGGCCACGAGTCTGGCCGAGGGCGCACTCTGCGCCTGGCAGGTGCCGACCGATCGCCTGGATGCCGCCTTCGACACGTTGTTCCAGAACGACCCGTTCAGCGGCCACGTGGTGTTGCGTTCCACCGATGCGGCCACCCCCGGTTCCAACTACAAGCTCTGGACGACCTTGAAGGTGCCGCAGGGTTATTCCCTCGAGAAGCACGCGGCCCATCTGGCCCGGGTCATCGGTGCCGAACACTACCGCCTGATGTCGGCCAAGAAACTCTTCGCCCTCGGCGTCGGGCACGTCCGCCGCCGTGGCATGGAAGCCGGTGCCCGCGCCGATGAACCCGCCGAGGCGGTCGCCGTTCAGGTGACCCACCTCAGCGAGATCGAATGGCGGGTGCTGACCGCCCTCAAGCGGGAGTTCGCTCCCGATGAATTGTCGGTCGACCTGTGGGCCGCTCGGTCGCACGAGGCGGGGCTGTCGCTCGATGAATTCCACGCCGTGGCCGAGGATCTCAACCGGCGCAAGGTCATCGGGCGCTTCAGCACCTTTCTCGAGCACGTCAAACCGCTGGCCTCGGGTGAACGGGTCACCAAGTTCAACGCCCTGTTCCATTGGGCCGTGCCTCCGGGGCTTGAAGAAGCCGCCGGGCGCGAGGTGGGTCGCCACTACATCATGACCCACGCCTACTGGCGCGAAGGAGGCCCGGAGTTCCGGAACGTCAACATCATGGGGGTGGCCCACGGCACCGACAAGGCCACCGTCCTGGCTCACAAGGCGGCCATCGACCGGCACCTCGCCGAGGCGGGCATCCCCGTGGGATACACGAACGTGTTCTGGGGTGGCCGCAGCGAGATCAAGCCCAGCGAGATTTCGCCCTTCGCCTATCGGGAGTGGTGCCGATCCGTCGGGATCGATCCGCAGACCATGGCCGAGTGACAACTCGCCGGGGTCAGGCACCGAGTCAGTGGACCACCGTCGTCTGAAGCACAGGCCAGTAGGCTTGAGCGGCCACCCAGGCGCTGATCAGGGCGGCCAGTGCCAGTGAATGCCAGAAGACGAAGCGGAGGATCTTGCCCTCCTCGCCGTGGGCGCTGACCGATACCCCCGCCACCACGATGCTCTGGGCGTCGATCATCTTGCCCATTACGCCGCCGGTCGAATTGGCCGCACACATCAGGTAGGGGCTGAGCCCGAGTTGCTCGGCCGTGATGCGTTGCAGTGATCCGAAGAGCACGTTGGAGGCGGTGTCGGAGCCGGTCAGGGCCACGCCCAGCCACCCCAGCAGCGTGCCGAAGAAGGGATAGAAGGCTCCGGTCTTGGCCAGCGTCATTCCCAGGGTGGCATCGGCCCCGGAGAGCTTGGTGACATTGCCCAGCGCGAGCATGGCCGCGATGGTCAGGAGCGATTGGCGCACGGCCAGCAGGGTTTCCCACCATACCCGCAGCAGTTGGCGGGGCGAATACCCCATGAGCAGGCCGCTCACCACGGCGGCCAGCAGGATGCCCGTGCCGGTGGCGGACAACACGTTGAGTTTGAGCTCCACCGATTCGACCTTGGAGACTCGCACCACCGGCGGGGTTCTCATCACTTGCTGGTGAATGCCGGGCACCGGCCATGACGGAGCGGCGATCCGGTCGAGGGTGGCCTTCACCGGCCGTGTGCCCCACGCGAAGATGGCGAGGGTGAGGATCAACCAAGGCACCCAGGGTTGCCACCACCGGGTCTCGATCGCCTGGGGCTCGCTCCGGGAAGACGGGTTGGCCGATCGGCGCTGTCGCCACCGCAACAGGCAAAGCACGGAGCCGAGGCTGACCAGTGCCGAGATGGAATCGACCAACCACGGGCCATGGTAATTGCTCACCAGGAACTGCATCACCGCGAACGACACGCCCGCCACCAGCGCCACCGGCCAGACCTCCCGAATCCCCCGCCATCCCGCCATGGCCCCGACAATCCATAGCGGGATGATCGCCGAGAACACCGGCAACTGGCGTCCGGCCATCGCCGAGAGCTTCAGCACGTCGAGATCGGTGACCTGGGCCAGGGTCGTGATGGGAATCCCGATGCTCCCGAAGGCCACCGGAGCCGTGTTGGCGATGAGCGACAATCCGCTGGCATGGATCGGTGAGAACCCCAGCTGCAACAACAGGGCCGCCGTGATGGCCACCGGGGCTCCGAAACCGGCCGCACCTTCGATGAAGGCTCCGAAGCAGAAGGCGATCAGCACCACCTGGACCCGCGGATCGGGGGCGACCCGCATCAATTGACCTTTCAATTGCTGGAACAACCCCGATTTCACCGTCAGGGCATGCAAGAACATGACATTCAGCACGATCCAACCGATCGGGAAGAGTCCGTAGGCTCCGCCATAGACCGCCGCACCCAGCGCCGCCGTCCACGGCATCCGAAACGCCAGCAAGGCCACACCGAGCGCGGCCGCGAGAGCCATCAAGGCGGCCACTCCCACCCGCACACGTCCCCAGGCCACCAACCCGAGCAACAAGACCACGGGCACGGAGGCGGCTCCGGTGGAAAGCCACGGATTGCCCAAAGGATCGAGTGGTTGCGGCCAAGGCATGGAAGTCCGCCCACTATGGGCCCGGGGTTCCTGCGGCGGGAAGTCGCGAAACCGGCGATCTCAGCCTGCATTCCCTTGGCACCAGTCGAGGCGAATCAGTGGCATCCAACATTTGCGCAGCGCCCGGGTGGCTGGTACTGTGCCATCATAATTCATGTCTGAGGACCTTTCCCCGCAGGGCCATCGTGGCAACCGACCCGGCGAACCCAAGATGCCCAACCAGAACTGGTTGATCTGGCCTGCACTCATTCTGCTGGGCCTGGGTCTGGTCATCTGGAGCCGCCAAGCGCGCGGTCTGGGTGAGAAGGTCCTCGCTCCCCAGGAATTCTTCCAACTCATCGCCACCAACCAGATCCGTGGCGGCGTGATCGAGATCAATCCCCAGCAAGCCCTGCGGGTGTTCCGGGGTGCCTACCAGCCCGACCCCAACGCCACCAATCTGGTGCCCTTCCGCCTGGAGATGGAACTCACCGAAGAGACCCTCAACAAACTCTACAAGGAGCACGGATTCCGGTCGGTGGAACGGTCGGGCAACTGGACGACCTTCCTCATGAGCGCCGCTCCCTTGATTCTGGGCGGGGTGCTCATTTGGTTCATTTTCCTGCGTCAGATCAAGGCGGCCGGCAAGGGTGCCCTCAGCTTCGGCAAGTCCAAAGCCCGCCTGCTCACCAAAGACCGCAACAAGACCACCTTCAAAGACGTGGCCGGTGTGGAAGAGGCCAAGGATGAGGTTTCCGAGTTGGTGGAATTCCTGCGCGATCCCAAGAAATTCCAGAAACTGGGTGGTCGCATTCCCAAGGGCATCCTCATGGTCGGGCCCCCGGGAACCGGCAAGACTCTCCTGGCCAAGGCCATCGCCGGCGAGGCCGATGCCAGCTTCTTCAGCATCAGCGGCTCCGACTTCGTCGAGATGTTCGTGGGCGTGGGTGCCAGCCGCGTGCGTGACATGTTCGAGCAGGCGCGCAAGAACACCCCGTGTCTCATCTTCATCGACGAAATCGATGCCGTGGGTCGCAGCCGAGGCCATGGTCTCGGTGGCGGCAACGACGAGCGCGAGCAGACTCTCAATGCGCTGCTGGTCGAAATGGACGGTTTCGACACCCAGGAAGGCATCATCATCATCGCGGCCACCAATCGCCCCGATGTGCTCGATCCCGCCCTGCTCCGTCCGGGTCGTTTCGACCGTCAGGTCACGGTGAACCTGCCCGATGTCCGCGGACGCGAGGCGATCCTCAAGGTCCACGCCAAGAACGTGAAACTCGACGGCGCCGTCGACCTCTCGGTCATCGCGCGCGGAACCCCCGGCTTCTCCGGAGCCGAGTTGGCCAACCTGCTCAACGAGGCGGCCCTCTTGGCGGCCCGGACCGGCAAGAAGTCCATCGGCATGGACGAGCTCGAAGAGGCCCGCGACAAGGTGCGCTGGGGCCGTGAGCGTCGAAGCATGGCCATGTCGGAAGAGGAGAAGAAGGGCACGGCCTGGCATGAGGCCGGTCATGCGGTGGTGAACGTGGTGCTCAAGCACACCCATCCGCTGCACAAGGTGACGATCATCCCCCGCGGCCAAGCCCTGGGAGCCACGATGTACCTGCCCAAAGAAGACATCCACAACCGGCGCTTCAAGGAACTCAACGACCTCATCGCGGTGACCATGGCCGGCCGCATCGCCGAGCAGATGTTCACCGACGACATCTCCAGCGGGGCTTCGGGCGACATCCAGCAGGCCACCTCGATGGCCAAGGCCATGGTGATGCACTGGGGCATGAGCGACCAGTTGGGCATGGTGCTCTACGGCGAATCCCAGGAATACGTCTTCCTCGGTCGCGACATGATGCGCTCCAAGGAATACAGCGAAGCGACCGCCCAACGGATCGACGCCGAGGTGAAGCGCATCATCGATGCCGGCTTCAAGACGGCCAACGACATCCTCACCGAGCACCGCGACAAGGTCGAACTGGTGGCTCTGGCGCTCTTGGAGCACGAAACCCTCGAAGGGTCTCAGGTGGCCGACATCGTGCGCACCGGTACGTTCACTCCCAACTCCTCGGGTCCCGACAAGAGCGATCCGCCGAGCGGCGCCCAAGCGTCCACCCCGCTCCCCGAGGTGATCAAACCGGTGCCTCCGAAGCTTCCCGGCTTCGGCAGTGCCGCCCCGGCGGCCGCCTGAGGCGTTCCTTCAAAGGCCGCATCTCAACGCCCCGGCTCAAGGGGGCCCAACTCGGCGCGGATAGGACCTCACCGTCCTTCCGCGCCGACGCCGTTTCAGGCCCTCACTTGCCCTGATCCGAAGCCCTGCCACTTGTAGCTGCACAATTCATCGAGCCCCATCGGGCCGCGGGCTCCGATCTTGTCGGTGCTGATGCCGATCTCGGCACCCATGCCGTATTCTCCGCCGTCGGTGAAGCGGGTCGAGGCGTTCCAATACACCGCCGCCGAATCGACCTCGGCCAAGAACCGCTCGGCCACCGGGCGATCGGCCGTCACGATGGCTTCACTGTGCCCCGAACCGTGGCTGTGGATGTGGTGGATGGCCGCCTCGACCCCATCGACCACCGCCACATTGAGGATGTAGTTGTTGTATTCGGTCTCCCAATCCTGGGGCTGGGCCAACCGGGCCACGCTCGACGATCCCCCGATCGCCTCGGAGATGCTCGGTAGCGATGCGGCGTCGGCATGGAATTCGACGGACTTGGTGGCGAGTCGGGCCGCCATGCGCGGGAGGAAGGCCGGGGCGACCCGTCGGTCGATCAGCACGGTCTCGGCTGCATTGCAGGTCGACGGGCGCTGGCATTTGGCGTTGAAGACGATCTCCTCGGCCATCGCCAGATCGGCGGCGGCGTGCACGTACACGTGGCAGACGCCCTTGTAGTGCTTGATCACCGGCACCTTGCTGCACTCGGTGACCGCACGGATCAATCCCTCACCGCCCCGGGGCATGCACAGATCCACGTACTGGGTCAGCGACAGGAGTGCCGGGATGGCCTCGCGATCGGCGGTGGGCACCACCTGGATCGCATGGGCCGGAAAGTGCGGAAGGACCGCGCGTGCCGATGCGATCAGGGTCTCGGCGATGAGTCGGTTGGAATTCAGCGCCTCCTTGCCACCCCGGAGAATTGTGGCATTGCCGGTCTTGAAGCACAGCGACGCCGCGTCGGCGGTCACGTTGGGGCGGGATTCATAGATGATCACCACCACGCCGATCGGGGCGCTGATCTTGCGCAGGCGGAGGCCGTTCGGGCGCTCACGGGTGTCGAGCACCCGGCCGAGGACGTCGGGCAGAGCGGCCACCTCACGCAAGCCCTGGGCCATGGCGGTGATGCGTTCGGGGTTCAGGGCCAGGCGATCCATCATCGCGCCGGTCAACCCCAGGCTCCGACCGACCTCGAGGTCCAGTGCATTGGCCTGGAGCAACGCCGGGGCCGCCGCCACCAGTCCATCGGCCATCGCCCGAAGGCAGCGATTCTTCTCGTCGGCCGACAAACGGGCCAATTCACGCGAGGCCGCCTTGGCCCGTCGCCCCAATTCCACCATATCCTCCATCAGCGCCATCCGGCGACCCTATCCCGACTTCCGCAACAGGGCTAGGTCGGTCCATGCGGTTTTGAACCGCCGGTCTGAAGCGGATGACCGATCGGCACCGCGACTCGGACCGTACGGCGATGAGCGCCATTCGGTGCCTCCGCGAGGCTACCAGGTTCCGAGCGGACTGCCCGGCAACGCGCGCTCTTCGGGCCACACCACATAGACCGTTTGATGGGAAGTCGCCCAAGCCGCCCGAAAGGCCGGCAGCGGAAACTCCCGACGAACGCGACTCAACCGAACCCCAGGATCGTTGACCGTCACGGTGTCGGGCGAAAGGCCACACACCACGATCAGGTGTCCGTCTCCGGGTTCAGGTTTCGGAGCGCCCTTGAGGACGGCATACGACACCGACGCCGCCACGGGAATCCCGGCCTCCAACAAGGACTCGACATCGGCGATTCCCGACAGGCGGATGGCGGCCGCCTGGAGGCCGGGGCGACTTCCGGCAAAGGCCGCGTTGAACGACCAATTGCCGGTTCCGGGCCACCCGGGATCGAACACCCCCGTCGCCACCGTCCGCACATCGAGATCCCATTCGGCCCTCCCGGATCGCTCTCCCCAGAAAGCCATCAGCATTGCCAGGCTGGTAGGGCTGCACCATTGGGTCACCCCTTCGGGATAGTCGGCCTGGGATTTCCGGGGAACCTCCAGCATCCGTGCTCCCCGCGGAACACTTTCCGCGGTCGAAGCTCCTCCCGCGGTGGGCGACCACAGCGCCAAGTCCATCCGCTTGAAGACGGCCGGAGTCTGGGACGGATCTGAAAAGCGCACCCTCAGCTTCACCGCCGAAGCCGGCTCCCGCAGCCAGAGCGTGTCGGTGTCCACCCGCCCCGCGCCGTCTTTCTGCCCGCGCACACTGGTGCGACGGGCGGGAGCGGCGTTGGTGGACCAATGGCCGAGATGCCACCAGCGTCCCTGGCCCGTCGTGGTCATCACCTGCGCTTCGATCTGGAGATCGGTGGGGGTGCGGAGATTCCACGACACCACCAGTTCGCGGAATGGCATCGGCGAGGTCCACTCGGGCGAGACCCAAGCCGACGACTCGGGCGACTCGCGTTCAAAGCGGCTGAACTCAGTCACGGAAACCCAGCGGGCATCGGCCCAGGCCGCCAGCGCCCCGAGCATCCCCCAACCCCATCGGAACCGCAGAACCATGGCCCGAGTGTGGGGATCGGACCGGGAATGTCGCCCACCGAGTTGCGACCCCGCGATCGGATCGACGTTTTTGGGAACCCGGCGGATCCGATCTCGGTCGGATGGCTGGGCGGCTCGTTGCCTCGCCCCTTTTGCCATTGCAGACCCACACCCCCAGGCGTTGTATTCGAGGACAATTCCCGGGATCCCCGACATGAAACCTTCCCCGTTGCCCCGTGCCTCGCGGTTCGCCTTCACCTTGATCGAGCTGCTGGTGGTGGTGGCCATCATCGCCATTCTCGCAGGGATGCTTCTGCCAGCCTTGGCCAAGGGGAAGACCAAGGCCTTGCAAGCCCGCTGCACCTCGAACCTCCGGCAGATCGGGATGACCTTCGCCATGTACACCGGCGATTCGCGGGACCAGTTCCCCTACTCCGGGCGTGATTGGCCCCAGATGGGCTTTGTGGATTTCCTCAAGCTGATGGACCCCTACATCAGCACCAACGCCCGGTCCTTCTACTTCTGCCCTTCCGAGAAGGGGCGGGGCTTCAACTTGGAGTGGACGATGGCCAACAACTACCCCATCAAGACCAACGAGTTGCTCTTCCCCTGCTCGTACTATTACTACAACCAATTCTACCACAACAACGACAGTTCGGCCCTGCAAGTCCGCAAAGTCTCCGAGGTGATGTCTCCGACCAAGAAAGCCATCTCGCCGTGTTTCTCGAGCAACAAGGGCAAGTGGAACGACATCTACAAGGGCACCGGTGCCGCGGCCCACGGCCCCCGGGGCATGTCGTTGCTCTTCGTCGACGGCCACAGCGAGTTTGCGATGTACGACCGGCTGAATGCGCCGTTCAAGGACGGCGCCAAGCTCATTTACAATCTGGATTGGACGGTGGGCGGACTGGCCGGTGAAGACCTGAAGTAGGCCCGCGGAACCCGTGGTTTTCCACCGCCGCCGACTGGCGAAACGCCGGGAATCGGTGAATGCTTCGGTCTCGGTCCGCCAGTTGACGGGCCGTGGTCCATGCCGATCACCGATCACATTCGCAACAAGCTTTCCACCGTGCCGCACCGTCCCGGTGTGTACCTGCACAAGGACCGTTTCGGCACGGTGATCTACATCGGCAAGGCGCGCGACCTGCGCAAGCGCGTGTCGCAGTACTTCCACCCCTCCCGGCGCATGGGCTGGGATCTCAAGTTCAATGCGCTCGTCGATGCCGTCCATGACTTCGACTGGCACACGGTCAAGAACGAGGCCGAGTCGTTGCTGTTGGAAAGCCGGCTCATCAAGGAGTTCCAGCCGCGCTTCAACATCGACCTCAAGGACGACAAGCGCTTCCTGCTGCTGAAGGTCAACCTGAACGATCCGATCCCGCGATTCACCCTCACCCGCCTGCGCAAAGACGACGGTTGTCTCTACTTCGGTCCGTTCGCCCACTCCGGCAGCGTCCGCCGGGCCCTGACCCTCATGCGTCGGAAATTCAAACTCCGAGGCTGCCGGCCGCTGCACCCCAACGAGTCGGATTACCGTCACTGCCTCTACGGAAACCTCCAGCACTGCACAGCCCCGTGCATCGGCAACGTGACCCGGGAGCAGTATCTCGAGCAGGTCCGCGCCGGGATCGGCTTCCTCGAGGGGCACACCGAGGAGCTGCGCAGCGAACTCGAGAGCGAGATGCGCAAGGCCGCGGCCAACCTGGAGTTCGAGAAGGCGGCCCAACTGCGCGACGCGTTGGAAGACCTCAAACGCACCACGCTCAAGACCGAGAAATTCGAGCGCATTCCCTATACCCTGCCCGTGGCCGTGCACCCGGAATCCGACCTGCGCGAACTGGGCCGACTGCTGGGGTTGGCCGAGCCTCCGGCCCGGATCGAGGGGTTCGACATCTCCAACATCAGCGGCACCTTCATCGTCTCCTCGATGGTCAGCTTCTGGCATGGGCGCCCCGACCGGTCCAACTACCGGCGCTTCCGCATGAAGACGGTGCGGACTCAGGATGATTTCGCCTCCATGGCTGAGACGATCCAGCGCCGCTACAGCCGACTGCAGCGCGAGATGAAGGCGTCGACCGCCTCAGCGTCCCCGCTCACGCCCGTTTCCGCCCCTGGGCCCGGGTCGTTGGACGACACCGAGGAGTTGGCCGAGGAGTCTCCCGAAGACGCCCCCACGGCCGAGAGCATCGCCGCCGAATCGGCCGAACGCCCCTGGTTGCCCAAGATCACCGCCGGCCCGCGCTTGCCGGATCTCATCCTCATCGATGGCGGCAAGGGTCAACTCAACGCGGCCTGTGCTGAACTGGCCCAACTCGGCCTGTCCCACATCCCCATCCTGGGCCTGGCCAAGGAATTCGAGGAGATCCACCTGCCGGGGGAAAAGGATCCGTTGAGACCCGGGCTCGACAGCCCGGCCGTCAAGCTGCTCCAACGTGTTCGCGATGAGGCGCACCGGTTCGCCAACACCTACAATGCGCAACTGCGTCTGAAGAAGATCAGCGAGAGCGTCTTGGATGAATTCCCGGGCATCGGTGACGCCCGCAAGAAGGCCCTGCTGCGGCGTTTCGGTTCCATCCAACGCCTGCGCCTGGCGGCGATCCACGAGATCGAGCAGGTCGACGGCTTCGGCGGGACGATGGCCCAGGCCCTCAAACGCTTCCTCGAGGCCCGCAGCGACTCGTGATGGAGCGACTCGTGACTGAATGACTCATGTCGCGGCGGCCCGAGCAATCCGACGCGGCGGTCTCAGGAGCCCGGAGGGCCGTCCACCTTGTCACCGTCCATCTGGTAGATCCCGACCAGATACCCATTCTCGCGCATGGCCCCGACCTTGAGGGTGCCATACAGGGTCACGGCCTGATCCATCACCGGCTTGATGCCCGCAGGGCCCATTTTCACGGCGATCCATTCGTTGATCTTGGGCACGGTTCCGAAGCAACACATCGACTGGTCGCGCATGAGCAACAGCTCCGTGACCAACCCGCCCTCCACTTTCAGAGGCAGCATGAATCCCTTCACCGCCACTTTCTTGCCATTGAAGGCCTTCACGTTGGCGGGAATCTGCGAATCGGGATCGGAAGCGGCGGTGCTGGCCGAAGCCTTGTCTTTCGCCGCCGGGGCATCCTCGGGCACCTCGTACTTGAAGGTGGCCAGCACGTCGAAACCCACCGAAGCGAACCCAGGCTTGGAGGCCGGTGCGCCGGCCACCTGCCCCTGCGATGGGACCGCCGCGTTGGTGGCTGGAGTTTCACCCTGCGTCGGCTTCGACGGCGACTCGGGCTTGGCCTCGGTGGTCAGAGGCTTGATGGGCTTTCCGCGCGGGACCGCTCCGGTTGCGGATGATTGGGCCGAGAGAGGGGTGCGAAATCCGGGGACAGACCCCAACCACGCCGCCGCCAGGAACAAACTCAAGACACGCACACCCTGTTTCATGGAAACCTCCGCACGCATGGGAAAACCTTAACGGGCTGCGGAGCCGAACGCCAGTCTGTCCGGGGAGGAAATCCCGGCCGGGTCACCGGATCCGGGACCCGCGAAGGCGGTGCGGAACTGACGCGGTGCGGCTTGTGTCGACGAACGTGGTTTGCCCCCTTCCCAGGGCCGTGCTTCGACCGGGAGCGTCGACCCTTTCGGTGCCGGCCGTTCAGGGTGTTGCCGTGTGTCCTGCCATTCACCGGGCCGCTGCGGTACAAGCACCTTGACGCCTCGGAAAACCGCGGCGGAGTCTCAAGACATCACTCCCGCATCTCCTTTGCCCAGCCCTCGCCGCAACATCGCGCTGTTTCGAAGCCGTTTTCCCGGATTCATGGGAATGCTGTTCGGGCTTTGGGTGGCCGTGTTCAGCGAGTTGTGCCCAGAGCTTCGGGCCGACAGCACGGTGGTGTTCAACGAGATCCACTACCATCCGGCGGACCGGGAGGCCTCGCTCGAGTGGATCGAGTTGTACAATCAGATGGCCGTCGGGATGGACCTTTCCGGATGGCGGATATCGGGGGGTGTCGACCATGTCTTCGCGGAAGGCACCGTGATTCCCGGGGGCGGGTTTCTGGTGATCGCTGCCAACCCGGCAGCACTGCGGGCCTTCGGCATCACCCAGGCTTTGGGGCCATTCCAAGGCCGACTTTCCAATTCGGGTGAAACGTTGGAACTGCGGAACAACAACCAGCGGCTCATGGATGAGTTGGCCTACGGCACCGACGGCGAGTGGCCCGTGGCGCCCGACGGTCATGGACCCACCCTCGCCAAGATCCGCGAAACCGCCGCCACCGCGACCGTGGGCCACTGGCGGGCCAGCTCCCAGAATGGGGGAACACCCGGCAGTCCCAACTTCCCGACACTCACCCCCGGAAGCCTCCCGGTGTTCGTCTCGGCGACTCAATCCTGGGATCGACGGCCCGCGGCACCGGCCACCTCCGGAATCGCTTGGAACCAGCAGGACGATGGCGACTCCGGCTGGAAGACCTCGAGTGCCCCGTTTTTCGGCGGCGAGGCTGCAGCGCCCTCGGGAGCCGAGGTGCCCATTCCCACGCTCTTCGCCACCGGGATGTCCGACTCGAGAAAACCTCTCGCTCCAGGCTCCCGCGATCCGCATTACACGGTCGTGGCGTCGGCCCACGCGATCTCGCCGCCCCCACCCGCAGCGGCTCTGGTGATCGAAGGGCATCCGGCCTGGTTGGCCAACGATGCCGGCTCGATGTGGCTCGGACCGGTCAACCCGGGAACCACCAGTGTGGCCGCCGGCACCTACCGCTACCGTACCGAATTCGATCTCAGCGCCTTCAACCCCGAGTCCGCGAAACTCCAGATCCGGACCGCCGCCGATAATCGGATCACCTCGGTGCTCCTCAACGGCCGCAGCGTGGGCCTGAACTATGAGGGATTCCAGGCGCTGAGCCCGGTGTTCCCGGTGAGCGCCGGTTTCATTCCGGGAACCAATCGATTGGAGTTCGTCTGGGCCAATGACACGACCTCTCCCAACCCGGCGGGATTCCGGGCCCAGGTGCAAGGTACGGCCCGAAGCCGGTTCCAGCCCGACAGCCGACTGACCCCGTCCGTCACGCAAGCCGCCTGGTTTCGGACCCGCTTCGTAGTGCCTCCCGGCTGGGTCAATGCCCGCCTCAAGCTCAGAACCACCTACGATGACGGGGCCGCCTTCTACCTCAACGGTCGGGAGATCCATCGGGGCAATTTGCCGCAGGGCAGTCTGCGACCCGAGACCCCCGCCCTCACCTCCCGCCCCGGAATCCCGGCGCCGGTCGAGATTGTCATCGCTCCGGGCGCTCTGCTCAGTGGCACGAATTTCCTGGCGGCTGAAGTGCATCAAGCGGTCGGGGGGCTCGACGACCTTTGGTTCGAAGCCGAACTCTCGGTGGTGGACCTGCCGGATCCCTCGCAGCTCGGGGTCCGATTCAATGAGGTCACGGCGACGGGTCCGGCCTTCTCGCTCGAGCTCGCCAACACCACGGCGGACAGTGTCCCCCTCGACGGGTTTCGGATTCTTCGGACAGGGAGCGCCCAGGGCGCGTTCTCGTTTCCCGCGGGCACCATCCTGCCACCGCACGGGCTGCTCGCCGTACCGCCCTCGGTGTTGGGTTTCAGCCCGGAACGCGACGATCATCTGGTGCTCTCGACCTCCGGAGGCGATGCCGTGATCGATGCACTGGTCCTCGGTTCTCGCCCGCAGGCCCGGTTTCCGGATGGCACGGGTCCGTGGCGGTTTCCCTTCGCACCCAGTCCAGGACGGACCAATGCCGTCCGGCTTCATCACGACGTCATCTTCAACGAAATCTTCTACCGGCCTCCGGATGGCACCCGGTCCGGCGCTTGGATCGAACTCCTGAACCGGGGTGACGCCGAGATCGACCTTTCCGGATGGTCGATGTCCGACGGGATCCGTTTCCGGTTCCCGGCCGGGACGCTTCTGAAGGCCGGCGAGTTCCTGGTGCTGGCCGAGAAGCCGGCGATCCTGCGGCCGGACAATCCCACGGTCCGGGTACTGGGTCCGTTTTCGGGGCAATTGTCCCGCTCCGGTGAGCGCCTCGTGCTTTCCGATGCCGACGGCAATCCGGCCAATGTTGTCGAATACGCCGATTCGGGTCGGTGGCCTGAGGACGCCGATGGCGGCGGCTCGAGCCTCGAGTTGCAGGATCCCTGGGCCGACAACGCTTCGCCCGAGGCCTGGGCGGCCAGTGATGAATCGTCCCGATCGTCCTGGGTGCGGCATTCGTATCGCACCAGGGCGGTCTCCGCCCCGGGCCCCACGCTGTGGAACGAATGGGTGATGGGCCTGCTCGATGCGGGAGAATGCCTGATCGACGACCTCCAGGTGGTGGAATCCCCCGGCACCGCCACGGCGGTGTCGTTGCTCAAGAACGGCGACTTCGAAACCGGGCTCACCGCGTGGCGCAGCCTCGGCACCCATCGCCTCAGTCGGGTGATCGATGATCCGGATCAGCCCGGGAACCGTGTGCTCCGTCTGGTGGCCACCGGGCCCACCGAGCACATGCACAACCACCTCGAGACCACCCTCGCCAACAACAAGTCGGTGGTGAACGGCCGCGAGTACGAGGTCACGTTCCGGGCCCGATACCTGAAGGGGTGTCCGCGATTGAACACCCGCCTGTATTTCAACCGGGTGGCCAAGACCACCGACCTGCCGCGGCCGACCCGCCACGGCACCCCGGGCGCGGCCAATTCCCGCAGGGTGGCCAACCTCGGCCCCACCTTCGAATCCCTCGGCCATAGCCCCGCCGTCCCCGCCGCTGGCCAACCGGTCACGGTGACCACCCGCGCCACCGATGCCGATGGCCTGGCGGACGTCCGTCTGCATTGGTCGGTCAACGGCGGCGCTTGGCAATCCAAGGCGACTGTGGTGGACGTCACGGGTCGGGTGACCGGGGAGATCCCGGGATCACCGGCCGGGGCTGTTCTGCAGTTCTACCTGTCGGCCACCGATGCCCGCGGGGCCGTGTCGTGGTGCCCTGCGGCCGGCCCCGGGTCTCGTGCGCTGGTCGGCGTGGCCGATGGCCGGGAGCGCCTTGGATCGCTCCACAACCTGCGGGTGCTGATGACCGCGGCCGATCGGACCCTCCTCTACGCCGAGACCAACGTCATGAGCAACGAGTTCCTGGGTGCCACGGTGGTCCACGACGAGCAGGAGGTCTTCTACGACGTGGGGGTGCATCTCCAGGGCAGTCAGCGCGGCCGATTGGATGCCGGCCGGGTGGGGCTCACATTGAACTTCCCCCCGGACCACCTCTTCCGCGGCGTCCATGCCGGCATCTCCATCGACCGTTCCGGCGGGTACACGGGCGTCGGCGGCGACCAGGATGAGATCGTCCTCAAGCACGCCCTCCAGCATGCCGGTGGCCTGCCCGGCATGTACGACGACTTGGTCCACGTGATCCCCCCGCGCACCGACCTGACCGGAACGGCGCTGCTGATCCTGGCCAAATATGGCGACGTGTTCCTCGATTCCCAATTCGAGGACGGATCCGACGGCGACCTCTTCAAACTCGAGCTGATCTACTACCCGACCAGCACGATCGGCGGCGGCCGTGAGGGCATCAAGCGCCCCCAACCGGACGAAGTCACCGGCGTGGACATCGGCAACCTCGGCAATGACCCCGAGGTCTACCGCTGGTTCTTCCTGACCGAGAACAACCGCTCCACCTCCACCCATGCTCCCATCATGGCGTTGGCGAAGGCGATGTCGCTCAGCGGGACGGCACTCGAGCAGGAGTCCGAGCGGTTGATGGATGTGGATGTGTGGCTCCGGGCGGTGGCCTTCCAGTCGTTGTTCGGACTGGTGGACACCTATCCCTACGACAATCCGCACAACTTCATGATCTATTTCCGGCCCGGCGATGGTCGGGCCCTGCCGTTCCTGTGGGACATGGATTTCAACTTCGGGGCCGCCGCCACTTCGCCCCTCCAGCGGGCCACCGGAAACATCGCGCGCCTCTTCAATCTGCCGGTCAACCAGCGGCGCTATCAGGCCCACCTGCTGGACCTCATCACCACCACCTACAACGTCCAATACCTCGGTCCGTGGATCGACCATTTCGGCACTCTGGCGGGACAGAATTTCGGCGGCATCCGCGGCTACGTGGAGCAGCGCTCGGCCTATGTGCGAAGCAGGTTGCCCGCGGCCACCCCGTTCCGGGTCACGGCCCCCTCGGTCAATCCCTCGCTGGTCAACGGGACCACAGGTCTCATCCAGGGCCTTGCCGGCTTGGATCTGAAGGAGTTGGTGGTCGAGGGGCCCGAGGACACCAATCGGGTCCGGTGGATCAACACCACGACCTGGCAGGCGACTCCGGTCCTCCGACTGGGTCGGAACACGGTCCGGATCAAGGGGTATGATTCCAAGGGGGCCCAGGTGGTGAACAGCGAGTGGAGCCTCACCAGCACCGCGGTCGACGGCGGAGTCGATGCCGATCGCGACGGATTGCCCGATGCTTGGGAACTCCGATACGCGTTGAATCCCGGCCTCGACGACCGGTTGCTCGACACCGATGGCGATGGTCAGAGCAATCGCGACGAATTCCTCGCCGGAACCGATCCCCGCGACCGGCAAAGCGTGTTGCGCCTGAAGTACGCTCTCAATGGTGCGGGTGCGTCGGGCGGTTCGGTCCGCCTGCAGTGGGATGCCAAGGCGGGTCGATCCTACACGCTGCTGGAAGCCTCGGGAACCGGCACCATCACCTGGAAACGCCATGCCGATATCGCGGCCGAGGCCGACGATCGGATGGCGGAGATCTCCGTCCCGCTCCCGGTCACCGGCGATTCCCGCCTCTTCCGGTTGGTGAGCCCGATCCAGCCTTGAATGTCACCGAAGCAGGGCCTCCTGCTCGATTCGACCGTCAAGTCACGGGTTGGGTGCGCCCGGACTGGGGGACAGAATTCGGAAGGTGTCGGGCTGGGAAGAGGGGCGGCCCCAGGCCTGATCCTGCGACAGCCTCCCGAATGTCACCGAATCGAGCAGGGCATTGAATCGATCGTCGCGATCGACGAGCAAAACGGTCTCGCCGTCACGGTCCAACTTGAAATTGGCATGCAGCCCCGGGAGGTTCGGCCCGTCCTCATCCAGCCAGACCACCAGAAATCCGTCGGGATCCAGGAAGGTGCCTGTGGGAAAGCGCCATTTGCGGGGTTGGGCCGGATCGTCGCTGAGGTGGCAACCTTCCAGAGAGACCCGATGGCTCGAGGGGTTGTGCAACTCCACGTAATCCTCGAATTCGCCCTGATGATCCCGGATGACGGCACCGTTGTCGGCCACCAGTTCGTTGATCCTCACCGGCGATGAACCGTTCGACGACGGAATCACCGTGTACTCCAACGCCGCCCGCTCCGTTCGGGTCGGGTGGAACCGCGTCGTCCCCATCGCGTCCGGGCTCCGGGCCTCGACATAGTACTGGACCCGTGTTCCGGCCGGTCGTGCCGGGGTCGTGGCCGCATAGATGCCGTCGCCCGCGACCCCATCATTCCCCGTCCCGTTGTCCCACATCCGGACCGTCTCGAACCGGCCGTGGGTCGCACTGCGATGATGCAACCAGACCGAGCCGACCTTGCCTCCGGGCATCGCCGCACCGACCCGGGCCGTGATCACGGCACCCGCCTCGGGGGTGGGCGATGGGGGTTCGGTGACGGAATGGAATATGGGGGCCGCAGCGTTCAGTTCGGAATGATTCCTCAGGAACGCGCATCGATTCGTGACGAAGCGCTTCATCTCCAGGAGTCCGTCCCGGTATTCCGCTTCGCTCATGGGGCGGATGGGATCGGCCAGGATCGCCGGTTCGCTCATCGCCGCCAAACGGTCGATCCACGGGGTCAGCACCTCGGGGTTGAACGACTCGTCGAGGACCGTCCGCATATGGGCCAGATAGCGCTGCCGCCACTCCGGCACCGAGAGCAATTGCTTCAACAACGGGCGATTGGCATCGGATTCGCCATGAACCGGAGACAGCTCCGAAAATGAACTCACGAAGGCCTCGTTGCCATCGTGTTGGAGGGGATGGATGCGTCCACTCTCGGGCTCGTAGTAGAAACTGTAGTCGGCCCCCTTGTGCCAATAGCTGTCGTCCTCGACGAAGAGGTTCTCGAGGACCAGGAACCACAGCCAGGAATCCACCGCAAAATAGCCGTCCAACACGGTCGACCGCTGCGCCGCCGGCGTGTTGTTGAGTGCGTCGATGGCCCGGATCAACCGATGCCACGCGTTGGTGGAGTTTGGGGTGTTCTTCAGTTCGTAGTGCCGCTGGTATTCGATGACATCGGTGCCGATCCACTGGAACGACGAAGCCCCCTGGGTCTTGTTGGGCGTCCTCCAGCGATCACCCGAGGCGCTGGGAAACCATTCCCGGATCAGGTCGCTGTCCCCCTGCTGGGCAAGCGAATAGACTCCGCGGTTCTGTCCGTTGATGAACAACCGGGCGATCCCCGCCCGTGGTGCCGGGGCATAGCGCCTGAAGACCCCGAAATAAACGGCTTCGCGAAGCAGGGTCGGGTCGCCCCAACCGTTGTTGAGGTTGAGGGTTTCGTAGCCGAGGAACCGGTGGCTCGGATGGATGAAATCCAGGGTGATGTTGAGCGAGTTCTTGTCGCGGTCCGGCGCGAACGAGCTGTACCCCTTGTAGCGGGCCCCCACGCCCTCCAGCACCAGACCATTGTCCGATTCCAATCGGCACACCACGTTCGAGTCGGTGCCATGGGCCTGCACCAGCAACTCGCTCCAATCCGGCTGCTGGAAGCGCAGATGGAAGGTCCTCATGACGGTGTCGTCGAAGAGCCCACCCGTCCGAACCGCGCGGAGGAATGCCTGCGGCGCGAGGGCGGCACCGGGGATGATACGCTCGGGCGCGCCGGTCTCCGACCCGGACGCCAGTGGGGGCGCATCGGGGTCGCGAACCCAATCCGTCAGGCGGGTGGCCGATTCAAGAAACCAATCCTCCTTCGCCGAACCGATCACCGAGACACGTACGGCCGCGCCGTTCCATTGGGCACGAACGCGGGCAACCTCAGCATGCAGGTGATGGAAACAGGTCAACGGCCCCAACCAGCTGCAGATCCAAAGCACTCTGCGTATCGATGTGGTGATGCGTTGGTTCACGGGTATTCAGCGAATTTCTGATTGAGATCGATGGCCGTCGGCACGGGGCGATCGGGAGCCTGCACGGTACTTCGTGACAGTTGTCCGAATACGCGACTGCTTTGGATGCATTCTTCCGCGATGGGCAAACGCCAAGATCTGCATTCGTTCGATCTGCAAGGGTACGACGGGTCGGAAGTGGCACCGGGATTCGACGAGGCCCCGGAAGCGGATGCTCCGGGCGTGGCCCAAGAACCGAGTGAACCGGCCAGTGAACCGGGTTCAGAATGAGAGCCGGTGCCCCCGGAACGGCGGGTGACGGCGATCTCACCCTGAGTGCAACGTCGATTCGAAGATCGGGCTGGACTCATCCACGGAGGCAGGCGGAGAAGCGGCGTCTGGTGGAGAGTCACTCCGCATCCGGAGATCGTTCCACCAGGTCCCATGGTGTGCGGGCCCTCATTCGTCCTTGGCCTGTTCTCCTTTCTTTCCCGGGATCGCTTCGATGCCCCGCAAGGCAGCCACGGTGGCCACGATGCCCAAGCCAAGAAGCACCAAGAGCCCCGTCCGAGTGTTGGCCCACGGAATCGAGTCGAGCAGTGTCCAGACACTCCTGAAGATCGGGATCGAAGCTCCAATCAGCACCAACTCCAGCCAAATGATTTTTTTCATCCGGTGGGAAGGTAGTCGAAGTTTGATGCTCCGCGACCGGTTCGGCCACCGCTCCCTGGGTCGCCGTGCCTGATCGCCAGTGCCGGAACGGGTTCAGCCTGTGCTCGGGTTCGAGCTCACCAAAGCGGTTTTCTCGGAAAAACAGACTCCGCCACCCGTTGCTGGCCACCTTCAGCTCGGTCCGTTGTGCGGCGGACAGGTGGAAATCCGGTGCGGACTCGAACAGGAAGGTTCCGGTGAAGCGATGGTTCCCTGGAGACTCGGACGGGGCACACCCGCTCCGCAGGAACAACCGTTCGCGGGTGCGGCCAATGATGCGCTTCTCGATGGAGCCTGGAATGATCCTACTGCCACGTTGTTTCGGAGGCATCTTTTCCGGTCCGTGAAGGCGAAGCGAAAACCGAATCAATCTAGTTTCTGGCGACGGAATGGATAGCTGCACTGCTCCATGAAGCCGTCCGGAACCGGATGTCCCTCGATTCCATAGCCGGTAGGCCACTTCCCCGGCGGTGCGTAATAAGTTCCGAAAAAACGATCAATCCAAGGGAAGTGGACCGCAAAATTCCGGTCAATGGCCTCTCGTTCAATGGCATGGTGCCAATGGTGAAACCGAGGAGTGACCACCAGAGCCTCCACCCATCGGGGAAAGTTCCAGGACACGTTCGCGTGGATGAACACGGCGTGGATGGAGACGAATCCGAGGTAGGCGATGAGCGGAGTCTGATCGAAGCCGAGCAGGAACAACGGGATGAAGGTCACCGCCCGCGTGAACACCACGTCCCCCAGGTGAAGACGGGAACCTGCCAACCAATCCATCGAAGTGCTGGAGTGATGCACCGCGTGGAAGGGCCAGAGCCACCGGCGATGGTGGAAGCACCGATGCACCCAATACTCGGTGAGGTCCGCCGCGAGAGCGCATCCGAAGAATTGGACCAGGGCGGGTTGCGAGCGGACCCAATCCTGAAGACCGGGATGCACCGCCCATGCGAAGAAGACCTTGGCGGGCAACAGGTTCAACCAGGTGGACACCTGCACCAGAAGGTGGCTGACCAGAAAATAGACGGTGTCGGCGGTCCAGGCGGGGCGGAAGATCGACTGGGATCGCAAGGGCCACAGGCGTTCCAGAGGCACGAAGATCACCGCCAACAGCAGGATGTTGATCAGAAACCAGTCGAGCCCCAGATGGAAGGGGACGGGGGGCAAGGTCTCCGTCGCAGGCACCCTTCCGCCTCCGGCCAAGGATGCCATGAGGGCCATCGCCATCCCGGCGAACCCCAGCACCTTGCGCTGGCGCAACAGCGTGCTGGCCAACCCCAGCAGAAACCCGAGGCCTATGACGCCTTCGATCAGGGCCCGGACCCAGGGCAATGGCAGGATGGCCCGGATCTCTGGGCTCGTGAGGGTCGCAGGCAGGTGGAAGCAGGCCACCCCTCCGGTCGCGATGATCCCGAGGAATACCGAGGTTGTGCCACTCATCCATCCGGATCCGAATCGGGTGGGTTCGTTGTCACCGAAAATCCGGGCCACCCGTTCATCGAGGTTCATTGCGGAACGCTGTTGCATGGGGGAATGCGCGACAAGGATCGGACCATTGAACCTTTCGATGGCCACAGCAAAACTATCGATGACCACCGAGTCCGAGAGGGCTTGTTCCGCCGCCCGGTCGTCGATCTCCTTGTTCCATGATGCTTCAATCCGATTCCTGCGGAGGCCTGGACCGGATCCATCCGGAACGGTCGAGCGGATCCGAATGCGATGGGTCGATCGTCCGCCTGCCTGGTCATGATGAGTTCTCGCCGGCGACACGCGCCTTCGAGATTACCTCGATTCTGGTCGCGTCGGCACTGCTGGCAGTCCTGGGGTTTCGAACGTTGCCGCTGATCGTGGGGAATCCCGCCTGGGTGTTTGTCGGGTTGCTCGGCGTGCTCTTGGCCGACTTCGCTTCAGGCCTGATCCACTGGTTCGCCGATACCTGGGGCCACGAGACCATGCCCATCCTCGGACGGCGTCTCCTACGTCCCTTCCGGGTCCATCACCTCAATCCGAAGGATTTCCTCCGAAGGGATTTCATCGATTGCAACGGCGATGTCGCGTTCCTGCAGATCCCGATGCTCGCATCGACCCTGTTTTTGATGGAACACACCTCATGGGGCGGGGCTTTGGGGGTCTTCGGCCTCGGTTTGTGCGGCGTGGGCCTGTTCACCAACCAGTTTCATCTGTGGGCGCATCGCGCGTCCCCTGCCCCCATCATCCGATGGCTTCAGGATCGCGGTCTCATCCTGGGTCGCGCCGAACACCGCAGGCATCATCGGCAACCCCATCAGACGGCGTATTGCATCACCACCGGATGGTGCAACGGGCCGTTGGACCGCATCGGCTTTTTTCCGCGACTCGAACGGTTCATCACGCGTTGCACCGGCATCCCACCCCGGGCCGACTACCACGGATTCGTTTCCCAACATCGGGGACGTGCTGGCAACCACCCTCACCATCATTGATCCCGGGTGGGCGACGGATCATCCTGTTGCCCGAGCCCATGACCTGTTCGTCCTTCCTTCGAAATCTGAGCGGCATCCTGATCACCTTCTCTCTCTGGACGCCTCCGTCGCTGGTGGCCCAAACCCCTCGGCCCGAGGTGCCCGCCCCCCTGAGTGTGCCCCGTCCAGGGCCCACCAACGAGGCTCCCTATGCGCCGCAGCCCATCGTCCAAGGCGGGATCGTCATTCCGTTGTATCCGCCGGATTCTCCGCAACTCGACGCCCGCCGCGTCCGCGAAGCCGAGCATTACAACCTGAGCAAATCGGTGGCCGGGCGGATCAGTTGGATCACCAACATCCACAACCCCTCCATCGAGGTGCACACCGTGGAAGGCGGGCTCAACACCGGAGCTGCGGTGATCCTCGCGGCCGGAGGTGGGCATCGGACGCTCAATGTCGGGTCCGAGAGCGCCGACTTCGTCCCGTTCTTCCATCAATACGGCGTGAGCACGGTGATCCTGCGCAACCGCCTGCGGGCCGATGGCTACGATGTGCGCACGAATGCGGTGAACGATGCCCTGCAGGCCATCCGACTGGTTCGGGCCCACGCCCAGCGCTGGAACATCGACCCCAAGCGCATCGGCATCATGGGGTTCTCGGCGGGCGCCGAGCTGTCGGCGGCGGCCGCCGTGTTCTATCCCGAATTCGATCGCGCTCGAACCGGGGGTCCCTGGAACGATATCTCCTCGCGTCCCGACTTCACCGTGCTGGTCTATCCCGGCCCCTCCCCGTTCGCCCGCGGAGCCCGCCCGGAAATCCCCAAAGACGTCCCGCCGGCGTTCATCGTTTGCCCGGGTTCCGGTGATCGCGGCCATGCGATCTGGGCCTTGGAATACTACGACGCGATGCTGCGGGCCGGTGTGCCCAACATCGAGATGCACCTCTACGGGCATGGCCGCCATCCGGGCGAGGTGCTGCCCGACGGATCCCGCATGGCCGCCGGGTTGGCCGATCGCAACGGCATTCCCTTCGGCCAATGGCAGGCCCGGTTCATCGACTGGTTCCGCGACTGTGGCTTCCTGCAGAAACCGGGCCTGGAAACCCGCGCGGCGCGGGAATCGGCCGCGTTGGCCGCGCCCGCCGCCAAGCCGCCGGCCAAGTAATGGAGGATGACCATTTCCTTGGCAGTGAGGGGTGGCTACGGCCAGCATGAAGGGACGTCCGACGCGGGGACTCCCGGTTCCCGCGTGTCGGCCGAATCGCATCGATCCATCTCAATTCCATGAGCACTCCTTCGAGCCAATTCTCCCACGTGGTCATTTTCTGGACCGACCCCGCCAACCCCAAGGCCGCCGACGAACTCATCGCGGGCGGCGAGAAGTACCTGAAGCCGATCCCCGGCGTGATCCACTTCCACATGGGCCGCATGGTCGGAAGCCACCGGCCGGTGGTCGACCAGTCCTACCAGGTGGCGCTCAATCTGATCTTCCCGAGCAAACAGGCTCAGGATGAGTATCAGATCCATCCCGAGCACGTGAAGTTCGTCGAGCAGTGCCGATCGCTGTGGCAGAAGGTCACCGTGTACGACTTCGCCTGAACCGGGCGGGCACCTTCAATGCGGTCGGCAGCGGTACCCCGCTGCCGACCCGCACCACCCGTTCCAAGCCGCGTCGGGTGCATCCTCCGGAGATCGCCCGTGTCCGGGCGAAGGTGATCATCAGTTGGTCTTGAGCACTTCCACAAAGGCCTCCTGCGGGATGTCCACCGAACCGACGGACTTCATCCGCTTCTTGCCCTCGCGCTGCTTCTCCAAGAGCTTGCGTTTACGGCTGATATCGCCGCCGTAGCACTTGGCGGTCACGTCCTTGCGCAAGGCACTGACCGACTCGCGGGCCACGATCTTGCCACCGATGGCCGCCTGGATGGCCACCTGGAACTGCTGCCTCGGGATGACCTCCTTGAGCTTGGCGGCCAGATTGCGACCCCGGGCCTCGGCCTTGGATCGATGGACCAGGCTGGAGAAGGCCTCCATCACCTCGCCATTGACCATCATGTCGAGCTTCACCATGTCGCTGGCTTCCATTCCATCCGGTTCATAATCCATCGACCCGTAACCCCGGGTGATGGATTTGATGCGGTCGTGGAAGTCGATGAGGATCTCGTTCATCGGGATCCGGCAGGTCAACATCACGCGCCGGGTGTCGAGGGTCTCGGTGTTCTTGATGAACCCGCGTTTCTCGGAGATCAGCCCCATGATGTCGCCCAGATTCTCACCCGGAGTGATGACGAAGGCCTTCACGATGGGTTCGAGCACCGTCTCGATGTAGGTGACGTCGGGCATGAAGGCGGGATTGTCCACCTGCTTGACCGAACCGTCGGTCATCTGGACCTGGTACACCACGCTCGGGTAGGTCGCGATGATGTCCATGTCGAACTCCCGGCGGAGGCGCTCCTGGACGATCTCCATGTGCAAGAGTCCCAGGAATCCACAGCGCAGACCGAAGCCCAGCGCCGCCGAACTCTCGGTCTGGAAGGTCAGCGCCGAATCGTTCAACTGGAGCTTGGCGATGCTGACCTTGAGGTTCTCGTAATCGGCCGTGTTGATCGGGTAGATGCCCGAGAACACCATCGGATGGATCTCCTGGAAGCCAGGGAGTTCGGTCGACGGATTGCGCGGGTCGGTGATGGTGTCGCCCACCTTCACTTCGCGCGGCGTCTTGATGTTGGCCGTGATGTAGCCGGTCTCGCCCACGGTCAATTCATCCCGGGTGTAGGGCTTGGGATTGAAGGAACCCACCTCCTTGATCTCGACGGTACGCCCCGAGTGCAACAGCTTGACCATCATGCCGGGCTTCAAGGTGCCATTGGTCACGCGGACCAGGATGACCACGCCCTTGTAGGTGTCGAAGTAGCTGTCGAAGATGAGCGCCTGGAACGACTTCGCCTCGGTCGGCTTCGGCGCCGGCAGGCGGTGGATGATGGCCTCGAGGATGTCGGAGATGCCGATGCCCTCTTTGGCACTGGCCATGATGGCGTCATCGCCGGGGATGGCCAGGATCTCCTCCAACTGCTGCTTGGCCATGGGGATGTTGGCGTGCGGCAGGTCGATCTTGTTGATCACCGGGATGATCATCAGGCCCTGCTTCATGGCCAGATGCACGTTGGCGACCGTCTGGGCCTCGACGCCTTGGGCGGCATCGACGATGAGCAGCGCCCCTTCGCAGGCGCTGAGCGACCGGCTGACCTCGTAGGCGAAGTCGACGTGTCCCGGGGTGTCGATCAGGTTCAGCTCGTAGCGCTCCCCATTCTTGGCCTTGTAATACATGGTGACCGGATGGGCCTTGATGGTGATGCCCCGCTCCTTCTCGAGGTCCATGGCATCGAGGTGCTGGGCCTGCAGCGTCCGATCCTCGACCGTGCCTGTAGACTGGAGCAATCGGTCCGACAGGGTAGTCTTCCCGTGGTCGATGTGGGCGATGATGCTGAAATTGCGAATGTGTGCGGCGTCCATCGTGGTGCAGAACCGGCCGGAACCGGTCGAACCTTCCTGGGTCCGATCCGTCTCCGCTACGGGAGCGGGGAACATACCGGCCAAGCCCCATTTGGAAAGCCCAACATTGGTCACCCGCTCCATCGCCGCCCCGAATCCGGCGGAGGCTCAACCTTCCAGCGGTCCGCCCAGACCGAGTCGCCGCCATCCCTCGGGCCCGAGTTCACGGACGGTCTTGAGGTTGCGGGCCACGATGGTCTCAGCGTCCTCGCCCCCGCGGACCGCTCGTTCGATGGACGATTCCCGCAGCAGGTGCAGGGTCGGATAGGGCGAGCGGTTGGTGAAGTGGCTCATGTCGCCCGGATCTTCACCCGCGAACCGATACCGAGGGTGGAAGCTGGCGATCTGGATCACGCCTTCGAGTTCCATCCGCACCAGCAGGGCCTCGGCTTCACCCAGGAACTCGTTGTAGTCGAGGAAGTCCTGGAGCACCTGCGGGTGGATCAGCAGGGTGGTCTCGATCGACGAGGGGGCGGCCTCGACCAGTTCGCGCAGTGCCGATTCGAGATCGGTGAGCAGGGCTTCGGGGGTCGCGGCGGCGCTGACGCGAAAGGCCACCCGATTGCGGACATATTCGGCGCGGGCGAACGGGCACAGGTTCAAGCCGATGACGGCCTTCTCAAGCCAGAGTCGAGTCTGCGCGATGACAGCCTCGTCGGTCGACCTGGGCTGTCCGGCAGCGGCCTGCGAGCGATCGGATTCCGGGCCTGAAGCGTCCATGGAGTTCATCGGGTCGGTGATTCGATCCGGTACAACGCCCGGTCGGTGCGGAGGAAGAGCGATCGCCCCACCGCCGCGGGCGTGGCCATGATCTTGCCCGAGACCGTGTTCGTGGCGACGGCGCGGAACTGTCGTCCCGGCTCGAGGATCATCACGCTGCCTTCGCGGCTGGGCAGATAGATATGCCCCCCGGCATACAGCGGCGACGCATTGTGATTGCCGCCCAAGCGTTCTCGGAATCGCTCGGCTCCGGATCGCGCATCGAGGCAGGTGAAGAACCCTCCGGAGTCGGACACGAAGTACAGTCCGTCGTCGATCAGCAGCAGCGAAGGCATGGTCGGAGCCCCCTTCGAATACTTCCAGCGCTGGACCGGCTGGGGTTGGGCCTCGAGCTCGATGGCCTGGATCTCCGGCTTCATGAACCCGGTGCTCAGATAGGACATGCCGTGTCCGAACACCGCTCTCGACGACAGCGAGAAGCCGGTTTGGCCGTAGCGCACTTTCCACAGTTCGCGGCCGGTGGCCGGATCGTACCCGTAGAGCCAGTCGGCCCCCTGCGAAACCAAGTGGTCACGCCCGCCCAGTTTCACAATGGCCGGCGTGGCATAGGACTTCTTGAGTTGCGGATGGCTGGCCATCTCGCCCGAGCGGGGAGTCCGCCACGCAATCGTTCCGTTGGCGGTATCGAGGGCGACGACCGATTGGCTGTCACTGCCATCGAGGTGGAAGATCAGGCGGTTTTTCCACAGAATCGGCGAACTGCCCGGACCGTTCTCATGCATGATCCGCAGGTCGTTCCGGGTCCAAAGCACCTTTCCGGAACGGGTGTCGACACAGGCCGTGCCGAACGTGCCGAAATGGAAGTAGGCCCGACCCTGCTCCAAGACCGGAGTCGGGGAGGCGTAGCTGTTGAGTTCGTGCACCCACTGGGGCTCCTGCTCCGAGAACAGAGGAATGTCGTGGACGATCCTGCCGCTGTCGCGATCGATGCAGACCGCATGGAGTTCGACCTTTTCGAGCAGCACCAGCGGTTGGTCGGCGGTGTTGGCCGACAGACGGCGTCGGGCGTCCTCGGGCTTGGCCGGGGTTTCCAAGGCCGTCGTCACCCAGAGTTGTTTCCCGCCGACCACCGGTGAGGACCACCCCCGCCCCGGGATCGGGGTCTTCCAAATCACCCCCTCGGTCTCACTCCAGTGGAGGGGCGGTCGGGCTTGCGGCGCGGCATGCCCCTGCCCTCCGGGGCCCCGCCACTCGGGCCACTCAGGAGCGGCGGACCGTGCCGAGAGGGTTGCCAGGGCGATCCAGAGTCCTGTGATGCGGAACAACGAGGTCATGATGAGAGGAGTTCTTCGAAGCGGGAGTCATCGACCACCACCGCCGTTTCTGGGGCTCATCCTAGACCACCCGATGGCCACGGATAAACACGAGTCGTCGTGAAAATCGGCTCCGCAGTCTCGGGCGCGAACATGGCCCCGGGTTCAATCCGGACTCCGGAGCGGGCATCGCTGCGGTAGACCGGTCGTTACACGAGCGTGACTCGGGCTGGTAATTGGAACGGAGCGATGATACCTGTCTCCGACAAGTGACGTACCCCCATGGGGCGTTTCCCCGTTCATGGCCACCAAAGTCATCCGCAAAAAGGCGATCGGCGTCGATCCTGTCGAGCCCGCAGTCACCCCGCCGACCCACGATGCCGCGGACACCGCGTTCCTCACCAAGCCCAAGCTGACCTCCAAGTCCAAGAAGCGGGACATTCCGGAGGGATTGTGGACCAAGTGTCCCAAGTGCGAGGAACTCATCTATGACAAGGACCTCGACGACAATCTGAAGGTCTGCCCGAAGTGCACCTATCACTTCAAGATCGGGTCCCGCGAACGCATCCACTCCCTGGTCGAAACCTGCTCCTTCGAAGAGATGGACGCCCGGATGGAGAGCGTCGATGTGCTCAAGTTCACCGGAGCGGCCAGCTACGAGGCCAAGCTCGCAGCCTATCGCAAGAAGATGTCGATGCTCAAAGATGCCGTGGTCACCGGTGTCGGCATGATGGGCTCGCATCGGGTGGCGCTGGGGGTGATGGATTTCCAATTCCTCGGCGGATCCATGGGGTCGGTGGTGGGTGAAAAGCTCACCCGCTTGATCGAGACGGCCACCGATCGCGGGATCCCGCTCATCATCATTTCCAGCAGCGGCGGAGCCCGCATGTATGAGGGCATGTTCAGCCTCATGCAAATGGCCAAGACCTGCGGGGCCTTGGCTTACCACGCCAAACAACGGTTGCCCTACATCAGCGTGCTGACCGACCCCACCACCGCAGGCGTCATGGCCAGCTATGCCAGCGTGGGCGACCTCATCATCGCCGAACCCGGGGCCACGATCGGCTTCGCCGGTCGCCGCGTGGTCGAAGCGACCACCCAGTCGGAATTGCCACCGGATTTTCAGACGGCCGAATTCCTGATGAAGCATGGCATGATCGATGCGATCGTCTCACGCCTGGACATGAAGTCGCGCCTCGGCAGTTACCTCGACTTCATGATGGCTGCCCGTCGGGCCGCCTGACGGCCTTCGGGCCACCCCGGTGCAGTACGGAGGTTCGCCCAGCGCAGCTTCCTTCATGCCTCCATCGCTCGGCGTCGAGGATCACCGAATATCCCGGAGCCGAGGGTGGGCGGGCCCCTGTTTTGGTCCGGGGCACGACCACCCGAATCACTGGCATCGCCCTATGGAGGCGCTGTCGTGACGGGGAGGTCGATGCCCTGTTCGACCTTCAACCGATCGCAATGGTGCTCTCGATTCAGCGACGAGGAGAACGGCCCCGCCCCATCGGCTTGCGCGATTTGGCGGCAGAACTCGCGCCGGTGCGCGGCGACGGAGCCGAAGCTTTGCCGGCCGTATCGGCTGATTTGGCGAATCGGCTGAAACGGGCCGGTTTCTCGAACTGGGCCGTTTTTTCGGGTCTGGCCGACTTTGAAAAACTGGCCGACTTCGAACCAATCGACTTCGAACCAAGCTGCTTCGAGGCGATTGGCTTTCCAGCCTTGAACGCCGGGGCTGCCGGTTTGGTGCCCGGGCGGCCGAACGACCTGGCTGTGCCCTTGCCCGCAGTCGGCTTTTCCGAACGGGCCGCCTTGCGGGCCACCGCACGTTCGGCCAAGGGCGACAATTTACGTTCACCCCCCTCGCGCTTGTGGGCGAAGGGCTGTTTGCGGAACCTGCGCACCGACTCGATCGTTTTGGGGCGCGGTTTCGGAACCAGCAGAATCGGGCAGCCCTCGTAGCCGAAGGCCGTCCGCATCTCGCCGGAGAGATACTTCATGTACGGAGCGCTGAACAGTTCGTCCCGATTCACGAACAGCAGGAAGGTCGGAGGCGCCTGCCGCACCTGGGTGGCGTAGTAGAACTTGAGGCGATGGCCCATGTCGCTGACGGGCTGCCGGCGCTCGATGGCATCATTGAGTGTCCGGTTGAGAATGGCGGTCGGCACCTTCTGCTTGAGCTGGCTCGACACGTAGCGCACGGCCTCCAACAGGCGGTCGAGTTGGAATCCGTCTTTCGCCGACGTGAAGATCACCGGAGCGTAATCGAGGAAGAACAGACGGTCCTGCACCCACTGGCCGAACTCGGCGAGGGTCGTGAGGCGTTTCTTCCGGTCGTCCCGATCGCGATGTTTGCTCTCACGGGCCTTGATCTCCTCTTCGCGGGCCTTGCGGACATCGTCGGCCACCAGATCCCACTTGTTGACCACGACGATGCAGGCGCGTCGCTGCTCCACGATCACGTCGGCGATCTTCTTGTCCTGCTCGGTGATGCCGTTCATCGCGTCGATCACCAGAACGGCGATGTCGCATCGAGCGATGGCATCCTTGGTGCGCTCCACCGAAAAGTACTCGATGGTATCGTCGATCCGGCGCGCTTTGCGGACACCGGCCGTGTCCACCAGCACGTACTGCTCGCGACCGGCCTCGGTCACCACCTCGAACGGCACATCGACGGCATCGCGGGTGGTCCCCGGGATCGCGCTGACGATCACCCGCTGGGATCCGGTCAATTGGTTGATGATGGAAGATTTGCCGACGTTCGGGCGTCCCACGATGGCCAAGCGCTTCGGCCCGGCGGGTCGGCGGGGCGGCAGCGCTTCCCCTGCTTCGCCCTCGGCCCCAGCCTCGCTGGTTGCGTCCGTTTCGGCCTCGGACTCGTCACGAATCGCGACCGACGCTTCCCACCGGGGCAGGAAGCCGACCGCGGCGTCCATCAGATCTTCGACACCGCTTCCGTGGATCGCCGTGGCCGGGTAGATCCGCTGGAAACCCAACGCCGAGAACTCGCCCGCACCGGCGGTGGCCTGGTAATTGTCGGCCTTGTTGACCACCACCAGCACGGGCTTCTGGATGGTACGCAGCTTCTTGGCCACCTCGATATCGAGCGGAACGATGCCCTCTTGGACATTGACCACGAACAGGATCACGTCGGCCGCCTCGATGGCCAGATCCACCTGCTGCAACGCGGCAGCCGTGATCACATCCTCGGCCTTCTCGCGTCGCAAGAGACCGATGCCCCCCGTATCGACCAGAGTGTAAGGGCGACCGTGCCATTCGGCCTCGGCCATCACACGATCACGGGTGACTCCGGGCTGATCGTGCACGATGGCGATGCGGCGACCGACGATTCGATTGAAGAGCGCTGACTTGCCGACGTTGGGGCGACCCACGATGGCGATGAGACCTGACATGGCCGAAATCATGGCCGACTGCGTCGAAGGGCAAAAGCTCTTTGTGGCTGCGCCTGTGGTAAACGGGTTGTTGCGGACCCGGCGTTCCGAGCTGCTGGGGCCATCGTGATTCTCGCGATAGGGCAGTGGATGCGAAACATCGCATCGATGACCGATCACGCCCCGGTGACCGAGGTCGGCTCCCGATCACCGACTGTTCCCCACCGGGTGAAAACCGCGTGATTCGTCGGGCGACCGAGTCAAAAAGTGCCTTCCCATTTCATTTGGCGCCCCTAGCCTTTTTGGACGGTTGCGGGAATCCACCCGCCCCCGGATCGAGTTTTAACCGAATTTATGGCCGCTGATACGTCCGTTGTTGCTCAAGTTGAGTTGCCTTCCCTCCGCCCGCAGGTTCTCAAATCCCGCCTGGCACCGACGCCGGGCCTGCCCCGATACGCTGCGCAGGTCCGCAATCGAGCGGGCCAACCGGTGACACTGGCCGACCCCCGGGCCACCCGGGCCCTCGTGGCGCTCATGGATGTTCATGCGGTCATTGGCGGAGCGGCCTGTCATTGGGGCGGCCCGGCCGCGTTCGCTGAAGTCAGCTCGGCGGTGCATGGAATCCTCTTCGCTTCTTCTGATCGGCCTTGGTTCGAGGCCTACAACTTCGTCAACGATGCCGGCCACGCCGAGAACGGCATCTACGCCATCCGGGCCAATTATGGATACGACGGCATGACCCCGGACAGCCTGAAGGGCTTCCGCAGCATCCAGTCCAAGTTGACCGGCCATGGCGAAAGCCACCTCAACCCCGAGGGCGTGCTCCTCTCCAATGGTCCGCTGGGCTCGTCCATCGGTCAGGCTCAAGGCTTGGCCATCGGCGACAAGCTCGCGGGGAACAAGCGGGTCACCGTGCTGCTCATGTCCGACGGGGCCTCCATGGAGGGCGAGGCCAAAGAGGCCTTCGCCGCAATCCCCGGTTTGGCGGTCAAGGGACGGGTCAATCCCTTCGTCATGATCATCTCCGACAACGACACCAAGCTGTCGGGGCGCATCACGGCCGATTCGTTCTCCATGCAGCCGTCATTCGAGGCCATGGCGCCGCTGGGCTGGGATGTCCGCAAGGTCGAGCAAGGGCATGACCTCCAAACCGTCTATCTGGCGGTCGAGCAAGCCATCGCCGATGCCGCCGTGCATCCCGAAAAGCCGGTCTGCATCTGGCTCAAGACCATCAAGGGCTACGGCATCAAGGCCACCGAGCAGAACTCCGCCGGCGGTCATGGATTCCCGTTGACCAACGGCGAGAAGATCGTCGAATGGCTGACCGAGATCTACCAAGGCGACACCGTGCCGGCCGACCTGTTGGCCTGGGCACAGGCCCTCCGTGCCGACTGGGAAAAGAAAGAAGCCGAGAAGAAGGCCAAGGCCGCCGCGGCCGCCGCCTCGCCTGCGCCGGCCACAACGGCTCCGGTCATCAAGAAAGACAAGGTCCAGGCCGGGTTGGCCGCGGGAGCCATCAAGGCGGCTCAGGCCGGCTATCCGGTCTACTCGGTGAGTTCCGACGTCCAGGGTTCCACCGGCATCAGCACCTTCCAGAAGGCGACCGGGCGTTTCATCGAAGTGGGTATCGCCGAATCCAACATGGTGAGCGTTGCGGCCGGACTGTCCAAGGTCGGGTTCATCCCCATCGTCGACACCTTCGGCCAATTCGGTGTCACCAAGGGCAATTTGCCGTTGACCATGGCAGCCCTCTCGCAGGCGCCGGTCATCGCGATGTTCTCTCACATCGGCTTCCAGGACGCCGCCGACGGAGCCAGCCATCAGGCGACCACCTATCTGGCGGCGGTCAGCGCCATTCCTCACACGATCGTCGTGGCTCCCAGCTGCGCCAAAGAGGCCGAGGCGTTCATGGAGGCCGCCATCCGGCGCATCGGTGACGAGCGTACCGCGGGTCGGGACGGAGAGAGCGTGTTGTTCTTCGTCGGTCGCGAAAACTACCCGGTCGAGTGGGTGCCCGGAGCCAACTATGCCTGGGGCAAGGCCCAGGTCATCGAAGAAGGAACCGACGTGGTGTTGGTCGGGAGTGGCGTGCTGTTCAGCAAATGTCTTGAAGCGGCCAAGCTTCTCCGTGCCCAGGGCAAATCGGCCACCGTCATCAACAACCCCTTCATCAATCAGGTTGATCTCGAGACCATCGGCGGTGCAGTGCGGCGGTGCGGCGGGCGATTGGTGACCATCGAAGACCATCAGGTCATCGGTGGCATGGGATCGCAGGTCAGCCACGCCCTCAGCTTGGCCGGCATCAGCCATCGGGTCACCAGCCTCGGTATTCATGGCGAATTCGGACAAAGCGCCTACTTGGCCGAGGAGTTGTACATCAAGCATGGCATGACCGGTCCCAAGATGGCGGAAGCGGCCCTCGCTCTGATCGCGAGCTGATCCAGCCGCCAGAGAACCCTCCGGAACGCCGGGTGGAACTCAGGGATCCAATTCAACGGGGAGTGCCATCGCTGCTCCCCGTTTCTGCGTCCGGGTCGTGTGAATGAAGACCTCATGAGGATCAAAGCCCCTCGCCGAGGGTTTCAGACTTAGTATGTGCATCGCCCTCGGCCCGTCTGGTTCGCTTGGTCCGCTTGGTTCGACTTGCGCCTGCGCCCCCCCCGATGATCAAACCGCTGCCGGATTCTGGAACCGCAGATTTGGCCTTTCAGAACCGGTGATCCTGATTCGCCACGAGACAGGATCATCAGCAGTGACCGGGCCGGAACAGAGCCGTCGCCAACGTCGGTAAAATAAACCCACCGTACCCCTTTGATCAGGCCCCCATCGGGGTCACTGATTCGTCGAGCCAAAGGTTTGAGCCACCGTGGCAGCTCGCCGTGGTGTACCCATTTTGGGGCAGCTTCTTGGAGGCGACTGGTTGGACCTTTTCAGTTGGGAGCACACCGGTTCAGCCCAAGAGCTTCGACCTGCTGCTTACCCCACCGTATCGACCCGCAGGTCCCGCAGAGACATTAACCCGGGCAGTGGCACTGCGCGGATCGGTCGGGCCCCGCTCCGTCGATTCGGACCGAAGCGTTCCCGGTAGCGTTCGAACACCTCGTCCACGAATCCCTTCGATCCCA
>VFQT010000758.1_pt1 | contig 43765 bp, 36 predicted proteins | sample 3512381 | NCBI WGS metagenome assembly VFQT01 (sample SAMN10412376, study PRJNA504923) | tailings metagenome | isolation source: Relicate 2 Philex TSF3 active mining site | place: Philippines: Tuba, Benguet | collected 2017-08-29 | reverse complement strand
GATTTTGGTTCTTTCACAGGTGGTAATAATGATGTGGTTCCTTTTTAATTTTCGTTAATCCGAGTTGTGTTTTTCTCACAGTGCGTATTTTAGGACAATGAAAGGAATCCGAATTTTTTGGTGCATCGTTTTTATATCGTTATTCAATGTGCCTCGCAGTCATGCCAGTCAAGTCTTGATTCCCATGGATGATTCCCAGGCTGAACATTTGAAATCGTATGGCATCGCTTATTGGTTGCTTCAAAATGGGGGGACTTTGGAATGGTTGCTTAATTACAGAGGAGGAAGTTTCCTTTGTCCCAATTTACCTTCATTGACCAAAGAATGCACCATCAGAGGTGTGAGCTTTGAGGTCATTGCAGACGCTCAAGCCCAACAGATTTATTCTCAAATTGCTGATCCAGAAGTAAACATGGAGCGAGTGAAGTTGGAGGTTGCTCCAAAGATTGCGGTGTACACTCCCAAAGGAAAACAACCTTGGGACGATGCGGTGACCATGGTCTTGACCTATGCCGAAATTCCTTACACGGAAATTTACGACACTGAAGTCATCAAAGGTGATTTAGTCAAATATGATTGGCTCCATTTGCACCATGAGGATTTTACGGGTCAATACGGAAAGTTTTATGCTCAATACCGCAATGCTGCCTGGTACCAAGAGGAGGTGAAAAACCAAGAAGGAACAGCAGCTTCATTGGGTTTTTCAAAAGTGAGTGAAATGAAACGACAAGTAGCCGTGAACATCAGAAATTTTGTCCTAGGTGGAGGCTTTTTGTTTACGATGTGCAGTGGAACGGATTCTTACGACATCGCACTGGCAGCAGAGCATGTGGACATTGCAGAGGCCGTTTTTGATGGCGATGCAAGTGACCCACAAGCGCAACAAAAATTGGAATTCAACAACGGCTTTGCCTTTCAAAATTATCGACTGATCAAAGATCCCATGGTGTATGAGTTCAGTTCTATTGACGCCACTGAGGATCATAACAAAATGGGTGAGTTGAATGATTTTTTCACCTTGTTTGATTTCTCTGCCAAGTGGGATATTGTACCCACGATCCTCACGCAAAACCACACACAGGTCATCAAAGGATTTATGGGCCAAACAACGTCCTTTCATCATGACTACATCAAGAGCAATGTGACGGTTATGGGTGAAACCAAGTCATTGGGAACAGCACGGTATATTCATGGCGAATTGGGCCAGGGGCAGTGGACGTATTACGGAGGACATGATCCAGAAGATTACCGCCACTTGGTTGGAGATCCACCCACAGATCTTTCGTTGCACCCTAAGTCACCCGGATACCGTTTGATTTTGAACAACATTCTTTTTCCCGCAGCCAAAAGGAAAAAGCAGAAGACCTAGGACTTTTTATTTTACTTCCTTGATGCTTTTGATGGTTGTTCCAATGGTCATCTCTGGAATAAATTCCATCCCTTCTATTACTTGCCCCATGTTGGTGTAACGACCATCCAAGTGCGGAGCATCACTAGTCATGAAAAAAATCTGACAGCTTTCTGTGTGCGGCCCTGCTGAAGCCCATCCAATGCAGCCTGCATCAAAACTATCCAGTGTGAATTCTGATGGGATAACTTCATCCAAACCACCCATGCCATCTCCCCTTGGACATCCCCCTTGGCTCACAAAATTGGGTACATACCGGTGAATGTGTTTGTTGTCATAAAAGCCGTTGTTCACCAGTTTTTGAAAATGCATAGCGGTAATGGGATGATGGAGTTCATGCACATCAAAGATTATTTTTTGTTCAACGCCCAGTAAAACAATCTTCATTTCATATCGACGAATGAACTTTAATTTTTGCCATTGGTCTGCATTAATTTGAACGATGGGTTGTGGTTGAAAAGGTTGAAATCTTTTGTTTGAAAATTTGGTCATGGAATTCAAAGCCATGACAATCTCATTGTAGGTTTCCACTTCTTTGGGCAAGATCAATGAAGGTAGTCTTTTCTCCAACAGTGCAAACCAAATTGCAAGCAGCTCATCTGATAACTTGGCTTCTTTGATGGCGGTGGCCAATAATGCTTGAACACCGACATCCATTGTTTCCCACAATCGTGTGGCTTGCGATTTCCAGAAATCTGAATTTTCTAATTCGGTATGGGCTGCAATGAGCATTTCGGTACCATAGTAGAGATCAGAATAAGAGGCCTTGGAAGAGGTGAGGTAGTCGATCAATTGCGGTAAACAATTTTTTCTCAACGCAAGTTGTTCAAGTGCGCGCATTCTGTGGTAATCATCCTTTTCAGAAATGAAAAGTTGCCAGGTTTTTTTTCCTTTTGGATCAAAGTTGGTTGTCTTTAAACGCCACACGCTGAACTGCGCAAACATGTCGGGATAGGTGGTTTTAAATGCAGGGTTATCCCATGCAAAGGGAATTGGAATGGAATCGTAAGCAAAGGCATTGGCGCAGAGTTGAATGGCCCATGAACCCAGCACATTGTCTTGCTCTTGAACAAGAGAGAGCAGTGTTGCGCAATCCTTGAAATTGTTGCGTTGCAGTTGAATCAAGCATTCCAAACGCAATTCCTTTTTTAGGTTAATGTCCTTGCTCCAGTCCAACAGAAGTTGGTTGAATACAGGTTGATTGCATTTTCCTAAAACCTGAACAAAGTATTTATTGGGTGGCAAATTCTGGGGTTGTAATGGCAACCCGAGAAGAAGAGAGGACCATTTAGTTTTGTCGAACTTTGATTTGGGGATTCTAACAATGGCTTTCCAGTAGGATGAGCGAAAATGGGTTAGCGGATTTTTGGTTTCGTTGTTCCAAAGTTCAAATTGTTGAAGGAGTGTTTCTTGAATCTTTGGAGTGAAATGGCCATTTCGGATCAGATAAAAGACCCCTTCGTACCAGAGTTGAAGGTCAAATGGCTCAACAATATGGGCCCCCATTTCCGCGTATTGATTGGCTTGTCTTGGCGTGCGCACGCATCTCCCAAGATATTCAATCAAGAAATTTTCAGAAGTAGGAAGATGAAGCAAGAAATCAAAGTTGAGGGTGTCATTTTGTTGGGTAAGCGGCCAAATGGTTTCATTGGGAAGGATGGGGCGTTGGCTCATTGTAATAGAAGCTTCGTTTAGCGCATGCACTTGGTCTTGTATCAAGCTACGCAATTGTGCAGATGCGGTATCATTGGGATGGGAAGCCGCAAATTGCATGTAAAATAACTGTTCTTGTCGTGTTAACGTATCCAACCTGTCCAGCGGATATTTTTTGTTGTACAAAAATTCAACGAAGGAGGGGTCGGGGAGTTGGGCTGAGGCACAAATCGAAACCAGGCAAATGAGTGTCGCGATGAAAGTTTTGTTCATATTAGCCAAGATAAGGAGGATTGAGTAAAGAGTAAAGAGTAAGGAGTAAAGAGTTCTGATCACTGAGTACTGTTTACTAAGTACTGATTACTGAGTACTGTTTACTGAGTACTGAATACTGAGTACTGATTACTGATTACTGATTACTGTTTACTGAGCACTGATTACTGATTACTGATTACTGATTACTGTTTACTGAGTACTGAATACTGAGTACTGAATACTGAGTACTGAATACTGAGTACTGGTTACTGAGTACTGAATACTGAGTACTGAATACTGAGTACTGAATACTGAATACTGAGTACTGAATACTGAATACTGAGTACTGAATACTGAGTACTGAATACTGAATACTGAATACTGAATACTGAGTACTGAATACTGAATACTGAGTACTGAATACTGAGTACTGAATACTGAATACTGAATACTGAATACTGAGTACTGAATACTGAATACTGAGTACTGAATACTGAATACTGAGTACTAAGAACTAATTACTGTGTTCTGAGATTTTTCATTAAAGAAAATAGCATTCGTGATAGCTCATCAAGATCATTATAAAAAGAGTTATATTCTAGTTGATTAATTTGATTGATGTGCTGCAAGTAATCAAATATCGCGACACATTCGAATGCGGATCCTCTTGACATGACTAGGAATCTTCGTTTATCTGGAATAGATGATCTTCCTGTGCCCTCGGCGATATTGAGCATTATACTGAATGATGCTCTTCTCAATTGGTCAATTGTTGTTCTGTCAAGGGAAGTGTTAACGATAAAGTAATGTACCTTTTTATTGTAGTCTTTTGCCTTGGTATAGACATTTAAGTTTTCAAAATCAAACATGGTAGTACAGAGGGTTAAAAGTTAGAATCAGTGATAATTGAGGCTGGCACTATGGGAGTATTGTATACAGTGAAATGAGAATCTAGTAGAGAGTATTGAGTATCGAATATTGAGTAAAGAGTATCGAGTAAATAAGCATGAATTATTATCTATTCACTACTGACTACTCGTACTCACTACCGTCCACTCATTACTGATTACTCAATACTGACTACTGATAAAATTGTGGACCCGGCGGGGGTCGAACCCGCGTCCAAACAGGGAACGACTGAGGTTTCTACATGCTTATTCCTTTATTGTTTTTCGTGAAGTACATGGCAAAAGACAACCTTGACACTTCCTTATCGAATGTTTTTTAGCCGCTGTCTATTCGCATCAACATTGGCGATTTCCCTTTGATGAAGCCCCAGTGCTAACTGCCGGGAACGAGGCCGCTAGCGGGACATGCCTGTCTTATCAATCCTTGATAAGATTAAGCGTAATCACTACCAGTGATTAGGCTGCAAGCGCGTAAGAATTGTTGTCATTTCTGACGGATGATTTGAGATTAAAGAGCTATCCCACCAAATGCTCTGCATGCTTGCTCCGAAATTCTTCCTACTGTCAAATCCAGAAATCGGGCCCATAAATAAAGAACTTCTGCAAAGTTAGGCATTATACTCCTCCTCTTCTCTATTCATTATCTTATTTTAGCAGTATGTCAGCAATCAAAGTGGTTAGGGTTATCGGTGGTCTGGGCAATCAAATGTTCCAAGCATGCTTCTATGAATGGCTCCGCCGTTCCTTCCCAGAGCATCAATCATTCATCGATTTGCAGTCTTTTGAAAACTACTCCCTGCACAATGGCTATTTGCTCAACACTATCTTTGGTTATCAAGCCCAGGTGGCCGATGAGAAAATCCTCAAAAAAGTAGGCGAATACCAAAAGGGTTTTTTTAATCGTGCAAAAAGACGTTTTGGTTTAAAAAACAACTTGGTTTGGGAAGAGTCGGAAGATATTCGTTTTCTGTTTCATGATGAAAAAATTATCCATCAAAGTAACCAATACTTGGATGGTTATTGGCAAGCCTTTCCGTATGTTGATTTATTCAAAGAGATTAAGAGTGTGTTTCGCTTTCCAGCCTTGATGGATCAGAAAAATCAAGAGGCTGTTGCGGCCATTGAATCTTCCCCCAATGCGGTCTCCGTTCACGTGCGCAGAGGTGATTATGTCAATCATCCAAAATACAAGGATATTTGTACCGTGGAGTATTATGAAAAGGCCATTCAATATTTGAGCAATCAATATGGAGAGTTGAAATGTTTTGTTTTTTCCAATGATATTTCATGGTGTCAGGAAAATCTGAATTTGCCCAATGTCACCTACGTCGATCACAATGCTGGAGCTGATTCATACAAGGATATGCAACTCATGGGTTATTGTCAACACCACATTATTGCCAATTCCAGTTTCAGTTGGTGGGGCGCCTACCTGTCTGATAAGAACGGGATTACAATTGCTCCTAAAAAGTGGAAAAACAACATGGAGGGTACTCGACAGTTGATTCCTTCCGATTGGATTCAGCTTTGAGTGACTTTGGTTACTGCAATCGGTGGAGCCGCATCCCGACCTTTGCAGAAAATAAAATGTTATGACAACAAAAGAAGCTTTGCTGCACCCTGACGTCAAAATCATTGATGTACGCAGTTTTATGGAATTTCAATCCGGTCATGTTCCGGGATCCAAGAACATTCCTTTGAATGAGATTCCACAGCATGTGATGGACTTGAAAAATGAAACTTGTCCATTGATTTTTTGCTGCGCTTCTGGAAACAGAAGCGGTCAAGCCGTGTACTATTTGCAAGAGAATGGAGTTGGTAATGCCATCAATGGCGGAGGATGGATGAGTGTACAATTTGAACTTTCGCAATTGCAGAGCATATGAGTTTTTTAAGAAAATTGTTTGGAATGGCCCCCAAGGTGGACCATCGCCAATGGATCAAAGAGGGTGGAGTAGTGATTGATGTGCGCTCTGCGTCGGAGTTCAAATCCGGTCACCCCAAGGGTGCCATTAACATTCCGTTGGATAGAATAAGCGATGTTGCTAAAAAGTACAAAAAGGAGCAAAAGATAATTCTGTGCTGTCGCTCAGGGATGAGAGCAGGAAATGCCAAATCACAATTGAAGGCAATGGGCTTTCAACATTTGGTGAATGTGGGCGCTTGGCAAAATGTGTAACTTAAAAAAACAAAACGATGTCAACTTTTCAAGAAATGATCAATTCCGATAAACCTGTATTGGTGGATTTTTTTGCCACATGGTGTGGTCCCTGTCAGTACCAAGGCCCCATCTTGCAAGAGGTGGCTTCAGAGATTGGAGATGCGGCACACATCATTAAAATAGATGTAGATAAAAACCCCAGCGCGGCACAAACTTATGGTGTCAGAAGCGTTCCTACGTTGTTGATTTTTAAGTCGGGGAATGTGGTGTGGAAACAAGCGGGTGTTCAACAAAAAGAGGAACTCACTCGATTGCTTCGTAGTTTTATGTAATGATAGGGTTGCTATAAAAAAAAGAGGAGCTTTTGCCCCTCTTTTTTTTAATGACAATGAATCAGTAATTCAAGTCTAATCCTCAATCACGATTTAAAACAATCCAACCTTCTCTTGTTGTTTGATATTTCCCTCCTTATCCGAGAATTGAATAAAGTAAAATCCCTTGGCTGGCGCCTGAAGCAACACTTCTTGTTGACCATTCATGGATGCGCGCTGAATCAATTTTCCCGAAGCGTCCATCAATTGCAGATACTGGATGTCTTCCGAAATTCCTTTGATGTAAATGTTGTTGTTTTGAACTACAATTTGAAATTCAGGTTTTTTTACCGCGTTGTCAATGGCTGTGGGTACAGCAGACCACTCATAGACACGAATAAAATCAACCTCCATCACTGCAGGAAAAACAGTAGTATTGTCAGGATCTCCTGGCCAATTGCCACCTACTGCGATGTTCATGATGAAGAAGAAAGGCGCATGGAACTCACTGTATTGCGCTGCACCAATGTTTCTGGTGTAGTACAGAATTCCATCCAAATACCAACGCAACTGATTGGCGTCCCATTCAATGGCGTAGTTGTGGAATAGCGTGGGGTCGGTAGAAATACTACCGCCTTGGTATTGATGCCCATTGTTATCCCAATGAATGGTGCCGTGTACCTCTGTTTCATTGTTGACGTGCTCCATGATATCGATCTCTCCGCATTGAGGCCAGCCTACAGCGTCTATGTTGCTTCCCAACATCCAGAAGGCAGGCCACAATCCTTGACCCATGGGAACTTTGATGCGCGCTTCAATTCTTCCGTATTGCACATCAAACTTTCCTTTGGTTTGAACACGTGCTGAGGTGTATTCAGCACTGCCAAAATTTTCTTGTTTGGCAATGATGGATGCCTTGCCATTGGCAACGGTTAAGTTGCTTTCTCCACTGCGGTAGTATTGCAATTCATTGTTCCCCCATCCGGAATTCCCGAAGCCAATTTCATAATTCCAAACTTCCTCGTTCAATGCATCACCACTGAACTCTTCAGACCAAACCAAATTCCAAGTCATTTGTCCTTGGAAAGTGGTTTGAGTGATAAAGAATAGGAATGTAATTATTCCTTGATAAATGCGCTGTTCCATGTGCGTTGTTCTTTTTGTAAAACGATACGATAAAGACCAACAGCCAAAGCTTGTATGTCTACTGAGTTATGGGAAATGATCGGAGTCAATACCAATTGACCTTGTGCATTGTAGATGCTCAATTTGGCCCCATTCATGTTAGCAGGCAATTGTAAAAATTGATTTGCAGGATTGGGATATACTTCAAAAGATGTTATCTGATTTTCTTCGACATTGACCACGCAAGGAGCACAACTTTCCCAACAAACGGCAGGAACAAATGTGTCAGCGGTAACCGTGACCACACGGTGGTAATTGCCACCAAGACTCATGGTGCACAAATCATCGGTCAACACTTCATTGTCCTGACCCTCATTGATCGTAAAGAAATAATCATATAGACCAGCGGGAAGTTGCAGGTCTATGCCATACGTGTTATTGACGAAAAGGGGTTGTAATGTATCACAACTCATGCAAAAGCCATTAAAGTTCCCTGCGATTTCGACGCGGTCAGCGCTCAGTCCACCAAGATCCACTTCAAAGTGAACGGTGTAAGTCACAGGAGGCGCACAGGCAGAGCAGGTCCCCCAACAAACGGTATCCATGACGGTATTACCACTGAGATTTAATACGCGATTGGTGTATTGTCCGTTGGTGATAACACATGGCAATGTCGTTGCCAGATCTTCAGATATTCCCCAAGCATCTGCAGAGAATTTGAACTCATGGGCACCGGCAGGAATAGCAATGGTGGCCTCCCACACATTGTCTCCATTGGCATCGGTCATGGGGTTGCAGCTTCCGCACCATCCGTTGAATGTGCCATTGACTTCTGGTGTAGTAAACCCAACTGTATTGTTCATATCAACAATGAAAGTGACATCATAAACATCGGGAGCAATTTCACATGCTTCACAAAATCCCCAACAGACAACGGGCAAGACCATGTCGGACTCTCCTACCACCAATGTGCGGTTGGTAAAACCGAAATTGGTCACGGTGCAAGCAGTACCAGGAATGAGGTTTTCTGAAATGGCCCAAGCATCAGCAGCAAATTTGAACTCATATGTTCCGGGTGCAAGTGCGATAGTAGCTTCCCAAATGTTATCACCATTGGCATCGGTCATGGGATTACAATTGCCGCACCATCCATTGAAGTTACCATTGACTTCAGGTAGGGTAAATCCAGTTTGTTGATTCATGTCCACTTGGAATGTAACATTATAGGTATTTCCAACTTGACAAGCGTCGCATCTTCCGTATACATCATTGTTGATTGAACCTGCATCGGTGGTTCTGTTGGCGTAGTTGGCAAAATCAGTGACAGGAGCGCAAGAGGCTCCGGCCAACATATCATCTACCAAATTCTCCTGAGCTGCCCAATTGTCTATCATGTATTTGTATTCGACGGTGCCTGCAGGCAATTCTACAACGATATCAAAAATGCCGTCGGCATTGCTATCTGAAAGCGTGTTATACGTTTCAGCGCCGCACCATCCACACCATGGTCCTGTAACGTGTACCGTGCTGAAAGGACCTGCGCAGGTCATGTCCACTTCAAAAGTGGTGGCGTACAAGCAAGAACCATCCTCTACTGAAGCCGCAGGGTTATAGTTGACAGCTGTATTGTCTGTGCATCCTGCAGTGCTGTATTGACAGCTTCCGTCGTCAATGGTTGCATCTACGTTGTAATTTAACGCAACGGGATCAGTACAGCCAGGAACCTCAGAGATAGCGCAATTGTTGCAACTTCCATAACACACAACGGGCAATGTTTCAGCTCCTGTAACGGTTAAAGTACGATTCGTAAATGCACCTTCAGTGATAGTACAAGGATCTCCAGCGGTTAATTGTTCTGAGCCAGCCCAGTTGTCATAGGAGAATTTGTATTGATAAGTTCCTGCTTGTAATGAAATGGTGATATCCCAAATGCCATCCGCATTGGCATCGCTCATCGCTGCGCAATTGCCGCACCATCCGTTGAAAACGCCATTGAGTTCAGGTGTAGTAAAGCCGGTGACTTCGTTCATGTTCACCTGGAATGTGATGGGGTAGAAGGGCAATACGTTGCTGCAAGCCTCACATGCTCCCCAGCATACAGTAGGTTGTGATTGAGCAGTGTTGCCAACAGTGATCGTTCTGTTGGTGTAACCAAAATTAGTAGCAGTGCACACGGAACCTTGGGTAAGATTTTCTTGAATGGCCCAATTGTCAGCCGCAAATTTGTACTCGTAGTTACCCGCTGCCAAGTTGATGGTTACTTCCCAAATGTCATCCCCGTTAACATCAGTCATGGGTGTTGTTGCCGGTGCCCATCCATTGAAGCTTCCAGCCAGTTGAACTTGTGTATAGGCTTGTGTAACATTGCTCATGTCTACGCTAAAAGTTACTGGGGTAACAGTTGCGCAAGAAGCGCAAGCCCCCCAACAAACCACGGGTAGTGTCTGAGCGGCATTGCCAACAGTCAATGAACGATTGGTGTATCCAAAATTGGTTACAGTGCATGAACTGCCCGGAGCTAAATTCTCCTGTTGATTCCAACCATCAGCGGTGAATTTGTATTCATAATTGCCAGGAGCAAGATCGATGGTGATGTCCCAAATATTGTCTCCATTGGCATCAGTCATGGCAGCGCAGGCTCCGCACCAATTGTTGAACGTTCCATTGACGTTGGCAGCAGTGAATCCATTCACACTGCTCATGTCAACTTGGAAGGTGACAGGATAAGTTTGCGCAACCAAAAAGTTGCAAACAATAACAAAAAACAAAGTAGATAGTTTTTTCATTTTCAGAAATTTGATTTAGCTTAGCCACGAATATACACTAATTGTAATTAATACAAAAAGTAATGTCGGTAAGAAATTCACTTGATCTGTCCAAGACGAGCGTAGAAAAGGATGATATCTATTCTATTCCGATAGATGCATTCTTTAAATCTGCATTTTCAGTAGACTGCGTCATCTTTGGCTATCACGAGAAGGAATTGAAAGTGTTATTGATCCAAAGAGGAACTGACCCATTTGAGGATTTTTGGGCGTTACCAGGTGATTTGGTTTACCCATATGAGGATTTGGATGCGGCAGCAGCACGAGTTTTAAATGATTTGACCACTTTACACGAAATACCAATGCGCCAGGTCCACACGTTTGGCAAGGTAGATCGTCACCCTTTGGGTCGTGTTATTACTGTTGCTTATCTGGCCTTGGTAGAGGTGCAGGACATTGCACCATTGGCATCTAATTGGGCCAAGGACGCCAAGTGGCATAGCATCAAGAGAATTCCCAAATTGGCTTTTGACCACAAGCAGATTTTACAAGACTGTCACAAGGCCCTCAAGGAAATGATTGTCTCAGAGCCCATTTGGACAACCGTACTACCCAAGAAATTCACCCTCACCCAGTTTCAGGAAATGTTCGAAACCATCCTTCAGCGCGATTTTGATAAGGGCAATTTTAGAAAGAAAATCAACGGGGTAAAATTCCTAAAGCAACTGGATGAAGCGCAAACCAACGTCCGCCACCGCCCATCTGCTTTGTATAAATTTGATCCCAAGGTTTTCAAAACCTACAAAGAGAAGGGATTTGTTTTTGAATTCTGAGAAAAAAAAAAAGGAGTGAATTTCACTCCTTTTTTTTGTCATCCTTTTTCGGTTACTTCTTCACCATCCACTGCACGTGGGTGCTTTTTTCATAACCAACTAATACTACAGTGTACATTCCTGTTGAAAGTGCTTCCGCATTCAAGGTAAACTGTTGTTGTCCTTGGGCCAATTGCTCTGATAAAATCAATTGTCCTTGCGCATTGAATACTCGAATGGATTGGTTGTTTCCTTTCCAATTGATGACCGTGAAATCCTCTGTGGGATTGGGCATCAAACGCACATCACTGCTTTCCATTTCGTTGACTGAGTTTCCGCAACCTTCACAACTTCCCCAACAAACTGCATTCAATACAATATTGTCGGTCACGTCAATCAGACGGTTGGTGAATCCATTCTCTGTAAACGTACAAGCTGCATCAGGAGTGAACTCCTCTTGTCCTGTCCAGTTGTCGTAAGAGAATTTATATTGGTGGCTTCCTGACGCCAATGGTATGGTAATGCTCCAAATATTGTCACCATCTGGGTCAGAAAGTGCAGCGCAATTCCCACACCAATTATTGAAACCGCCATTGATTTCAGGAGCAACGAATGAGAAACCAACTTGAGACATGTCCAAATTGAACGTCACATTGTAAGGGCCTGAACTTTGTCCGCAGGCATCACAACTGCTCCAACAAACGGTATCAATGGTAACATCGGTATTGGCGCTGATGATGCGATTGGTGAAAGCTCCATCCGTGAAAGTACAACTAGATCCCGCCACCAATGTTTCTTGACCCGTCCAATTGTCATAGGAGAATTTGTATTGATAATCACCAGCAGGCAAAGTAATGGTGGTGGTCCAAACGTTGTCACCATCCGCATCTGTCATGGGATTGCAACTGCCGCACCAACCGTTGAATGTTCCATTTACTTCAGGTGTGGTGAAACCTGTTTGTCCATTCATGTCCAATTGGAAAGTAATGTCTACAATATTGGGTGCACTTCCGCAATCGCTGCAAGCTCCCCAGCAAACTACTGGTAAATTGGCATCTGCAGATACAACCAATGTGCGGTTCGTGAAACCAAAATTGGTCACTGTGCAAGCAGATCCAGCCAACAATGTTTCTTGAGTTCCCCAGTTGTCCGCAGAAAATTTGTATTCATACGTTCCTGCCGCCAAGGGTATGGTCAATGTCCAAATTCCATCTCCCTCAGGATCTGTCATGGGAGCGCATGAGCCGCACCAGTTGTTAAAGGAGCCATTCACTTCAGGTGTGGTGAATCCGGATTGTTGATTCATGTCAACATTGAATGTGACATTGTATTCCTGTGACCAGGCAGAAAGGGACAAAAGGGCCATGCCCAATATGGTAAGTGTTTTCTTCATAAAAGCAACTTTTGTTTTATGCTAATTTAGAGTAATTGTCACTTTTACAAAAAGTATTTTTTAAGTTTTCGAAAATTATTTGTTTATTAGCGAAATGCCATCGTTCAAATCTTTGTCTTTTTTAATTTTCTTCGCCGTTCACCTGATACAATTTGAGGTCTCGGCACAGCCTGCACATGTAGAAGTGAAGACCAATGCAGAGGGTCAATATAGGTTGCATGTCAATGGTCAGCCGTTCTATGTGAAGGGAGCAGGTGGTACCACCCATTGGGAAGAGGTTGTGGCTGCAGGTGGCAATGCGGTTAGGACATGGAGCACGGACAATGCCAAGGAATATCTAGATAAGGCACAATCATTGGGACTAAAAGTGATGATGGGAATGTGGATGCAGCACGAACGCCATGGTTTTGATTACGACAATGAAGCCAAAGTGAAGGCCCAATTGGAGTCGTTCAGACGTGTTGTATTAGAAATCAAAGATCATCCAGCCCTGTTGCTTTGGGGCGTGGGAAATGAGGTAGACTTATTTTACAAAAACACAAAAGTTTGGAAGGCGGTTGAAGATGTGGCCAAGATGATCCATGAATTGGATCCACATCATCCCACCTCTACAGTTACAGCAGGTTTGGATCCAGAGGAAGTAAAATTAATCATGCGGGATGCCCCATCAATAGATATTTATTGCATCAATACCTATGGTGATTTGGCTGGAGTGAGAAAAAACCTCAAGAATTTTGGATGGACCGGCCCATACCTTATCACTGAATGGGGACCTAACGGCCATTGGGAAGTTGAAAAAACATTTTGGAATGCCCCCTTGGAGCAGACCAGTGAGGAGAAAAGGCAATCTTATGAGAGTCGTTATAAAAATGAAATTCTTGGTGATCCCCAACAATGCATGGGTTCATTTGTTTTTTTGTGGGGACAAAAGCAGGAAACCACCAGTACCTGGTACGGTTTGTTCTCAATAGATGGCCGGAAGTCACCCGCTGTTGATGTTTTGCATGAACAATGGTCGGGAAAGAAGCCGGACAATCAAGCACCTATTCTTAAATCGCTCAGGCTTCAAGACCAATCCTCTACTCCATACGCCACTATTTATGCTGGGGATAAAGGGGAAGTTTTTTTGGATTGGATAGATCCAGACAATGACAATTGCCAAGTCATTTGGCGCTGGGTACCGGAGAGCCAAGACATCAAGTCAGGGGGCGATGCAGAAACCGCTCCTTTGGCAGTGACGGGTGTTTGGAAAGCACGTAAAAATTTCAAGGCCAGCTACAGAGCGCCGATGACGGTGGGGGCATACAGAATTTTTGTTGAAGTGTGGGACAGTCACCATCATTATGCTTATGCCAATCTACCTGTTTTGGTGAGAGAGAGAACCCCTGATATGAAACCTGCACGTTGGATGGATGTAAAACAATACTCAGATGACAACTGGAAAAATGATTAATGCCATGAGGACTTTGTTGCTGCTTTTCTGGTTGGGTTTGTATTGGAATACAACCACTGCTCAATTGGATTCTTTAGGCAATGAAAGAGGACTTATGCCCAAGAAAGAACAGAAGGCATTCAAAGGTCTTCAAGTAAATGGTTTCTATAGATTTTTTGCAACATACACCCGTTACCCGCAACCTTATCCCCTCAGCAGTGCAGTGGGCAATGTTACTCTTCCCGCCAATTTCTTTATCGGGGACGATGCGCAATTGCCCAATTTGCTACTGAATGTTTCTGGCAATCTGCGCGATGGATCTTCTTGGGGATTGGATGTCAGAATGTTTCAATTTCTCAATGGCAGCCAAGCGCCCTTTTATGGAAGGCAAGTGGCTGATTCACTGCGCCCTGATATTCAAAATCCGTTGGGCGGTTTGCAGCTCGGTGGAAATTTGGGAACCATGTTGGGTATGACGATGTATGGTAGTTTTAAAACCAAGTGGGGTAGTTGGAATACCAGAATCGGTGGTATCCAATGGGTAGCGATTTCTGATTTGACCATGTCCTCTTTTCGCGGCTACAACCGCTTCATGTTGTTTGAAAGAAATCCATGGGATCCCATTGGAAAGGATATCGTCCATAGATATGATCAATACTTTCAGCAAGGTTCTATCGATCAAGACAACCGATGGGGAAATAGAGCCTTTCAAGGTGTTGTGATTGATGGTCAATTGCCCAAAGGATTTCAAACGATGATCATGGTGGGAAAAACAGAGATGAACGGTGGCTTCGCACGCACGCCCAATTTTTCCTATGGGGGCAAATTAAAAAGGGATTTCTCTTGGGGATTTTTAGCAGTTAATACCATCAACGCTGTCAACTATACGGATAGCCTAGCACAAACAACCTTTGGAAATAATGTCATCACACAAGAATTCTTGTGGAAAAAGAATGGACATGTTTTAAAGGGTGAATGGGGTGCCGGAAGATATTATTCTCCCAGACACGATAGAGGTTTCGGCGAGTTGGCTCAATTCAAATACTCCACCCCTCAATGGTTAAAGGGTTTGTCTTTTGAGGCAACTTATTACAGAGTTAGTCCTAAAGTGGTGAACAATGCTGCGTTGTATTGGAATACAGCAACGGTTGAATACAGTGTCAATGATATTCCAGCAGGAAGCATCGGGAGTTCCGGTGTTTTGCAGCCCATTGGATCATCCCTTACGCGCTTGGGTCAGTTTACCAATAACCGTCAGGGTGCCAATTTGAACTTCCAATATGAAATTCCACATTGGCGTTTTTCTGGTGGCGTGGGAGCTTCCAAGGAGTTGGAAAGAACGAGTAACCTATTAACGGTAGGACATCCTGTCAATCAATTGGTACGTTCTCGTTTGTGGCGTTGGAACTTCCCAGCCAACATTGGTCCATATAATCGTTATTCAGACATTTATCGGGATACCTATCAAAGCGTTACTTTGTCCAATGATTCTTCTGGTGTTGTTATCTATGACAAGTACTTTAACAATGCAGAGTTGCAGACCAAATTCAGTCATTACCTCTTTGAAAGAGAATTCTATGCGTTTGCGCTCATGCAGGTGGGAACCATTTCTAAATCATTCTCTCCCATCCCAGTCATGAATGAGGATGCATACATACGTCAATACAGCACAGAAGTAGAGTGTTATTGGAGGCTGAATGGACGAATGCTCTTGAATGTTTATGCAGGATATGAGCGCACTTTGGGCAATTACAATACAGATATCAACGAAGAAACACGTCGTCCAATGAATCAATTCGGAAAAAGCTTCGGACTGGGAACAGATGTTGATTTGGGACGTAATGCGAGGTTGTACCTACGCAGACGTTGGTTCTATTTTGAAGACACCAGTTTTCCGTTGGATGATCTTCAAGGAAATGAGTGGCAGGTTGAATTAAAAGCATTTTTCTAATATGAGACAATTAATCATCATCATTATTTGCTGTGCAAGTTTCTCCCAAATTTGGGCACAGCCAAGCACTCCAAAAAAGGTAACCTTTTATGGAGCTGCACGCGCACAATTTTATAGTGATACCTATTCTCCTTATCAAACGGATACGGTTACTGCAACCAAATTGAACAACGGAAATGTGTTGGCCGACTTGGGTATGAAGGTTCAAGCCAACAAGCAGATGGAAATTTTAGCTCAGGTTCGTATTCGCAACGATTACGGTGGATTTTGGGGTTCAGGTGTCAGCTTCGATGTTCGTCAGTTATATGTTCGAGGTTTGGTAGGTAATCGGGTGAGATATCATTTGGGTGATTTCAACTATAAAATGTCCCCATATACGCTATGGAATAACGACCAAGAGTTGTTAACATTTGCTACTACAGGTTTACAGCAACAATGGGGTGTATTGAACTATGATCATTTTTATAATAATGATCATTCTTGGCGTCAGCAAGGGGCAGCCGCCGATGTGGCTTTTTTATTTTCGAAGGGAATTGAGTCGTTGTCTTTAAAGACCATGACTTCGCGCATCCGGTCAACGGACTTTGCCAATACTCCTGATCGCCTTTTTTCTGGATTGACTGCTGATTTTGTCATCAATAAAAAATGGTCCGCTGATGTTTTGTACACCAATACATATGATCTGAAGGGCACTTCTAACAACACAACGCTATTGCGTATTCCGGTGGTTACTTCTTCTATCCAATACCAAAATGTATGGGGCCAATCCAAAGTTATGGTTAAAGCTGAAAAAGGTTGGTCACACCAGTATTATGACAATCCAGGCAGTTTGTCGCACAAACGAGGTCAATTTGTTCATGCCAATGGAATTTGGAAAATGGAAGACAAGGGCCTGTCTTTGGATGCCTCTTGGAATCGTGTTGATGCCAATTTTAGAAGCCCTGGCGCCCAGAGCAAACGTATCAATTTCGGTGGTTTGCCTTCCGCATTTGAGAGAACAGGTAACGAGCAAACCTTACGTGCCATCAATGGTTTAGATCTCATGCGAGAAAGCAGTTTGTACAACATGCAATTGCAAACCTCTTTGATGGACTATCGCATGGAATATGATAACATCACTCCCTACGGTGTGGCAACACCCAATAGACAAGGGGTTGATGTTGTTTTGAATTACAACAGGAAAGAGAGTCCATTGAACGCCTCCATTCAATATTATCAGGGACAAGAAACCCGAGGCGAGGGAACGGCTGTAGCAAGAAAGTTTCAACGTCAATTGATAAAATTATCCTACACTTCCAAGCATATTGAAGATTCTGAAGAAAGTTTTGTGGTAGCGCAAGTACAATACCGAAACGACAATACACGTCGTTCTTTACCCGAAATTCTTCCACAAGTAGATTGGAATAATCAAGTGTTGGCTGCATCTTTTGATGTTCATTGGAACAAAAGATGGGTGACCAATTTAGGTTGGCAGGGTGTTCAATTTAATGGAAGTGAAGTGCAGGCTATCAAAGATTTTAATGGAGAGATTGTCAATTTTAAACCCTACGTTCAAGATGGAAGTGAGCAGTTATTGAATGTGGGAATGACCTACCATTTTTCGAAACAATCTTTTTTGAGTGCGCAGTTGAATGGTTTTCATCGACAAGATGAAATACTTTCTGTCACCGATTACCGTTGGAAGCAGTGGACTTTGTTGTACGTAATGAATTTTTAAGCCATGAAAAAACTTTGGATAGTATTGTTGTGTTTCCCATTTTGGAATGCCTGTAAAGTGGACCCCGATTTTGATGGTCCTGATTTGAATGATTTGTATGGTCCGTTTGCTTTGACCGAGGGATTGTCCTCATCATGCGACTCAGTGGATTTTTCCATTGGAGAGAGTGTATTATTCACTGCTGGATTTTCCAAGCGCGTGGACTGGACAGTGGGCATCAAAGGCCTGACTTCAGGTGCCCACAAGGTGCAAAAGGAGTTTGGATCAACTGTTGCCTTTGATTGGAAAGGTGAAACGACCTTCTTCCCCATGTTCCGTTCGGAATGGTGTGCTGTGGAATTGACCGTCGAGAATCAACCAGATACACTGAGGGATACCGTTTATATCGTTGCACCAAAGGTCAACAATGGTTTTTTATTGTCCGATTTTGAAATGGGTTTGAATCCATCTTGGCAAAGTTTTGTTCAATCAGGTCAAAACATGAATTTTGGATTACTGAACACGGGGAGTATCCCGCAAGGACAAAGAGCCTACAGCATGGGAGGTACAGTTACTTGGGATTGGTTGATAGGCTTGATTGATATTCCCGCGTCGGCATATGGATTAAACTATTACCCTCTGTCATCCAATGCGAATAATGTTTATTTCAATATGTTGATCAATAAGCCGGCGGATTATGACAATGGTATTCTTTTGCTCCGATTCATGGAAGATGACAATGAGGATGGCAGTTTCACTGCGGGTTCGGAGGATATGTATGCCATTGAAATCAAAGGTGGCCCTGATGGGTGGCGTTTGGTTTCATTAAAATACAATGATATCAAATCATTGGTCAACGGGGTGGAAAGTGCACCGGATGGCAATGGCATTCATGAGCCCAATAAATTGTTCCAAGTTTCCATGTTGTTTTTGGCCAATCCTGCCAGCGGTTATTCTGAAACGGCCATTGATTACGTCATATTTACCGAAGGTAGTCCCCTTGCGCCATGAGAATTTTATCCTCTTTTATTTTGAGTTTGGTTTGTGCTTCTTGCGTTCAGATGAAGCCCATGTCCTTGTATGATGAAATGCTTCCGGACGATCAATCCACGTTTGAAGGGTTTTATGCTACTGAGGTATGGAGTGAACAGATGAATGGTGACGTTTGGTTTACCCAAAGTCCGCAATGCATAACGGTGAAAAACGACGAGGTGGCGTCCAATCATTTTTTACATCTCCAATGGAACAAACAAGCGGCAGATTGTCCTTGGATGGGATTGGGTATTGGTTGGGACAATTGGTCTGGTAAGGATCTTTCGGGATTAGAGAATCAAGCAGCCTTACAGATAGAGGTGAAAAGCTTCTCTGGTGACTTGAAAGCAGGACTGCCCGGAGCTATTGGATTGGAGGATTTTTCGGGCAATCAATCGTGGGTGGGTTTGTATCCACAATTTGTAAAAGGATCCATTATCGATGCGGAATGGCGAAAAATGATTATCCCATTGAACATGATTCTAAAACAAAATCCAGGGTTGGATATTTCATCCATTAAGCAGATGATCTTTACATTGGAATCAGAAGGAAATATAGGTATTGATAATATCAAGTGGATTAGGTATGAACAACAATAAGAAATTGTTTCTCGCGCTTTTTTTGCAGTTTTTTGTATTGGCATCTTGGGGGCAGTCTTCAGGAACATTGTGGTCCAACCAAGCATGGAAGGACTCCGTAGAAATGTGGTTGTCTCAGATGACAATTGAAGAAAAGGTGGGTCAAATGACACAAATCAATCTAGATGTCGTTTGTGAGGGAGAGATCTATAAACTGGTTGAACCCCATCACATTGATGCCAACAAACTGAGAAGGGCTATTGTGGATTGGCATGTGGGTTCTGTATTGAATTGTGGAGGTCATGCCTACACAAGGGATCATTGGCATCAACTGATTGGTGCAATACAACAAGAAGTTCAATCTCAATCTAGACTGAAGATTCCTGTTTTGTATGGAATTGATGCGATTCATGGAGCCAATTATGTTTTGGGTTCAACATTGTTTCCCCAACAATTGGGACAGGCCGCGTCTTTTGATCCAAGTTTGGTGCGTTACGCAGCTGGTATTACTGCTTATGAAACCCGAGCAGCTGGAATGCCTTGGAATTTCTCACCTGTATTAGATGTGGGTCGTAATCCTCTGTGGTCAAGGTTTTTTGAAACTTACGGAGAAGACCCGTATGTCTGCAGCACAATGGGAAGAGCCGCGGTTGAGGGATATCAAGGTGTATTTGGAAAGGTTGGGATCGATGATGAACACGTTGGAGCTTGCATGAAACATTTCTTAGGCTACAGTGGGGCAAGATCTGGGAAGGATCGCACTCCTTCTATCTTGTCAGACATTGAATTAAGAGAAATATATCGTCCATCTTTTCAAGCAGCCATTGACGCGGGCGCCGTTTCAGTCATGATCAACAGTGGCGAAATCAATGGTATTCCCGTACATGCCAATCCAAAAATATTGGTTGAGCTCCTTCGAAATGAAATGGGCTTCAAAGGGATGGCGGTGACAGATTGGGAAGATATTATCAAACTTGAAAAAAATCATCGGGTTGCCCATGATTTAAAGGAAGCAGTTTTCTTGGCTGTTGTTGGTGGAATTGATATGTGCATGGTGCCCAATGATTTTGAATTCACCCGTTTACTCATCGAATTGGTCAAAGAAGGAAAAATTTCGCAAGACCGAATCAATGAGAGTGTTCGCCGCATTCTCTACATGAAGTATCAATTGGGTGTGATGTCACATCCTATGGGAAAACTGGATTACCCCAATTTTGGATGTGAAGTTTTTCAAAAGACAGCCCTGAACACGGCATTGTCTTCTATTACACTATTGAAAAATGAGAATAAGTTGTTTCCCCTGCAGTCTGGAAAAAAAATATATGTGGGAGGTCCATCGGCTTCCAGCATGGTGATGCTCAACGGAGCGTGGTCAAGAACTTGGCAAGGGGTAGATCCTCAGTGGGACGACAATAGCAAGAACACCATTTTTGAGGCCATTCAAAAATGGAATGGATCCACTACATTCACTGATGAGTCGTGGACTTCTGGATTCAATGAGAAAGCTTTGAACAAAAAGGCCATCAAGAAATCGGATGTCATTGTTATTTGTTTGGGAGAAATGCCCTCTACTGAAAAGCCAGGAGATATTGATGATTTGACCTTGTCCAAGGATCAAATAGCGTTTGCGCGGTTGGTAAAAGAAATGCATAAGAAAGGCGTACCCATGGTGCTGGTTTTGGCGGAAAATCGTCCTCGATTGATTGCGGAAATCGAACCATATTTCGATGCCATTTGGATGATGTATCAGCCCGGAGATTATGGAGCGGATGCTCTGGTTCAATTGATGAGCGGTGAAGTCACACCTTCTGGAAGATTGCCTTTTACCTATCCCAAATTTCCCAATACGCTATTGACCTATGACCACAAATACACGGAAACATTGGATACTCAGTTCGGGAACAATGCTTACCAACCCCAATGGCCTTTTGGTCATGGTCTGTCTTATTCTTCATTTGAGTACAGCGGTTTGAACGTAGAGAAGAAAGACAAAGGTGATGGCAGTTGGGAGGTTGAAGTAACGATGAAAATAAAGAATAATAGTGATCGAACGGCGCAGGAAACTACATTGCTCTATGTTCAAGACGTTGTGGCGTCCGTTACTCCTCATGTCAAACGTTTAAAAAGATTTCAGAAGTTGTCTTATAAACCCAATGAGGAAAAGGAGATCAAATTCTATTTGGATAAGAAAGACTTTGAATTCATTGGATCAGATGCACGGCCGGTTTTCGAACCAGGTGAGTTTCGAATTATGGTTGGAGGACAAGAATTAAATGTATTGTTGCCATGAAAGACAAATTGAACTATTTGGTTTTATTAATGGGTGTTATGCTGATAACATCATGTAAGCAGTCTGATCCCAATGATGTATTGGGTAGAAAGGGCGATGAAATTCATTTTGCAGGTCGCATTTGGGATGTGAAGTCGAGTAATCAGCCTGTAGGACCCGGCCCCAATTACTTTTCTCCATTCTATGATGATGTTTGGGTGGATGATAAAGGTTATTTGCACTTGACCATCGATCAGCACAATGACATTTGGTACTCCTCGGAGGTGATTTCACAGGATACCATGGGCTATGGAACTTACACCTGGGTTATTCAATCAGATGCCATGGCTTTTTCTGAAAATGTAGTGTTGGGATTATTTACCTGGGACGATAGTACTTTTATTACGGATGGAAATAGCGAGGTGGATATTGAATTGTCCAAATGGGGGGATGCGACAAGTCTTACGCCTTTAACTTATTCGGTTCAGCCGGTTAGCTTTGGGTCTTTTTATCCGGAGCGCACGAAAGAAATTACAACGGCTGAAGGCGTGTTGAAAGGGGTAACGACGCATCAATTTGAATGGACACCTACGCTGATTTCTTGGAAAAGTTATCAAGGGAAGGGTACTTCTGGAGAGGTAATCGGACAATGGAGTTTTAATCTGAATCATCCACCGCGTATCAAATATGAAGGGGGTGTGGCTTCAAACCCAATCGTGATACCCGCTCCGGGCAGACACACCAATACACGAATGAATCTTTGGACTTTGCCCTATCAATCTGTTGGTCCAATCAATTCGATGAAGCATGAGGTGGTGATCCAAGATTTCTTATATTCACCGTTGTAAGTTTTTGGATATGAGAAAAAATGGTGTACTCAGTTTCGTTGTTGTGTTGTGTTCAATGGCAACTTTCGGGCAAACCAATCCTGCCATAACAGGTTGGCTCATCAATGACCAGGGATTAATGGGTAGCCATTATGTACAGGGGAATTCGACACCCATTTCAGATAATGTTGCTGCCAATGTGCAACAAGTTCAGTACTCTAATAACTGGGTTTATGTGCACACCAATGGGATTCCTTCTTATGTGACTGGACCATTTTTAGATGGAAATCCTTCTTTGGCTACCGATCAAAATGCAATCTTTAAATTTCCGCTAAATCCCGTTCAAAATACTGGAACACCCAGCCCAACAACAGGAGGGAATATTGGAGTTTTTGTGAATGGCGTTGCATTGTTTGACTACCGCGATGGAGTCTCTTGGAACAACAATACCCAGGCGGAAGGTGGTGGCCCCATCCAAGGTCCCCCCGGTCAGGGCGTTTGGAATCGGGACGCAATAGTGGCTGAGCGAGCTGGATTTGATTGCGCCAAAGGTCACCCTGCCATGGGCAATTACCATCACCATCAAAATCCAAGTGCTTTTGATTTGGATCTCGTAACCTTGTCTTCTGTTTGTAACTTGTATGACGCAGACGGATTGTATGTGATCAATGCCAATGAGCATTCTCCATTGATTGGATATGCCTATGATGGATATCCTATCTATGGAGCCTACGGATATTTGAATACAGATGGATCAGGCGGAATAGTGCGCATGAAGTCTTCCTATCAATTGAGGGATATTGCAGTGAGAACACATTATGCGGATGGAACGGATGTAACGGATGGTCCCGCGGTGAGTTCGACCTATCCTTTGGGACGGTACAGGGAGGATTATGAATATGTAACGCACAGCAATGAGCCCGATTATCTTGATGAACATAATGGTCGGTACTGTATAACACCAGAATATCCCAATGGTATCTATGCCTATTTCTGCACGGTAGATGAGAATTGGAACAGTGCATATCCTTATGCGGTTGGACCTACCTTCTATGGCGTTAAAAACGCAATGAAAGTAACCTCAGTAACAGAGGCCGTGACCACCTATAATCCGACGGTAGAAATGTTGGAACAAAATGATTCGGAGAGATGGAAAGCTTATTTTGATAAATCGCTAGACGTTGTTGTTTTACAATACAAAGGATTGTTAAGAGAGAATGGGATGTTGAATTGTTGGGATAGCAAAGGAGGATTATTGCAAACGCGATCTTTGGCGGCAGGTTCAACTATTGTTTTTATAGAGGCATCCAGCTGGCTTTCAGGGCAGTATTTCATTGAATTGCGGAGCGGAGAAAATCGAACCGTTTTAAAAGTTCAAATAAACAGATAGAAAAGGAGGTGAAAAACCTCTTTTTTTTGTCTAAAATGGAGTTATTGTAAAAATTACAAAAATACTTTTTGTTTTAATAACAATAATGTTATTTTAGCATTAGAAACCAAAACAAATATCTATGAAAAAATACCTAATCATGACGATGCTGATTGCCTTGAGTTCCATCATGGCGTTGGCATTCAATGTCACCTTCCAGGTGGACATGACCAACGTCTCGGGCTTTACAACAGCCAATGTCAATGGGACGTTCAACAATTGGTGCGGAGGCTGTGCGGCCATGACAGATGCCAATAATGACAACATTTGGGAGATTACCGTGGCTTTGAACGCGGGTACCTATGAATACAAGTTTACAGCAGACGGATGGGCTCAACAGGAGAGTTTAACTCCAGGTTCAGCTTGTACTGTGACCAACTTTGGATACACCAATCGTTCCTTGACGGTTACCGGTGATGTTGTTCTTCCTGTCGTTTGTTGGGGAGCTTGCGCTTCTTGCACATCCGTATACCCGGTTACATTTAAGGTAGACATGGCCAATGTGACCAGTGCCTACACTCAAGTTCAGTTGGCTGGATCATTCAACGGTTGGAATCCTCCTGCCAATGCCATGACTGATGCCAACAGTGATGGTGTTTATGAAACAACCATCAGTTTGGCTCCTGGTACCTATGAGTATAAATTTGCTGCAGATAACTGGACCATTCAAGAGAACTTGACTGCAGGGTCAAGTTGCACAGTGACCAATTTCGGTTACACCAATCGTACCATTACGGTGACCAATGCTGGACAAGTTTTGGATGCGGTATGTTGGGGAGCATGCGTAGCATGTAATGCAGTATTGCCCTCTTATAATGTCACATTTAAAGTGGACATGTCCCAAACAACAGGATTTACCACCCCAGAATTGAATGGTACATTTAACAACTGGTGCGGAAACTGTACACAGATGTCCGATGCCAATAGTGATGGTATATGGGAGGTGACTGTTTCTCTTCAAGCGGGTACTTATGAGTACAAGTTTGCCCATGATAACTGGGCTGGTTCAGAGCAGTTGACAGAAGGTTCTTCTTGTACTGTAACCAATGGCGGATTTACAAATCGTGTCATCACGGTTTCTGGAAATACTATTTTAGATCCCGTATGTTACGCTTCTTGTTCTGCATGCGTTGTAGCCGTTCCTGGTTGTAACAATAGTGCTGCTGTTAATTATAACCCGGCGGCCACCACCAATGATGGTTCTTGTTTGTTTGCAACTACGCTTAACGTTGATATGACATGTGCAGGTACTTTCACCAATGTATACGCAACAGGTCCTTGGTGCGGTTGGTGCGGTGCTGAAACTTACAATGTAATGACCGATGCCAACAGCGATGGAATCTACACTGTGGTTTTGAATTTGGCCGCTGGTAATGTGGAATACAAATACATGGTGGACAACTGGTCTTCACAAGAGAATTTGATTGATGATGTTCAGGCGGGTAATGGCTCATGCGCACCCGTTACAGACGGTGCCAACTATGCCAACAGACAAATTGTAGTGGGAACCACTGCCAACGATGTTTACGGAAGATGTTCAGCTTGTCCTGGAAATACTTACAATGTTACTTTTAAAGTTGATTTGAGTCAGGTAACTTCCTCTTTCACGACACCAACGGTTAATGGTTCTTTCAATGGTTGGAGCGGAAACGCAAACCCATTGACGGATGCCAACAACGATGGTATTTGGGAAACAACCATCAACTTGGCACCAGGCTCATACGAATACAAATTTGCAGCGGATGATTGGGCAATTCAAGAGAATTTGGTTGCAGGTTCTTCATGTACAGTAACAAATTTTGGTTACACCAACCGTTCATTGACGGTAGGAAGTGCAGACCAAGTTTTGGATGCAGTATGTTGGGGTGCTTGTGTGGCTTGTTCTCAAGTTGCACCCAATTACAACGTTACTTTTAGAGTGAATATGTCTCAAACAACAGGATTCACTACCCCAGAGGTAAATGGTACTTTCAACAACTGGTGCGGTAACTGTACACCAATGACAGATGCCAACAATGACGGTATTTGGGAAGTGACCGTGTCTTTGCAATCAGGTGTAACGTATGAGTACAAATATTCTTACGATGCATGGGCTGGTCAGGAGAATTTGACTGCGGGTTCATCTTGCACTGTTACCAATGGCGCTTATACCAATCGTGTTATCACAGTGACTGCTCCAGCAACTTTGGATGTGGTTTGCTTTGGATCTTGCACGGATTGTGGTCCTATCTCTGTTCCAGGTTGTACCAACAGCACAGCTGTTAATTACAACGCCTCTGCGACCACAGATGATGGATCATGTTTGTATGCTACCACTTTCAACGTAGACATGACGTGTGCTGGAACTTATTCAACAGTTCATGTCACAGGTCCATGGTGCGGTTGGTGTGCAGCTGAAACCTACAACACCATGTCAGACGTGGATGCTGATGGTATCTACACAGTGACTGTGAATTTGGCTGCAGGAAACGTAGAATACAAATACATGGTTGATGGTTTTGCGTCTCAAGAAAACTTGGTTGATGATATGCAGAATGGCGCTACTTGTGCCCCTGTAACAGATTATGCCAACTATGCCAACCGTCAAGGTGCTGTTGGTTCTACTTTCAATGATGTATATGGCCGTTGTGTAGCTTGCGAGCAGGGTATCCCTGGTTGTATCGATGCTACAGCTGTGAATTTCAATCCAATTGCCACCTACTCTGATGGTTCTTGTTTGTATGCCACTACGTTCAACGTAGACATGGCATGTGCAGGTTCTTACTCAACCGTTCACGTAACTGGTCCATGGTGCGGATGGTGTGGTGCAGAAGCATACAACACAATGACAGACGACAACAATGATGGTGTTTACACCGTTACTGTGAACTTGGCCGCAGGAAATGTTGAATACAAATACATGGTAGACAATTGGAGCTCACAAGAGAACTTGGTCGATGACATGCAAAACGGAGGTACTTGTGCCCCAGTAACAGATTATGCCAACTATGCCAACCGTCAAGGAGTAATAGGTTCTACTTTCAATGATGTTTATGGAAGTTGTTCTGCATGTTGTTTGAATTTGACCTATTATGTTGATGCAGATGGTGATGGAGAGGGTGCAGGAAATGCAGTTACATTGTGTGCTGTTCCTACTTCTGGTTATTCTTTGAATGGCAATGACTGTAATGACAATAGTGCTGCTGTCAATACTTCTGCTACGGAAGTATGCGGTAACGCAACAGATGAGAACTGTGATGGTATCGTTGGAATTTGCGCTGACGATTATGCTGCCGCTACTAATGTAGTTTCCATTGGACAATATGGAACAGGCGTTCAGACTTCAATCAACGTGAATTTGGCCTCTGCTTCTAATTCTGTTCAATCTGCAGGTTCAGGAAATGATGCTTGGTATACTTTCACTGCGGCCGCGAACGCTGTTCGCATTGCTTTGAAGGGTTCTACTTCCACGCAAGATGATAACGACTTGGCATTGTACGATTATGAAGTGGGTGCAACAGGTCAGTTGATTCCTCTGTCAGCAGAAGATGATGTCCATGTAGGTAGCCAGGGAAATGCAACAGATGCAGGAAATGAGGTGTTGTATTTTGATGGTTTAACTGTTGGAAATACCTATGCGATTTGCGTAAGCAACAACAACAATGCCCCTGGTACTTGTGTTTTGACCATCAGCAACTTGAATGCGAGTACAACAGACATCGGTCCTTATACGAGCTATACCAACAACTATACTTCAACTTGTCAAAACTTCAAAGTGAAGTACAGAGCAGGAGCCATTGCCTATACAGTAAACCGTTGGGCTGACGCAACCATGCAAGGTGCTCCTGATTTTTCATACACCATTGGAGGAAGTGTCAATACAACGATTTGTCAGTTGGGTAAAATAGTAGGGGCTAACTTTTCAGGCCAATCTCAAACCAAGTATGTATCTGTAGATGTCACTTATTCTTTGACAGATGCTTTTGGAAATCCTGTTTCTGTTACTGCCGTAGCACAGAATGCAGCTTCTTTCACCATGAGTTCTGAAGCAGCTTTAACGGTGCGCGCCACAGATCAGTGTCCTGCTTATAAAAACCCTGTTTACAACTCAATTGCGACCAACCGTTCTGTTTGCGGAACATCGCGTTATCAGTGGGAGTTTACTTTGCAATATCCCACAGTTGGATTGCCTTCAGTTATTAACGGTAATGTTGGAGGAACAAGAACATTGCCTTTGAACACTGTGAGCGGTATTACTACAGGTCAACGTTACGATGTTCGTATTCAATCCAAGCATTCGGACAACGTATCAGTTTCTGATTTCTCTACTTCTACTTGTGTGAGAACATTGGGAGCTGCTGGTATGCCGACACTTGAAAACAATGACGAAGTGGTTGCTGTAAAAGACAATGCATCTGGAATTTATGCCGCATACCCCAATCCATTTGATGGTAACAATATCCGTATTGCATTGTCAAATGTTGAGGGTATTATGGATGTAGTAATCGTTGACGTTACAGGAAAGGTTGTTCACCAAGAGCAAGTAGTTTCAGAGGGTGAACTGGTAAAAGATTTGTCAATGAATCAATCACTACCAACCGGAATGTATCAGCTTATTTTCAAGAACAATGGAAACGTCCAATCCTTGAAATTAATGGTATCCAAATAGGTTTTGTTAGTTTTACTTGGTGCCGAAAAAAGGCTCTCCATTTGGGGAGCCTTTTTTTTTACATTCGCCAGATGGAAATTCATATTTGGTCGGACATTGCATGTCCATTTTGTTATATCGGTAGAGCGCATTTGCTTAAAGCGATTGAGATAGCTGGCATCAAGGATATTCATTGGACATGGCACAGTTTTCAATTGGACCCATCGATATCGCGGGGAGATGAAGGTCAGAGTATCATCAATCATCTCTCAGAGAAAAAGGGAATGTCACGGACTCAGGTAGAAAAAATGATGTCACAAGTGGAGATGATGGGTATGGAGGCTGGATTAAAGCTTAATCTATCTACAACCAAAGTGTACAATACATTGCCCTGTCATCTGTTGTTGCAATACGCAAAGTCAAAGGGAAAGGGCGATGTGTTAAAACACAATTTATTGGAAAGACATTTTGTGAAAAGTCAGCATCTGGGAGATTGGCAACATTTGGAGCAAGCCATGCGAGAAGTGGGATTAGTAGAGGATACAGTGTCAAGCATCATGAATGACACACAATGGATGGCCAAGGTAGAAGATGATTTGTACACTGCACAACAATTCAATATAAGAGGCGTTCCATTTTTCGTGTTTGATCAGAAATACGCTTTGTCCGGAGCTCAGCCTGTTGATGTTTTTGTGAAGGTGTTGAAACAAACTCAGGGGGAGGAGTGATATTGGTGATTAATTTTGTTTAATAAAATTATAGAAATGGAAAATATGCAATGGGTGATTTGGATACTGCTAGGTGTAAATGCACTGGTGGTTTTGCTTTTGTTAAAGCGAGGACAAGGAGCGCAGCAGGGTCTTTCATCAGAATTGATTCAGAATTCCCTGAGCAGAATTGAGTCCACTTTGAAAGAGGAGACGCGTGTCAATAGGGAAGAGATTTCCAAGCAAATGAAGGATAATCGACAAGAGCTCAGTGATTCATTGAGGGTGTTTTCAGAACAGAATCAACGTTTATCCAAAGAGTTGATGGATACGGTAAAGGCCGAGTTTAAATTGTTCAAGGATGATTTCGAAAAGAATTTCAAATCGTTTACGGATCATCAAAAGGAGAAGTTTGATGATTTGGTGAACAAGACGGAAAAGCGATTAGAGGCCATGCGCGAGACCGTGGATGAGAAATTGCAGAAGACTTTGAATGATCGTCTAACCCAATCTTTTGCCGCAGTAGAAAGTAATTTGAAGTCGGTACAAGAGGGATTGGGGGAAATGAAAAATTTGGCGCAGGACGTCGGAGGATTAAAAAAGGTATTGAGCAATGTAAAACAAAGAGGGGGTGTCGGTGAGGTTCAGTTGGAGATGTTATTAGAACAAATCTTAGCTCCTGATCAATATGCGGCCAATGTGAAAACCAAGGAAGGCTCCAATGATTTGGTGGAGTTTGCTATCAAATTGCCAGGTCGAGATGACCAGCAAAACCATGTATATCTCCCCATTGATGCGAAGTTCCCCAAAGATGCCTACGATCAATTGGTGGATGCTTATGAAACAGGAGAAGTGGCAGCCATTGATGCCGCCAATAAAAACTTGGAGAACACCATCAAGAAAATGGCCAAGGACATTAAGGATAAGTATGTTGATCCACCCAATACGACTGATTTCGCGATCTTATTTCTTCCCTTTGAAAGCATCTATGCGGAGGTGATCAGAAGATCCAATCTATTGGAATACCTACAGCGAGAAACAAAAGTCATTGTCACGGGACCAACGACTTTGGCTGCCATTTTGAATAGTTTGCAGATGGGCTTCAGGACATTGAGTCTCCAAAAGAGAAGCAGTGAAGTTTGGTCTTTGTTGGGCGCTGTAAAAACGGAGTTCGATAAGTTTGGTGGATTATTGGAAAGAGCTCAAAAGAATATCGCAGCAGCTGGTGAAAACATTGACACTTTGTTGGGGACACGAACCAATGCGATTCGCAGAAGATTAAAGAATGTGGATAGTCTTTCCAATGAGGAGGTTAAGAATGTCTTGCCTGAATTGGGTTCAACCGATGATGGCGAACCCGATTAACAACATGAATGGTTGTGAAATAATGTCATAGTTTTGTCGTTCATGCGACGCTTATGAGGACAAAACTTTTCTTTTTCTTGGTGTTATTGGTCATTGCATCACAAATTAATGCTCAAAATTCTTTTGCTTTATCTGGAACCATTACGGAGTCGGGGAGCGGTGAATTGTTACCGGGAGTAATGGTGTATTGTGTCGATCAGCAGGCAGGAACAACCAGCAATGGCTATGGTTTTTATGTGTTGCATTTAAAAACAATTCCGGCGCAGGTCGTGTTCAGGTTTCTTGGTCACAAGGAGGTGCAGGTTACAGTAGATGGAGATAAACTGAGACAAGATATTGCCATGGAATTGGCAGAGGTTCAGAAGGAACTGGTTATCGAGGGAAATAAGTACAGAAACACCGCAGACCAAACACAAATGTCCACCATTGAAATTCCGGTGGATCAGATAAAGAAAATACCAGCATTGTTGGGAGAAAAAGATGTATTAAAGGTGATTCAATTGTTACCTGGGGTTCAGAAGGGTAGCGAGGGCAGTTCGGGTTTTTATGTAAGGGGTGGTGGTCCTGATCAAAACTTAATCATTTTAGATGATGCAGTTGTGTACAATGCCAATCACTTATTTGGTTTTTTCTCAACCTTCAACGGCGATGCGCTAAAATCAGTTGAATTGATCAAAGGTGGTTTTCCTGCGCGTTATGGCGGTCGATTATCATCCGTTCTCAATATGCAGATGAAGGACGGGGACAAGCAGAAGTTCAAAGGAGAGGCCGGTTTTGGATTAATCGCTTCCCGTTTGATGTTGGAGGGTCCCATTGCCAAAGGGAAAGTTTCTTATTTGGTGAGTGCCCGCCGCACCTACATTGACGCATTAATTTACCCTTTCTTACCGCGTGATTCTAAATCAGGATATTACTTCTATGATTTGAATGGAAAGGTTAACTGGGTTGTCAATAAAAACAACAGAATGTACCTCAGTGGATACACCGGAAAGGATAGATTTTACTATCGGCCTTGGAGTGAGTTTGGTGATCAAGAATCGGCTTATCTGCAGTGGTTCAACAGAACAGCAACCTTGCGTTGGAATCACATTTACAACGATAAATTGTTCAGCAATACCTCTCTAATTTACTCGAGGTATCTTTTCGATATTGGTTCACAAACCAAGGAGAATGGTGTAGAGACCTTTTCATTGAGTTACGGAAGTGGTATTCAAGATTGGACCTTAAAACATGATTTTGATTATGCTTTGAGCAATGCGCACCATTTGAAATTGGGAGTGAGCACCATCAAGCATCATTTCACACCCAGTGCTATCGTTGTGAAGGGGGACTTTACAGACGAGAATCTTTCAGCTAAGGAAGAGTATCGCTCCTTTGAGAATGGTTTTTATTTGGAAGATGAGGTGCGAATTGGTCAGCAATTGAAGGTGAATTTGGGATATCGACTGAGCAATTTTGTCATGAAAGACAATGTGTATTGGGGTTGGGAACCCAGATTGAATGCCCGTTACTTGATGAATGAAACTTGGAGTATAAAGGGTGGTTATTCTCGAATGAATCAGTACATGCATCTTTTGTCCAATACAGGAATAGGCTTGCCAACCGATTTATGGGTACCTGCCACAGAGAAGGTGAGTCCCATGCGAGCTGACCAATGGGCATTGGGGACAACAAAGGATTTTGACAAGCGAGATTGGAGCTTGACATTAGAAGGGTATTATAAGAAAATGAACAATGTGCTGAGTTACAAGGAGGGAGCAAGTTTTCTGAATACTGGTGTATTAGACGAAGAGAGTGAGATTTCATGGCAGGATAATGTCACCAGCGGAAAAGGAGAATCTTATGGTGCGGAATTGTTGTTACAGAAGCCAACTGGAAAGTTGTCTGGATGGATAGGATATACATTGTCTTGGACCAAATTGCAATTTGATGCACTGAACAACGGGAAGCCTTTTTTTGCACGCTATGATCGACGTCATGATTTTTCAGCTGTGGCCATTTATGAGGTTTCTGAGCATATTACAATTTCTGGAACGTGGGTGTATGGAACTGGTCAAGCCATCACTTTACCCAATGCTAATTATAATGTATTGCCGCATGATCCCAACAGTGCCAGTGGTTTTTTGGGAGGATATGGCGACCAGTGGGGCTTGCCAGGATACTATGATACGGGTGTGCAAGATTTTGGGGATAAAAACAGTTTCCGAATGGCTTCTTATCACCGACTCGATGTAGCTGTGCAATTTCATAAGCAATTGGAGCGAGCCAAAAGAACCATAGAAGTAGGTTTGTACAACGCCTACAACAGAAGAAATCCTTTCTTTTACGAGATAAGAACCACCTCCTCAGGTAGAAACTATTTGAGTCAAATTTCTTTATTCCCTGTCATTCCATCCATCTCTTGGAACTATCAATTTTAAGTCAATGAAAAAATTATCTTACCTATTTGTGGCCATCTGGTTGTTGACATCGGGATGCGAGCAAGAAGCCAATATTCCATTGCCCAAAGTAGATCAGAAGATTGCGGTGTCCTGTTACATTTCTGATGAGACAGATACAGTGCGCGCTTACTTGCGTTGGTCTGATCCTGTTTTTAGTAATGGTCTTGATGAAGGGAAAGTGGTGGAGAACGCCTCCGTAATTCTCTCGGGGAATGGATTCTCTAGAACGTTTGCTTATAATGTCCAGGCACAATATTATCAACTACCAGTGGAAGGATTTGATTTAGCTCCAGGTGAATCTTACTCATTGGTTGTTCAAACTCCTGATGGTACGCAAATTTCTGCGCAAACAACCATCCCATACTTTCAGGCGGATATTCGATCTGCTTCTTATGAAAGGGATGCCGCTGTGGATCAATTCAATCAATATTACGTGACCTTTCGATTTGAAACGGTATTGGGGAATTCAGATTCAGAAGAACCTTATTATCGAATCGTTCATTACCAGAAATGGGAGGATCCTTTTATCGCTTCAACATGGTATCAGACGAGTAACGTATGGCATGAATTTGAACCAGGGGACAGTGAAGAGCGCATCATCAGCGAATCAAGCTCATATGGCTATGATACGACTCTGGTCGCGCACAAAGCTTATGTTATCCATTGCTCTGAAGAGTATTACCGTTTTCACCGTGGATTGGAAAACATTGGTTACGGTCCTTTTGCGGAACCCGCCATTGTATATTCTAATGTGGTGAATGGCTTGGGCGTTTTTGCTGGTTATCGGCAGTTGGAGATATTGTATTAAAAGCGTATTTTTTTGATGTTTTCTACAATGCTCTCATCAATGTCCTGCATGTCACTCAATTCAATTTCAAGACTTCTTGTTGAGCTGATGAGTTCTAGTAGCGACAATAATAAAGATGTACAGAAAAGGACCAGAGAGGTTCCAAACATCCATCGGGCTTCTTGCATCCAACCGTTGTAAATGCAGTACATGCTAATGATGCAAAAGGCAAAGGTGAGTACACCAAAAATTTGCATGTTCTTTATCAAACGCAAACGGTATTTTAAATTTTTGATTTGAGCATGCAATAGTGCTTTTTCAGCCTCGTCTTTTCCTTTGTAACGATCATGTAACTGACGAATGACATTGGCCAATGCCAAAAAACGATTGGTGTAGGCCAATAGAATCAAGCTAATGGCAGGAAATAATAAAGCTGGGGTGTTGATACTGATATCCATACCCAAAGGTAGGTGCTATTTTTTTTGATGTAGAACGTTGAAAAGAAAAAAAATTATCTTCGCTCTATGGACAGAAAGAAATTTTTGAAGCGAGGTTTAATCGGAGGATTGGCGGCAGTTTTTGCGGCCAAATGGTACAACGCAAAAGCTACCCAAGATGAGGTTGCCTCCAATACTGAAACGACGGGAAGGGGAGTGGAAGGAGTTTTTGCCCCTACCAATCGGCACATGGTGGGCAATGGTTTCAAAGTGATGAATTTTTATCCCGGCGGCAAAGGTTTTGAAGACCGCATGTCCCCCTTTTTCCTTTTGGATTTCAATGCAGAGGTGAATTTCCCCCCTTCAGATATTTCTCAAGGTGTTGGCGTCCATCCGCATCGTGGTATCGAAACAGTGACTTTTGCTTACAAAGGTTCCATAGAGCACCACGATAGCAAAGGCAATCACGGCATCATAGGTCCCGGCGATATCCAATGGATGACAGCAGGTGGTGGTGTATTGCATAAAGAGTACCATGAGCAAACATTTAATAGGTCGGGTGGTGCTTTTGAAATGATTCAATTGTGGATCAATCTTCCCAAGAAACATAAAATGACTCCTGCCAAATACCAGAGTATCGTTCACCATCAGAAGCCTAAATATTCTATTCCCAATGGTGGAGGAGAGGTGTATGTTATCGCTGGAGAGTTTAAAGGCGAGAAGGGAATAGCCTCAACGTTTTCGCCCATTCACATGTACGATATCCATCTCAATGAGAATGGTGTCTTGGATTTTGAGGTGCCTGCTCATTACAATTCGGGAATCTTGTTGGTAGATGGCCAAATTGAGGTGAATGGTCAATTGGTTCAAGAAAATCATTACGTTCAATTGAAAAATGAACCAGGAGACATTGTTATGAAAGCCAATAAAAAATCACTGATGCTATTTTTAAGTGGAGAACCCCTGAACGAGCCTTACGTAAGCTACGGTCCATTTGTGATGAATACGGAAGATGAAATTCGTCAAGCTATCAACGATTACAACGCGGGGAAGTTTGGTTTTTTAGAGGATTAAAAAACAAAATCAGGTGTCGCCGCTGGCAGGTATTCCCAACGGTGGATGTTGGCCGTGTCTTGTTGGGGAATTCTCTCCCAATGGTCTTGTTTTTTCATCCAATATTGCTCAGTTGTTTTCGAGAAATTGTTGACTGGAATGAGGGTAGAGCACACTTGCTTGACATAGATGTTAGGGCCACATTGTCCAACGAAATGTTTTTTCAGATCGATAATGGCGGTTTTAGATAAGGTGCCATCCGCATGATTAAAACGCAATTCATGCTGCGTAGTTGGGGGCAATCCAATAATCTCTTCAAATAGGGTGTTCAATGTGTTCATTTGCTTTTGAATTTCTTCAAAAGTCAATACGACCATTGTAATCTATTTACGAGGCTATTTTTTTAACGATTGAATGATATCTGCAACAACGGTTGGATCCAATAACGAGGTGGTGTCACCAATGGCTTCAAACTCTCCATCAGCTATTTTTCGCAAAATGCGCCGCATGATTTTTCCACTTCTGGTTTTGGGCAATCCCCCAACGATTAGCACTTGATCGGGTTTGGCAATGGCACCTATCTGCTGAGATACAGTCTGCAGAATTTGATGTTTTTTCTCCTCGATGTTAATGTTATGGTGGTTGTCACAAATGACAAATGCAAAAATGCCTTGTCCTTTGATGTCATGGGGATATCCCACTACCGCACTTTCAATGACGTCAGGGGTATGATTAATGGCGTTTTCAACTTCAGCGGTACCAATGCGGTGTCCACTCACATTAAGGACGTCGTCAACACGACCCGCTAACCGATACATTCCATTTTCATCTCGGTATGCACCATCACCTGTGAAGTAATGATTGGGATAGGTGCTGAAATAGTTCAGGATGCAACGTTCGTGATCGCCGTAGGTTGTTCGGATCATCGATGGCCAGGGCGATTTGAAACACAGGTTTCCTGTGATGTCATTTTCCAAGATTTCATTTCCTTTGTCATCCAAAAGAACCGGATTTACTCCGGGCATTGGCAGCGTCGCGAAAACGGGTTTGGAAGGCGTAACGCCTGCCAAGGAGGATATCATTACACCACCAGTTTCAGTTTGCCAAAAGGTATCCACAATGGGACATTTGCCTTGACCAATTTTATCGTGGTACCATTGCCATGCTTCTTCATTGATGGGTTCACCCACTGTTCCCAATGTTGTTAGGCTACTCAGGTCTTTTCCTTCGAGCCATTCATCACCTTGTGACATTAAACTTCTGATGGCAGTGGGAGCGGTGTAGAAAATATTAACGTTGTGTTTTTTGACAATGTCCCAGAAACGACCAGCATCAGGATAGGTGGGTATTCCTTCAAACATCACGGTTGTGGCTCCATTGAGCAATGGGCCGTAGATGAGATAGCTGTGTCCTGTGATCCATCCCACATCGGCGGTACAGAAATGTACTTGGCCGGGTTGATATTGAAATACGTTCAAAAAAGTATAGGCAGTCCAAATCATGTAGCCGGCCGTACTGTGTACTACACCCTTTGGTTTTCCGGTTGAGCCGCTTGTATATAGAATGAAAAGCGGATCTTCACTTTGCATCGTTTCTGCTGGATGAAAAGGTTTGTTATCCTCACTGACTTCTTTTTTTAAATTGTTCCAATCAATGTCGTTGTTATTCATGACAATATTGGTCTGAAGGTAATTGTAAACCAAAACTTTCTTTACGGTATTGGTTTCTGCCAAGGCTTCATCCACAAGAGGTTTCAAGGGTATGTGTTTATTACCGCGCAAGGCAGCATCCATGGTGATGACACAAGCTGCTTGAGCATCTTCAATGCGATCTGCTATGCTCTTGGCACTGAATCCACCAAAAATTACAGAATGTATTGCGCCAATTCGGGCACAAGCAAGAACAGCAATCGTAAGCTCTGGTACCATGCCCATATAGATACAAACGCGATCGCCTTTTTTGACACCCATCTTGATGAGCATTTTTGCGGTGATGCAAACTTCATGGTGCAGCTCATTATAGGTAAATGTTTTGGAAGGTGTGGTGGGATCATTGGGTTCCCAAATGAGCGCGGCTTGGCTACCCTTTTTTTCAAGATGCCGATCCAATGCGTTCTCAGTAATGTTCAATTCACCCCCTTCAAACCAACGTACACGGGCGTCGGAAAATCTTCCTGAGATAACTTTATTCCAAGGCTTTTTCCAATGAAAGGATTGGGCAGTATTTCCCCAAAAGGTCTCGGGTTGTTCGATGCTTTCTTGGTAGGTTGATTTATACTCCTCAAATGAGCTAATGCGTTTCATGGTTTAAAGATATAAAATCTTTATTGTTGTAATTTGGCTCTTTTTTTATCGTAATATTGCAATAAATAAATCTATGGGAACGACCAAAACGGACGATTTTAGCAGTCATGAAAATGAAATGGCTCAGTTGTTCAAGGCGCTGGCGCATCCAGCGCGCATTGCCATAGTGGAGTACTTGTTATCAGTTGATACTTGCATCTGTGGAGATATTGTTGATCACTTGCCATTGGCGCAGCCCACCGTATCACAGCATTTGAAAGAACTCAAAAATGCAGGGGTAATTCAGGGTAGTGTGGAAGGAACGGCTATTTGTTATTGCATCAATGAGAAAACAATGCATAGAATCCAAAAGTATTTTGGAAAAATAGAAATGAAGTTGAATAAAAAATGTTGTTGAAATGAAAGTTGCAGAATTGATGGAAATATTAAAGGGAAAATCTCATATTGAATTTGAATTGCCTAACGGAGCTGCTGTTCCATCTCATTTTCATATTACGGAAATGGGATTGGTGCTTAAAAATTTTGTGGATTGTGGTGGGAAAATGCGCAATGAGCGCTACGTCACTTTTCAATTGTGGACGGCTGAGGATATTGAACACCGATTGACTGCTCAAAAATTTCTGGGCATTATCTCAATTGCTGATGGTTTATATGGCCTTCAGGATTTGGAAGTTCAGGTGGAGTATCAGCAAAATACGATTGGTGTTTTTGATTTAAATTACAACGGTGATAAGTTTATCTTACAATCCAAACAAACGGCTTGTTTGGCAGAGGATGCTTGTGGTATTCCTGCGGTGAAACAGAAGTTGGAGTTAAGTGATTTAAGTAGTAAAAGTTGTTGTACCCCAGGAGGTGGTTGTTGTTGAGTTAAACTTGATGAACATGGTCAATGAAAAGTTGAAGATGCTTTGCGAAGATTGGACAAAGCAATTGGATGACGTTCAAGCAGAGAGACGTTTGATTTTGAATCGCATTATAGATTACATTGTCTCTGAACATGCGACAAGTGGGAATGTGCAATTGGTTTATATCTGCACACACAATTCAAGGCGCAGTCATTTTGGTCAAGTATTGTCAGCATTGGCCGCCGCTTATTTCAATTTGGATTGGATTCAGACCTTCTCTGGAGGGACAGAAGCTACTGCTTTTCATCCCAATGCAATTGAAGCTTTACGCAGTGTTGGTTTTGACATAGAACCCATGGATGAATCTTCCAATCCCAAATACAAAGTTCAGTTTGGTGATGGTTTGATGAGTATTTGTTTTTCCAAAGTGTATGATGATGAAGTAAATCCCAAATCGAGATTTGCGGCCATCATGACCTGCTCAGATGCGGAAGAAAATTGCCCTTTCATTCCCGGTGTGTCGCTTAAAGTGGCCACAACATATGACGACCCAAAGGCCTTTGATGGAACAGAGCTTCAGGCCCAAATGTATTTGGAGCGTTGCCAGCAAATAGGTGTTGAATGCTTGTATGTTTTCCATGAGGTCGCGAAAAGGTTGAATTAAAAACATCGTTTAAAATTTTTACTTATGTCCATCAATCATTGTAGCCCTGTCGCATCGAGAAAACGTTTGGGTTTTCTGGATCGTTTCTTAACCCTGTGGATTTTTTTGGCAATGTTGCTGGGAGTGGCTCTTGGTTACTTCATGCCATCCTCTGCTGACTATATCAATGGGTTGTCTCAAGGGACAACCAACATTCCTTTGGCAATAGGATTGATACTGATGATGTATCCTCCGTTGGCCAAGGTGAATTACGGGAAGATGGGTTTGGTCTTCAGCAATGTAAAGGTGCTTTCGGCCTCGTTGGTATTGAATTGGATTATAGGACCTGTGTTGATGTTTTTCTTGGCCATATTTTTTTTATCGGACTATCCTGAGTATATGGTAGGGGTTATATTGATTGGCCTTGCGCGATGCATTGCCATGGTGGTAGTATGGAATGATTTGGCCGATGGCAATCGAGAATATGCAGCAGGTCTCATTGCTTTGAACAGTATTTTTCAAGTTCTACTGTATAGTGTCTATGCCTATTTTTTTATCACCGTTCTGCCTCCTTACTTTGGATTTGAGGGTTTTGCGGTGAACATCAGTATTGGGCAAATTGCGGAAAGTGTGGGAATCTATTTGGGCATACCATTTCTCTTGGGATTGGTGAGCAGATATATCTTGATTGCATGGAAAGGTCATGAGTGGTTTCAAGAGAAATATGTTCCTGTGATTTCCCCTATTACTCTGGTGGCATTGCTTTTTACCATAGTAGTTATGTTTGCGTTAAAAGGAGAGATGATTGTAGCCATTCCTTTGGATGTATTGCGCATTGCTTTGCCATTGGTCATCTATTTTGCCATCATGTTTGTTGTTGGTTTTGTGATGGGCAAGTTTTTTGGTGCGGATTATAGTAAGTCCACATCCATCGCTTTTACTGCCACGGGCAACAATTTTGAGTTGGCCATTGCGGTGGCTGTTGGTGTATTTGGAATAGATTCAGGTCAAGCTTTTGCCGGGGTGATAGGACCATTGGTTGAAGTTCCAGCGTTGATAGCATTGGTGGGTTTGGCGTTTTATTTCAGAAGCAAATGGTATTCAATATAGAGATACTTTGGTTTCATTAAGCTGATGAAAAAGCGAAAGCGATGGTCCATCGAAAATTACATCTCGAGCGTATCATTGAATGAGTAATTGGATGTATTAAAAACGATGCGCCCCCGATAGTAGCGGAAATCCCGCAGGCGCTTGCGCCGAGGAATTGAAGCGGATAGCGGGAAATGGCGCCATATTTTTGATTTCTGTTTTATTTTTCTTTAGCCCAAAGTTGCAAATCCATTATTTTAGTATTCTCAAAACGCAACATGATGGGCTTCCCTTATTTTATATCTTATTTACCCACGTTGCTTTTGAGTGGGATGTTTGCTGCCATGACGTGGAGATTGACGAGTGTATCTGCAGCAGGCAAAAGGGGGGATGTGCAATTTTGGATTTGGACCATCTTGTATGTGGTGGTGATGAAGGGGAGTTTTTTGGTGGAATACTCTACGAGTCCAGATGAACATCAATGGATTTTTTCAGCCAAGGCCTTTGCAGCGGATCCCGTATTTTGGTTCAGAGAGTATTTTCCATTTGAAGTTAGCCGCAGTTGGACAGTGCTGCCATTGGGCATGATGACCGCTATTTTGGGTCATGTGACCTTTGTGCACGCGCGGGTTTTGTTCATGCTATTTTTCTTTGTTAATGTGTTTCTGCTTCATGCACTATTGAAAGGGAGATTTGAAGAAAATTTTGCGAAGCGAGCTTTGGTCTTTTTTATTTTGTTGTATTGTATGACTACGCAGGTGGATTACGCTGCCTACAATAGTGAGATGCCGGCGTTGTTTTTTATCTTGGTATCTCTCCGCTTTTTGATGAAAAGGGTTAATGGTGATCGATCATCATGGAGCATTTTCATGCTGGGATTTTTTACAGTATTTATTCCTTTTGCCAAGGAACAAGCTTTGTATTTGGCGCTCTTTCTGTGGTCATTTGGGGTATATTCGATTATCAAGGATGCTCAGTGGCGATTGTTGTTGTCCTATCTTTTAACCAATATTTTTGCAGCTCTAATGCTTTTTTCTCCTTTGTTGATTTTTGGAAAGGTTGAAGTTTTTGTGCACAATTGTTTGATTACGCTTCAATACCAGAACAATGGATTTGGAATGGTGGAGAAAGATCTAATCAATCCTTTTTTTGTTTTTCATTTTTTGAAGTTGGTTTTTTTGAATGCCATGTGGTTTTTTCCTTTTTTGTGTTTGATATTTTTTATGTCTACATGGACCGTTGATCGTTGGTTCAGAGGAAGGAGAGGGCTGGGGCTGAACCATCAAGATGTTGTTTTTGTGATGTTGACTTTGGTGGTATTGGTTACCATTTACCTGCCAAGAAATGGGATTAAGCATTATTGTATTTTTTTGGTTCCAGTGGTTGTTTGGGCCATTGCATTTGTATTTGAGCGCATGAAAAGTCAAAGACAATGGTTGAGCATTGGCATGTACCTATTGCCCTTCACCATTGGTGTAGATCCCAATTTCCGTAAGGAGATTTTTCCGGTTAGGGGATACAAAAAGGCCGAGGAAATTTTTGCCAAGGACATTGTATTTCAGGGAATGCAACAGCATGTTCCCAAGGGAGCCAAGGTGATGATTTGGGGATGGGCCAATCATTATTATAACATGTTTGATTGTCAGCGGTGCTCGCATTTCTTATATCCGCAATTTGCTTTCGGATTTTATGAGGAGAAATCTTTTGTGGATGATGTTTACCTCCATGATTTGAATATTCTTCAACCTGAGTATATTGTTCAGGCGGTTGGAGATAAATGTTTTTACTTTGACGATTCGGTCAAATTTGATATGTCCCAACATCATCCTGAAATAGGACGAATTTTGATCCAATCGTATCAAAAGGTCTTTCACCAACAGGGCGTGAAGATTTACAAGCGACGATGATCAATGGGAATTAGCATGGAAAAGGAGTTTGTATTTGAAACCTTGACAAATCTTTTAGAAGAGCGATATCGATCCATGCAAGCCAATTGGAATATTTTAATGGAGTCCAATCAGCAGGAGGGTAAAAGCTCAGCAGGTGACAAGCATGAGACGGGGACTGCGATGGTGCATTTGGAATTGCAGCAATTGGGGAGACAATTGGATGAATTGCGCCGTCAGTTGGAAGAAGTGTATCAAAGTCGCCCTGAGAAAAGTACGGTAATTGGTCAGGTTTCATTGGGGAGTTTGGTGACCACCAATGTGGGGTTGTATTATATGATTACCGGATTTGGTAAATTACAATGCATTGATCAGGAAGTGTATGTCATTGGCAGGACATCCCCTGCAGGCCAGGCGCTTTGGGGAAAATCCGTTGGGGATGGTTTTGAATGGGGGAGGGTTCGGGGTTTGGTGATTTCAGTGATTTAGTTTCCCAAGGCTAAGGAATAATATTGAATTCAATTCCTGAATACCCTATTCGTAGATTGGTTGAAACAGGTGAAATCCCAATAGAACCTCCGGCATGTTGACAGTAAAGGGTGTAGCTTCCTTCATTGAGCCATAAGTGATCTATTTGGAAAATGCTTTCAGAAACAGTACTACTTCCAATAAGCGCCGTTGATTTATATATGCAGTGATTATTGATTAAAAGTGAGGTTGATGGACCAGGAGAGTAAATGAATCCATTCAGACTTCCCCCCGATAATCCACCTACAACGCTGCCTGATTCTATTTTCCAAACCTTGCCTGATGGTACGGTAAATGTGGTTATGGTTTGAGGAGTGACACTGGCTAAGACACTCATGCTGAAAGATTCCTGAACAACACGATTGAACTGTAAGTTTCCCTGACAGAAAAGTTGAAGACTCAGGTGCATGATGATGCAAAAGGCGATGATTGATTTGATATTAGAAACCATTTGTAGTGTATATTAAGGTTTGATTGTTTTGCTGTTGACTATTGGAAGAGAAAGAGGGTAATGGCACTGTTTGCACACTGCCATCAGATAACGTAATGACCAAATCATTTCCGATCAGATTGATATTGGATATGGATACTGGCGATTGTGCGTTCCCTGCGTTAGCCGCATATAAGGCATAAGGAACACTCAAAAATGGCGATGTTCCAAAATCAACGAAATCAATCCCTCCATTGATGTCTATAGAAACTTTTAAAAATTTGGCACCAGATGCCCAATCAATGTTCAAAGTATTTACCTCTCCTAAGTTGAGTTGGAAGAGACCTAAATTATTAGTGCTGGTGTTTTGAATTTCTTCAAATAAATTAAATGACGCACTATCTAGAATATTGAATTTGACAGATATTAATTGGTTCGAAATTGGCTGTCCTTGAGCATTGCGGGCAATAGCCTGGTAGGGTATCTTTTGAGGTACTTGAGTATAACTTAAATTATAATTCAGCACCATTAATAAAAGATTTATCAGGATAAATTTGTTCATTTTGTAAGTTCAATTCATAAGTGCAATTCTTTTCAGTAGCACTTGATTAGGGGTTTT